>Ga0315289_10000398_pt1 | contig 68006 bp, 51 predicted proteins | sample YL17G11_40_MG_FD_203452 | JGI IMG/M metagenome (GOLD analysis project Ga0315289, IMG submission 203452) | Sediment microbial communities from Yellowstone Lake, YNP, Wyoming, USA - YL17G11_40 | ecosystem: Environmental > Aquatic > Freshwater > Lake > Sediment | place: USA: Wyoming | collected... | reverse complement strand
GGCAAGCTACGGCCTCGACGTTCAGGTTGCGGCCGATGCTGACGCGGAGCCGGACGGGGAGGACCTGTGCGCCCTGCTCTTCCAGTGCGTTCGGGAGCTTCTGTTCAATGTCCTGAAGCATGCGGGGGTGGGGACGGCGTGCGTGCGGATGGGCCGCTTCGACGGCGATCAGGTGCGGATCGAGGTGGAGGACGAGGGAACCGGGTTCGAGCCGGCGCAACTCCAGGTGGAGGGCATCCCGTCCGAGGGTTTTGGGCTCTACAGCATTCGCCAGCGGGTAAGCCTGGTGGGCGGACGGATGGAGGTGGACAGCGCGCCGGGCAAGGGCACCCGGGTAAGGCTGTTTGCCCCGATCCGCCAGCCAGCGGAAGCGCAGCCGCGGGGACGCCGGCCGGCACGGGATCCCGCCGGCCGTGGCAGTGCAGGCGACGGCGCCCTGGCCGATATCGAAAGATGAGATTCCTCCTTCGCCCTGCAGCGGAGTCGGAATGACAGGTTGTGGCCTTCGAGGCGCAGATTGCCTTGCGGTTTTAGTCCGGGGCCCCTTGTGGTAGGATAACCTTGGGGGACGCCCGGGGGGCATATCCGCGAACCCAGTATTTGGCCTGATAGTCGCTACGGGAAGGCGGGGCGGGTCTTCGCCGCGTCTTGCCGCCCGCGCATTGAACGTGCACGAGGAGGGGGGGCATCATGGCTGGGAGAGAGCGTGCCGTGCATACTGTTGATTTGGCTGAGCCCGAGGGCACTGCTATGCAGGAGGGCTCTACCGCCCCAAAGAGGGCGAGCGCTGCCGAGACCAAATGGGCAGGGAAGGCGGCGCCTGCGCGCGCGGAGCGGCGGACCGACGTGCAGGGAATCGCGGCAGCGGCCCCGGTTGTGGCGGAAGCGTCGGCGCGCGGACGGAAGATCCGCGTTCTGCTGGCCGACGATCATACGATGATGCGCGAGGGGCTGGCCCTGCTGCTGCGGCAGGAGCCTGACATCGAGATGGTCGGGGAGGCGTTCGACGGGGAGGGGGCGGTAGAGCTGGCGGGGCGGCTCCGCCCGGACGTGGTGGTCATGGACGTGACGATGCCGCGCCTGAACGGAATCGAGGCCACTCGGCGGATTGTGGCTGAGCTTGCCGGCGTGAGCGTGATCGCCTTGTCCATGCACGAGGAAGCGGATATGGCGGCCGCCATGCGCGCGGCGGGGGCCTCGGACTACGTCACAAAGGACAGCCCCCCCGACGTGCTTGTCGCGGCCATCCGCGCATGCGCTGCGGGGCGCGGCAAAGCGCACATTGACACCGCACCGAAAGCATAAGGCTGAAGCGGTTCACGCCTGCACTTTGAACCTTCGGCCCTCGTCGAGCATTGCCAGGTAGTTATCAACGGGGATGTAGTTGGCCACGCTGTTGCCCGAGCCGAGGCAGTAGCCGCCTCCGGCCATGCACAGTTCCAGCGTTTCGCGCACCCGCCGACGCACCTCACTCTCCGTCGCGCGGCAGAGGAAGTTCACATCTATCCCACCCAACAGGGCGATCCGGTGGCCGTAGCGTTGCTTTGCCACGGTGACCGGCTCAATCACGTCCTCGAAGGAGTGCCTGGCGTCTATCTGCACGTCGTTGATCAGGTCGCCCATGATCGTCGAGAGGTCCCCGCACGAGTGCAGCAGATATGGCCTGCCGGCGTCATGCGACATTTGTGCCATCAACTTATGGCCGGGAAGCACGAACTCGCGCATGTCTTGCGGACTTATAAGCGGGCCCGTTTTGAAGCCCATGTCGTCGCTGCCCCAAGTGGCCTTGACGCGGTCGAACTGAAGGATCACCTGCATTACGACACGGTAAGTGTCCATGAGGCGGTCGCTTAGGGCTTTCACGAGCTCTCGCTTGTCATAGAGGGCGTAGCAAAGCGTCTCGTAGCCCATCAGCCAGGTGAGAAGTTCGGCGAAGTGGCCGAAGCCGCCGCCGCCGATGATGCACATGTCCTCGGGCAGGTTCTCCGAGAGCCATTCGAGGCCGCTGGTGGAGGCGGCCCCGGGGTCCGGCCAGGGGTAGCTCTCGAAGCCCTCCCAGCTCGTTATAGGGCCGGCGTGCTCCTCCATGTAGGACCGGCCGCCCTGTCGTTCGAGGGCCGCCGTGTCCGCGGTGACCGTGCGCTTGAGCGGCATGTCCAGACCTTCCGCACCGTACCGCACGTAGTCGTAGCCCAGAAAACGCTGGATTGCGATCATGCGCCGCAGCGAGAAGTGCGGGTCGCTCCTGTCCAATCCGTCCAGTACGCCGTATCTCCGGCAGATCTCCTCCTCCACCTCCCGGTCGAGGAAGAGTTCGATGTAATGCACTCGCGAGGGAGTGCCTTCACGCCGGATGCACCGCAGAAGGCCCCGCCAGTCCGGCGTGACGGAGGCCGAAAAAGGGCTGGATGTCATTTCTCTTAGGCCTCTTGGCTCGTAGAGGGATAGCGGACTCTCACGGCAAATGGGTCGCATGCCCGGGGCTTCGAAAACCCGGCATAGGCTCTCGACCACGCATCTGTTGATCCTGTGGAGGGAAACGGCCGCAGCCATCCGTCACGGACCGGCCGCTCCAGGCCACTACGGCGTCTTGAAGACGAGGTACACATTGGAGTCCATGCTGAACGTGCGAAGCGGCTGGACGCTGCCAAAGGCCGCTGGATGATCTCTCACATAGTCGGATGTTGCGATTACGTACGCGTGGGCATAGTCATTGAGAGAATCAAGCTTGTCCACGCGCCGCATGCTCGTGTAGCCGCCGTAGAATGCAACTCCCGCCTGGTATGACCGGACCCAGACGACATCGTCCTGAGCCGCGCCCTGAGAGTTCAGGAACTCAGCCAAAGGCCTGGGCGACTTGGTTCTATTGCGGTATGGGATGATAGTAAGAGAGTACAGGAGGAAGACTACCATGGCCACGATCATAAGCGCTTTGAAGCCGAGCCTCGGCCAGAGCAGCAACCCCGCGATCGAGCATGCAAGCGCCGGAATGCCCAGAGCCAAGCTGTAGCCCAGCGCGGCCGGCTCCACAAAGATTGTCCCGACCATGAGAGCCACGGCGCCGGCGGCGTAGCCCCAGAGCGCAACCAGGCCGGCCCGACTATCCCTCCCCGTCAAGTACGCGCCGACAAGGAGGGCACCCGCTGGGAGCAGGGGCACAATGTAGCGGGACATCTTGACCGGCACCAGGCTGAAGCCAACGAAGGATGCGGCGAACCATAATAATGCCTGGAAAGACGGCTCGTTGCGCCGCTTCCACGCGAGCGCGACAGCAAACGGAAAGTACAGAAACCAAGGCAGGAAACTGGTCGGAAACCTGATCACGTAGAAAAGGGGGCCCGCTGCCTCTTCCGCGTCCGGATCGAACCTCTTGGCCAGTTCTCTTCCCAAGATCACCTTGTAGAATCCCGATCCCTCATGGTGACCCACTATGAGCAGCCATGAGATGGCGATGGATGCGACGATCAGCACGCCGACGCACCATTTCCAGTGGAAGACCTCCCTCCACTTCCTCCGCCATATGAGGTAGGGAAAGATGGCGCATGCCAGCCAGAGCAGTGCCACCGGTCCCTTTGCCAAGACGCCCAAGGCAGCAGCAACCGCGGCTCCCACGGCGTAAGGCCATCCATGCCCGCCGGGCTCAATGCTTCGAAGATAGAGGTAGAACGCCAGCAGAACGAGGAAGCACAAGGTTATGTCAATGCTCACCCGTTGGCACGACAGGCCGTATCTCCAGGCTGTCGCCAGGACGAGGCTTGACGCAAGCGGGTCAATGCGGAAGCACCCGGCTATCAGGTAAGTGAGGACGAGGGTGCCTATGCCGAGGACGACCGCGGGGAGCCGAACCGCTGCCGTTCGGAGGCCGAAGGCTTTGACTCCCAGCGCCTCAAGCCAGAAGAAGAGCGGCGGCTTGTTGTAGTAGGGCTTCCCGTTCCTGGTAAGAGCTACCCAGTTGCCGCTCTTCACCATCTCGCTCGCCGTCTGCGCGTAGCCGGGTTCCAGGGGATGCCACAGATCCCGGTTCCACAGCCCCGGCATGAACATGGCGGCCCCCGCCAAGCACACCAGCACAAGCTCGGTGGTCGTCTGTCTTCTTGGCAACGGTGTCGGCAGCGGAGCTTCCATCATCAACTCCAGACGAGTTCGCCGCTTGGGTCCCCGTCATCCTGTGAGTAGGGGAAAAGCGTGCCACTATTCTCAGCAGTCCGCGCATGGTTTTCAATGCGCCGGCTGCTATGCTTGTTGCGTAAAGGTTGCGCACGCGACGGCCAAGAACTTGACCTGGACGGCCCGCCAGAGTAGATTTCTCCTCTTGAGCGAGCCGCGCCGGTTGGTCGGCAGACACCGGGAGACGGGGCGGCGGACGCGCTGTCTTGTTCGTCAAGAGCAGGCATCGGCCTGTGCGGGGCCGGCCTTCTGCCTACGGCTGGGAGACCGAAAGGGGATCGGCATGCCGGAAGCGTTTAAGGCCGACGGCGGTTCCAAGCTTTCCCGCCTCTGGGACAGGGCTCTCTTCTTCGGGCACTTCCTCGCCGATCCGAGGGGGCTTGCCTCGCCGGCCCCGAGTTCGCGGCGCATCGGGGAGGTCATAGCAGGCGAGCTGGCGGCATGGAAAGCACATAGGGTCGTTGAGCTTGGTTGCGGCACGGGCAGCTTGACGGAAGGAGTCCTGCATGCGCTGCCGCCCGATGAGAAGCTCCTGTGCGTCGAGAGGAAACCTGCCTTCTGTCGCCGGCTGAAGGCGCGGTTCGGCGACCGTGTGGAGGTCGTTCAGGGCGACGCCCTTCGGTTGCCCGACATAGTGGCCCACACCCGCTGGGAGGAGCCCGACGCCGTCGTCTGCTCCGTGCCGCTGCTGAACCGTTTCGGCAAGTCCCTCTGCCGGACCATAGCTGAGGCGCTGCCGCCCGGCGCCCTCTACCTGCAGGTCGCCAACTACAGGGCGCCCGTCGAAGCTTACTTCGACATCCATAAGACTTACGTGTTCCTTGCGAACATACCGCCGGAGCAGCTCCACTGCGCGGTCACGAAGAACGGCAAGTAGGTAAGGCGTGGACCGCAGGCAGGAGACCTGGAGGCGTTCGGCGACATGGTCCGTCGGTTGACAGTAGCCAGGTCCTGCCCTATAGTGAGTCCCGTTTCTCAGGACCAGCTCGACTCTAACAGCAAGGAGGTCGTGCCCATGGTAGGAACATGCCACGCGCGGCAGCCGCGACCTCCTCTGCGGAGGGGCTCGAGGCCGAAGCCGTAACCGACCAACAACTGCTCGTCCGAGCGATTCGGCGGTCACGTGCCATTGCGTGCGCGTGGCCGCCGTGCTTTTTCCGCCGATGCAGCTCAGCCAGGCGGAAACGCTCACAAAGCGGGTCCAGGACCAGAGGAGAATGGACAATGAACGCAAGTGAAGCTGAGATCGCTACACTGAAGGACTACAAGTCTGCTGCGACCCTTCGAGCCGAATGGCTTGACCGGGCCACCGCGAACCATCCTGCTCCGCAGCGATGGTGCTGGGCGGCATGCCGGCTGCCACAGATTGAAGACGAACACGAGCTCCTGCTCTACCTCGCGGCAAGAGACGGCCGATGGGCAGCCAAGGTCGAGGGGCCGCGCGGGCTTTCAGGCTATGTGCTCTGCCGGACCAACGAGACCCAAGGCGAGGCCGTGATCGAGGGACAGACGCCGCGCGTCTCCCAACATGCCGACTTTGCCGGCACAGCAGGGATGCTTGTTGACTTCGCAACGCAAAGAGCCCGCCAGGACGGTCTGAAGAGAATCCGGGCAGAATTCCACGGTGCGGCCGATGAGGTGGACCCCTTGGTGAGTGTCTATGGGGACCACGGCTTCGAGCATGGCATCCGGTGCGAGATGGTCAGCGATCAGCTCGACATCCACCCGGGAAGCAAGGAACTCGGGTTTCGTTCCGCAGGGGAACTCGGGTTGGAGGCCTTCTACGACGCCGATGCGCTTGTCCGCAATGAGCGAACGGAAGACGCCCGACAGGACTGCGAGACGTCGCGGCGGATCTGGTGCGTGGATCCGTCGACCGACTGGATCGCAGCCTACGCAGGCGGGGCAGTGGTCGGCACGGTGCGCGTGGCTGTCACCCGCACAGCGTTGGGCGTCCTGGACAACATCCGTGTCGCCGAATCCCATCGCAGGCGCGGGTTCGGCCGCTGCCTGCTGGCTCGCGGCCTCTCTGCTCTTGCCGGCAGGACAGACGTGGTGTGGACAGACACTGACGACGACCATCCTGGCGCGAGACGGTTCTACGAGAAGGCGGGGTTCCGGGTGCGACATCGCCATGGAGGGATAAGCCTGGAACTCGTTCAGAGTTAGGCGGCTGTCTCATTCGTCCGCGGTGCGCGCATAGGACAGCCGAGTTACCGACTCATCTTGCGAGCCCGCGGGGCGCGATACCCAGCACCCCTCTCAACCGACGCCGGAGTGTCTTCACAATTGGATCCGTTTGACCACGCGCCCCGGGTTGGAATACTGTATGCACGTGTCACGGCTTGTTGCTCGCCCCACAGGTAGTTGCGCCGCCAGAGCATCTGGAGACACGAACAGTGGAACGGCTCAGCACGATCTCGCTCAGCGAAGCAGTGAGTTTCCCTCACGCCGATGTCGTTGAGGCGGACCTGTCATGCGACGGTTCCCGAGTGCTTTATACGCACGCGGGCGAACTGCATCTTATAGACTCCAGGGGCGAGGGAGATTGCACACTGTGCGTCGGCCGTCGTCCGAGCTGGTCCCCTGCAGCCCCGGACACCTTCGCCTTTCAGAAACCGGGGGACGGCGGGCTTTGGGTCTGCACCCTCGGTGGCGCTGAGCGGAGGCTCCATACACAGATCGACGACGTCGACCGGTTCGCCTGGTCAGCCGACGGTACCCTGTTGGCACTGATAGGGTCGAGGCAACTCCCCCGCCCCGTCCACGACGGTGGCCAGGCCGACGGAAGCATCTTGGAAGTCCGGCCCTCCCCTCCGGGACAGGCCGGTGTCCTGCACATCGTAGATAGCAGGACCGGGCTCCTTGTCTCATCTACTGAGGCGCAAGAGGGGGAAACGTTCCACGACGTTGCCTGGCATCCCAATGGGCGGCAGCTAACAGCGACTGTCATAAGAGATGACCCGGAGAGCTGGTCCTGGCGCTGGGGCCTTTTCGACGTGGAATTGGGGACCGGACGACGGCAGACCCGCCTGGATTTCAACATAAGGGAGGTGCGGGCACCAGCGTGGGCGCCCGATGGACACGCGGTCGCCTTCATCTACTGCCCACATCCGTACGGAAGCTGTGTTCGCACAGTGTGCGGCCTCATGGCCGAGCAATCGCAGGAAGTCCGCGCCCTGGGTGACGAGTACCTCGTCAGCTCCGCGCGTTGGGCCACCGACAACGTCACGCTGGTGTGCGACGGTTGGCAGGGCACCACGAAAGGCGTTTTCCAGATCAACACGGAGTCGGGACAGACGCGGCGCGTGATGGACGCACCCGGCCGAAGCGTCGTACATGCCTTGGGCAGCGCCCAGGGAGTGCTGGTCTCTCATAGAGGGTTCCTGTCGCTGTCTGACCTGTACCTGGTGTCCTGGGGCGACAACACGCCGCGACGTCTCACGCAGTTCAGCGACGTGTTGCAGAAGTACCGGCTGTCAGCGCCCGAGCTATTCTCATGGGAGTCTGCGGATGGTTTGGTGCTTGAGGGCCTGCTGATTCCTTCCTTGCACGCGAGCGCAGGGAAGCCTGCGCCGACGATAGTGAACCTGCACGGCGGCCCTTCGGGGGGCGGCGACTACACCTTCGACCCCATCTGGCAGTGGTTCGCGGCGAACGGTTTCCAGGTCTTCCTGCCGGTTCTGCGCGGCAGCCAGAAGTACCGCTGGGTCCCGCCACCTACGGACGGGCCGGACTGCGAGGATCTGCTCCACGGCATCGAACGGCTGATCTCCAGCGGCCGCTGTGACCCCCAAAGAATCGGTGTTCACGGCTTCAGTTACGGCGCCTCCGTTGCTGCCCTTGCCATCGGGCAGAGCCAGTGCTTCCGGGCTGCCGTGCTACTCGGCGGTCACTACGACTACCGTCTCACCTTCGGCCTCGGCTTGCAGGGCGGATGGAACTCCACACTGGCCGCCGAGTTCGGCGGGAAGCCGTGGGAGGTGCCTGAGACGTATAACAGGTTGTCCCCTATCACATGGGCGCCTGGAGTGACAGCGGCGGTCCTGTTGCTTCACGGAGAGAACGACGTGCCCGAGCACGCGGAGCTGTACGCTTCAGCCCTGCGGAGCCTGGGCAAGGAAGTGGAGCTCGTTGTCTACAAAGGAAGCGGCCACTCCCCGAGCGAGGCAGAACAAATTCGCGACCGTTGGCGCCGAACGATGGCCTGGTTTCAGGAGAAGCTGGGCCGTTAGCGGGTGTCCCTGGTGCGGCGCCGCCAGGCAACCCAGCGAGCTCTTCCTGGCCCTGCGCATCGTGGCAAGGCTTGCGGTGTGTCAGTCTCTGTGCTAACATCCCGTGGCACGCAAAGCGAAACAGGACGGGCGCAACCTTCAGGCTTGCTGCGGGGGTAAGAGTCAATATGACGGTACTGGAGGACCAGTTGTATGCCGCGAGGGCCCGGGTCGAAGCACTCGAACCCGACGACCATTCCGAGGGGGCGAGGCGCACTCTCGAAGCCTTCGGTGGTTGGTGTCGCGCGCTCGGTCTGTGGGAAGAGGCCCTGAAGGCGTACGACCGCGGGCTTCGGCTGTGCGAGCCGGAGAACGACCCAACGGAGGTCTCGCGCTTTCTTACATGGAAATCCAACGTCTTTTTCCACAGCGGCATTTACGGGCGGGCCGTCGAGTTCGCGACGCAGGCCGTTTCCGTCAGCCCAACCGACCTCGAGAAAGCAGGCCGCATGTCCTACTTCCTGGGCCTGCCCCACTTAATGCTCGGCGATATCAGCAATTACGTCTCGCTCCAGCAGCAAGCGCTGGATATCCTTCCGACCGCCCCAGAGGACGAGCGAGAGAGGCGAGTGGCCTGGTATAGGACCCGCCTGGCCAAAGGATTGTTGTTGCAGGGCGACGCCGATGACGCCCGACAGCTGATCGCGGAACAAGTGCACGCGTTCCGGCAGACGAACCCGAAGTTCGGCCTGCCTTGGGCTCAACTGGTGAGAGGGGCGGTGGAGGTAGAACTCAGCAACTTCGCTGAGGCCGAAGCTGCCCTGGCGGAGTCCTTGTCAATCTACGAACGGAACCAGCAGGAGGCCTACGTCGTGGACGTGCTGACCGAACAGAGCAAGCTTGCAGTGGCGCAAGGGGAGCCGCGGCAGGCCGTCGCTCTCGCCGAACAGGCCGTCGCTGAGGCTCGCAAGGGGCCGAGAGTGCGGGGGGGATTGGCTGACACCCGGCACCTCAACTTCGCGCTCGCCCAAGCGGCCAGAGCCTACCTGGAGATCCGGGACCGAGAACGAGCCGCAGCCGCGTATGACGAGGCGTTGCGCTTGGCCGCTGCCACGAACAGAGGCCTGATCATGCGCGATCTGTTGCGCCTTGGTATCTCCAAAGCACTTCGTTGACCAGAGACAACCCGTAACACCTCTATTGCCTCCACATGGGAACCCCTGTCTCGCGTGAACCCACGCGCACCGATGCCTCGGCGCGCTGGTGGCGCTTCTTGGCGGCCTCGAGGATGTTGAGGCCCATCTGTTTGGGCGGAGCGGCCAGAGAATCCAGAATAACGCGTTTTGCGATAGTCTCTAACAAATCCGAGGCAGTTGCTCGCCGCTAAGCATCTGAAGGAGTCGCCGCGTCCCCAGCGTCGTCTCCAGGACCACCTTGCCGGCGTACTGCTCCGAGACTGCGCCGATGATGGCGCTCTGCTCGGCGCCCGACACCGTGCGCAACGCCTCGGCCACCGCCGTCGCGCTCGCCGCGTCCACGACGGCAGCCAGCCTCCCTTCGCAGGCGAGATATAGCGGGTCGAGCCCCAGGACTTCGCACAGCGACCGCACCTCCTCCCTGACGGGTATGTCCGCCTCGGTCAAGAGAATGCCGGGCCTGCCCCGGCCCGTGGCCTCGTTGAGGACTGTGGCCAGGCCGCCGCGCGTCAGGTCGCGCATGAACGACACGCGCCGCGCCTCGCGCAGGACCGTCTGCGCCGCATCGGTCAACGGCGCGCAATCGCTCGTGACCGAGCTCTCCAGATTCAGCCCTTCGCGCTTGTAGAGCACAGCCGCGCCGTGATCGCCCACCGGGCCGGACACAATCACCGCGTCCTCTGCCTGCGCCTCCCCGTTGGGCACCGCAGCCCCCTCGGGGAGCACGCCGAGCCCCGCGGTGTTGATGAAGAGCTTGTCCGCCTTGCCGCGCGGCACCACCTTAGTGTCCCCCGTCACCACCTCCACGCCGGCCGCTAACGCCGCCTTGCTCATCGAGTCCAGCACGGCCTCCAGGTCGGCCGCCGGCAGGCCCTCTTCGAGAATAAGCGCGCAGGAGATGAAGCGCGGGAGCGCGCCGACCACGGCGAGGTCGTTCACCGTGCCGAAGACGGCCAGCTTGCCGATGTCGCCACCGGGGAAGAATATAGGGTCCACCACGTAGCTGTCCGTGGTGAACGCCACGCGGACGCCCTGCACTTCGAGCCATGCGCTGTCCGCCAGGGGCGCCAGCCGGGGCGACGTGAAGAACCTCAGCAGCGTCTCTTCGATGAGCCGGCGGGTCAGCACCCCGCCGCTTCCGTGCCCCAGCTTGATGTGGTCTTCCAGCATTCCGCCAAACCTTCTACCGCAGAGAACGCCGAGCACGCAGAGGGCAAGGCACAGCACTCGCAAAAACCGACCCTCACTCAAGCAAGCCACTGAGCCTACTGCCCGGCCGTCTTTCGCCCTCAGCCCTAACTGACGTACCCAGCCTTCGCCGTTCTCCGTTCTCTGCGCTCTCTGCGTGCTTTGCGGTGAATATGTTCGTTATCAGTGGCGGCCGCCGTACTTGTAGTACGCCGCGCAGGCGCCTTCGCTTGACACCATGCAAGGCCCCACGGGCGAGTCCGGCACACATGCCTTCCCGAACAGAGGGCAATCCGGAGGGCGCACGAGGCCCCTCAGAACCTGCGCGCATCGGCACGCCTTATACTCGGCCGACGGGATGGCCGGGTCCGGCGGCTCGATTCTGTACGTCGCCCACCGGTCACGGATAGCCAGCCCGCTGCCCGGTATGAGGCCGATGCCGCGCCACTGCGCATCGGCCGGCTCGAAAACCTCATAGACGATCTCGCGCGCCCGGGGGTTGCCCCCACTGCGCACGGCGCGGCGGTACTGGTTCTCCACCGCCGGCTTGCATTCGACGACCTGGCGGACGAGCGCGCGGATCGCCATCAGGATGTCGGTCGGCTCGAAACCGGTCACGCAGCAGGCCATGCCGAATTCGCGCGGCAGGAATTCATACGGCTCCGGGCCGGTGATCGTGGAGACGTGGCCGGGCAGCATGAAGCCGTCGAGCGCCACCTCGGGCGCCGACACGAGGGCGCGCAGCGCCTCCGGCATGGTCTTGTGGCCGGAGAGGACGCGGAAGTTCCGCACGCCTTTCGAGTGCGCTTCAAGGATCGTGGCCGCCGTGCCGGGCGCCGTCGTCTCAAACCCGATGGCCAGGAAGCTCACCTCGCGGTTCGGGTTCTCTTCAGCCAGCTTGAGCGCATCGCGCGCGGAATAGACGACCCGCACGTCTGCGCCCCCGGAGGACGCGTCTTCGAGGGTTTCAGCCGCGCCGGGCACTCGATAGAGGTCGCCGAACGTCGTGAGGGTCACGTTGGGCTTGGCCGCAAGCTCAATGGCCCGGTCGAGGTAGGTGGTCGGCGTCACGCAGACGGGGCAGCCCGGCCCGCTCAGCATCTCGATCCGGTCCGGGAGCAGGCCGGGAATGCCGAAGCGGTGTATGGCCGTCGTATGGCCGCCGCAGACCTCCATGAAGCGGAGGCGCGCAGCGCGGTCGGACTTGGCCGCTGCACGGCCGATCTCAGCCGCTGCACGGCCGATTTCGGCCGCCAGCTCCTTGCAAGCGGCGGCATTACGAAACTCATCAACGTACTTCATCGTTTCTCACCGCCGAGCATGCGGAGAACAACGGCACAAAAACGTTTCACCGCCGAGGGGCGCCGCGCCGAGCACGCAGAGAAAAATGGCAACTCCCCGGTTTTACGACTACCTATCCTGCCACCCCTGACTTTCAGGATCTGCCGGGCATTCCTTTGGCGCATCTCCTCAATAGCCAGCATTTTCTGCTGACCGCCGAGAGTCTGGAAAGCCGCTCACTATGCGCCTAACGCCCTTCGTGAGGACCATCACATTGAAGTTAATGAGCAGCCCCACCTGCAGGCCCGACACCTTCAGGTAGGAAAGCACCTGAGCCTCATGGATTGGGGCGAGATTCTCGACCGCCTTCACCTCAACGATCACCTTATCCTCGACCAGGATTTCAAGCCGATAGCCGCAGTCCAGCTTGACCTTCCCGTACTGAATGGGCAACGGCACCTGTTGTTCCACCTTCAGTCCGCGCTGGGCCAATTCGTATGCCAGACAAGCCTCATACGCAGACTCGAGGAGCCCTGGACCGAGCGCACGGTGCACCTCGATTGCCGCCCCTATGATCCCCTCCGTTATGCGGTCCAGGTCGTCGGCTTCTTTCATCTCCGCGTCGCGCCGCCGTCGGCGCGCCTCTGCCCGGCGCCGCCCTCGGCGCCCCTCGGCGGTGAACCCGCTATCTCCTCATAGGCTCAGGACGGCCAATGAGTCTGCACCTGCCACGATGCCGCTGAGCGTTTCCTGTTGAGCCCTTCCCCTTCTGTTACCTCGGCGTGCTCGGCGCCGAGCCGGTATCGGCGCGACTCGGCAGTGAATCGCCGTAGCCTATTTCCGCAAGCAGTTCCAGCGTCTTTGCAGCCTCCTCTTCGTCCACCTTCTCAATGGCGAAGCCGGCGTGGATGAGGACGTAATCCCCCACGCGGGGGGCCTCCAAAAGCTGCAAGCCGACCTCGCGGACGGTGCCGCCGATCTCGACCTTCCCGACCTGCCCGTCTATTTCAACCAACTTGGTGGGGACTGCCCAGCACATCTTCTCACTCCGACAGAAGCATCTCACCGCCGAGGACGCAGAGAACGCAGAGGCAAAAGCCAGAAGCTGTTACAACCATTGCGGCCTGCATGATTAGCAGGGAGAGGCCACCAGGATCGTTTGAGGCCGGCCTTGGGCGCCACGTCCGGCAACGCCCAGAAGAGACCAGCAGCCGACCTATCCTTAACGGCCACAGAATCCAGTATATGCGGAGCCGCCGTAGTTGTCATTTGAATCCGTCAAGGCGCAGGCACTGGGTCCGCATAAGAAACGTTGACAGAATGAAGCGATGATGCCGCAGAGACAGGCCAGCAATGCAACGTGGGTAGTCGCGTTCCCTCTCGGCGTGCTCGGCGTGCTCGGCGGTGAGTCCTTGGCGTAGGAGAGGATGAGGCAGGCGAAGGGATTGACAACAGAGGGTCACGGGGTATAATGCCGAGCAAGGCTCGACATATGGTGAGCCTGTGGCTTGGTCAGGCTTGCCGGTCTGGCCTTGGGCGTGGTGAGAAGCTTTCCAGCAGCGGGCACGCGGAGGGCGAGAACATGGTCAACAAGCTGAGGGGTCGGGTAGTTGTGGCAGTGGCTCTGGGGTGGGCTGCGGGCCTCTTGTGGGCGGCAGCAGCAAGCGCTTATGGTGGGGCCGCGGCGTCCGCCACACCGAGTTCAGCCAAGGCCGAGGTGAACGCTGACATCAAAACGACGCCCGAGGCGTCTGCTGCGGCGAAGGCGCCCGACAGTTTCATCCCCGACGAACCGACGCAGCCACCTCCTCCCATCGTGTCACGTGATCCAGCCCTCGTAAAGGAATGGGCAAAAGACGTGGCGGAATTGCGCAAGGACGCGGAGGCTGGGAGCGCGCCGGCGCAGCTCGTATTGGGATTGAGGTACGGCTGGGGGAGGGGTGTCTTGCAGGACGACGCCGAAGCGGTCAAGTGGTACAGGGAAGCGGCGGACCAGGGCTATGCTTCTGCGCAATTCAGCTTGGGGTCTTGTTACCTCTACGGCATTGGCGTCCCCAAGGACGGGGTCGAGGCCGCCAAGTGGTACCGGAAGGCGGCGGACCAGGGGCTGGCTGTTGCGCAATTCCTCCTTGGTGCATGCTATTCAAACGGGGAGGGCGTGCCGAAGGACAAGGCGGAGGCCGTCAAGTGGTACCGGAAGGCGGCGGAGCAGGGACAGGTGTACGCGCAGCTCAACCTCGGCACATGCTACGCGGAGGGGAAGGGCGTCCCCAAGGACCAGGCCGAGGCGGTGAAGTGGTACAGGAAAGCGGCGGAGCAGGGATACGCGACGGCGCAGCTCTCCCTGGGTCTGTGCTACGCGAACGGCCAAGGCGTGCCGAAGGACGAGGCCGAGGCGGTCAAGTGGCTCACGAAGGCGGCCGAGCAGGGCCTTTCGACGGCGCAATTCAGCCTAGGGGTACACTACGCTCAAGGCTGGGGCGTGCCAAAGTACCCGGCTGGAGCTGCAGCGTGGTACAGGAAGGCCGCCGAGCGCGGCCATTCGATGGCGCAATTCAACTTAGGGGTATGCTACGAGAGGGGCGAAGGCGTGCCGCAGGACCTGGCGGAGGCCGTAAAGTGGTACAGGAAGGCGGCAGAGCAGGGAGTGCCCGAGGCGCAGGTCAACCTGGCCCTATGCTACGTGAAGGGCCAGGGCGTGGCCCCGGACGAAAGGGAAGCGATCAAGTGGTTCAGGAAGGCGGCGGAGCAGGGGGATGCCGAAGCGCGTTACAACCTAGGCGTTTCGTACGAAAAGGGCATGGGCGTCGCGAAGGATGTGGCCGGGGCGGTTGAGTTGTACAGGATGGCGGCCGAGCAAGGTCACGCAGCGGCCCAGTTCAACCTGGGCTGCTGCTACCAAACGGGTCAGGGTGTGGCCAAGGACGTGGCCGAAGCGAACAAGTGGTTTAGGAAGGCCGCGGAGCAGGGCCTCGCGGAAGCGCAGTTCAACTTGGGCGTCTCCTACGAATTGAGGTCAGGAGTTCCAGACAGTCCCTCAGGGGCCATTGAGTGGTATTACAGGGCGGCCGGGAGCTTCCTGAAGAAAGGCGACAGAGGCCGCGCTTTGACCTGCTATGACAGGATGAAAGCTCTGGAACCCAGCCATTCCCTCACGCGCCAGCTGTACTCCGAGTTGTACCGCGCGCAGGCGAAGGGCCAGCCCAAGCAGTGAGGCGGCCTGGAGGTGGAGTCGTTTCGGCGTACTCATAGCTCACGGGCGGGAGGCCTACGAAAGGTGGCAAGCTTTGAGCGCGACAGGAGAATTTCGAAGCCGAGGGGACGCTTTTTGCAGCGAAAGAATACAGGGGCTCGCCTGCGTCGGCCACCTCGCGAGTACGCTTAAGTTCTGCAAGAACCTTGCTGAGAGTTAGGCCATACCGAGCGGGCACGGCGAGGGACTCGCCTCGGCGCGCCCCTGTTCATCCTGTGTGTTAGATTTGCTCACGCTATGTTGGAGTCAGGGCATGGGCATTGTGCTCCGAATCGTGCAGCTCTTCGCGGCGCTTGTGTATGCAACCTGCGGCCTGCACGCCTTTCGGGCGTGCGGGATGATCACCCGCGTGAGTAGCGCGGGCGCAGTCTGCTACTTCCTCACGGCTGCCGTGTATCTGGCTGGCGCCGTCGTGCTCGGGCTTGGCGTCTCGTGGTGGGGCCTCGCAGCAATAATCCCAGCGACGGCGCTCGCTTGGGGTGCCAGGGCGGCCGCGGCGCGCGCAGGGTTGCCGCACGACGCCTTCGAGCCCTAGCGGCGGGGGAAGTCGCCCAGGAAGGCCGGACGGTTCATAATGCTTTCAGGCCGAGCGTGCCGCGGCGTGCCGGACGCGGCATCTCTGCTCTGAGGAGGGGTCCCAAATGAGATACTGGTACTATCTCCAAGGCGACAAACAGTTCGGCCCTGTGTCAGACCAGGAGCTTGCCGGCCTTTTTCAGAGCGGAAAACTGAGTCCGAGCACACTCGTCTGGACCCAGGAGCTCCGCGAGTGGGCGAGAGCATGTGACGTCCAGAACCTTGTCCCACCCGAGTTCAATCCTCCACCCCCACCTGTACCACCACCGGCACCGGTGATAACACAAAAGGCGGACAAGCCCGTCCAACAAATCCGTCCATGGGTTCGGTATTGCGCTCGGATGTTGGATACATGGGGCACGACTCTCATCGTCGGGTTCATTGTCGGCATTGTCTATCCCCGTGCCGCCGAATGGAACGAAATCCTCTTTGGCATGGCCCTGCTCCTTGCTTACTGCTTCATTGAGCCCATGTTCTTCGACGTGTTTGGGACGACACCGGGTAAGGCTTTGCTTGGGATAGACGTACGAACACAGTCCGGTGAACGGCTTTCGTACAGTCAAGCTTGGGGCAGAACACTCAGCATCTGGTGGCGTGGATTGGGGATGGGATTGCCACTTGTTTCGCTAATCACGCTTTCGTGCGCATACTACAACTTGACCCGAAAGAAAATCACAACCTGGGACAGGCATGGGGCCTTCCAAGTGTCACATCGTAAGATTGGACTGTTTAAAGGAATTGTTGCCACGCTCCTGCTTCTGGGGTTGCTCACCGTCTTCGGAATAATGAGTTCAATTGGCAAGAATCAATAGCCGAACCACAAGCGGCGACACTCCGCCGTTTCCGCTGAGCTTCATTGGCGAGGCGCGGCACGAGCGGGTTACTCTGGCCGAGGAGATAAGGAACCAGAGTCCTCGGTGTCGTCTCGGCGTGCTCGGCGGTGAATGCGTAAGGCGTGCTAAGGGGGAGCCAGGCGCGCCAGGGCACAGGCGGCCTGGCCCAAAGATAGGCCGGCGTCGTTGGCGGGGACGAGGGTTTGCAGCAACACCTCGAAGCCGTGCGCTTCCAGCTCGGGCACGACCAGCCCCAACAGCGTCCGGTTCTGCATCACCCCGCCGGATAGCGCCGCCGTCCCGATGCCCGACTCCTCGCGCATGCGCAGGCACGTCTCGATGATGATGCGGGCCATCGTGTTGTGGAACTTCGCGGCAATGCCCCCGACGCTCACGCCCCCGTCCAGGTCCTCGCCCCTCGACTTCGCTCGGGACAAAGACCCGTCCAGGTCTTTGCAGATGCCGTGGAAGACTTCGGCCACTGATACCTTCTGCCCGTCGTAAGCAAAATCGTAAGAAGGCCGGTCCGACCTTTTCTCAGTGCACCGCGCTTCCAACTCGCACGCCGGCTGGCCTTCGTAGGTGGAGCGGGTGCAGATGCCTAAGAGCGCGGAGACGGCGTCAAAGAGCCTCCCGGCGCTTGAGGTCGGAGGCGAGAACTCCGGCAGCTCCATCACGCGGAGCGTTGTCTCGCACTCGCGCCGGCCCATAAGGGGCTCCATGCGCCTGAGCGCCTCCTCCGGTCCCAGCGCCCGCGCAAGATGAGCGACGGCCATCCGGCACGGATTGAGGACCGCCTGCTCGCCTCCGGGCAAAGGGACGTATTCTAAGTGGTAGCGGCGCTCGTACTGCCGGCGGTCGGCGATAAGGAACTCCCCGCCCCAGACGGCGCCGTCCTCGCCATAGCCCGACCCGTCCCATGCGACGCCGATGACAGGCCCATGATGGCCGTGCTCAGCCATGCAGGAGACGACATGGGTGTGGTGCTGCTGCGCCTGGATGAGCGGAAGGCCGCGGGCGCGCGAAAGGTCGCGGGCGAAGTCGGTCGTGGGGTAGTCGGGATGCATGTCGCAGACGACGACCTCCGGCTCCAGCCGCAGCAGGCGTGAGAACTCCCCGAAGGCGCGCGCAAAGAAGGCCGCGCTGTCGGCGTCCGACACGTCGCCGATGTGCTGGGAAATGAAGACACGGCGGCCGCTCGTCAGGGCGAAGGTGTTCTTCATCATGCCGCCCGTGGCGAAGATGACGGGGCCTTCCTGGTCCAGCATGATCGGCTCCGGCACATAGCCACGCGAGCGACGGATGGGAAGGACTCGTTCCCCGAGCGTCGCCACGACCGAATCGTCGCAGCGATTCGTTATGCGGCGGTTGTTCGTCAGGATGCCGTCCACAAGGTCGCCGAGGTTCCCAATCACGTCCTCGTGCGTGATGGCGATGGGCTCCTCGGTGCGGTTGCAGCTCGTCATGACGAGGGCCGGCGGTGCGCCCTCCCATTCGAACAGCATAAAGTGCAACGGCGCGGTGGGCAGCATTATTCCCAACTCGGCAAGGCCCGGCGCGACCGCCTCCGCTATAAGACAGCCGGGCCGCTTCTTGAGGAGCACGATCGGCGCCTGCGGCGACGTGAGCAGTTCCTTCTCGAAGTCGGACACGACGCAGAGCCGGTCGCACGTCTCCAGGTCCGGCACCATGATGGCGAGCGGCTTGGCCGGCCGCTTCTTGCGATCCCGGAGGCGCTGGACCACGTCTCCGCGCGTGGCGTCACAGGCCAGGTGAAAGCCGCCGACGCCCTTGATGGCGAGAATGCGGCCTTCGCCCAACATGCGCCGCGTCCTCTCTAACGGTTGGTCAAGCTCCTTGCCGTCCGGCGTGAGGAACATGAGCGACGGCCCGCATGTGGCGCATGAGATCGTCTGTGCATGGAAACGGCGGTTCGCGGGAGTCGAGTACTCGGCGGTGCAGGCCGCGCAGGGCGGGAACTCGTCCATTGTATTTGTGGCGCGGTCAAACGGCACCTGCCGGGCGATGCTGAAGCGCGGGCCGCAGTCCGTGCACGTGTTGAACGGGTAGCCCCGGCGGCGGGATGCCTTGTCGTGCAGCTCGGCCGCACACTCGGCGCAGGTAGCCAGGTCGGGCGGGATAGGGAGCAGGCTCAGTCCTTGGGCGTCGCTGCGCTCGATCCTGAAGCCGTGCTCGCCGCGCGGCTCGATTTCCAGCACGAGGAGTTCGTCCACCCTGGCGCGCGGCGGGGCGATTTGGCGGAAGTCGCGTACGAAGTCCTTCAGAATGTCCTCTTCGGCTTCGACCTCGATGACGACTCCCTCGGGCGTGTTGCGGATGCTGCCCGCGCAACCGCGCTCCGCGAGCGCTCGGTAGAATGTAGGCCGGAAGCCGACGCCCTGGACGCGTCCCCGCGCGATGATGCGGTAGCGCTTGAGCGGACTGCTCATGGCAGGCATCTTGCTCATGTCCGTCCCAAAGAACAGTCAACAAAAAGGACTAACCGCTGAGCCCGCCGAGGCGCCCGCCACAGGGCGGGCGACGCAGAGGAAAGGAAACACGCTTTGGGGGTCTCTCCTGATCGGCGTCTGCGTCGTCTGCGACCTCTGCGGCTCATGCTGTTGGACGCCCTAAGACGCCGCGCCGGGTTGCGCCACGAGCGCGTCCGCGTAGTAGTTGCAGAGGGAGTTGACGGGGCAGTGCGGGCAATCGGGCTTCCTCGCTGTGCAGATGCGGCGGCCGTGGGTGCCCAGCAGAAGGGTGGCTCGCGTCCAGCGCTTCTGCGGCATGAGAGCGCAGAGCTGCTTCTCAATCTTCTCCGGGTCCTTCACCGTGGCAAGCCCGATGCGCTGCGAGACGCGCTGCACGTGCGTGTCCACGGCGATTGCCGGCCGGCCGAACGCGTTTGCCAGGACGACGTTGGCCGTCTTCCTTCCGATGCCGCGTATCTTCGTCAGCGCGTCGAGATCGGCAGGCACCTCTCCGCCGTATTGGCCTGCGATGACCTTGGCGCACTCGATCACGCTCTTTGCCTTCTGCCGAAAGAAGCCCGTCGAGCGTATGAGCTTCTCAACGTCGGCGAGCCGGGCGGCAGCCAGGTCGGCCGGCGTCGGGTAGCGTCCGAAGAGCACAGGCGTCACTTCGTTCACCCGTTCGTCAGTGCACTGCGCCGCAAGGATCGTCGCGACGAGCAACTGGAACGGCGTCTTGTAGTCCAGGTAGATGTGCGCGTCGGGGTGCCTCTTCTCCAGCAGGTCGAGGACTACCCTCGCCTTGGCCCGTGCGGCGGGATCGGCCTTGGCCTCGGCGGCGGCCCTCTTACCCCGCGAGGCGGGAGGTTTCATGACGACCTGCTTCGCCTTGGCCGGCGCCGCCCGTGCAGCCTTCTTATTCGCCTTCGCAGCCATACTCGCCCCCTTTCCCAAAAGTCGGAACAAAACTCCCCGCCGAGGCCCGCCCGCCGGCCGCGTGGCGGGGCGCAGAGACCGCGGAGAACGGCTGAGAGAACAGGGCCCGAAGAAACAGGATGCTTGCCTGCTCTGCGTTCTTTGTGGCTATTCTCGTGCAGCCTGAGCTTGCGAATCAGCCGCCGACCCGGCGGCGCTACGTGACGTCGCCCTGGCAGGTGCGTTAGCCGGCCCGCGCTGGACGACGAATATCGCCATTCCTGCCAGCAGGTTGGACAGGGTCACGGGCAGCCTGCGATACGCGGGCGTCAGGTAGATGCGGTCCACGATCTCCAGGTTTTGCCGGCGGCAGAGGTCCAGGAAGTCCCTGATAGTAAGGAGGTGGACGTTCGGCGTCTCGTACCATCTATAGGGCAGGGCGTTCGTCACCGGCATCCTGCCGAGCATGAGGAGCTGCAGGCGCACGCGCCAGTGCGCGAAATTCGGAAAACTGATAATGGCGCGCCGCCCCACCCTGAGCATCTCCCGCACGACGCTGTCGGGGCGCAGCACTTGCTGGAGCGTCTGGCTGAGGATGACGCAGTCGAAGCGCTCGTCCTCGAACATCGTCAGGCCTTCGAGCATGTCGCCATGGTAGACGGGCACGCCGCGGGCAATGCACTTCTGCACCGCGTCGAGGTCTATGTCAATCCCGAAGCCCTGCACGCCCTTCTCCGCCATCAGTTGCTCCAACAGGGCGCCGTCGCCGCAGCCCAGGTCGAGCACCCTGTCGCCGGGCTTCACGTACTCCTCGATCATCTGGTAGTCCAGGCGAACGGGCATGGCGTCAGTCCCCCTTCGTGCGGTTTCGCCTGCGCACATCGCGCAAGGTATGGCGGAGGAACTCGCGCATCGCGCTGGCAAGCTGTTCGTCCTGGAGCAGGAAAGCGTCGTGACCGTATTGCGAGGCCAGCTCGCAGAAGGTTGTGACGACGCCGTTGGCCTGGAGCGCACGCACGATCTCCTTGGACTGGTGGGTCGGGAAGAGCCAGTCCCCACTGTACGAAACCACCAGGAAGCGGCTGCGGACGCCTTTGAAGGCGTCCACGACGGAGCCGTGATCGGCCACGAGGTCGAAGTAGTCCATGGCCTTCGTGATGTAGAGGTAAGAGTTGGCGTCAAACCGTTCCACGAAGCTGTCACCCTTGTAGCGCAGGTAGCTCTCCACCTGGAAGTCTGGCGGGCCGAAGTCGTATCCGACCTCGTCGCGGTCTTGCAGGCCCCGCCCGAACTTCTGGCGCATGGACTTTTCGCTCAGGTAGGTGATGTGGCCGACCATCCGCGCCACGGCCAGGCCGCGGTTGGGCGGATTGCCGTCGTAGTAACTGCCGCCCCGCCAGTTCGGGTCGCTGTAGATGGCCTGCCGGCCGACCTCGTCGAACGCGATGCCCTGAGCGTCGAGGCGGCTGGTGGTGGCAATCGGGATGGCCGATTCGGCCATCTCGGGGTAGTCAATGGCCCACTGAAGGACCTGCATCCCTCCTATAGAGCCGCCGGTGATGCCAAGGAGCTTGTCGAGCCCCAGATGCTCTGTCACCAGGGCATGCTGGACTTTCACCATGTCGCTGACGGTGACCATGGGGAAGTCGAGGCCGTACGGCCTGCCGGTGCGGGGGTTTATCGAGGAGGGGCCGGTGCTGCCTTTGCAGCCGCCAATGCAGTTGGGGCAGATGACGTAGTACTGGTCCGTATCAATGCCCTTGCCGGGGCCGATCATGACGTCCCACCAGCCGGGCTTCGCGTCGTCAGCAGAATGCCTGCCCGCGACATGCGCGTCGCCGCTCAAGGCGTGGCAGATGAGGACGGCGTTGTCCCCCTCGGGCGACAGCTCGCCATAGGTCTCGTAGGCCACGTCAATAGGCCCGAGCTTGACGCCGCTGCGGAGCACAAGCTCATCCGGCGGCTCCGCAAAGCGCCAATACTTGGTCTGGACGATACCGACGGAATTGTCCCCGGCCATAGTCGCACACGAGTCCCTGGAGGGGCGGAAAACAGCGTCGAGGAAGAACGCAGAGCGGGACGCTACAAACCCACACGATACATGCTACAGCACGGCGCTCCGAATCTCAAGCATGTGCGACGGCCTCGTCCACGCCGCTCCTGACGCCGAAGCCCATCATCCCGCAGAAGCCGCCGCCCGGCGTTTTGGCATCCGCATGGGAAGGTGATAGAATGCGAAGAGGAGCCGGGAGCGGCCGGAGGTCAACTGTGCGCAGAAGAGCGGCTGCGCTCGCGAAAATGCCGTGCCGTTGTCTTTTGTCGCCCATCACCGCATCCGGCCATATGAGGACGGCGGACACATGCGGAACGTGGAAGAGTATCTCAGACCGGATGTGATCCAGCAGGTGGCGCGGCTGGACTTGAAAGCGAAGTTCATCGTCGAGGGCTTCATATCCGGCCTCCACGACAGCCCCTATTATGGCTTCTCCAGCGAGTTCAGCGAGCACCGCAAGTACAGCGCGGGCGACGAGCCGCGTTACATAGACTGGAAGGTCTTCGCGCGCACGGACAAGTTCTACATCAAGCGGTTCGAGGCCGAGACGAACCTCAACTGCAACATCCTGCTTGACGTCAGCGAGTCCATGGCTTACAGCTATGGCGGCTTCCTGAGCAAGCTCGAATACGGCATCTACATGGCCGCCGCGCTCGGCTACATGATGATCCATCAGCAGGACAGCGTGGGCCTCATAACGTTCGACGAGGACGTGACGAGCATTCTGGCGCCCAGGAGCAAACGCTCCCACTTAGTGGCGATGCTGGGCGTGCTCGCGAGGTCGCTTCGGCATCGTCCTTCGCGGCTGGCGGGCTGCCTTCACCGGGCCGCGGACATGCTCCGCGCCCGCGGGCTGGTCATTGTATTCAGCGACCTGATCCCGGCCGAGGGAGAGACCCAGGCCGACGTCGTCGCGGGCCTGCGTCACCTCCGCTACCGCGGGCATGACGTCATCTGTTTCCAGCTTCTGGACCACGCGGAACTGACCTTTCCCTTCCGGGGACCGGCGCAGTTCGTTGACGTGGAGAGCCTGAGGGCGCTGCGGGCCGACCCGGAGGCCGTGGCGGAGGCCTACCGTGAAGAGGTCCGCCGCTTCGTCGAGGTGTATCGCGAGGCCTGTCGCGCCGACAACATAGACTTCGTCCAGGTGGACACGGTGGACTCCTTTGACCGCGTGCTTCTGTCTTTCCTGCGGACGCGGCAAACCAAGTTCTGAGCGCCATGCTGGACGCCTCATGACGGTGTCCTCGAAGGCCATGTGGCACATCACCTTCACAAACGCAGGGGCACTGGCGCTGGGAGCGGCCGCCGTGCTGCCGGTCGTCATCCACCTTCTGTCGCGCCAGAGGCCAAAGCTGATCCGATTCACGGGAGTTCGCTTCATCCAACTCAGCCAGCGGAGGAGCTTCCGGCGGACGCAGTTCAAGCACCTGCTGCTTCTGCTCTTGCGCATGGGGCTCATCGCGCTCTTCGCCTTGCTCATCGCGCGGCCGGTCCTCACCCACGGCGCAGCGGCAGGCGCCGCTCCGGGCGCTGAAGGCACGCCGGCGGCGGCCATCATCCTGGATGACTCGCTGAGCATGAACTACCGCGTGGGCGACGCGACGTGGTTCGACGAGGCGCGAAGCCGCGCCCTGGAGCTTGCGGCGCGACTGCCCGAACGCTGTGCTGCGGCCGTCCTCACGACGTCTCACCCGAGCGGGAGGCTGCAGCACAGGGCGGACGCGCTGACCGGCCGCGTCTCGGGCCTGCTGGCCGGCACGCGGTCCAACTCCTGCTGGCAGGCGCTCGAAACCGCTGCCGGGATGCTTCGGGCAGAGGCCGCGTCCAGGCGCGACGTCTTCCTCTTCACCGACATGACGCCGTCAGCGTGGGCCGGATACGAGCAACGCACGGTCGATCTCGGCAAGGAGGTGAACCTCTACGTGGTGGACTGCGCCACCGGTGAAGCGGCGAACGGCGCCGTCTCCGAGCTGCGCCAGGAGGGCGAACCGGCCATACTGGGAGCCAAGTTGTCGCTGGAAGCGCGCGTGTTGGCATCCGGGGCGCCGCTGAGCCGCGCCATGCAGTTCGAGTTCGACGGCACGGCGGTCGAGCAGCGCCCGGTGAGCTTGCAGGCGGGCGATCAGGCCACAATAAGGTTCAGCACGATCCTTACGTCCACCGGACATCACTGGGGTCGGGTGGCTTTCATGAGCCCCGACGGCCTCCCGCAAGATGACGCGCGCACGTTCACCGTGGAGGTGGCGCCGGAGGTTTCCGTCCTCTGCATCGAGGACAATGTCTCCTCGGGGGTCGAGTCGCCCTCTTACTTCTTCCGCCTTGCCTTGAACCCGTGGGACGAGCCGGGCCGCGGCATGTTCGGCGTCCAGCGCGCCTCGCCCGGCCAGCTTGAGCAGATGCAGCTAAGCCCGTTCGACGTGATAGCCCTGGTGGGCGCCGGGCGGATGAACGACGCGGCGTGGCAGCGCCTCGACGCCTACGTCTCCGGCGGCGGGGGCCTTGTGGTCTTCGCGGGGCCTGAAACCGGCGAATCCTACGGGACCGGATCTGCGCGCGCCGTGCTGCCTGTCGAGGTCGGCCCTGTGGTCGCGGCGCCGCCCGAGGCGCAGCTTGGGCTGAGGGTGGTGAAGTCGAGCCACCCCTTCGTCAGCGCGCTCATGGCGTCCGGCGCCACACTGGCCCAGGTGCACTACCGGCAGTGCCGGCGCCTTTCGCCGGGGCGCGACGCTCTCGAGTTGCTGAGCTTCGGGCCTGACCTGCCGGCGCTGGTCCTGTCCGAGGCGCGGGGGAAGGTCGCTGTCTTCGCCGGCACAGCGGACGACCGGTGGGGCGACTTCGCGAAGACGCAGCCCTTCATCCCGTTCTGCCACGAGTTACTCCTGCTCCTGGCAAGTCGGGCGGGGGCCGGCATTCAGAGCGCGAATGCGGGGGCGCAGCTGCCCATCACGTTTGAGGCTTCCCGTTGGGCGACTACCGTATATGTCACGCCGCCCGGTGCGCGCGAGGCGGAGCGGCTGCTGCCGGGCACGACGCCCGGCAAGCTCACTTACTGGAAAACCGACGCGCCCGGCTACTATCGAGTGGACTTCGAACGGCGCGACACCAAGTGGCGCTCCGGCTTCGCAGTGAATACAGCGGCCATCGAGAGCCGCCTTGAGAAAGTGCCGTTTGAGAAGGTCAAGAAGTCCATCCGCGCCGGAAAGGTGGAACTCATGACGGAGGCGACGCTCAGCACCGACAATGTCGCAGCAGGCGGCAGCACGCGCGAGCTGACGCCCTACCTGGCACTGCTCGCGCTCAGCCTTCTGCTGGCAGAGTCATTCCTCGCTAACCGGTTCTACGGGTCCGCCAGCGCCCCATCGGAGCCGCCAAACTGAGACTGCGGCGCCGCCGGGAGGCCTTCCCTACCGCCCTCGCCCCCGCAGCGACGTGAGGCGCCGCAGCCAACTGCTCCGCATCCTGACGGCATCGGAAGGACAGACCTCGGTGCAACAGTGACAGGCTATGCACTTGCGCCGGTTCACGCTGTAGCGGCGGGTTCGGTCGTCGAAGGCGATGGCCTGGCTGGGGCAGTTGCGCGCACACTCGCCGCAACGCCTGCACCGGCCCTGATCAATGCTCGCGTAGTTGGCGGAGACGGTCCTGAGGGCGCCTCGGAAAAGCCACCGCGGCATCATTTGCATGATCGCCGTCTGGGCGTAGGCAGGCGGCTTGGCGAAGTTCTTTGGCGCAAAGGCAGAGGCCGGCTCTCCCCTCACGACGATGCTGCCCGGCGCCGCTACCCCGAGGTTTCGCTCCTGGCACTGCGCCAGCAGCGGAATAGTCAGCGGATCGAAGCCCATCACCTTGGTGCAAAAGCTGTCCAGGGCCACGGGATCGCAACTGGCGGCGATCAGTTCTACGTGCCGCAGGGCGCCGCTTGCGGGCCCGCGTCCTTCCATGCCGATGACGCCGTCCACGAACGCCGCGCGCGGATGCACCAGCGCGTACAGGTCGCACAGGGCCGTGGAGAACTCATCCAGGCGCGGCGCAAGCAGGTGCGCCTGTTTCTTGCCCGCGCCCGGCACCAGGCCGAACATGTTCTTCACCGGGCCGGTGACGTACGTGAGCGTGTGCGTCTTCAGCTTCGAGACCGATACGATCAGGTCGAACTGGTCCAAGTTCCTGGGGAGAGGGATATCCTTGAAGATGCGGCCGGCGGCAAAGCTCACGACATGCCGCGGCTGGGTATCAACGTTGTAGATGGTGGCTCCCGCCGCCTGGGCCGCACGGTCCATCTGCGAGTTCTCGATCGCCTTCGCCGTGGAGCCCTCCCCGAGGGACCCGGTCGAATCGCCGACGGCGACCTCGCAGTTGAACTCTCCCTTGAGAAGCTCCGCCAGGGCCTGGACCACGGCGGGATGCGTATTGATGTGCGCCTCGGGGTCACGGGCGCTCGACAGGAGGTTAGGCTTGAGCAGGACGCTGTGCACGCTCCGGAAGAGCTCCTGCATGTCCGGCAGTTCTTCCACGCACTGCCGGATCGCCTTCCTCACGGCGCCCAGGTTGTAGCTCAGGCAGCGGGCCGTCCCGACTGTTGCAGAGGAGGGTGCACCGAAACGGCGCATGTCGAGCATGGTTGACTTCGTGTCGGGCATGGGCGGCGCACACCTTGACCAAATAGTGAATGGCGAGGAAATCCATTCTACTGTACCTCCCGTGGAGGACGCCAATGACTGTCGGCCAGCCCCGCGGGGACGAAGGACTACCCTTTAGCCGCACCGCGGGATAGGCCCGTCAGGATCAGGCTCAGGCCCCCTTGGGTCATCTCGCATCGAGCTTGCCGCCCGTCGCCAAAGTGGACTTTCGGCAGGCCATTTCTTATAATGGACAGCGTGTAGTGAACAGCGTTCCCGGCAAGCTGGGCTGCGGCCTGGGAGGACCCGGGCCGTAGGCTCACCTGCCGAACGGGATGCCCCGGGTACCCTCTTATTCCTTTGCGCACAATCACTTGTGATCCATGATAGGCAATGTTCTTTTAAGAGTCCTTGACGCAGCAAAAGCCGTGGTGGGAACGTCCAACGAGCGGCTGCTAAGCGAGATGGTGCCGCTGGTGGACCGCATCAACGCCCTGGAGCCGGAGTTCCATCGCAAGCCCGACGCAGAGCTGCCCGCGTTGACTGAGAAGTTCAAGGAGCGCCTGCGCGGGCCCAAGAGCGATGACGAGAAGCAACGAATGCTGGATGAGATCCTGCCGGAGGCCTTCGCCAACGTGCGCGAGGCGGCCCGGCGGACGCTCATCACGCCGGCGCCGGACAGCCCCTACCCCATGATGCGCCCGTTCGACGTGCAAGTAATCGGCGGCATAGTGCTGCACCGACGGATGATCGCCGAGATGGTGACCGGCGAAGGCAAGACGCTGGTGGCCACCTTCGCCGCTTATCTGAACGCGCTGACGGGCGAAGGCGTGCACATCGTGACCGTCAACGACTACCTGGCGCGGCGCGACTGCCTCTGGATGCGGCCGGTCTACAACCTGCTCGGCCTGACGGCGGGCTTCATCCAGGCCAACCAGGACTACGAGGAGAAGCGGCAGGCATACAAGTGCGACGTCACTTTCGGCACCAACACCGAGTTCGGGTTCGACTACCTGCGCGACAACATGCGCTACAGCCCGGAGCACCAGGTGCAGCTCGTGCGCGGCCTCAATTATGCCATTGTTGACGAAGTGGACAACATCCTGGTTGACGAAGCCCGCACCCCGCTGATCCTGAGCGGGCCGGTCATGCAGCAGTCCGAGAAGTATTACATGGCCGCCAACATCGCGCGGGCGTTGAAGGCCGGCCAGGACTATGAAGCAAAGGTGAAGGAGGAGAGCTGCCACCTGGGCGACGCGGGCATAGCGCGGGCCGAGCGCATGATCGGCGTTGACAGCCTTTACAACGAAGAGACGATGGAGTGGCCGCACTTCATCGAGACTGCGCTGCGGGCCAAGGACTTCTTCCAGCGCGACACGGACTACATCGTCAAAGACGGCGAGGTAGTGATCGTTGACGAGTTCACAGGACGCTTGATGGAAGGGCGCGTCTGGAGCGACGGCCTGCACCAGGCCATCACGGTCAAGGAGGGCCTGAAGCTCAAGGAAGAGACCCAGACCGAGGCGACCATCACGCTGCAGAACCTCTTCCGCCTCTACAAGAAGCTTGCCGGCATGACGGGCACGGCGATGACGGAGTCAGCCGAGTTCTACAAGATCTACAAGCTGGGCGTCGTGGCCATCCCGACTAACCTGCCCTTGATCCGCAAGGAGCATCCCGACCGCGTTTTCCGCACCGAAGAGGAGAAGTGGGACGCCGTCGTCGAGGAGATCGTGGACGTCCATAAAGAAGGACGGCCCGCCCTGGTGGGCACGACCAGCATCGAAAAGAGCGAGAACCTCAGCGCCTCGCTCCACCGCAAGGGCATCGAGCATGAGGTGCTGAATGCGAAGCCCGAGTTCGCCGCGCGCGAGGCCGAGATCGTGGCGAAGGCCGGGCAGCCGGGCGCCGTGACCATTGCTACGAACATGGCCGGCCGAGGGACCGACATCGTGCTCGGGCTGGGCATAGCTCGCAAGGGCGGGCTTCACATCGTCGGGACGGAGCGCCATGAGGCACGGCGGGTGGACAACCAGTTGCGAGGCCGCGCCGGCCGCCAGGGCGATCCGGGCTCCAGCCGCTTCTACGTCTCGTTCCAGGACGAGTTGATGCGCCGCTTTGCGCCAGAGTCCATGCAGAGCTGGCTCAAGCGGGTAGGCATGGAAGAAGGCATGGCCATCGAGAGCAGGATGGTGACGCGCTGGATCGAGAAGGCCCAGAAGCGCGTCGAGGAGTTCAACTTCGACATCCGCAAGAACCTCCTCGAATACGACGAGGTCATGGACGAACAGCGCAAGAGCGTGTACACCTGGCGCCAGAAGTTCGTTGAGAATCGGGGCGTCGAGGAGGAGCTGCTCACCCTGATCGAGGACGCAGTCAAAGACGGCGTTGACCTCTACGTGAGCCGGAAGGGCTCGGCCCAAGACCGCGATCTGCAAGGGGTGACCGAGTGGTTCGAGCGGAAGTTCGGCGCCCCGGCCGAGATTCCGCCCGACCTGCGGGCGGACTTCGAGGCGATCGAGAACTACCTGGTCGAGCGCGCTAAAGCGATGTTCCTGAGCAAGTGCGACGCCCTCGGCAAGGAACTGCTGCTGGACTTTGGACGCTCGGTTGCGCTGCGCACGATTGACATAAAGTGGAAAGACCACCTGCACGCCATGGACGTCCTAAAGAGCGGCATCGGCCTGCGGGGCTACGCCGAGCTCGACCCCAAGATCGAGTACAAGAGCGAGGGCGGCGAGATGTTCGAGCGGATGCTGATCAGCATCGCCGCCGAGGTGAGCGACCTGCTCTTCAAGGTCAGGGTCGAGGAGAGGACCGGGCGGGAGGTGCGGGGCGTCTGGGCGATGTCCGAAGTGCGGCATGAGCAGTTCCAGGCCGCCGAATACGCGCGCCGCCAGGAGCAAACGGCCGATGCGGCAGGCGCCGCAGTAGCGGTCAAACCGATCCGAGTGTCCCAGAAGGTCGGACGCAACGAGCCCTGCCCGTGCGGCAGCGGCAAGAAGTTCAAATACTGTTGCGGGCGGATGGGTCGCGGCTGATCAGCCTTCGCTCCTGCACTGTCTTCTCTATCGTCGTTGTAATCGTCCTCGCCGACAGCCTTCTTCGCGGCCCGACGCCCAATAAAGTGCGCGCACCCTCTACTCGGGAATCAGTATCTCCACTGCTTCCAGTCGGTTCAGGTTGACCCGCGGGGCCGCTTCGACCGACAGAAAGAGGGGGTGCATGTCGCCGGGGCGGACCTTCAGGACACTTGCCGCCGGCAGGCCCTCCGGGATCTGGAGGCCGCTGCGCTCGTGCACTCGCAGCGTTGTGGTGACCAGCAGGTCGCCCTGCTCGACGAAGCTGTCACGGTCAAGCCACTCGGCGCGGCACTCTTCGCCGCCGGTGCCCTGAAGGATGCAGAGCGAACGCGTGCGGCTCACCCGGCACGGGACGCCTGATGCAGGGTCTGTAATAAGCCGGACGCGGCACTCAGAGGCCCCGACCTCGTTCACTACGCCCACGAACGCGCCCCCAGCCGTTACGGCCAATCCTCGCGCGACGCCGTCATTGCTCCCCGCTCTGACGGTGATGCTGCGGCGCATGGCCGAGGCATCGTAAGAAGAAACGGGCGCGCGCACTGCTCGAAACGCGGAGCCTTTGAGCGACAGCTTCTCGACGCTGCGCAACCCGTCGCGAAGTCGGCGGGCCTCGTCAGTCAGCGCAGCGTTCTCGTTCCGCAACCGCTCCACTTCGCCGGACAGCGCGCGCTCACGGTCCTTCTGTAGGAACATGTCGGCAAGGGTGCCGCTGGCTGAGAGCGCCCTCCCGCCCTGCTGGAAGACGCCGGTTTCCACGGGCCCAGCCGCCTCGTTGAAGAGCACACGCGCCGGCGCAGTGAACCGGCTGGGCAGGACAAGCAGCAAACCGGCCAGCCCGAGGAGCACCAGCACCAGCTTTAGGCGCTTCCAGGTGCTTGCGGACGCTCTGCTCATGGCACACCCGACCGGCTGTTCGTGATGCCCGGACCGACGCTTCGGAAAGGACGCTCCCTCCGCGTAACGTCTAACCCACAACGCAGGGCGGTTTCAAGAGGACTCGCGGCCGCCGCGGTCAGGGCGACGCAGGGGCAGGGTAAACCTGCAGGGCCGAAGCGCGCGAAATGGCTTGCTGGCGCTCGGGGCCGCTCAGCCCGAGCGCAACGGCCTTCCGGTAGTTCTCATGTGCGTCCGCAAGGCGGCCGGTCTTGTCGCAACAAACGGCAAGCATGTAGCGAACCGTGGGCTCATCGGGCTGCGATCCGGCAACTTTCTCCAGCGGGCCGGCGGCGTCCCCGTAGCGCTCCATCTTGTAGCGCGCCAAGCCAAGGCCGTACCACGCCAACAGGCTGTTCGGGTAGCCGTGCGCCGCGACAGCAAACTGCGCATCCGCAGCGGCCCAGTCGCTCTGCCGCAGGAGCGCCCTGCCCAACCCGTTGTTCGCCGGCACGTAGCGCGGGTCACGCCTGAGCGATTCACCGTAAGCGGCCTTCGCTTCCGGCAGTTTGCCCAGCGCCTGCAAAGCGTCACCCCTGAGCCTGTAGAACTGCGCCTGGTCGCCCCGCCTCTGGATGGCTTCATCTGCATCCTGCAGCGCCTCCTCCGGTTTGCCGTCCGCCAGGGCCTTCATGCCGCGATCATAGGACGCAAAAACCCTGTCCACTTCCTTCACCTGGGCCGTGTGCCGAGCCCATCGGGCCGCGTAGATGCCATCGCCCTGAACGAGGCGCCCTCCTGAAAGCTTCTTTTCGTAAATGACGGATTCGGTCTCCCTGATGCGCTCCTTGGTGGGCGGGTGAGTTGAGAGGTACTTGTCGAGCACCGTCGCCTTGCTGCGGCCGAGGGAATCGAGCAGCCTCTGCATGGCGATTGCCTGGCGCGGGTCCCACCCGGCGAGGGCCATGTAATACGTGCCGACGCGGTCCGCCTGGATCTCCTGCTCGCGGCTGTAGGAAAGGCCCAGAAGCGCCCCGCTCGCCTGCCCTGCACCCACGACTAACCGACCGACAGCGGATTGGCCTCCCGCATAATCGGCCAAGTCCAGGGCAAGGCCGGTGAAGACTTTAGTCGTCAGCTCCTTGGCCGTGTGGCCGGCCGCTACGTGGGCGAGTTCGTGGCCCATCGCGGAGGCGAACTCGGCCTCGTTCTCAAGCCGCACCACGAATCCCCGGCTCGCATAGACGTGGCCCGGCGTGGCGAAGGCGTTCACGACGGAAGTGTTCAGGACGGTGAAGTCGGCCGGCATGTCCGGCCGGTGCGAACAATTGTTGAGCCGCATGACGATCGTGCCGAGATACCGCTTCAGCTCGGGGTCGCGATACTCTCCGTCGTACATGAATATGACGTTCGGGTACATCTGGTCCCCGAGGGCCAGCTCCGTCTCGGGCGACACGATGGTGAGCTCCGGCAAGCCGGTGACCGGGTTTGTGCGACAGCCCGGCGCGCCGCCAAGGGCGAGGAGGCAGAAGGCCGTTACCGCCCATTTATAAGAGGCGCGACGCATGGGCCACCATCAATGGTGCACAATGTAGTCCGACCGGCCGGCGTAAGGGTCAGTGTAGTCCAGGTGCTGATCGAGCTCCTGCAAAGGTGGCTGACGGGGCGGCGCAAGGTCCGCAATGGTCCGGCTGATGGAACAGCCGCCCAGGATCCAGACGATGCCGACCAACAGGATGGTAAGCCTTTTCCGCAAGATCCAGCCCTCCCCGGTCGCGTTACTGGCCTGTTAAATGAACAGGACTGTGTTCAGCAGCGCCTTGCTGCGGTACAGCGCGTGTCATCCCGAGTTCGTCTCCCAGAGTTGACGAACGAGGGATCTCGGAAAGGGGCATGGCGCCCAGGGTGGAGATTCCTCGTCCGCCGTACGGCGGACTCGGAATGACAACGCCTGCCCGCCAAGTGCAATCCGAGGAACTCAAGATCATCTCTCTAACAATCCACTATCCGACGCACAAGGAAGGTTACCCAATTGTCATCCCCAGGGCAAGAACACGGCTGCAAAAGCCCGTTGAGGTTCCGGTGAAGCTTTGACAGGGGCGGGCAGGCCGCTTATGATGAATCGCATGGCAACCGCGTCCGCGGCGGCGCGCGCCCCGGATTGTGCGTGTAACCTGTTCACACATAAGCGCTTATAGCTGCCGTTCTTCCCGACCCCCCTTCTGAGCGGATCCTTCGCGCCATGCCCAGCCAGAGCCGCCTGAAGAAGCTCACCGCTGACTTGACCGACGCCCAACGGGAGGCCGTCTGTTACGGCGAAGGCCCGCTCCTGGTCGTCGCCGGAGCGGGCAGCGGCAAGACGCGCGTCATCACTCGCCGCATCGCGTATCTGTTGGAGATGGGCGTTCGGCCGGACAGCGTCATCGCGGTGACCTTTACCAACAAGGCCGCCGACGAGATGCGCCGGCGCGTCGCAGCGCTTGTCGGCGAAGACGTCTACGTCAGCACGTTCCACAGCCTCTGCGCGCGTTTGCTGAGGCGCGAGATTTCGCGCATAGGCCGCGACTCCTCGTTCACCATCTATGACCGTTCGGACTCGCTGCGCCTCATACGACAGGCCATAAAGGAGATGAACCTCGACCCGGCGACCTACGAGTCGCACGCGCTCATGGACTTCATCGCGGTCCGGAAGGACAATGTCGAAGGACCGGACGAGTGCGCGCGCAGCGCACTGGGCATCGTTGAACAGACCTGGGCCGCCGTCTACCGCGCTTACGAAGAGAAGCTGGCGGCCAACAATGCGCTGGACTTCGATGACTTGCTCCTGAAGGCCCTGGAAGTCTTCCGGCAGGCGCCCGACGTGCTCCAGCGCTACCAGGACACGTACCTCCACGTGCTCGTGGACGAGTACCAGGACACCAACCTCCCGCAGCACCTGATTGCACGCGCCCTCCAGGGCCGGCATCGGAACATCACCGCCGTGGGCGACCCGGACCAGATGATCTATAGCTGGCGCGGCGCCCGGCTTGAGAACCTCATGGAGTTCGAGGAGGACTTCCCGGGCACACACGTGGTGACCCTGGAGCGCAACTACCGCTCTTCAGCCAACATCCTGCGAGCGGCGTCCGCCTGCATTATTCACAACGCGTTCCGCCGCCCGAAGGAACTGCGCACGGAAAAGGATGATGGCCCGGCGGTGGTCTTGGGAGAATTCGGAGACCCCTTCGAAGAGGGCCGGTGGGTGGCGCAGAAGACGCGCGAGCTGATGGCGGAAGGCCTGAAGCCGCGGGAGACCGCAATCTTCTACCGCACCAAGAACCAGTCGTTGCCGCTCGAGGATGCGTTCGCCTCGTTGGCGCTGCCGCACCAGGTTGTGGATAGCGTGGGCTTCTTCGACCGGCGCGAGATAAAGGACCTGCGTTCCTACTTGCAGTTGCTCGTCAACCCGAAAGACGATGTTGCCTGCCTTCGCATCATCAACGTGCCGGCGCGCGGCATCGGCGCCAGGACCATCGAGCTCCTCCAGGCCGCCGCCGAGAAGCGGCGGCTCTCGCTCATGGAGACCGTGCGCGACGCGGAGCAGATTCAGGCGCTGGACAGGCGCGCGCGCGCGGCCGTGGCCGGCTTCTGGGAGCTCTACCAGGAGCTCAGCTCTCTCCAAAGCCGCACCGTGGGCGAGCTGGTGCGCAAGTTGCTCGAGCTGACCGGTTACATAGAGCGTCAGCCGGCCGAGGAGAAAGAGGACGCGCAGGAGATCATTGACCTCTTCACCGGCTACGTGCGGCAGTACGATGAGCGGTCGGCGTCGGCCGACCGTTCGGCCTCGCCTGCACGCGGAGCCGATGGCGGCCTGATGGGCTTCCTCGAGCAGGCAGCTCTGGTCAGCGACGTGGACGGCTGGAACGCCCAGGCGGATGCCGTGCCCTTCATGACGCTCCACTCGGCCAAAGGCCTGGAGTTCGACGTCGTCTTCATCGTGGGCCTGGAGGACGACCTGCTGCCTCACCGCCGGGCGCTCGAAGAACCAACCCGGGGAGGCGCAGACGCGGCACTCGAGGAAGAGCGCCGGCTCTTCTACGTAGGCATGACGCGGGCGCGGCACCGCCTCTTCGTCACGCACGCCAAGCGGCGCGTCTCGAGGGGCAGGGAGGAGCCGTGCGTCCCGTCGCGCTTCCTTGACGAGCTGCCGTCGGAATGCGTTGAATGGGTCAGGCCGGACGGCCCGCTCGGCCGCCTCCGGGGCGCGGTGGGCAGCTTCGCTGCCGCCGGGAGTTTCGGCGCCGATATGGACTTCGTCCTGAAGAAGAAGCGGGCTTCGTTGCGCATTCTGGACGGGCAGGGCGAACGGCTCGCCCGCGGGGTGCGCGTGAGCCACCCGACCTACGGCGAGGGAGAGATACTCGAAAGCATCCCCCTCGGGACGCGGCACATGGTACGTGTGAACTTCTTCGCCCACGGGCCGATGGTCCTCATCCTGGCCGGCGACGAGGTCGGGCCCGCCTGACGTGCTGCAGCCGGCTTCACCGCGGCGCTTGCCGGACTTCCAGCCGAGGACGAAGGTGACTGCGCTTCGCCGGGATCACTTCAGCCGGGGGACGGTGCGCAGAAACGTGGCCGATGAAATCAGTGCGCAGCACAGCGCGACCGCCGCCGCTGCTGCCGCATACGCACTCAGCCGCCGAGCCGGCAAGGTGCGCGTGAGAGGCACCTCGTGCTTCTCCAAGCGGTCTATCTCGGCAAACACCTTCTGAAGTGCGTCGGCATCGGACGCGCGGAAATACCTCCCCCCCGTGAGGTCCGCGATCTGGCGCAGCGTCGCCTCGTCAAGGGCGTAGTCTTTCATTTCCATCCGGACCCGGCCGGAGGGAAGGCGAGCGGGGACGGGCACCGGGCCTTCCGAGCCGACTCCAATCGCGTAGACCTTCACCCGGCGCGCGGCGGCCGCCCGCGCAGCCTCAAGGGGCGATATCTCCCCGGCCGTATTCCTGCCGTCACTTATGAGCACCAGCGCAGCCGCTTTCTCCGCGCCGGTTGGGGGGCCGTCCCGGAGGCGAGCGACGGCGAGGGCTATGCCGTCGCCGAGGGCGGTCCTCTTGCCGAGCATCTCGGCCTCCACGTTAGCCAGGAGCGTGCGCGCGATCTCCCGGTCGAACGTGAGCGGGCACTGCGTGACGGCTCGGCCGCCGAATGCCACAATTGCTATCCTGTCCCCCTCGCGCAGAGCGATGAAATCGCCGGCGAGGCGCACCGCTGCATCCATCCGGGAGATCGGAGCACCCGCGAGGCGGAAGTCCTGCGCCCGCATGCTTTCGGAGGCATCCATGGCGAGGGCGATGTCCCGCGCGGCCCGCCTGTCCGTCACGTGACGCGCTGCCGTGTAAGGCCCGGACGCGGCAATGACGGCCGCTGCTACGGCGAGCGTGACGAGGGACGCCGGCAGCCAAAGGAGCCGTAAGCGCCACCCCGGCCCGCCTGCCGCCGTCCTCTGAAGCTCGGCGGGAAGGGACAGAGGCAGCGCGTACCGCCGGCGGCGGCGAACCTCGCCCAACACAGGCAGGAGCGCGAGCGGCAGAAGGCACAAAAGTAAAGGATACTCAAAACTCACCGCGGTCCTCCCGCGCAGCCCGGCGGCGGTCAGCCTTCTCGATCAGGTCCACGACGAGTTGCAGATCCTCGCGTCTCTGGTGCCCTTTGATCCGGGCGCGGCCGTACTCGGCCCGCTCAGCCCTGGCGCACAGCCCGCGCCAGCGCTCGTGCAGTCCGGCAGCGGCGGCCTCCTCGGCCTCGACGAGTGCGAGAAGCTCCACGTCTGCCAGCTCGCGCGGAGTCATGGCAGCGGCGGGCTTAGGAGTCTGCGGAGTCAAGGCCTCGCGCAAGACTCGGAGGAGGCGCGCGTAGAACTCGGCGTCGGAAAGCTTTTCGGCCTCGGCCGCGAGCGCGTGCACAGCAGGAACGGCGGCCGCGCGCTCCATGGAGACGGCCCGTCGGCGCTTGCGCAACAGGTAGTAGAAGGCCACGAGGACGAACCCGACCGCGAGCACTCCCGCGACAAGTCGCCGGAGCCAGCGATGCTTCAGGAATGCCCGCGAAACATACCCCGGCAACTGCAGCGGCCCGAGTGGACCCCGGATGTCGGTCTGCTCAGGCTCCGAGGCAGGTGCCGAGTCGGTCGTCACAACGACGTTGGCGGTGGCCGCCACGCCGACATTGGCGGTGGCCGCCACACCGACATTGGCGGTGGCCGCAAAGACGACATTGTCGTGAGCGGCCGACACGGCCACTTGCCGCCCCAGCAACGCAGCCATCAGGGCGACGGCACACGCGACCGGCAAGAGCAAACGGACCATGCATGCCCCTTCGTGCAAGAGCGGTGTGTGCGCGCCCGTCGTGTGACGCGCCCACGGGGTAAGTCTACGGCCGGCTGAGCCGGCGCGTCAACCCGCGACCCTCCCGGCGGCAGCGGCACGCTGGAAAAGCCGCTTCAGAAACAACGCCAGCGCGGGCGGATTGTCCTCTGGTAGCCCGGCCTTAGGGGGATCCAGGACGGCCAGGTCATCCGTAATCATTCGCGGCCTGGCCGGGGCGGCGGCGAAGAAACGCTCCAGGGCGTCCCGGTTCCTGACGCCGAAGTGGAGCCGGCCCTCCTCCAGGTGAATGGAAGCGATGCCGGCTTGGTCTGCGAAGATGCGGATTTCGGCCTCGGCCAGCAGGTTTCGGGCCTCGGACGGCAAAGGTCCGAAACGGTCCTTAAGCTCGGCTTCCACTTCAGGCAGCTCGCGTATGTCGGTCGCACGGTTGACCTGCCGGTAGATATCCATCTTCTGCCTGGGGGCAGGGACGTAGTCATCGGGCAAGAGCGCGTCGAGGCCGATGTCCACGGTCACGTCCGGCGGCTCTTTTACCGGCTCCCCCTTGAGGCGGTGGGCGGCCTGGGCGAGGAGCCGGCAGTAAAGGTTATAGCCGATTGCGGCGATGTGTCCGGACTGGGCGGGGCCGAGGATATTGCCGGCGCCGCGTATCTCCAGGTCGCGCAGAGCGATGTCGAAGCCGGCGCCGAGCTGGGAGTAGCGGCGGATGGCGTCCAGACGGGCCTTGGCCTCGGGCGTCACAGGGCGGGTTGCGGGAGTGAAGAAATACGCGTAGGCTTTATGTATATAGCGCCCGACGCGCCCGCGAAGCTGGTGCATCTCCGCCAGCCCCAGCAGTTCGGCCCGGTCAAGGATGATAGTGTTGGCGTTGGGAATGTCGAGCCCGTTCTCGACGATCGTGGTGCTCACGAGCACGTCTATCTCGCCCTCCAGGAACTTGTCCATCGTCTCCGCCAGCTCCCGCTCGTGCATCTGGCCGTGGGCCACCGCGATCGCGGCCTCGGGGACGATCTTGCGCAGCGTGTCGGCGAACGCGTCAATCGTGCGCACCCTGTTGTGGATGACGAAGACCTGGCCTTCGCGGTTAAGCTCCCTCAGGATCGCGTGGCGCACGATATCGGGAGCGAACGACCCGACTCTGGTCTCGATGGCCTGCCGGTCGCGGGGAGGCGTCTGGAGCGACGATATCTCGCGCAACCCCATCAGCGCCATGTGCAGCGTGCGAGGGATGGGCGTGGCTGTCATCGTGAGCACATCCACGGTGGCCCGCAGCTTCTTCAGCTTCTCCTTGTGCTCCACGCCGAAGCGTTGCTCTTCGTCTATTATGACCAGGCCGATGTCTTTGAAGGTCACGTCGCCCTGCAGCAGCCGGTGCGTGCCGATGACTATGTCCACTGAGCCGTCGGCCATTCCCTCCAGCACGCGCTGGGCCTCGGCGTCCGTCAAGAACCGGCTGAGCATCTCGACGCGGACGGGATAGTCCGCCGTGCGCTCCGAGAAGGTGCGGAAGTGCTGCTGAGCCAGGATGGTGGTTGGCACAAGGGTGGCCGCCTGGCGGCCGCCCATGACGCAGTTGAAGGCAGCGCGCATGGCGATCTCCGTCTTGCCGTAGCCCACGTCGCCGCAGATGAGCCGGTCCATCGGCCGCGGGGTGCGCATGTCGCGCCCGACGTCCTCGATAGCGCGCTGCTGGTCTTCCGTCTCTTCATACGGGAATTCGGACTCGAACTGCCGCTGCCACTCGGTGTCGCCGGCATGAGAAATCCCGGTCTGCGTCTCGCGGATGGCCTGCATCTGGAGCAGCTCGGCGGCGAAGTCCTCAATTGCCTGCTCCGCGCGCTTCTTTGCGAGGCGCCAGCTTGCGCCCCGGATCTTGCTCAGCTCCGGCTGCCGACCTCCCACGCCGATGTAACGGTGGATCATCTCTATGCGGTCGCAGGGGACATGAACGCGAACGTCGTCGGCGAATTCGACCTCGAGGAACTCTCGCCTTGTGCCTTCGTGTTCCAGGATGCCGGTGCCCCGGAACCGGCCTATGCCGTGGTTCACGTGGACCACCCAATCGCCGGGCTCGAGCTCCTGCGCCGACTCTATCGGCCTGCCCTCCTCCCCGTGGACGATGAGCCGGCGCTGGCGGTAGCGGCCGAACAGCCGGTGGTGCGGGATGAGGGCCAACCCGGCTTCCTTGCACAGAGCGCCGTGGTTGAGTCGGCCGGTACCCAACTCGAGGTTGCCCAGACCCCGGAACTCCCGGTCACGCAACAGGTTCCGGAACCGCTCCCCCTCCGCGGGGCTGATGCAGTAGACGACGGTCTCCTCATACTCGTCGCAGATGCGCCCAAGCTCCGCCAGCATCGAGTCTACGTCTGGTCCGAAAGTGTCCCGTTGCTGGATGGCGATTTCAACGGGCGGCACCTCGGACCCCGCCTCGCCGCTCTCGAAGAAGACGCAGGGACGCTTCGCGAGCATCATCCTGAGGTCGCCCGGCGGCGTCAGCAGGCGGCGTTGCTCAGCCTGCTCGAATGCTTCCTGCCCGCGGTCCCAGAGCCGCCCCGGCTCCGCAAGAAAGACGACGGCATCCGGCGGCAAGTAAGAGAGCAGACTGGCCGGCGAGCCGGCCGCAGGGCGGTCCGCGTGCTCGGCAACCGCAAGCAGACAACGCGGGACGCGCTCCGTCGAGAGCTGCGTGGCGGCGTCGAACGTGCGGACGGAGTCCACCTGGTCGCCGAAGAACTCCAACCGCACCGGCTGAAACGTGCCATGGGAGTAAACGTCGAGGATGCCGCCCCGCAGGCAGTACTGGCCGGGCAACTGGACCTGGGGCGCGGCCTCGTAGCCGTTGTCTACCAGCCAGGTGACCAACGCGTGAGGGGCGGCCTCGTCCCCCACGGCGATCGTGCGGGAGCCGCGCCGGAGTTCCTCGGCCGAGGCCGTGGGCTGGATGAGAGCGATGATGCTCGCCACGACGACGCGCGTCTGCGGGCCGGGCCCGAGGTAGCCGCCCAGCCCGGCCGATGGCGTTGCTTCGGCCTCCGGCCCGAAAGCCAAGTGGCGCAGCACCCGGAGCCGGGCCGTCAGAATGGGTTCGCTGGGCTGCTCGATGTCGCCGGGCAGGACCTCCAGCGCCGGGAAGTGGCAGGCGAGGCCATCGCTGAAGAGGTTCATGTCCTCAGCGAACTCCTCGGCCTCTTCGCCAGTAGGGCAGACGACGAGGGCCAAGGTACGCACCTTCTCCGCGAGCCAGGCAGCGATCAGGGCCGATCCGCTGCCAGCCGTGCCGACGACGCTGACCTTCCGGTTGGCGTGCAGAAGGTCCGGCAGGCGCCCGAGGGAGGACAGCCCGCCGATTCTCTCTAAGACATCCGCCATCTCCGAAAACTGCAGGCACGAAGCTTCACGCAGACATTATAGCACGAACCGGCCGAGGACTCGCCAGCATGCAGGCAGTTTCGCGCCGACCAACCTGCAGCCTCCAATAGGATCACTGCAAAGGCGCCCGCCGTCGCTGCATACGCCCCAACGACGGCCTCGTCGAGGCTGCGGTGCGCGTTCCGGAGCCAGGTGGGCATCTCGTTGTGAAGATTGGTCAGCGTCCGCTTCTTGAGAGCGCTGGCGAAGGGCGGATCGGGCCGTGAGCGCCCAGTGCCTTCTCCCGACCAGGCCGGCCGGGGCGTCACACCGTCTGCTCGAAGACCGGTAGGGAGCGCCAGTCCGCCGTCCCCAGGGCGGCCTTCTGGGCGTTGCTGATGAAGCCGATCTGGTCCGGCGCGTAGCCAAACATGGACGCTCCGTAGGCGTCCACGGCCACGGGGTCCCGGCTCGCGACTATGCGCCGCGCCCCTGCCCGGGAGTTGTCAACGTCCGCCAGCGTTCCGCCCGTAGGACCGTGCGTGCGCAGCACGCGGTAGCAGTCCAGCACGGTCAGGTCCACTTTGACGACGCGGTTAAGGTCGGGAATCTTGCGATGAATCTGCGGGTGGAGCTGGCCCCGCTCGCCGGCGACCATGCCGTAGACATTCTTCAGGCCGATGCTCAGGCGGCTCGTGCCGTGGTCCTTGAGGATGGGCACGTTGATAAGGACATCGCAAAGGTCGGCGTTGATGAACTCGCGGCAGAAAGGCCACTCCGGCAGCTCGAAATGGTCCGGGATCGGCAGCATCACGGCGCGGCTGCGCTCGACGTACGGGACCTCGGCGCCCACTGCAGCCGCTGCGGCAGCTATGCCGCTCGCCCGATACGACTGGGCGGGGTCGGCGGCGATAGTGTGGTCCATCACCCGCACGCGGCGCGCGCCCGCTTCCTTGCACATCCGCACGAGCGCGGCGACGACGTAGGGATTGGAGTTGGTGGCCATCTCCGGGCCCCAGACCCAAGCGATGTTCGGCTTGATAACGACGGTGTCGCCCTTCTTGACGAGCGCCTTCATGCCCCCGAGCGCCTCAACGGCGTGGCGCGTCATGTCCGTGACAATGCGCTCCTCGTCCTGCGGGGTCCTCGCGTCGCCGTGGACTATGGCGATGCCGCGCGTAAGTTCGCTTGGTGCGGCTTCCTTAAGGCGCAGCCCCCGATGGCGGCGCGCAAGGACGCGCAAGCCTGCGAGGCCCGCGGCCGCCGCAGCAGCGCCCATGAGAAAACCACGGCGGCTCAGTGCGCCTTTTCCCTTCTCCTCGGCCATCTGCCGACCCCCAAGCGGTCTCCCGGCGACTTTCGGCCTTCATTATACCCCGCACTGTGGGTGGGACAAACGCGGCTGAGCCTCGGGAGTCGGCGCGGCCCGCGTGGGCAAAACGAGGGCTTGGCAACTCTGGACTTTGTGGTATAATCTGACACGCATTTACCCGACGCAGGACGGTATTAGCGAGCGCGAAACCGGTGCTTCGGGCGAGACGGCTTGCGAAACCACCGCGTCGCGACGCCAGCGGGCGAGGGAGCGTGAGTCACATGAAGGACAGGGACAGGACAAAGGCAGAACTCTTAGAGGAGCTGGCAGCGCTGCGCGAGCGGGTCACGCAGCTTGAGGCAAGCGAGGCGCGCTTCCACCGGCTGGTGGGCACTGCGTTCGACGGAGTGAACATCTGCGAGTACGACCCGGTCACACGCGGCAGCCGGCTCATCTTCTGCAATGACAGGTTCGTGGAGATGTCCGGCTACACGCGGGAGCAACTGGAGAGGGCGCAGGATCTACGCCCTTTCAGGCAAGCCCATTTGACGCCCGAGCAATTCAACGAGAAGCATGAATGCCTTGTGAGTGGTCGGCCGTACCGGGGCACGGCTTCATGGCTTCGTCCCGATGGCAAGGAGAACGCCTTCGAGTTCTCCTCAGTGGCCATCAAAGTGGGCGACAAGTACCACGTCTTAGGGTTCGACCGCGACATAACCGACAGGCTGCGGGCCGAACGCGCGCTTCGAGAAAGCGAGGAGAGGTACCGGACCCTGGTCGAGAACTTGAATGTGGGGGTGTTCAGGATCTCCATGACGCCTGAAGGCCGCCGCGGCGAGTGCAACAGAGCGCTGGCGAGCATGTTCGGCTGCGAATCCGTCGAGGAAATCATGCGGTGGGCCGGGTCCTGTCGCGAACTTATGGACGACGTGAATCGGCTCGTCGAGGCAATCGGCAATCAGCGTTCCATCAAGGATCACGAGCGGACTGAGCCGACTAAGGACGGTAGGCGCATCGTCATATCGGTCACCGCCAACGCTCAGTACGACGAGTCCGGCAGCGTCAGATGGGTGGCCGGCATCGTGGAGGACGTGACAGAGCGCAAGCGGGCCGAAGAAGCGTTGAGACGCAGCGAGGAGAAATACCGGCTTCTCGTCGAAAACGCCGGCGTGCCCATCCTCGTGTTCACGTACGATGGCGTCCTAACCACGATGAACCTCATGGCGGCGGCATACTTCGGCGGCAAGCCGGAGCACTTTACAGGCAAGACCATGTGGGACCTCTTCCCCAAGGACATTGCCGACGTTCAGATGGCGCAGGTCCGCCAGGCCATCGAATCAGGTGAAGCACTCATCGCTGACGGCGTGTCAACAGTGGCCGGCGACCGGAAGTGGTACAGCGCGCGCCTGCAACCTCTCCGCGAGGGCCAGGGCACGGCGCCGACCGTTCAGATGATCATTCATGACATCACAGAACGGGTGCGCGCTGAAGAAGAACTCATCTCCTACCAAGGCCAACTGCAGTCTCTGGCGGCCGATCTGCTTGCCACCGAGGAGCGCGAACGACAGCGGATTGCCAGCGACCTGCACGACAACATCGGACAGGCCCTTGCCATGGCCGCGATGAAAGCGGGAGCGCTCAAGCGCTTCGCCTCAAGCCCCAAGCTGTCCGAAGGGCTGGACGAGGTCGTCGCGCTCGTCCAGCAGGCGCTTGAGGGGTCACGGACGCTCACAGCCGAGCTTGGCCCGCCGATCCTGCGTCAACTGGGCTTCGAGGCGGCTCTACAATGGCTCGCCGAAGATGCCGAGGAGCGGTGCGGCCTCACCGTTGACTTCGAAACCAATGACGAACACGGCCCCCTGAACGACGAAACCAGCGCGCTTCTGTTCAGGGCTGTGCGGGAACTGTTAGTGAACGTCGCCAAGCACGCCCAAGCGAAAGGCGCGAGGCTGTCCGTCAGCAGCGACGAAGACGAGGTCGAGGTCACGGTGCAGGACGACGGCGTGGGATTTGAGCCATCTCCGACGGGCTCGGACCCTTCGAGGAAGGGCGGATTCGGCCTGTTCAGTATCCGAGAGCAGTTGCGCCAAGTTGGAGGGCGTCTCGAGGTCGCTTCGCAGCCGGGCCGCGGTACCGTTGTTCGTCTGATCGTTCCAGCGGAGAGCCAGAGCCCCAGGCCACACGGGGCAGCGTGGTGAGGTCTCAACTCGCTCGAGACCTGACCCCCAAGGGCCCCGCCCGTGTGCGGTTGTCTTGCAAAAGCCGTTCCAACCGGCATCAGAAATTCGGAAGCCAAAACGAGAAAAATACGCATTGCGCCCGGCTGCAATATGGTCTATCCTTATGGCGCTGAGGTGCCGACGCAGCCTGTGGCCTGCATGGAGCCTTGCATTGAGGCGTGGGGAAACGGGGTACGCCGGCAAAGCTCAAAAGGGTCACGGCAGCCAGCGGGAGTTATGGTCGCCGGTGGATGACCATGCGCGGGACTGGAGTCAAGACAGCTCGACGGGGACTCCAGTAAGGCGGGCGGCGTCTCCAAAACGTTCGCCCGCCTACCCCCCGCTGACGGACTGCCATGAACGCCGCAGGCAATTCCAGAGCGCGCGGCTGCTCTCTTTCTGCGGCGCAGGCCGGCTTGCGGAGCAGCCTCTGATTCTCGTGCCCGCTGGACAAGCGATTCGACGCCTCCTGAGCCTGCGGCCGGCCTGCCGTGTTCATTTCACGGGGGAGCCCGGAGCAAGCTCCCTATCAAGAGTCAGCACTGCGACGGTCTTATCGTCCTGTCCCGCCAGCAGCATGCCGCTGCTCTCGATGCCGCGCAACCGCGCCGGCTGGAGGTTGGTCAGCACAACGACCAACTTGCCCACCAACTCCTCGTTCCTGTAGTAGTCCTTCAGGCCGGCCACCAACGTGCGCGGAATTGCTTCGCCTACGTCCACGCGGATGAGCATCAGTTTGTCGGCGTTGGGATGATCGTCCACGGACAGAACGCGGCCGACTTTCATCTCCATCCGCTGGAATTCTTGGAAGCTGATCACTGCGAAACCTCCTCTTGAAGCGACGCAGACGTGGAATTTCGTGCTGGGAAATGCTTCCGTCACGGGAGCGCTGCTACCCCAACAGGGGCCGCAGCGCCTCGCGCACGAGTTCCACCGGCACTCCCTCCCGTTCGACCCACTGGCCGATGTCCGTCAGCAAGACGAAGCGGTTCTGGCCAGTGACGAACTTCTTGTCGTGGGCCATGAACGCCATGACGCGCTCCGCATCCAGGCCGTCGGCACGGTTCGGGAGTTCGGCGCGGACAATGAGTTCCTCCAAGCGTTCGAGGACCTCTGAAGGGCAGAGGTCGGTCTTCACGGAGATGGCCGTGGCCGCCAGCATGCCCACCGCTATGCACTCCCCATGGGTCAGGCGGCCCTCAGCCGCTTTCTCAATGGCATGGCCGAGCGTGTGGCCGAAGTTCAGACAAATGCGCTCGTGCCCTTTGTCAAGCTCGTCGCGGCTGACGATGTCGGCCTTCAACTGCACGCATGCGGGCACGACACGCATCAAGGCGCTCGCATCCAGACCGAGCACGTCCTCGATGGCATGCTCAAGAAAGAGGAAGAGGTCCGCGTCGAGAACGGCGCCGTACTTGATCACCTCCGCCACCCCCGAGCGGACTTCACGGGGGGGCAGCGTCTTTAACGTGCCGAGGTCAACATAGACCAGGCGCGGCTGGTAGAATGCGCCGACCAGGTTCTTCCCCTCCGGCAGGTTCACGGCCGTCTTGCCGCCGATGCTGCTGTCCACAGCGGCCAGGAGCGTGGTGGGCACCTGGACGTACGGGACGCCCCTGCGGAAACACGCTGCAGCAAAACCGCCCAGGTCGCCCACGACCCCGCCGCCGAGCGCCACCACGAGCGGCTCTATCGAGGGGTCCGGGGCAAAGTGCGCAAGCCAGCGAACCGCCTGCGCGAAGTTGTCGAGGGTCTTGTTCTCCTCCCCATCGGGGATATCGAACCGGCCGATGCCCTCCATGCGCGCTTGCCGCAGGCCACCCTCTACGACGGCGTAGTAATGCCCGCCGACCGCGGGACTGGTGAACACGGCCACGTTGTCCCTCGCCAGGCCGCGGCGCTTTAACGCCTCCCCCAAGTCCGAGAGGAAGTCGAAATCAATCAGCGCGTCGTAAGAACGCTCTCCCAGTTCGACATGCACGGTTTCCATGCCTGTCACTCCGCAGGCGGCAGAACAGGGCGCCGCATCTGCTCGGCGCTCAGCCTCTGGCCGGCCTTGACGGCGCCGCCGCCGGCCATCATCTTCAGGAGCTTCTCCAGTCGCTTCAAGCGGTCACTCGCTCGACTTCGCGCGGCGCTCGGTGATGCACCAGGTCGTAGGTCGTTTGAAGGTTCATCCAGAACTGCGGCGTAGTACCCAGGGCCTGGCTGAACAGCCAGGCGGTCTCAGGTGTAATCGAGCGCTTGCCGTTCACGATCTCATTGATGCGCTTGAAGCTGACGCCGATGTGATCGGCGAAGGACGACTGCGTGAGCCCCGTCGGCTTGAGGAACTCTTCCAGAAGCATCCTGCCCGGATGCGTCGGATTCTTGGGGAGCCTGGCGCCCATGGTTTCACCTCGTTTCATCGGATGTCAGTGGTAATCGGTCAACTCCACGTCGAAAGCGGAGTCTCCCTCCCACCGGAAGACGATCCGCCACTGGTCGTTGATTCGGATACTGTGGTAGCCTCTCCGGTCGCCCTTCGGACTCCGCTTACTCAGGCGGCCCGCCATCCGCAATGGAGTTCACGCCGAATACCTTACAGTATGCCAAGACCCGCAAGAGGTTCACCAGTGAACGTGCAATCTGAGACCAGCGTAGACGTCTTGGGCGATCCGCAAGCGAGCCGAAGGTCGGAGCCTGACGGTCTTCACGTTCTATGAAACTGCCTCTCCAGCTCGCGCCGGCTTAGGATGATGGTCGTGGGACGGCCGTGCGGGCAGGTGTCGGCAGGGCCGGCCTCTTGCCGCTGCTCTAAGAGGCGCCGCATCTGCTCGGCGCTCAGCCTCTGGCCGGCCTTAACGGCACCGCCGCAGGCCATCATCTTCAGGATCTTCTCCAGGCGCCCCTCCACCTTGCGCGCGCCCTCCGAGCCCTCCAGCTCGTCGAGCAGGTCCTCGAAGAAGCTCCGGCCGTCGAACCGGACCAGCACTTGGGGAAAGGACCGCACGATGACCGTCCGCTCGCCGAACGCCTCTATGGCCATGCCGAACCTGGCCAGGTCGTCCTTCAGGTCCATGACGGCATAGAATTCCTGCTGCGGCAGTTCCACCAGTTCCGGCACGAGCAGTTGCTGGCTGGCCAGGGTGCCTTCCTGCAAGCGGCGCGTCATCTGGTTGTAGAGTATCCGCTCGTGGAGCGCATGCTGGTCTATCACGTTGATGCCGTCGTCGGTCTCCTCTACGATGTAGGTGTCGAGGACCTGGAGGCAGTTGCCGAACCGCGCCTTCAGGACGGCGCCGGGAAGAGTGGGGGCGGCCCGCGCAGTCAGCGGCGCCACCACGCCGGCAGGGCCTGCAACCGGCTCCCGCCAGCCTGGCCGCCCGGCCTGCCCGATGAAGCGGGATGAAGGCCGCGCGGGGCTCGGAGCCCGGCCCGCGGCCGGCGAGGCGAAGAAGTCCGCTATAGCCTGCCGCACGGACTCTCCGCCCGCGGGGGACGGCCTCACGCCCTCCGAGGTGAGCGCTACCTGCGGGGTAAGGTTCGCGCCTCGCAGCGCCTCCCGAAGCGCCGACAAGAGCTGCTGATGCACCTCGCGCGCCTGGCGGAACTTGACCTCCATCTTCGTAGGATGCACGTTCACGTCCACGGCGCCGGGCTCGACGGTGACGAAGACGAAGCACACCGGCTTCCGCCCGGACGTCATCAAGCCGCCGTACGCCTCCCCTATGGCGTGCATCAAAGTCGCGTTGCGCACGTAGCGGCGGTTTACGTACGTGTACTGCATCGTGGCGTTGCGCCGGTCAACAAAGGGCGGAAGGAGAAAGCCGGCGACCTCGATCTGGGGACTCTGCCAGCGCAAGGGGACCATGTTGTCCGCAATCTCGTGCCCGAAGAACTCCCCTATCCTCTGGGCCAGGTCACCGGCGGGCGGCAGGTTGAAAACTTTTCGCCCGTTGTGGTTCAGCACGAAGTGCACCTGCGGTTGGACCAGCGCCAGTCGCGTCACTGTCTCGGTGATCTGCGCCATCTCCGTGGCGGTGCTCTTAAGGAACTTCTTCCGCACGGGGACGTTGTAGAAAAGGTTCCGCACCTCGACCTGGGTGCCGACGGGCGCGCCGCAATCCTTCACCATGCCGAGGCTCCCCGCCTTCATCTCGACCTCGTGGCCCACGTCGCTGTCGTGCGTGCGCGAAACAATGCGGGCGTCCGAAACCGCCCCGATGCTCGCCAGAGCCTCGCCCCGAAAGCCCATCGTGCGGACGTCAAACAGGTCCTCCTCGCTGGACAGCTTGCTGGTCGCATGACCTACGAAGGTGAGCGCCAGGTCGTCTGCGCTCATCCCGCAGCCGTCGTCCACAACCTTGATGAGGCCGGCCCCGCCCTCTTCGAGATGGATTTCAATGCGGCCGGCGCCCGCGTCTATTGAATTCTCCACGAGCTCTTTGACCACGGAAGCGGGCCGCTCGATCACCTCACCCGCAGCGATCTTGTTGACCACGCTGATGGGCAAAACGCGAATGCTCATGGCGGGCTCCTTGACGCCGCGCGCTGACCCCAAAGGCGGTCGCCGGCCGGCTCGTGATACGCGCCCCTCACGCCATGGAAAACTGCCCTCGACTATTGTAGCACGCCGCCTCCGGCGCCGTGAAGGATCATCTATGACGTGGCGGTACCGTCGCGCCGGGGCGGCCCCTCGGCGCGCCTCGTGCCACTCTCATCAAGGACAGCCGCCTTGCTGGCGCTCGGTTCTGTTCCTGCCGCCGTCCGACCGGGTGGCTGTCGTGACCTCTGCGGGGAACGTTGGCCGTCACTTCGGCTTGATCTCGGGCGGGCTCAACCGCGGCCGGAGCGTCTCGTCGGGCAGTGCGGTCTTGAGCACCTGGGCCTGGGTGCGCGTGGGCAGGCCGTGGAGCGCTATGAAACCAAGGGCCGCCCTGTGGTCGAATTGGTCCCCTTCGTCGTAAGTCGCCAGCGCCTTGCGATAGAGGCCGTATTCGCTCCGCACGCCGACCTTCACGCCTTGGCCTTTGAAGAGCTTCATCCGCACCGAGCCCTTCACCACCTGCTGGCTGCTCAACACGTAGGCCGCCAAGTCCTGGTGGAACTTGCTGAACCAAAGCCCGTCGTAAATCATGTCCGCGTAATGCAGGCTCACCACTTCCTTGAAGCGCAGCGCCGGCCGCGTCATCGTCATCCCTTCGAGCGCGGCATGGGCGGCGTGCAGCACCACAGCCGCGGGCGCCTCGTACAGCTCGCGGCTCTTGATCCCGACGACGCGGTCCTCGATGTGGTCAATGCGCCCGACGCCGTGCCGTCCGGCCGTGTGGTTCAGCTCCTCTATCAGCGGGGCGCCGCCCATCTGCCGGCCGTTCAGGGCAACAGGCACCCCCTTCTCAAAGTCAATCTCAATGTACTCCGGCTCGTCCGGCGCGTCGGCCGCGCTGGCGGTCCAGGCGAAGGCATCCTCGGGCGGTTCGGCCCATGGGTCTTCGAGGACGCCGCACTCCACGCTGCGGCCCCAAAGGTTCTCGTCGGTCGAGTAAGGGCTCTTCCTGGTCACGTCCACCTTGATGCCGTGCTGCGCGGCATAGTCCATCTCCTGCTGCCGCGTCATCTTCCACTCGCGGGCAGGCGCAATGATGTCCATCTCCGGTGCAAGCGTTTTGACCGCCACGTCCAGGCGCACCTGGTCGTTCCCCTTGCCGGTGCAGCCGTGCGCGACCGCGTGCGCCCCTTCCTGCCGCGCCGTGTCCACTAACAGCTTCGCGATGAGCGGACGCCCCAAGGCCGTAGCGAGAGGGTACGCCCGTTCGTAGACGGCTCCTGCGCGGAGCGCCGGCCAGATGAAGTACTCGACGAACACGTCGGCGGCGTCCACGACGAGGGCCTTCACGGCGCCCACGTCGAGGGCACGCCGGCGTATTCTGTCCAGATCCTCGTGCGTCCCCAGGTCAAGGGTGAGCGTGACGACGTCCAGGCCGTAGGCCTCCTGAATCCACTTCACGGCAACCGAGGTGTCGAGGCCCCCGGAATAGGCGAGAACGACCTTTCCTTTTTCGTTCACTTGGAATCTCCCTGTTGTTCTCACGCGCGACACCCCGGCTTGCGTCGCTCCGCCGGTTGGCCCGACGAGGCAGAGGCGAACGGAACTGGCCCTCCACGTGTAACAGGGTCTCAGCGCCGCTTGGAAGGCACGTCAATGCGGAACCGGAAGTCACAAGTGAATGCCAAGGGCCCTGATCGAACCGTCCCGCCGCGTCGCGTACAGCGTTTATACAGCAGTGCCCGGAGGGTGTCAACCTTCGGGCTCGCCAGGGGGCGAGCGCGAAGTATGGAGGGCCGAAGTACAAAGGATGAAGTGCGGAGCCTTATGCATTGCCTGCACTGCGTCGCGGCGGAACGACGGCTCGGCACGGCTCACCGGCTGTAAAGGCAGGCCTCCGTACGCCGCACGGCGCAATGGCGGCAAGGCAGCCGCACTTGCATCAGGTGCAGAGATCACGCAAGAAGGCCAACCAACCATGCTAACCACGACGGCACGACGCTACGCAAAGAAGCCGGGCACGCCGTAAATGCATAGCAGTAGGGGCGCTACCAACAAGGAGCCGTGGCTCTGCGGCGCGCCGTGCCCCTATGGCCTAAGGCGGCTGTCTCCCCGCATGGAGGGCGGCCGGCGCGACCAACACGTGGCGGCATGACTCAGGCCGTGGACGCCAGAAGGGCAGGCCCCTCCTCCTCGGTGCCCCGCAAGGATTGGGCTTGCACTGGGCCTTGCCGAGAAGGATAATAGTTCACACAAAGTTGATACTTGCACCAATTCGAAGATGCCCCGTGCGGAACCAGCCCGCCGGCAAAGACAGCCGGAGGGGCAACCGCCGTGTGCCAACGTGAAGCGCGAGGAGGGACATGCCATGCCCAACTGGCTGAGGGAACTCGATGATCTCTTGCGGGGGCGGAAGAGCCGTCCAGAACTGCTGGCCGAGGGCACCGGGCATCTGCGACTCGGCCCGCACGCTGGCATGGCCGTTCTGCTCGGCATGATCTACGGCCTCGCCATGGCGCTCTACAGCGTCCTGAACCGAACGCCGCCGGCTTACGAGCAGTTGCTCGCGTCAGCGCTAAAGGTGCCAGCGCTCTTCTTCCTTACGCTGCTGGTTTCCTTTCCTTCGCTGTACGTGTTCAGCGCGCTCACGGACGCGCAGTTGAGCCCCCTGGCTGCGCTTCGTGTGATGGTGTCGGCCGTTGTCGTGAGCCTGGCAGTGCTGGCGTCCCTTGCGCCGATCACGGTCTTCTTCACCCTGACAACCTCCAGCTATCCCTTCATGAAGCTGTTGAACGTCTTCTTTTTCGCCGCGGCCGCGTTCGTCGGCCTCGGCTTCTTGTTGAACATGCTGCGTCAACTCGACCAGGCGCAGGCGCTGGGCGCAAAGCCGCAGGCGCCCCGGGCCGAGGAGGTCACGACGGGCAGGCGCGTCCCAGCCGGCGCGGATCCGCCACCCCTCAACAAAGCGGCCAAGGGCACCGGCCGCACTCTCTTTCAGGCATGGTTAGTCGTCTACGCGCTCGTGGGCGCGCAGATGGCCTGGGTGCTCCGTCCCTTTATCGGGGCGCCGAAGCTGCCGTTCGAGTGGTTCCGGCCGCGGGGCGGGAACGTGTTCACGGACGTCCTTCGGTCCATTGGGGAGCTTCTGACCCAATGACGCATCTTCTGGCCCCCGTTGATGAATTCCTGCGCGGGCAGGGCCGTTTCGCCGTGGGCACCGAGCCCGTCGGCCGCACACGGCACCTGGTGGCTTTCATCGTCGTGTTCGGAATGGCCTACGGCGCGGTGATGGCTTCCTTCAGCGGCCTGGCGCCGGGCCGCTACCATCAAATGCTGTATGTAGGCATCAAAGTGCCGCTGCTGTTGCTGGTGACGTCGCTCCTGTGCCTGCCCAGCTTCTTCATCGTCAACACGGTCGCCGGGCTGCGAGAGGACTTTCGAGAGGCCCTGCACGCAGTCTTAGCGGGGCAGGCATGTGTGACGATTGCCCTTGCCGCTCTGGCACCGGTGACCGCCCTATGCTACATCTCGACCCCCAACTACAATGTGGCCGTGCTGTTCAACGCCGCCATGTTCACTGTGGCGGCGGCCGCGGCGCAAGTCGTCATGCGGCGCTATTACAGCCCTTTGATCGGGCGCTCGCCCCGGCACCGGGGCATGCTGCTCTTCTGGTTCTTCCTTTACGCCTTCGTGGGCATCGAGATGGGCTGGGTGCTCCGGCCGTTCATCGGAGACCCGAATGCGCCGGTGGCCTTCTTCCGGCCCGACGCATGGGGCAACGCCTACGTCGTAGTCGCCAGGCTCGTCGGCCGGACGCTCCAACCGTGAGGAGGCCATTGGCCTCCGGTCAGACCACAGAGCAGCCGATGAGGTTGCTCGCGGCGGCAACCTGCGACCTCATTACAGTCTGAAGGAGCTGGGGCTCTGCATTGCGCCGAGAGGGCAATACCCGTAAAATGACGGGGCCGTAGTTCTCGCTCACAGCAGGAGTTAGGGGATGGCGGCACATTCGCGGATCCTTGAGCACTACATACGGCGGCTTGCCGCAACCGAATCGCGCACGCCACTCCTGCGCGTGCGAGTGAGCCGCACAGGACGTGTAGTGGACTGCGCTCAGATAGACCGTGTAGAGCAAGGGCTTTCTTCCAAGTTGCTCCACGCGGTCGTGGAGAACAGAGGCGTCGTCCGGGTCGATCTCCGGTTGCGGGCCAACGACCGAAAGCCAGAGGAAGAAGCTGAGAGCCGGACTGTCGCATACGAATTGTATGATGCCTTCGAGCGCCGGCTCCGTCGCACGGCCGAACTGGTCAAGCGCGAGACAGGGGTTCATGTTCTGTGGTTGGGATATCCGCTTCTACGCGCTCGCTGCGACCGGGAAGAGCAGGACCAGTCAGTCCTGGCGCCAGTTTTCCTGTGGCCAATCGCAGTGGAGCTGGACGTACGCTCTGAGGGCCGCTTCTTAATCCAGCGCGCGAAAGACCAAGGGGCTCCGCGCGCAAACATTGTCCTGGCCGGCTGGCTCAGGCGCATGTTGGATGTCGAGCTACAGGTGCCCACAGAGGACCAGATGCTCGATCTAGACTGGATTGACCTCGAGCAGTGCCTGCGGAAGATGGCCGCTCAGTTCCACGGGCTCCGCCCGCCGGACTTGTCGCGCACTCTTGTCCGTGTGCCTTCTTGGCAAGACGCGGAACAGCGTCGGGGTATGGAGTTCTACAACGCCGCAATCCTTGGCATCCTGCGCTGGCAGAACGAAGCCATCCTGCGCGACCTGGAGGAGCTCAAGAAACAAGAGAACTGCGCCGGAGTGGTGACAGCCTTTGTTGCAGGCGAGCGGCTGCCAGAGCCCCCCAAGGCGCAGCCACCTTCGGAGGTGGACCGTTACGTCGTTTGCGACGCGGATTTTTCCCAGGAGCAGGTCATCTGGCAAGCGCGGCATGGCCCGGGACTGGTGGTTCACGGGCCGCCGGGTACCGGCAAATCCCAGACTATCGTCAACGTAATCGCCGACACCCTCGCGCAGGGCCAGACGATTCTGATGGTTTGCCAGAAACAGGCGGCCACGAGAATCGTTCTGGATCGTTTGCGGGCAGCGGGTCTTGACGAGCTTTGTTTGGAGGTGCACGACCCGGAGTCAGATCGCCTTGGCGTTTTCCGCACGATCCGGAACCAAGCAGCCACTCTGGCCCGGACATCTGAGGAGGTCGAGTATCTCAACAGGCGCCGCTCGCTCCTCGCCGGGCAAGTCACAGGCCTGGAAAGAGTCCTTGACCGGCACGCACGGGCCCTGAACGAGCCACATCCCAGGATCGGCCTGTCTTATAAGGCCATGAAAGCCATGGAGGGAGCTCTCTGCGCGGCTTTCGCAACGGTCCGCACGCTTCCTGCCCTTCAGGAGATAGTGCGTGGTCTATCGGAACAAGAGGTCCAAGACATCTGCGACCAAGTGGAGACAGTTGGGTGCTGGTTCGCCCAATGCGATGCTTTGGGCAACCCATGGCGTAACCGCCAAAGCAGTCTGCAGATGTCGGCTTCTCTCAAGCATGACGTGGCCGTAGTGACGGCTGAATTGCGCTTGCTCGATGGGCAACATATGGAGGCGGTGCATACTCATGGCGCGGGGATGCCACTTCCGGAGGACACCGAGGCATTCGCTGCGACGGCCTCGGCGTTGCTGGAGCAGCTGCGGCCGATAACCCGCCAGCCTGGCGGTGCGCAGGAGCGCCTGCTGACGGCGTGTGTGGTGGCTATTAGAGCCGCCGACCACGCTGAGCGCTCACGCCGCTTAGACCTTTGCAGGACAGCAGCGGCACTCGCCGAAAAGGTCGAGGGCGCCCCGCTGGCCCCCTCCCTTCGCGAACTGTGGCGGTCCCTCCCAGCCGAACGGGTAGCGGACTTGGGGCGCTGCGCAGCTACGTGTCTGAGGAACCGCTGCCGTTGGTGGCGCATCGCCAACCCCCTATTTCATGTAGCGGCTCGTGTCTTGCGGCGCGCTTGCCCCGACGCGGAGGGCTCGGGGCTGTGGCACGCGGCCGAAGTCGCCTTGGCCTACGCGAACGCCCTAAAACTGCGGCAAGACCTTGGCGCGGCGACTCAGCGCTTGGTGCCGGGCATTCGCCTGCGCGCGGAGGAGGACCGTGTGCTCGTGAGTTTCGCTAGGACAGCGCTGAGAACCATGCAAACGGCGGTTTGGCTGTGCCAGCAGGAAGCAGAGCATCCTTGGGTAGGCGAGGTCGTGGACATGGCCGTGGATGCACAGAATGCACCAGCATTACCGGCTTGCCTTGAGAAGATAGATGGAACACGGCAGCGGGCGCAGCCAGCAGGCGCCTTGCTCGCAGCGTTAGATGGTCTTGGATTGTACCTGAAGGGGGAGGCCTTAACTGCGCCTCGCGAGGCCGTGCGGGCAGGGAAGTCCAATGTTAATTGGCTAAACGCACTCAACGCGGGGCTGGAGAACCTGGAAGTGCTCGTCGCCCTGGATGCGGACAGGGGCCAACGTCGGGGGGCAGCGAAGAGGGTCTTGGAGGCACTGGAGGATTACGAGGCGAATCGCTATGCCGGAGCGAAAGTCCCAGGCCCGCCCCCGAACCTGAACGTCTCTGAGTACGGTCAATGGTGGGCAGCTCTGGTTCGCTATAGCGCGGCCCTTGCTTGGCAGAACCAGTGCTGCACCGAGAACCCCGAACTCGTCACGATCACCCCAGAGGTTCACGCTGAGCGCGTCAAGGCGCTGGAGACAGCGCTGGCGAAGAAGCGAGACCTGGAGGGGCCTGTCCTGATTGAGACTTGGCGGCAACGCCAGTTTGAACACCGAAGTGCGCCGTGGCAACGCATCTTCCAACTTCGCCGCTCGAAGTACGGCGATGCTAAACGGTTGCGGGAAGCGATTGAATTAAGTCTGGGTGAAGGATTGCTCGCCATGAGGCCTTGCTGGCTCGTCAACCCAGCGGCGGCCGCCCAGCTCTTCCCATTGGTCTCAGGTCTCTTCGACCTTGTGATCTTCGACGAAGCCTCCCAATGCACCATCGAGCAGGCGGTGCCTGCAATCTTTCGCGGCAAGAGGTTGCTGGTAACGGGCGATGAGAAGCAACTACCCCCCACCAGTTTCTTCTTGGCGCGGTGGGAGAACGAGACGGCAGAGCCCGACGAAGTAGGCGACGAGGCCCCGGCGGACGAGACGCCTGTTGCGGAACATGAGCGCCGGATGCGGAACCAGGGAACTGAGTTCCTGCTGCAGGTGGAAGAGCTGCTGGACGCTGCTGTCGCCAATCTGCCGGAGCGGTACCTGCTGGTCCATTACCGGAGCCGTCACCCGGCGCTGATTCGCTTTAGCAACCATGCCTTCTATGACGGTCGTCTGGAAGCTCCGCCAGCCACCTGCCAAGCTCCAGAAGGGTACCCGCCCATTCTCTATTACAATGTGGCCGGGACCTATGCGGACCGGAGGAACCGCACTGAGGCTCAGAAGGTCGTGAGCATACTGCGAGAGTTTTGGCTCCGCAGTGATAAGTCGCCCACAGTCGGAGTTGTTTCCTTCAACCAGCCGCAGAGGGATCTCATCGAGGATCTGCTGGAGGAGGCCGCAAGGCAGGATGACGATTTCGCGCGCCGCTATAGCGAGGAGCTTTCGCGGCGCGACGGGAATCTGGACGTGGGCTTCTTTGTTAAGAACCTAGAAAACGTTCAGGGTGACGAACGAGACGTTATGATCTTCAGCACCACTTTTGGGCGCGACGCCGAAGGCAGGTTCTACCGCCGGTTCGGTCCTGTGGGCGCGCTTGGGGGAGAGCGCCGGCTGAACGTGGCAATAACCCGAGCGAAACACCAGGTTATAGTGGTGACCAGCATGCCGACGGAAGAAGTCTCAAGCGCCCTATCCTCGGATGACGGCCTCGGAACCGGCCTTACGCCTTCGGGCTATCTCCAACTGTACCTCGAATATGCCCGCGCAGTCTTTCTCAACAACCCCGATGCCGAGGGAAGTGTGCTCCAACGGCTTCGCACAGGCAGCAGACCTGCCCACGGCGGCGAGCCTGAATCTCCCCTTGAGAGCGACGTTTACGAATTTCTCAGTCGCGCGGGTTACGAGACTCATTGCCAAGTGGGCGAGTCGGGCTTCCGAATAGACCTCGCGGTTCTTCACCCGGAGCCCCATCGGGGGTACGTGCTTGGGATCGAATGCGACGGCGCCACATACCACAGCGCCCGTAGCGCGAGAGCGCGGGACGTCTGGCGTGAGCAGATTCTTCACGATAGAGGGTGGCGCCTGTACCGAATCTGGAGCACGCGATGGTGGTACGACCACGCTGGCGAGCAGGCCAAGTTGGTCCATGCAATCCAAGATGCCGTTGGGCACGGCCACCGGCCTCGAAGGCCCAGCGTCTGACGCGTCCTTGCTCGGATGGTCTATGAGCGGGACGGCCCGGGGGCCGGCGAGCTTCTTCCGCCCGCCCGGGCAGGACACCTCGGCTTTGTTCCCGGCGGTCCATGCTTTGTGGTATACTTTCGGGCGGCAAGAGGCAGCAGCGTGGACAGGGTCGCCAATGGACGTAGAAGCACAGGCTGAGTTTTGGAAGTCAGGCTCCGACGAAGACATGGCCGCGGCCCGATGTCTGCTCGAAGGCGGGCACTGGCGCCAGGCGCTCTTCCTCGCCCACTTATCGCTTGAGAAGCTGCTCAAGGCGCACGTTGCTCGGCATACGAAAGACGTGCCCCCACGCACACATGATCTGGTGCGGCTTGCAGAACTGGCCGGCTTGCGTCTCGACAAGGCCAGGAAGGCGGCCCTTGGCGAGTTCGGGGTTTACCAGCTTGAAGGCCGCTACCCCGGCTCCGCGCCCGCTGCCGTGGATGCTGCGCTGGCCCGCCAGGAGATGGAGCGGGCAGAGGAACTTCTGCGATGGTTGACAGAGCAGTCGTAGACACTATCCGCCGGTACCTTACCGCCTTGACCGAAGAGGGGATCCACGCAAGGCGCGCGGTTCTGTTCGGCTCGCACGCGCGCGGAACGGCCACAGAAGACAGCGACATAGACCTGGTCGTTATCGCGCCGGAATTCGACGTCGTCCGGGACTTCTCGTTGGTGAAGGCCCTCTGGCGCGTCGCTGCCGGTGCGCGGATCGAACCCATCGCGTGCGGGGAAGTCGAATGGGAGACCGACGGGCGGCGGCCCATCTTGGAGATCGCGCGGCGCGAAGGCGTGGTCATACAGGCATGAGACCTGAGACTTGAGGCGTGAGGGATGAGGCCTGAGGTTACGTGCGGGAGCGCTTACGAAGGGACTGGATGAGCCCGGAAAGAACGTGCGCCGTTTCGTCATATCGTTCGTGCAGTTCGGCGTGCCTTGGTTCTGAAACATAGCCAAGACGCAGGGACAGGTCCACGTAGTAGCCCAGCTCGCGCAGCGAGGCGAATGCGACGTTGAGGAAGTTGAGATACTCCGCCAAGCTCTCACGCGCGCAGCCCTCGACGATGTTGGCCGGAACGGAGACGGCAGCGCGGCGCATCTGCGACACCAGGCCGAACATTTCCTGTCTTGGGAACTCACGCGTGGCCTGGTAGATGCTCGTGACCAGAGCATCAGCGAGATGGAATGCCTTGAGCTTTCTGTGGTCTCTCATGCTGGCTGATTGTACAGTGCAGACACCGCTGTCTCAACGGCACGCCTCAGCTCTCCAGTCCCACGCCTGGCAGTCTGCGCCTCAAGTCTCAAGCCTCGCGCCTCAAGCCTCTTCGCTGGGGTAGTCTAAGAGCGAGACGACGCGGCGGCCGGCAAGCTTCTGCCGCCCGCTCAGGTAGCTCAGTTCGATCAGGAAGGCACAGGCGACGACCGTGCCTCCCAACTCCTCCACTAAGTCGCAGCAGGCCGCCACCGTCCCGCCCGTGGCGAGGAGGTCGTCGAGCACGAGCACCCGCTGCCCCGGCTTGATCGCGTCCCGGTGAATCGCCAGCGCGTCCGTCCCGTATTCAAGCTCGTAGGTCTTCTGGATGCTCTCGGCGGGCAGCTTCTTGGGTTTGCGGACGGGGACGAAGCCGGCGTTCAGGCGGCATGCGACGGCCCCGCCGAAGATGAAGCCCCGCGCCTCGGCCGCCACGACGAGGTCAACCTTCTCGTTGGCGAACTGCGCCGCGAGCGCTTCCACTGCGGCTTTCAGCGCTGCCGGGTTTTTGCAGAGGGTCGTGATGTCCCGGAAGACTATGCCCGGCTTCGGAAAGCCGGGGATGTTGCGGATGTAGGTCTTTAAGTCCACGTTGCCCTGGTCCTTTCTACTCTGTGCACGCCTGAGAAATGCGGGTCACTCGTACCCGGCGCCCGTCATTGCCTCTTTCAGCTTCTGGAGCGCCCGCCTCTCGATCTGCCGCACCCTTTCGAAGCTCAGGCCCACCAGGCGGCCCACCTGCCTCAACGTCTTGGGCCCCTCCCCTTCGAGGCCGAACCTCAAGGACAGTATGCGCGCCTCGCGCTCATCAATCGTCTCCAGCAGGTTGCCCAGCATCTCCAGTTCCAGCCTGTCGAAGACTTCCCGCTCGGGCCGGTAGCTGTCGGGGCCCTTGAGCACAGCCGCCAGGGACACTTCCTGTGCGCCGGCGGCCTGGACGCCTTGGTAGATGCTCATGGTTTCGCTGGCCAGAGCCCTTCGCAGGAGCCGGGCCCGCGTGCCCTTTAAGGCGAGCGTTTCCGTGACTTCGTCCATGGTCGGCTCGCGCCCCAGCTCCGCGCGCAGGGCAGACTGGGCGTGCTTCGCCCTGGCTATCACCTCGATCATGTAGGTAGGAACGCGAATGGTGCGCGCGCTGGAGTTGATGGCCCGACGGATGGCCTGGCGTATCCACCACGTGGCGTACGTGCTGAAGCGGAATCCGCGACCAGGGTCGAACTTCTCCACTGCGTGCAGGAGCCCGAGGTTCCCTTCCTCGATCAGGTCCATCAGGTCGAGCCCGCGTCCGCTGAATTCGGTGGCAATCTTGGCCACCAGACGCAGGTTGGCCAATATCATCTCCTGCTTCGCCCGCGGGTCGCCGGTGCGGATGATACGGCGCGCGAGCGCCTCCTCCTCCTCTTTGGAGAGAAGGGGATAGCGCCCGATCTCCTTGCGGTACTCCCTCAGCGCTATGTCTTGCGTGCCTCGCCGCATCCCCTCAAGCCCCCCGCCATGCAAGTCAGCGCCGTGTTGAACGCAACGTCTTGCGTTCGACGGGCGCTTGCCAAGCCACGTGGCCCGTCATCCTGACGCGCGCCCGCACCACGCCGGGCGCGACGAAGCATCTCCAAATGGGACGTCTCTGTTACGGAAGCGATTCTTCGTTCGCCGTACGGCGGACTCAGAATGACAATGGGCATCCTGCCGGCTGGCGTCCTCAAGACCCACGGCGATCTCTCTGAGAGACCTTGCGCTTCAAACCTCACCAGCCAAGCGCCGCCAGCCCCCCAGGCGACCTGAGGGTGGCCCGGCCATAGGCAGGCGGGCCACCCTCCGGCATCTGCAAAAGCAGTTCAAGCCGCTCAGGCCTCTTCCTGGCCGAGCTCTTCAGAGCCCCGTTCCGCTTCCTCGCCTTCGGCTGCGTCGGGGCTTTCAGGCGCGCCCCCTTCGTCGGGAAGCGCCTCATCTTGCGGCTGCGCTGCCGCTTGGCCCTCGGACGCCACGGCCTCCGCCGCTGCGGCGGCCTCGTCATGGCGCAGGCCGACCTCCCGAGGGATTTCAAGGCTGGACACAGCCGGTCCGGAGGACGTGACCTCGCGGTCGCGCCCGTGTTGCGGGGCCTCTTGCAGGGCCTCCTTCACAAGCTCCTGGGGATTCGGGGCCTGTTCGAGTTGGTCACTGCGGATCACGATGCGCGGCCTTTCAAGTTCTGTAATCGGGCCTTCGGTGCGAAGGCTCAGGCCGATCTTGCGGGCCTCGGCGTCTACGCGGATAATGCGCACATCCACGACGTCGCCTACGTCAACGATCTCCTCCGGCGACGGGATCTTCTTGTCGCTCAGCTCGCTGACGTGCAGCAGGCCTTCCAGCCCGTCCTCGAGTTCCACGAATGCGCCGAAGTTGGTCAACTTGGTGACCACGCCCCGCACAAGGTCGCCGGATCGGTACTTATTCGGGATCTGCTCTTTCCACGGGTCAGGTTCGAGCTGTTTGAGGCCGAGGGCGACGCGCCGCTTGTCCGGGTCCACTTCGAGGACGACCGTCTTGACCGTGTCGCCCTTCTGGAGCACCTCCGACGGATGGGAGATCTTGCGCGTCCAGGACATGTCGCTCACGTGGAGCAGGCCGTCAATGCCTTCCTCGATCTCGATGAAGGCCCCGTAGCTGGTCAGGTTCCGCACGCGGCCGACGACTTCCGTGCCCGGCGGGTAGTTCTTCTGGACCAGCTCCCACGGGTTCTGCTCCGTCTGCTTCATGCCGAGGCTGATCTCCTCCTTCTCCTTGTTGATGCCCAGGACGACCACGTCCACCATGTCGCCGATGGCCACCACCTCGCTGGGATGGTTGATGCGCCGCGTCCAGGACATCTCGCTGATGTGCACCAGGCCCTCGACGCCTTCTTCGAGCTTGACGAAGGCGCCGTAGCTCATCAGGTTGACCACCTCGCCGCTGACCTCGGAGCCGACGGGGTACTTCTTCTCGATGTTGTCCCACGGGCTGGGGGTCTTCTGCTTCAGGCCAAGGGCGACTTTCTCCTTCTGCACGTCCACGTTCAGGATCATCACCTCGATCAGGTCGTCAATGGCGACCATCTCGCTGGGATGGCTGATGCGGCCCCAGCTCATGTCGGTGATGTGCAGCAGCCCGTCAATGCCGCCCAGGTCCACGAACGCGCCGAAGTCCACGATGTTCTTAACCTTGCCCGAACGGGTCTGGCCCTTTGCCAGCTTCTCCAGCAGGCGCTTCTTCATGATCTGGCGCTGGCCTTCTATGAGCTGCCGCCTGGAGACGACGATGTTGCGCCGCTCCTGGTCTATCTTCAGGATCTTGCAGGTTAGATTGTGGCCGATGTAGTCGCCGATCTCCCCGGGCCGGCGGATGTCCACCTGGCTGGCCGGCAGGAAGACCGGGACGCCGATGTCCACCAGCAGGCCGCCCTTGATCTTGCGCATCACGATCCCCGTGACCACGTCGCCTTCCTTATGGCGCGTGACCACGCGCTCCCAGTTGCGGATGCGGTCGGCCTTGCGCTTGGATAGCTGGACCAGGCCCGCGTCGTCTTCCACGGCCTCCAGCAGCACCTCCACGGCGTCGCCCACGCCCGGCGGCCCGCCGGACTCCCACTCGTGACGCGCCACGGAGCCCTCGCTCTTATAGCCCACGTCCACCATGACTTCGTCCGAGCCGACGCTCACCACGCGGCCCTCGAGGATCGTGTTCACGCTATAGTCCCTGACGGACTCGTCCAGCCTTTTCTCAAGTTCCTCCCCCGAAAGGCCCTGCAGGGAGGCCGCGACCTCCTTCTCAACCTCTTCCCTGTCAATGCCGTAATCAGCAAGGACGTCCCGTTTTGCCATCTTGTACCCTTAATACCACAAAAAGAGTCATGGAAACCCGGTCCCGCGTCACCTGGATGGCACACAGTCCGGCGGCCGCAGGCCGCCGACCCGCCACCTTACATGTCGCCGATCTTCCGCTTCTATACGTCTCGACAGCTACGGCGGTCACGCCGGTTTCGGCCGACCGCCCATGCCGCGGATTCCGGAAAAGGGAGCCCGCTGTGTTTCGCGGCCAGTTGGCGTGCTGCATCGGGTGTCATCCCGAGGCCGCCTTCCACCTGAGGCGGGCGGCCGAGGGATCTCCGAAAGCAGCGGCGCTCCTACTTGGAGATTCCTCGTCCGCCTGCGGCGGACTCGGAATGACAACGAACATCGCACTGAACTCGACCGCGCAAGGGTCAATCTGATCTCCTCAGCAGACCGCCAGTGTTTTCGTCAGTCCTCGGTGCGGCCGAGGTACCGCCGAAGGAATCTCTGCAGGCCCTCGATCTCGGCGCGCACCCTCTCTGTCAGTTCCTCAGCGCTTTCGGCGCGCGGCTGCAACGGCCTCCCGTAGGCAACCGCCACGCGGCCGGGCCGCGGCAACGTCCGCCTCCGCGGCCAGCACTCGTAAGCACCCTCGACGCAGGCCGGCAGCACCGCCACGCCGCAACGGATCGCAATCGCCGCTGCGCCCGGCTTGAACCGCCCCAGCGCCCCGTCGTGTGACCGCGTTCCCTCGGGGAACATCAACACCGTCTCGCCGCTTCGCAGCAGGCGGAGGATGTTCCTCAGCGCCTTGCTGTCAACCGCACCGCGGCTAACGGGCTGCGCGTTCAGAGCGGCTATCAACTGCCCGAAGACCGGTATCCGGAACAAGTCCCGCCGCGCCAGGTACGATGCCGCCGCCGGCAGCGCCATCCCCACCAGAACCGGGTCCAGAAAGCTCTGGTGGTTCGAGACGACCAGCAGCCCGCGCCGCATGACGCTCTCGTCGGGCACGTTGAAGTACCGCACCCGCACGTAAGTCGCCAAAGACCCCCTAAGAAGGTACTTGCATAAGAAGTAGAAGCTGCTCTGAAAGGGTCCCTTGGCGGTCACGCCCTCGTCCGCAAATCGAACCTATGCCTGGCCAGGCAGCCCGCCCTCCAGCGCCCCGTCAGGCCGGGGCGGCGCTCCGCCAAGGCGGAGCCGCGACAGACGGGCAGTCCGACGCTCTATCTCGGCGGCCATGACCTCCACCACGTCGTCCGCCGCCATGTTCGTGCTGTCAATGAGTATCATATCGTCCTGCTTGCGCAGCGCGCCGACAGGACGCGCGCGGTCCTTCGCGTCCCTCTCCGCCACTTGCCGGACGACGGCTTCCAGCGACACGTCGTTGCCGGCTGCGCGGAGGTCCGCCAGCCGCCGCCTTGCCCTCTCTTCGAGCGCAGCGTCCAGGAAGAACTTCACGTCCGCATTGGGGAAGACCTCGGTCCCCTGGTCCCTCCCCTCGGCCACCAGATCGTAGCGCCGCCCGAACTCGCGCTGCCACTCTATCAGGACCCGCCGCACGGCCGGCTCGTCGGCCAGCCGGTAAATATTCTCAGTGACCTCCGGGGTCCTTATGCTGCGAGTGACGTCACAGCCGTCACAGAAGACGCGCAACCCTTCGCCGCCGGGCCTGATCTCGACGCGCGCCTGCTCAGCAACCTCCGCCAGCTGACGCGCGTCGCTCATGTCCACGCCGGATTCGAGCGCTTTCCACGTCACGGCGCGGTACATGGCGCCCGTGTCCAGGTATTGGAACCCGAGGCGCCGGGCGAGCCGGCGCGCGACCGTGCTCTTGCCGGCCGCGGCAGGGCCGTCAACTGTTATTACCAAAGCCCGGTCCTCTGTTCGACAGAATGTCGGCGGGACTGTCCTGAGCTGCCGCGACAGACCGACACGCAACGCCCCGCACAGCCGCCGACGCAGGCAGGCCTGCCGTGGCCACGCCGCGCGCAATTCGACCACTATACCCGATGGAAGTCGTTTTCGCAACAGCATTTGGGCCCGCGCCGCCGCGGCACACGCAACCGGGGCGGCGCGCCCTCGCGTGGGCGGCGCGCCCTTGGGCCAACCAGCGCCGCTATTGCTGCCCCGATCGGTTCTTCCTGGCGGCCTGCAGTTGCGCGACGGCGTGCAGCCGCTGCAGTATGTGGTCCACGGCCTCTTCGGGGTCGTCCGTCAGCCTCAGGATGCCCAAGTCCCCGGCCGAGATGTAACCTCTGGACAACATGACGTCCCCGAGCCAGGCGATCAGCCCGTCCCAGTATTCGGAGCCGAACAGCACGACGCCGAAGTTCAGGTTCCGCTCGGTCTGCACGAGCGTCAGGGCTTCGAACAGCTCGTCCATCGTCCCGTAGCCGCCCGGGAAAAGGATGAAGCCGACCGAGTACTTGAGGAACATCACCTTGCGCACGAAGAAGTAGTGAAACTCCAGCATTTGATCCAGGTAGTCGTTCGGCTTCTGCTCGTGCGGCAGCTCGATGTTGAATCCGATGGACAGTCCGCCCCCCTCTCTGGCGCCACGGTTGCCGGCCTCCATGATGCCGCCGCCGCCGCCCGTGATGACTGCGATGTTCTTCTCGGCCAGCAAACGCGCGGTGCGACGAGCCTGCTCGCAGTAGGGGTCCGTTTGCGGCGTGCGCGCGCCTCCAAAGATGGAGACCGCCGGCCCCACACTGGATAGCTGTTCGAAGCCTTCGACGAACTCGCTCATGATGCGGAAGATCCGCCAGGTGTCCGAATGCGTGAACTCGCTGGTCTGCCGCGTGACGTCGAGCAGGTCGAAGTCGTCCTTGATGCCGCGCTTGGTCCAGAGGTGACTTCGCCTGGGCGGCACGGCTTCCGGGGGCGTCTTCTCATCCGGCATCGGATTGTCTCCTCGGCTATTCGACCATCCTTGACGACCGCTCCTCGATTCTATACGTTCGGCCCGGTTGGCTTCAACGAGTAGGGAGCAGACCCGCGCGCTTGCCGCAAATGGCGGCCGACTGCTGCCCCCGCCCAGGCGCGCACCGGGCGCCCCGCCTTTCGGTTGACACGGCGGCGTTTTGCGATATAACCAAGGCCGGAACGTTCGGGGACAGCCGATCTCCGGCCCTCGACAAACCGAAACGGAGGCAGTTATGAGCGACGAAGGCCTTGAGACGTTCGAAGTTTCCGGCGCCCCGGAGCCCGAGCCGGAGAAGAAAGCCAGAGCAGAGAGGAGAGGAGGAGCCGTGGCCGAGAGAAGGTATCTGTGCGTTGTGATTGTCGACCACAATGCCATAATCGAGCAGAACGGTGAGGAGTCTTTCATCAGCCTCAGGATACCGGTGGCCCTGGCCGAGGCCGGCCTCAAAACGATCCCCGAGGGCAAGCTGGGAAGGATTGACCCTCAGCTCATCGTGGACATGATCGAAGAAGGCGCCACAGGCGAACTCATCAGCATCACGGAAGAGAAGAAGACTGTCACCGTCAGGGTGGACTGACCCGCAGGCAGGGCGCCATCTTGCAGTGATGTGGGCGCCGGTTCTGCGGGCAAGGTCTGATGCGGCGAGATTCATAGAGTTCGTTGCGTCTCAAACAGAAGGCGGGCCGTTGCGGGCCCGCCTTCTTCGTTATCTGCTGAGGCTTCTCAGCTACCCCCAGGCAGCAACATAACGTGCAAAACTATAGCCTAGAACAAGGGTTTGGCTGTGGAAAAGGGAATCGGATTAGCGATCTTGCAGAGGTCAGTGGCCTGGCCGGTGAATTGCAGGAAGTATGGCTCGGAGGCCAGAACCTTCAGGGTGGCATAGTTGACAAATCGCGTTGCTTCCTCAAGGGTGAAAATGTGAGCTCTCCATTTGATGGCGTTGTACGCATCGACCCACTTCTCAATCGGGAATATGTCGATGAGCGGCACCCAGCCATGATGGTCAGCACCGGCTTCGGCACCAACATGTATCATCACGCCGTCCGTCTCTTCCACCGTCGGGGACCCTGGGATGTCCAAGAGAACGTGCCGAATTTCGAGCTTGGCCCGTAACTCCTTCATTTCGTCCTTGAAGGGCTTCGTAGTCATCAATTTCTTCGACTGGTCGACTATGGCTTGCCGAAGGCTATCGCGAGCACTGGTATCACCACCGCACTCCAAGAGCTTCTCGAAGCCAGATCGTACTCTTTCGTCGGTATCGACCCCGGAGATGAAAAGGCGCGATATGATAAGAGCCCGTTTGTACAGTTCTCGTCGGGTTAGCATGCTGATGATCTCCCCGGCTACTTTGTCCCCTTCGACTTCCGGTGGCCAAGCATCCGGAAGGAACGATCTGTCGGACGCCTTCAGAAAAGATACTGGGTGATCGAGAAAAGGCAGCCTCGACCGTTTCCCCTTCGGCCGTTTTCCCTTCTGGCCAGGGGCCGGCACACATCTCTTCAGCACCTCGTGGTACATGCCTTCGACACAGCGGATCTTCTGATGGTGGTAAAGATACGAATAAAGCATAAGCTTGCTGATGATTATCTGCTCAAGCGCTGTTGCGCCCTGGATGGGTATGGACAATCGTACTATCTTGCCGTCCATACCTCCCCCCGCCTGCTCATGAGGGTACTCTATCGCATCAACGGTGTGCAGGAACCGTTCGAGGTCGTAAACCACCGTCGGGCCAGCGAAGTAGGCGTCTCGGGCCAGGTAGTCGAGCTTATCGGCATCCATGGGCCCATTCACTATGTCGGCCTGGAACTTTTGTGCTGGGTCCTTGCGATATCCTATGATGTTACCTGCAATAGCCTCCATATCTGCAGTCGTAAAGTCCCATCCGGTCAGAATCCCCTTGCTCTTCAACCGTTCCATGAAAGAGGCGAATGGTGAAGATCGGACGACGAGCCACGACATCACCTCGTGTGGTTTGGGCGTAACGCCGAGGTTCTCGTTTACACGCCGGAGCAGTCCCGCAAACGCCTCAGAGGCGCCATAGATTGTCTCTGAGACATGAGAAAGGCTGGAATGGCCCACATCGTGCAGGAGAGCTGACAGCCGGATACGCATATGGTCGCCATACTGGATCTTTGGGTCGCCGGGGGGATGCTTATCGTTTATGCTCCGGACGATTCTGCTGGCCACCGTCACCACCCCTAATGTGTGGTCGAAACGATTGTGCAAGGCGGTGGGGTACACAAGGTAGGCGAGCCCTGTCTGCCGGATGTCCCGCAATCTCTGCAGAAGCGGGCTGTCCAGGATGGCAACCTCCCAAGGTGAGAATCGCGAGGTCCCCCAGAGCGCGTCGCGGATGGATTTCTCTTTGGCGTGCTTCTCAGGATTGTAGGTAGACAGGCTATCAGAGACGTAGCTGTCGACAGCTATCTGAAACTCTTGGAGAGGATCCGTTTGACTCATCCTCGTCGGTGGCAGCTAGTGGGGGCCTCTGCTATGTTGCTCGTACTCCCAGAGTCTCCTTGAACTGATGGAGTATTTCGTTGTACGCCGCCAATTGCTCCGAGGAGAGGGCCGCCTTGAACTCGTCCGCGGAGGGGTTCGTGCTAATGCCGATATCGTTGTACCTGTACGTTGGGTTCCGCCTTGACAATACGCCTGAAAGCTGCAACTCCTGCAGAAGCTCGTCAAGCTGCTCGGCATGCGGATAATTCCCATTTGTGTCGAAGAGAAAGTCCTCGACGAAAGGCGCGTACTTTGGGGTCGTCTTAAGTTGCCAGAAGAACTCGTGCAGACGCCTATGCGCACCTGTGAAATTGACGTAGTTCTTGTCTTTGGCCAGGTCGACCAAGAGTGCCAGCAACAACCTGCGTACTCCCCCCAATTCCCCCGCTCTTGCGCTCATGGCGGCTCCACTCCCGCGTTACCAAGGCAGACCGTGTGACAAGGACCTATTCTTGACCCGCACCACTCAATTGCACGGCAATCTACCTCACGGGCCAGGCATTGTCAAGACCTCGAATCAAGCCATCTAAGATCTTACCGGGGAGGGTATCATCCTGCCATTTGCGATCTTACCGAAGGAAAGGGCGCAGGATGGCAGGAGAGCGGCTTAAGGAGGCGTTTC
>Ga0315289_10000397_pt1 | contig 68025 bp, 49 predicted proteins | sample YL17G11_40_MG_FD_203452 | JGI IMG/M metagenome (GOLD analysis project Ga0315289, IMG submission 203452) | Sediment microbial communities from Yellowstone Lake, YNP, Wyoming, USA - YL17G11_40 | ecosystem: Environmental > Aquatic > Freshwater > Lake > Sediment | place: USA: Wyoming | collected... | reverse complement strand
CAGCATCTCACCCGCAGCCCGCACAAGCTCATCTATGCCTTCGAGCTTGCGAATGCTGCCGATGTACCCCACAGTGCGGCCGCGGAGCCGCGCTCGCAGGCTCTTGACCTCCTGCGGAACCGAATCCGGATTCCCTTCTTCGTACCGCGCAATCGGCTGGAACACGGACGTGTCGACCGCATTGGGGACCACAAACACACGTTCGGCTGCGACACCGCGCCGGATTACCTCCGTTCGAAGCTGCTCGCATATGCACACCACCACGTCGGCGCCGAGCATCGCTTCAGAATCCATGCGCTTCCAGAACCGGTATTTGGCCCCCCCAAGTCTGAACAGTCCGTTGGCGACGCCACTCTCTTCCCACAACCCCCGCACCTCATAGACCATCGGGATGCCCATGCGACGTGCAACCCGATAAGCGGGCACCCCGCATTGGTAGGGGCTGTGGGCGTGGATGATATCGGGTTGAACGTGCTGCGCTACGGCCCATAGCTCTTCCTCAAACACTCGCGTGAGCAGCAGATCTTCCAGGCCGCGGATACCGTCACTGGTTGCGCGCAGGCATCGCCATTTCAGCTTTCTGCCCTCCCTGCGGATTATGCCGAAGGGGTTCAAGGCCATCCTGCGCAAGGTGCATATGAAGCCTGATCTGGCCAGCCTGCGCAGGGACATGCCCTTGCGCAGGGATCGAACGAAGCGGGTCCTTGCAAGCCTGCGTGGAGACAGCGCCCTGCGCAGCGAGCGAACGAACCGAGTCCGGGCAAGCCTGCGGACCGACAGAGCCCTGCGCAGCGAGCGAACGAACCGAGTCCGGGCAAGCCTGCGGACCGACAGCGCCCTGCGCAGCGAGCGAACGAACCGAGTCCGGGCAAGCCTGCGAAGCGGCAGAGCCCTGCGCAGCGAGCGAACGAACCGAGTCCGGGCAAGCCTGCGGACCGACAGAGCCCTGCGCAGCGATCCAACCAAGCGAGTCCTGGCCAGTCTGCGAACGGAAAGGAACCGTCGCAGAGAGCGCATGAAGGTAGATCTCCCCAGCTTGCGCACGAGTGGAAATTGACGCAGCCACTCTACTGCGGCCACCTGCGCGTTGCGCACGCCGCGCCGGATACTTCCGATCGCAACAGGGATGCCCCTGAGAGGCAGCCCGACGATCTCGCACGACGGGGGGGCCTGACGAGCCCATCTCAGGACGCCGGCCTGTATGCCACGCGCCGCACAAGAGATCCTCCCCAGTGCAGACACTACACCACCCGCAAGACACCGCAGAACAAGAAAGGGAAAGCCTGCGAGCCGTACCATGACCCCGCCGCTCACCCTCAAAGGACGCTGTATCCCGCCGGAAGCGGTCTTGAACAGGCCTGCGAGGAACTCGGATAGTCTGAATGATCTCATCTTCGTGCGCGCGATGCAGAGGCAACTGCACACACGTTGGGGCAAGCCCAATGGTCCACGCACATCCACAGGATGGGGGACGCGGTAGTAGTGCGTCCCGTCCATCTCCATCTCTTCGCACGCCGCCGGGTTCCCAGGATAGAACGGCGATGTGACCACCACGGGGTCGTGTCCCTCCCGGCGTTGTGTGTCCACCACGTACTTGCTGCGCATTGTGTAACCGTTAAGGTGGGGGACGCTCACGGCCAGAACATGGAGTATCCGCAGCGGCCGCTCGGACGCCACCTCGGCCTGCTCCGCCGGTGAGTCAAGCGTGCTCACAGCTTTTGACCTCGAAGCGGCAACTTCCACGTTCATATCAGACGTCTCACGCGGGGCTTGCCGTGAATGCCGAGCCTGCGAACGGGAATCCAAGAACCCATCGTCCGGGCTCACGCGGCGGCCCCGCCCTCAGAGTCACGACGCAACGCTATTCTGACGATGTCAACAGGGAGAGTGAACCAGTATCCCAGATTTCTCGGCCTCCTCGAAAGACGCCGGGCTAACTTATAGACACGCCGGTTCAGCAGGGAATTAATGGCCTCAACGGTCTCCCTGGCGGACTGCGGACAGCGAACTCCGTCAGGCAGGCGGCCGGCGGCCTTTGCAACCGCCGCGTCAAGTTCGGACAGTTCGGACGCCAGTGAACGCAGTTCGTTCTCGCGTGCACTAAGCTCTTCTTCCGCACGCTTTCGCGCGGCCTTCTCCTCTTCCATCTTATTCGTCCACGCGCCAGCCTCTGCCTGCGCGCGCTCGCGCTCGGCTGCCTCCTCTGCGGCCTGCCAACCCAGTGCTGCCAGCTCGTCTGTCTGCACCTCGGTCAGTGCCTCCAGTTCCGCAGCCCTCTGCTCGATGCTGGCCAGTTCGCGCACGTAACGCCTTCCCAGTTGTGGGATAGGTGCAGATGGCTCGCTTCGTGCGGAGGAACCTTTGGCCAGCATAACGTCGAAGAACTTCAACGTTAGGTCAAACACAGGGTACCGCGAGAGCAGGTCATGGAAACGCACGTAGAAATCCTTGTCCAGCGGCATGCGGGACAGCCATTCCTGCTCCACACGGAACCCCAGCAGGTCAAAGAAGCACTGGTAATGCGCATGTGTGAGCCGGTTCAGCCACGGAGGCGGATTCGCCCTCGTCCCCATGCGCTCGGAGAACTGCGCGAAAACCTCGTCCGAGAACAGGAGATGAGGCCACGGAAAAAACACGTCACGGTATCTGTGCGAAGCAATGGGGCTCAGGTACAGATTTGCGCGTAGATAGAACCGTCCGTCGGGCCTGAGCAAGTCCCTGCAGGCCTTCAAGCCCGCGTATGGATGCTGTATGTGCTCCCAGACCACGAGCGAGATGATTCGGTCGAAGCTCTCCGGCTCAAGATCGTGCTTCTCGGTTATGTCCACCACCCGGAATGTCAGCTTTGGGCGACTGAGCCCCTCCCAACTCGGATACTCTTGGATGTCAACAGCAGTCACCTCACAGTCGTAGTCGCGCGCCAGGATCGCTGCGACATCCCCGGCCCCGCAGCCCACCTCCAAGACCTTTCGCCCCCGTAGGCCCACGCGCTCTTCCAGCATCAGCGCGCGCTGCTCGGCGTCAGCAGTACGTGACGGAGTGTCATGACGCCGGCGGGTTACGAAAGCCGGTTTGTCCCTGTACTCCTCGTTCAGTTGCAGGAACAGATCGAGGTCAAACTTGCCCGGTCTTGCGTACAGGCTCTTGCCGGGAATACCGTTCTCGTCACCTTGCTCGGCCATGGTCATGCGCGCGCTGCTACTGTCGAAACCCGGCTGGGACCACCTTCACGTCCCCGGCCAAACACGCAATAGTATAGGCTTCTCACTCAAGGCAAGCAAAGACGGTTCAGGTGTGCGCCGCCTTCGCAGGGCAATCAAGGACGCGGTCTATCATTGATTTTCGGAAAAGCAACGCAGCACCACGCCCTGCTCAAGACCAGCCCTCACCCCGCCCTCTCCCACCGGGAGAGGGAAAGGGAGAGGGAACTGCTATTCCTTTCTTTCCCGGAAGATCAATAGGACGCCGCACAAGCGGAGAGACGCTAAGAGCCTCTGACAAAATGCCGCGTGAGCCGCGTTGCGCCTCCGGCCGGATGGATGCAAGGAAGGGTGACGACGCCGTGCCAGGGTCAGGCACGATGAGGCGCCCTGACGCCGCAGACGCCGGCCCGAGGCGCAACCCGAAGGGACGGGGCGTCTTTGGCTGCATGCCTGTGTCGCTCAGGCTCGGCGCATCGGACCCCTTATGCGCCGTCGCCCACGCTCCTTGGCCTGCGGCGAAATGCACCCCGTCGCGGCCACGGGTCATTCTGTTAGAGGCTCTATGGCGCAATCGGGGCGTTCACCTTGACTTTGGGCACGCTGGCGAATACGTTATCTATTGCCTGGATAGCATTCCCGAGGGATTGAACGTCGGGGGCGAATGTGGGAATATCAGAAGGCGGAGAGGTGCCAGAGCGGCCGATCGGGGCGGTTTCGAAAACCGCTGTACCCCGTTGGGGTACCGGGGGTTCGAATCCCCCCCTCTCCGCCATGGCCTTGAGGGCTTTTGAAATCCCGGGGCGGGCTACGGTGTCTCCACGCTGGTGAGCACGTAGCTCCCGTGCGAGGGCCGGCAGGCGAACATCAGAGGGGCGACTCCTTCGCGCTCGTAGTACGTTTCTTCGAGCACGTGCCCGACATGCTGGACGGACTCGCTGCGGACCAGGATCATCACGCAGCCGCCCACGCCCGCGCCGGCAAGCTGTGCGCCCAAAACCTCAGGACACGCCAGCGCCCTGTCCACCAACAGGTCCATCCTGGGCATGCTGCACCCGTAGGAGCCCGGCTGCTGCCAGAGCGCGGCGCCTGATCCTGACAGCGAACACATCCCCGCCGAGCGCGCAATCAGCGACTCCATCGCGTCATCGGTGACCCTGTTCTCGAAGGGCTCGCAGTGGGGCCTGCATCTGACTACGCGATCGCCATCGTGGGATACGTTCATCATGCTCCCCAGTCCGGCGGCATCGCCCTGCTGAAGCGCCTCGCCGGCCCGAAGCGCTCTCTCACACTCGGCCAACCCATAAAGGGCGACGTCACGCGGCCGGAAGTCATGCTTCTTCAGGTTCAGTCCCGTCACGCACTTGGCTACGGCGGGGTCCTCCGTAGCGAAGGCTTCAACCTCCTCAGTGCGCAGGAGGGTGGGCACACGCTTGAGAAGGCCGTAAAGCGCCGGCAAGGATATGTCCAGTCGTCGCGTATTGACGTCCCTGAGGTGCTGGATCAGGGGCGCGAACTCCGGGAATTCCCGCCTTATGACATTTCCTGCAATGTGATAGCAGGCGATTCGGGCGTTCAGGCGGCCTCGCAGCTCCTCGGCGTCCTCCGGTGAAAGGCCTGAGGAGCACACAATGACGCTGCAGTCCCGGGGGAAAGGATATCGCCCCACGAGTTCAAACGGGAAGAAGGTCACGGCCACTACTTCCTGCTGTCCGCCCAGCTTTATCGCGGCGTGGTCCCCGCTGCCGCCTCGGTTCCCCACGAACCACTCGGCTTCGCCGCACAGGTCCACAAACTCCCTCGCGCGGACATTAAGGCCATTGAGTTCGGTGAGCGCCTCCGATACTGCCACCACAAGCGCGGAGGATGAACTCAGGCCCGCTCCCACCGGGATGTTGCTGGAGACGAAGGCATCCATCCCCCTCACCTTTCTGTCCTTGAACCGGTGCTTCAAGCGCAACGCAGCGCCTTTGACGTAGTTGACCCAGTCTCCAGCATTCTTCGACATCATGCGTTGCACAAACTGCGAATCGAGCGTGTGCAGCCAGTCTTCCCAGGCGATATCGGCGGTGAGCTCCGCGAAACTGAAACTCCGGTATTGGTAGGTCATCGCCTGCGAATTCCACAGGTTGATCCGATCGTCTTGACGTGGGGAAGCCGCGATCACTATCTGGCGGTCAATGGCCATGAGATTACACATGCCTCCCTGATGATCGATGTGCCGACCCATCAAGTTGATCCGGCCTGGAGAGCACGCAACAACGCATGGCCGCTCGGAGCCGATCTTTCTCGAAAGCTCTCTCACGGCCTCTGCGTGGAGCCGCATACCCGGTCGCTGGAGGAAGTAGTTGCCCCACGACTCAAGCTTCGGATACCGCGCCCGAGTCAGCGCTCGCTCGGCGTGAACCTTTCTCACCTCTTCCAGTTGCTCCAGCGTGTTGAAGGCCATCACGTCTTTAGGATCGTGCAACCGGAACGTCTCGACGACATGCCCCCCTCTGGCAAGCGCCTCCACCACGTCGGTGAAATAACATTCCCCCTGCACATTGGTCATACCGAGCTCGCGCACTGATTCCTGGAGCAGCGCGAACCGGCCGACGTACACGCTGAGATTGCACAGCTCCGCCGCCGAAGCCTCTTCTGCCGAAACGAAGCCGCCCGGAACGTCAAACCCTTCCGGCACCCCCTCGACGGCAGTAACCACCTCCTTCCACGACAGCGCCTGATCCGAGGGCCTGCGCACAATGTGTCCGAGCGCCGGGAAATACGCCGCCAGTTTGCCGGCGTCGGCGATGTAATCTGAGGTCAGCGCAGCCAACTCGCCAACGGTAGTCGGCCGTTCATCTTCATGGATGGATCGCAACGCAGCGGCAATCCTTCTTACGGCTATGTCGGGCACCTCGACGACGGCCACAGCCTTGCCGTCCTTCAACAGTATCCGCCCGGAACCCGGATAGTGCTCGCTTCGCCCGGCCACCAGACAAAGAGCGGCCCCTGAAGTGACGTAGGTTTCCGTCAGACCCCTGATGACATGCGGCTCGATAACCTTGTCCCCGGCGCAGATCAGCACGTGCTGCGGAGGCGCAACACTGGCCAGAAAATCCAACGCGCACCTGACGGCGTCACCCGTGCCTCGGCGCTCGCTCTGATATGCGAAGAGCACGTCGCGCCTCGCGCGACAAACCGTCTCCATGACGCCGTCGGCCTCGAACCCGACCACAACGAGGTGCTTGTGAATCCCGGCCTGTTCATACGCCTGGAGCGCGTTCTCAATCACGGAAAGCGGCCCGACCTTACAGCATGGTTTGGGAGGCATGTCACCGGGCATTCTGCTGCCGGTTCCGGCGGCAAGGGTCACCGAATAGAAGTCCGCTGGCACGAGAGCCGTCTCCTCACTACTGCACAAAACCTGGTCAACACTGCCAGTCTGCGGGCGCAGCAGAGTGTAGCCAGCACTGAACGGGCAGTCAAGGGCGCCCACTCGCGGTGGGGCGAGACGCCCCGCCCACCCGTTTATTGGGTAGCGCGGCCGTCCCGGCCGCGGTCGATTGTGCCGGGATTGTGTCACTCTTTCGTGCAAGACTCAGTAAGCGTATCATCCCTGATTATCTTGGGCTGGCCGGGAACACTCGGTGAACCTTGGCCGATGTCAAGGAACGCGCGCTCCGTTATGCCGCCACGTCAGCGAGGCTCAGGAGGCTTTGGCAAGCGGATCCCCGCCATTTCGGCCCACAGGCCCATATTGGGCAAGTCCCTCTGATGGGTCTTGAAGCGGTGCTTCCGCTGAAACGCGTCGATGCACGTGAGCCGGTAAGTCACATCTTTGGCCTGATAGAGGTCTCTGTCTGCTAGGAACGGGATCCAGCCATGCAACGGGCGCCCGAACTCCACTGGAGCGTTCTTCCGGTAAATCAGGTTGTCCTGAAATTGGTCGACCGGCACTTCCTTCCCGGCCACATCGAGGAACCCGAAATTAAGCAACGTATGCAATGCGTAAAGGCGCGCACCGGCGTGCCACTTCCGCCCCGTTTTGATGTCGAGGTGATAGTCCAAGATGTGGATAGCATTCTTCCTCTGGTTGACAAGATAGGCATAAACCATGAACCAGGCCTTGTCGGATGGAAGTCCGGGAATCAAACCTGGAGTGGGGCCAGTGCTCTTGATCACACCCATGATCAGACCACGGATTTTCGGTCGTCCTGAGATCCAGTCGATCAGCACTTTTCCCCAACCTGACAGGGCGAGAAGAGTCACGATGATGTCACGGATCGTTGTGAGAACCATGACTGTCAGTTCTATCGTTGATGGGCAACAGTCGTCAGACAGAGGCATATGCCGGCAGATTCAGTCGATCTTTGCCGGATGACCCGTGTCAGCCAAGACCGATCCACCGATCAGGCAGCGTACCGCGGAAACACCCGTGCGTCAACACTCTTCTTTGCTTGTTCTGGGCCGGACTGGGCATGTGGGCCATCCCGAGGTACGTGTCACGGGCGCACGAGGCTGATTCTTCTTGCGGAACTCGCCGCCAGGGCCATTCTCAGTCCGCCGCCCGCTGAGATTAGAGCCACTCTTGGTCGGAGGAGGAGACAACGATGTGGCGTCGCCAGTTGTCGGACGCGTCGGGAAAGTCAGTGCGGTAGTGGGCTCCTCTCGACTCCTCCCTGCGGCGGGCGCTCATCACGATCAGGCGGGCCGCCGTGAGCATGTTTTGAAGCTGCCAGCCTTCCGGCCGGTCGAACTCCTTGTCCATCACGTAGCGGCACCAGAACGCGATCAGTTCCCTTGCCTCGTCGAGACCGCGCTGATTCCGCTCAACTCCTGCGCTGCGCCACATCAGGCTTCGAAGGGAGTTCTCGACGTCGGTCAGATTGAGGCTGCCATAGGCAGGCTCCTGAGTGTGGCTCTGTATCCTGCGCAGAGGCGCCTCCTCTGTGATCCCTTCACACGCGGCGCCGGCCGCTGCGCCGGCCCTACGGCCGTAGACCAGGCCCTCCAGAAGGGAGTTGCTCCCCAGCCGGTTGGCGCCATGGACACCCGTGCAAGCCACTTCGCCGCAGGCAAAGAGGTTGTCAACGGTGCTGCGGCCGTTCCCATCCGCAGCGACACCACCGATTTGGTAGTGCGCGGCCGGACGCACCGGCACGAAGTCCTCGGCGATGTTGAGACCAAACTGATCGCACAGTCCCGTAATCGTGGGGAAGCGAGACTCCAGGTAGCTGCGCGACCTGTGCGTAGCGTCCAGGTAGACGTGGGTGTGTCCCGTCCGCTTCATCTCTTCCATTATGCTGCGGCTCACCACGTCCCGCGGCGCAAGATCAGCGTCGGGATGGTACCGCTGCATGAACGCCTCTCCGTCACGGTTGCGAAGCACGGCACCCTCGCCGCGGAGCGACTCACTGATCAGCGCCCGTGCGGCGCCCGCCACGTAAAGCGCTGTGGGGTGGAACTGAACGAACTCCAGATCCTGAAGGGTGGCGCCTGAGCGGTAGGCCATCGCCACTCCGTCGCCCGTGGCGACAGCCGGGTTTGTGCTCTCACGGTAGAGCCGGCCGCACCCCCCGGTGGCGAGGATAGTCCGCTTCGCCCGAACCATCATCAGGCCGTGCATCAGGTTCCAGATCAGCGCACCGTGGCACGAGCCGTCCACGGTGAGCAGATCGACGGCGAATGTGTTCTCAAGCACGTGCAAGGATTCATGCTCACGGGCGCGGCTCACCAGCGCGGCCTCAACCGCGGCCCCGGTCGCGTCACCATCGGCGTGAAGGATCCTCGCTCGCCTATGGCCGCCTTCGAGAGTGAACGAGAACCGGCGCCTTCCCCCATCATCATCCCCCTGCCCCACGTGGTCGAAGGCGACGCCCAGTTCCAGCAACTCTCTGATGCGCACCGGCGCTTCCTCCGTAACTATGCGCACCGCCTCTTCGTCGCAAAGGCCTGCTCCCGCCTGCAAGGTGTCTTCGAAGTGATCACGAGGTGAATCGCCCTGCGCTATGGCGCATGCTATGCCTCCCTGGGCCACGTTCGTGCAACCGTCCGTCACCGCCCCCTTCGTCACCATGAGGACCGAGCATCTTTTACATGCCTCCAGCGCAGCGCTCAGCCCTGCGATGCCGCTGCCGATAACGAGCACGTCCGTGAAAATCTGCGGCACTTCGTAGCTGTCGAAGCGGGCCAGGTATCGGCGCAATCTCGGCGGCTTGCTCATCGCTCCTCGGAAAGCCTCCTGTAATAGGCGTTGACCGCTTCTCGGTAGCGAGGACCAATCCTTCCGGATTCATCCTCGAACCGGCTGCGCAGGCTGTCCTTTTGCGTCCTGGCAGGAGCACCGCTCTCGACCGTCACGTCTTCGGCCGGTTCCGCACCGCCCTCAAGGACGCCGCCGCCGACCGCCCCCCCCTCAGACTCAACCGAAGGCCCCTCCTCCGCCGGCTTCGGCTCACCAAGCTGCTGCCTGTAGCGCCTGAGGAACTCTTCGAGCTGCTTGCGGTTCATGCCCAGGTCATCCAGCATCTCCTCGGGCAACGTTCCATCCGTGATGCGCCGCTCCACGTCCGCAAGCGCCCTGCTGAGTTCGGACCCGGACAGGGAGCCCTCACGGCCCACTCCACCGGCCACTGCCTCATGGGAACCCCCCTCGCCAACTGGGCCGGCGCCACCCCGCCGTCCGCCGCCTCCCAAGCCGTCGCCACCGCCCGTTGCTCCCTGGGCGCCGGGCGCCGTACTCCCCCTGCCCTGAGCACCTGCGCCAGAATCGCCGGTCCCGCGTCCTGCAGAAGCACCGCCGCCCTCAGTTCCATTCTGAGTCCCCGCCCCGGCAGCAGCGCCAGCCGAGGCTCCGTCCTGCATGCCGGCGCCAGCAGCGGCGCCCTCGCCCCCAGCGCCGCCTTGAGAGCCCCCCGCAGATTGTGCGCCGCCCGAAGTCCCGCCCCCTGCGGAAGCAGTGCTGCCCCCATCGCCGCCCGAAGCCGAAGCGCCACCGGTGCACGGGCACCCGGCGCCAGCTCCCTGAGCCTCACTGCCACCCGTCTCTGCGGCCTTCTCAGAGCGGGCGCCGCCCGTCTGTGGGGCCGCGCTTGCAGTGCCGGGCTCGCGCTCCCCCGCATCCTTCGCACCCGCCCGCGCACCAGCGTCAGGCTGACCCGTTGGCTGGCCCTCAGTGGGGCGCATCGAACCGGTGCTGCCCTCGGCCTCGCGCTCCCTTCGCTCCAAAAGCCGAAGCGCTCGCGCTATCTTCTCGGCTTGTTCCCGGTCAGATGGTTCTGGCTGCCCCTTGTCCGGCTTCTGCCGCACGGCTTGCGACTGGGGCGCTTTCTCGGATGGTCCCTGCCCTGCCGTTTTCTGATCGCCCTCACTGGGCTTCTGCTGAGGCTGCCCGCCTTCGCCCGGCTGGGCCGGTTGCCCGGCGCTCTTGCCGGCATCGCCCGTCGGTCCGGCACCGATCAGGATCCTGCGCCGCTCGGACTCCGCAACGTGAGGCCCCAGCGGCCAGTTGTCAGCGGCTTCAATGAAGTACTCGACCACATCCCCCTCCCGCACGGCGAGTTCGGCAAGATTCCATTTCAACTCGCCCTCGACAAACCTGCCGCTGCCATCGGCCAGCAACGGGACTCGCCCGGTTTGGAGGCGGTCAATTTCATAACGAAGCGCAAGCTCGGTCACCCCGAAGTCGTCGCGCGCATCGTACTCAACAAGTGCCACAGCATCCGGCGCCATGCGCACCCCATCGGGAGGGTTATGAAGCTGCACGTTCGGCGCCTCGTCGTCACGGCAGGTGATCTGGTAGGTCACAGGCGCCGAGTTCTCGAAAGACGAGCCATCAGGATACTCCTGCGTCTTGAAGAAGACGCGGTAAGACTCCGAGCGGGTCACAGTGAATTCCGTTGTCAGCGTGTAGCCTTCTGCCTCAAGCCCGGCGGGTTTCAGCCAGATTCTGCCGCCCGAGGCCAGTTGCATGTAACCTTCGCCAGGCGGCAGATTCACAGTGGCCTTCAGCAGCACGTTGGAGCCCGAGACCACATCCATGTTGCCATCCGTCAGCGCCAAGACAGGCAGCCCCGTGTACGGCGGCGGCACGATTCGGCCCGTGACAGCCGTAACAGCGGGTCTGGGCAACGCCACGATCGCATACTGCTCAGACCGGCTATCCCCTGCAACGACGTAATAGCTGCCATCCTCAAGCACGCCCGGCAGTTCTCCGGTCCACCACCCCTGTCCGCCGCCCCTCCGGGGCGCGCCCGGGCCGGAGAGCCGCGAATCCTCCTCTTGCGAAAGCAGAACGCGTCTGTTGGCGAACGTGCTGCCGCTCCAGAGCACAGAGGCGTGCTCCGGCTGAGCTCCTTTGATCTGGGCGCGCACGAACAGAGTCCCGCCGCGGAGAACGTAGGCATCTCCCGGCTCCACAGCGGTAATGCGGGTTCGCGTCGGGGGCAGGATTGGCGCCGTCGGAGCGAAAAGCCTCTCCAGGCTCACCGCCACGCTCTTGGGGGATAATGCCGCATACAGGACGAAGGCAGTGACTGCTGCCAACAGCGCCCACCCAAGCCGCGCGCTACGATCACGATGGGCGACGAGCCGGGGGTCCACGGACTTGACGTAACCATAGGCCTTGTGCTGCAGCAGCAGCTTCATTTCCGCCGGCACCCGAGGATCGCTCCTGCACTGAAGATAACTCATCAGGGAGTCCTTCAGTTCGGGCACGGTGCGTTCGATCGCGCGCGCAACAAACAGCGCGTTCAGTCGAGCAACCAGAGGAAACAACGTGGCGGCTACAATGCCTGCCGAGCAGGCGATGAGGAATGACGCCAGAAAGACCGCACGTCCCGGCCTCTGAAGCGTCAAGGCATGATCCAGCAGGACGCCGGCAAAGACCAACCCAACGGCAAGGAGCAAGACTGCCAGATATCCCCGCGACAGTGCCGACATCTGGGCGGCGCGCTGGATCCTGGCAACCAGGGCCAGGATCGGATCGTTCTCGCCACTCCTACGGATCCTTACGCGCATCGCGTGACTCCATCTCAACCGGCGGTCATCTGGAATCCATTATAGACACTGCCCAACCAGGTGTAAAAGCGCCGAGCGCCACCGACCGTCTTGCAGAACCACGCCCGGACGGCTGACATCTTGCTGCCCGAGTTTCCAAATGCATTACCTTCGGACAACTCCTGATGGGACCGGGGAAGGTGTGGCTCCAGAGCATGCCCCTGGCCAAGAGGATAGCTTCGAGGCTGCTGCATGGTAGCTGAGCGGACAGGACAGTTTCGACGAGACGGGAAGTGGCGCGCGCTCTCGGGGCGGCCTCAGGGGTTCGGATGCTCAAAGAGGAAGGCTGGCTCGAAGCCAATCACGTCCGCACTCACGCACCGGTAGAGCACACCCCCCCTCTCGCCTTCAAACGCCTCAACGGCGGCCTCTCCGTGCACGTGGCCGTAGACGGCGTAGCGAACACCCGCCTCCTGTATCATCTCACACAGGCTCGTCGTGTGATCGGCGTCCAGGGGCGGATAGTGGAACATCGCCACGGCCGTGTCCCACTCAAGGCGGCCGAGTGCTTCAAGGGACAGCCGGAGACGCTCGTTGGCGCGGCGCCAGTGCTTCTCATCCTGCCCGGGGTCGTATTCCGGGTGTCCCGGCCAGCGCCAACCCCGCACGCCGCAGACGCCTACGCCTCCGAACACTTGGGCGTCGAAGCGCACCAGTCTCATGCTCGGCCCCAGAACAGCTCTGACCTTCGCAGGACTGCCAAACCAGTAATCGTGGTTGCCACGGATGAAGCACTTCGTGCCGGGGAGGGATTCGATGAACTGAAGATCGGGCAGAGCCTCGTCCAGTCGCATGGCCCAGCTAAGGTCCCCCGGAAGCAGCACAAGGTCATCCTCTGACACCAACCGCCGCCAGTTGGCCTGGAGTCTCTCGACGTGCGCGGCCCACTCAGGGCCGAACACGTCCATGGGCTTTGCGCCGGAGTCGGAGAGATGCAGGTCCGCGATGGCGAATACTTTCATGCTGCTCCGGCCGACCTCGAGCCGCGTCCCCCCAGAGCCTCTAACAGAATGACCCATGGCCGCGACGGGGTGTATTTCGCTGCAGGCCAAGGAGCGCGGGTAACGGCGCATAAGGAGTCCGAGCCTACTCCGCCGAAGCAGCTTCGGCTGCGAAGGCCGGATGCGCCGAGCGTGCGCGACACGGGCATACAGCCAAAGACGCCCCGTCCCTTCGGGTTGCGCCTCGGGCCGGCGTCTGCGGTTCGGCAAGCTCACCGCCCCGAGCAACGCCGAGGGGCGGCGTCAGGCTCCTCACCGTGCCTGACCCTGGCACGGCGTCGTCGCCCTTCCTTGCATCCATCCGGCCGGAGGCGCAACGTGGCTCACGCGGCATTCTGTTAGAGGCTCTAAAGCCCGTCCTGCTCGGTGGGTTGATCGGCGGCCTTCCGGCTGACGGCGCCCTTGCTGACGGTTATCTTCACGTCGTCGTCCACTCGCAGCACGAACACGTCTTCCTTCACCTCAAGCACACGCCCGTGGATGCCGCCGATTGTGACCACTTTGTCCTTCGGCTGGATGCTGTCCAGCATCTGCTGGCGCGCCCGATCCTTCTTCTTCTGGGACCGGTGCATCAGCCAGAAGAATACGATGATGATCAAGATGATCGGGCCGAACTGCACCAGTAACGCCTCGATACCGCCCTGCGGCGCGGGCGGTCCAGCGTTCTGCGCCAGCACAACCGCGGAATCAGTCCAATGCGTCATCTCAACTTATCCTCTCCTTGAAGGTAACGTGAAAGAAATGCCTCGCAGAACCCGGCCAGCCCACCCGCCGCGATTGCCTCCCTGACTGCCGCCATCATGCGATGGTAGAAGCGAAGGTTGTGCAGACTCACCAGCACTGGCCCGAGCATCTCGTGGCAGCGAAACAGGTGGTTCAGATAGGCCCGCGAGTATAACCCGCACGCCGGGCAATCGCAACCTTCCTCGATGGGTCTTCCATCTTTCCTATGGGCGCTGTTGCGCAGCCTCAGCCTGCCGCGGCCGGTGAACGCCGTAGCGTTTCGCCCCATCCGCGTCGGCGCAACACAATCGAACAAGTCTATGCCCTCCTTCACAGCCATAAGCAACTCGGGCGGGAATCCGACTCCCATCAGGTAGCGCGGCCTGTCGTCGGGCAGGAGCGGCGCTGTGAACCGCACCACCTTTCTGAGCAGCGGAGCCTCTTCACCCACGCTGACCCCGCCAATGGCGTACCCGTCGAACTCCATCCCCACGATCCGTTCTGCACAGCGCGCACGCAGGTCCTCGAAGACGCTCCCCTGAACGATACCGAACAGCGCCTGCCGCTCATTGGAGTGAACCTCCTTGCAGACGGCCGCCCACTTGAGGGTGCGTTCCGTGGCAGATTTGGCCTCATCACGGCTGCACGGATAGGGAGGGCACTGGTCGAAGGCCATGGCAATATCGGCGCCCAGCAGGTTCTGGACGCGAGTCGCTTCGTGAGGACCCATCAGGACGGGGCTGCCGTCAAGCGGACTGCGAATCTCGGCGCCGTCGTCGGTAACGAGGCCCGGCTCGGAGAGCGAGAAGACCTGGTAGCCTCCGCTGTCAGTCAGTATTGGCCCGTCCCAGCCCATGAACCTGTGCAGACCCCCGAGTTCGGCCACCAGTTCCGCACCCGGGCTCAGGAACAGGTGGTAGGCGTTGGCGAGGATCATCTGCGTGCCGCACTCCCGCAGCCGGTCCGGCATGACGCCCCTGACGGAACCCCGCGTGCCTACCGGCATGAAAGCCGGCGTCTTCACGGTCCCTGAGGGCAGGCTCAACTCGCCGCACCGCGCGCGGCTGGAACCGTCCAAACATGTCGTCTTGAAGTCCACCTCGTCGTCGGAGCGAAGCACGCGTCGCCCCTACTGCTCCTTGCTGGTATGTATGATCTCGGCGCCGGGGTAGTAGTGTTTCAGTATCTCATCCCATGACTTGCCCTCCATGGCCATCCCGTGCGCGCCCCACTGGCACATGCCCACGCCATGGCCCCAGCCTCTTCCTTCGAACCGAAACGTCTTGCCTCTCCTGGACACCGTCATGAGGGTGCTCTTTAGAACCCGCGAGCCTACGGCCATGCGGAAATCGTTGGCGGGCATCTTCTTAACGCCGTTGATCAGCACGTACGCAGGCCGTCCTGCTCCGTCCGCATCCATGAGACTAATGGTGTAAACCTTCCGCACGCCCCAGGCAGAGATCTTCGCGGCAACGTCGGCTGCGCTCAAGGATACGCTCCACCTGTAGCACGGGCTGTCCGTGCACCAGGAGCACTCCACGCTGCTGAGGGGAGCTATGGGGGGCTCTTGAAAAACCGTCTGCGGCGAGGACGTAACTCCGCCGCACGTGCTGTGAAAATAGGTCCGGAAGACCGCGCCATTGTAGTTCAACACTGTGCCCTCGGTCAGAGCGACCGCACGGTCGGCGCTGCTGTTCTCTGCGCTGATGCCCTGGTAAGCCAGATCAAGGAGCGTCAAGCAGGGCGGCCCCTTGCTGGCATCCAGGAGCTTGTACACGGCGTAGGTGCGGGCGGCGACAGCCTGAGCCATCTGCGCCTGGAGCGGCCAGGTCGGCGGCATCTCACTGCCGACCACTCCCCTGAGGTAGTCCTCCAGTTCGACCAGTTCCGTGGCAATCAGGCCCTTTCCCGGATTCGCCTCCACGATGAGGTTGCCGCGGTAGGCGGCTTCGCCGAGCTGGAACGTGCCCCCCTCGGACGTGAAGCGCGCAGTTGCGTCGGGCACGACCGTCCCGCCTATCTTCAACATGCCACCGCTTGCCTCCACGTCCCACGGCCCTGCTCCCGGGGGCAGCTCCCAGCTCGCCGGGGCGATCCCCTGCCAGCGGCCGACACCCGCCGAGACGATCGTCAGACGAGGCTCCCCCTGGGCGAGGCGCACCGGCACCGTCGTGGGAAGCTCCACGGAACCAGGCGCCGGGGGAACGACGGGCTCCGTCGTGGGAAGCTCTTCGGAAGGAGGCGCCGGGGGAACGACGGGCTCCGTCGTGGGAAGCTCTTCGGAAGGAGGCGCCGGGGGAACGACAGGCACGGGCTTCGAGACCTCGGGGCGCCAGCAGCACGACAGCGTTAACACCACACCGCCCCCACACAGGACTAGCAGCAAAGCAACGGCGATGCAGACCTTCTGTCCGGTTGTCTTGAATGGCCCAACGCCGGAGGTACGTACCACGCGGCCCGGGTCGTCGGCAGCCCGCTGCATCATGACCATCGCCTCCGCCGAGCTGCTACGGCCGGTCGCCGCGGTAAAGGTGCTTGGTAGTGTCTCTAAACCGTTCGTACTCGCTGAACACGCACCCGCAGTATTGCTGGAGATATAGCCGAAGCTGCGCCGCCCTCTCGTGGTTCTCCCTCGCCAGTCCCCTCCAGTCCCGATAAACGAACTCCACGCCCTCAGCGCGAGCGCACTCATCACCGATGCGACGGACCGACTCGTGGTCCTGATGCTCGCTCGCAAGCAGGGTCGTGCTGAAAGCACCAATCCCACGCTCCCGAGCCTCGCTCGCTACGCGGCTTAACCTCAGCCGGCAGCACCCCGGACAACGCTCTTCCGAGCGCCAATCTACCTTCTGCAGATACTCGCGAAGGCCGTATTCCTGCTCGTAGACCATCTCAAGCGTCAGATGCTCCTGGAGGACCTTCTGTGCCTTCAGGCGTCTTCTGAACTCGATAAGCGGGTGAATGTTGGGGTTGTAGAAGTAGCCGGTCACCTCGTGGCCTTCCTGCTCCAACTCACGCAACGGCCCCAACGTGCACGCGGCGCAGCAGCAATGCAGCAGTATCTTCATCGGACTCGCGATAAGAACGGGGAGAAGCGGAGAGCGAAGACGGATCAGAACAGAGGACGCTGGGCCTGGTGCGCAGAGTCTCCATCAGGTCCTCTCCCCACGCAGACCAGGCCGCTGGGGGTCAACACCCGCCCGCGAGGGGTCTTCTCCAGCAATCCCAACCTGATGAGAAAGGGCTCGTAGACCTCCTCGATCGTATCCTCTTGCTCGCCGACCACGGCAGATATCGTTTTCAGGCCCACGGCCTTCTCTCCGCCCCGGGCGACCGCCTGCATTATGCTTCGATCCATCTCACACAGACCCATCTCATCCACCCCTAACCTGCGCAGGCACTCGTCAGCGATGTCCCGCGTGACGACCTCGCTGTCCCTGGCATGGGCAACGTCACGCACACGCCTGAGGAAGCGATTGACCACGCGAGGAGTGCCCCGCGCACAGGAGGCCAGCCGCTGGACCGCGTCCTCGTCCACCTTCAGGCCGAGCTTGTGGGCGCTGTTCTGCGCGATCACCGTGAGTTCCTCGGGCGTGTAGAAGTCAAGCCGCTCGAGTATCTGGAACCGCGACCTCAACGGTGGTGTGAGCAGTCCCTCGCGTGTTGTCGCTCCTACGAGCGTGAATTGCCTCAGAGGCAACGAGATGGCGCGGCTGTGGGGACCGGGGTCGATGACGATCGATATGTGGAAATCTTCCATCGCGGTGTAGAGGTATTCTTCGACTCGCGCATCAAGGCGGTGGATCTCGTCGATGAACAGGATGTCTCCCTGCTGGAGATTCGTCAGGATGCCCACCAGGTCGCGCGGTCTGGTGAGCGCGGGGCCGCTGGTGGCCCTCATGGTGGCGCCCATCTCATTGGCAAGGATATAAGCCAGCGTGGTCTTGCCGAGGCCAGGGGGGCCGCTGAACAGGACGTGATCCAGGCTCTCGCCGCGGCTGCGGGCCGCCTCGACCCACGTCCTGAGGTTCTGGACGGTCTCAGTGCGCCCCACGAATTCATCAAACGTCCTGGGCCGCAGCGACGGCTCAAATACGCGATCCTCTTCCTGCGGAAAAGCGGAGTATATGTAGTCTTCGCTCATGCCTGAAACGATCGCAGTTGGCGTTCCACAAGTCCGTGCGTCCGTCCGGCCCCTTCACCGGCTCAAGTCCAGCCCAAGTCTCGTCAGCCGGACAGGGCATGCCGCATGAGGGTTTCCTCGTCGACGTCCGGCCCGAGCTTCCCCAGGGCCTTCTGGACGGCCTTCCGCGCCTGCGCAGGGTTCTCACCCAGCGAGAGCAGGGCCTGGATCACGTCCGCGGCCACAGGGCTCTGGGCGAGGAGTTGGGCGTCGGCCCTGGCCTCGACCAGTTCGCCTTTCAGCTCCAGGACCAGGCGCTGAGCAGTCTTCCTTCCTACTCCCTTGACAAGCGTCGCAAGGGCTTCCACATCTCCGGCCTGCACGTAGCGAGTGAAGTCCTCCGTCGAGCAACTGCTCAGCACCTTCATCGCAACGGCCGGACCCACCCTGTTCACCCCGATTAATGCGAGGAACAGTTTGCGTTCCTCTTCAGTGGCAAATCCGTGAAGCTTCAGTTGATCGTCACTCACGTGCAGGTGGGTAAGGAGACGCACGCGCCGGCCGACCTCAGGCAGCGCGGCGAACGTAGACAAGGGGATACAGACCAGATATCCGACCCCGCCCACCTCGACAGTTACGGCGGCAGGCGTCTTCGAGGTGAGCAACCCTTCCAGCGAGTCAATCATGCGTTCTCGTTTTCGCGCAGCGATAGCCCAAGTGCCGCGAGCGTGTTCTTGATCTCGGCCACGCTGGTGCGCCCGAAGTTCGGCACAGCCAGAAGCTCTTCCTCGGTGTGCGCCACCAGCTCGCCCACCGTAGTGATGTTGAGCCTCTCCACGCACCTGCTGCTCCTTGTGGCGAGGCCAAGGAGTTCTATGGGCGTGTTCAGCTTCTCCCGCAGGTCCTCGTCGTCCACAGGCGCGCCAAGCTGCAGCATCCCCGGTCCGCCGGCCGATGGGAAACCAGCCAGAGTGAGATTGTAGCGCGCAAGGACGCTCTTGACCTCGTCAAGGCTCGTCTCGCCGAAATTCTTGAACTGCAGCAGGTCTTTCTCGCTGAGACGGCAAAGGTCCCCCAGAGTCTTCACGTTGAGCTTCTCCAGGACACTGCGACTGCGGGCGCTCAGCTCGAAGTTGGACAGCGGGATCAGCATGATCTCGTCCCCCGGCCCAAGCCGCCGCGTCCTTTCGTCTTCAACGTGCATGCTCAGGGAGGCCTCGGCATCCTTCAGGTACAACTGCACCCGCTTGTGGGAAGGGTCTATGGCCAGCACTCGTTTGTAGCATCCAATCGCCCCGCCGTAATCCTCCTTGTCCTCATAGAGCACGCCGAGATTCGTCAGGGCACCCACGAACGTCGGATTCAGGGAGGCGCACCGCTTGTAAAGCTCGAGTGCCCGCACATCCTCCCCGTTCAGATCGCAGTTCAGCGCGAGCCTGAACATGCTGGCGCGGTGCCCGGCATCCCGCTCCAGCGCCCGCTCGTAGTGCGCCATCGCCTCCTCATAGGCGCCCTCCGTCTCCAGCACGCGTCCCATCCCGTAGAGCCAATCCGGGTCCTCCGCACCGGCATCGCGGTAACGTTCGCAAACCTTGCGGGCGGCCTCGGCGTCGCGCTCGCGGCAAAGGGCGTCCACCACGAGCATGTCCGTGGCAAGGTCATCCTCACCCTGCCTGCCGGCATCGAGCGCCGCCAACGCCTCTTGGGGACGGTTGAGCTCCAGGCAAGCACGCCCGAGGAAATGAGCCGCCTCCTTGCGGGTCCTTACGTGCTCCAGCGCCTCGACGGCTTCCTTGTAGTGACCCAGGGCAAACGACAGGATACCCACCTTCTCCCACTGGTCGCGCTGTTCCGAATCGGAAGCGCCGTCCAACCCGGCGCGCAGTTCCTTCACGTAGTCAGTGGCCCAGTCCACAGCCTTAAACGAGCTGTGAACACCTTTGACAAGCCTGTCGAAACTGCTCCGATCCACTGGACCTTTCAACAGATCGTCCAACTCTTGCTTCTTCGGTGATTCAGCCATGGCTGCCTATGGACATGAAAAGGGAATAGGTTAACATCTTAAGCGTGAAAGGGTTGAGGAAGCTCCTACCCCGTTCCAACGCTCAAAAGTACCAAAAAGTTTGACGGGTGTCAAGCTATTTGCTATCCTGCGCTCCCCGTCAGGCAGCGAAGCGCCTGGATTCGCGCAAGCGCGAGGCTGGGTTCCGGTCGCAACGAACTGCAATGCGGGAAGTCACCATAGGCAAGGGCTTCGTCGTGGGACGCGGCCGGGCGCTGCTCGTCATTGGCGGCCCGTGCGCCATCGAAAGCAAGCGCCTCTGCATGGAGGTCGCGAGCACGGCGGGCGACCGTGCCGACTCCACTGAGCCCCTGCTGGCGAAGGTGAAGGCAATCGCCGCTGCGGCGGCAGGCAGGCAGTAATGATACGCGTAGCGATATTCGGCGGCTCGTTCGACCCCGTGCACCTGGCGCACCTCGTCCTGGCAGAGTATGCGCGCGAGGCGCGCAGCCTCGACAAGGTCGTGTTCGTGCCGGCCGCCCGGGCGCCGCACAAGCCGCAAGGCCCCCTGGCGCCGGGGAAGGACCGCCTCGAGATGCTGCGCCTCGCCGTCGAGCACAACCCGCATTTTGAAGTGTCCGCGATGGAACTGGAGCGCGACGGGCTTTCCTACACGCTCATGACCGTCCGCGAAACGGCAAGAAGCCTCGGCTCCGAGTGCGAGATGCACCTCATCGTAGGCTCTGACAGCCTCCACGATTTGCCGAATTGGTGGCATGCCGACGAGCTGGTCCGGGAGGCGAGAGTACTGTGCCTCGAGCGACCTGGTTTTCCGCTGGGGTGCATGGATGAGCTGAAAGCGTGCTTCGGCGCGCAGGCGGTGGCGGCCATCAGGGAGGGTATCGTAGAGGCGCCGCTGCTCCAGATATCGTCCAGCGACATCCGCAGGCGCATCGCCCAGGGCCGCTCTATTCGTTACCTGGTCCCTGACCCGGTTTGCAAGTACATCGCTGCACGGGGGCTCTACAGGCACGGATGAGCATCGTGGCCCGGAAAAGTCGGTTGCCAGCCGGCTGCGAATTGGCTAATATTGCCTGTGTGCGGTCCCAACAGGGGAGGCACGACCCTTCAACTTATGATCGCATGGCCCCGCGACGGCCGGAAAGCGGACAAGCATGGACAAGACTGTATTGAGAGAATCGGCTTTGGAGCTGACCGATCCGGAGATGGCATGCGCCATCGAAGGGGAGAGGAAGAGGCAGCACGACCAGATCGAACTGATCGCCTCAGAGAACTACTCCAGCGCTGCCGTGCGCGAGGCGCTCGGTTCGGTTCTCACCGACAAGTACGCAGAGGGATACCCGCAGGAGCGGTGGTACGGCGGGTGCGAGTGGATGGACGTGGTGGAGAGTCTGGCGATCGAGCGCGCGAAGAGACTCTTCGGCGCAGAGCACGCCAACGTCCAGCCACATGCGGGTTCGCAGGCAAACATGGCTGTCTACATGGCCGCCGTCAGGCCCGGCTCCAAGATCCTCGGCATGTCGCTCTCATCCGGCGGTCATCTGACCCACGGCCACAAGCGCAACTTCAGCGGTGAGCTCTATCAAGTGCTCAGCTATGGCGTGAACCGCGAAACCGGCATGATCGACTACGAGGAGGTGCGAAGGCTCGCCGAACAGAACAACCCCAGCCTTATCATCGCAGGCGCCAGCGCATATAGCCGCTCGATAGACTTCGCGCAGTTCCGCGACATCGCCGACCAGGTCAACGCATTCCTGATGGTTGACATGGCCCACATCGCCGGCCTCGTGGCCGTAGGTCTGCACCCAGACCCCGTTCCCTACGCGCACTACATCTCCTCCACCACGCACAAGACCCTTCGCGGGCCGCGGAGCGGCTTCATCCTGTGCAAGGCCGAATACGCGCGCGAGGTTGACGCCGCCGTCTTCCCCGGCATCCAGGGCGGACCGATGATGCACGTGATCGCAGCCAAGGCCGTAGCCTTCAAGGAGGCTATGAAGCCTGAATTCCGCGTTTACCAGAACCAGATCGTGGCGAACGCGCGCGCCATGGCCGACGAGTTCATGCACCGCGGCATGCCGGTCGTGAGCGGCGGCACGGACAACCACCTCCTCCTGCTCGACCTGAGCAATCAGAACGTGACGGGCCGCGAAGCCACAGACCTGCTCAGCCAGGCCAACATCACCGTCAACAAGCAGGTGATCCCGTTCGATCCGCGTAATCCCGCCGAAGCCAGCGGCATACGCATCGGCACCCCGGCCGTGACCAGCAGGGGTATGAAAGAAGCGCATGTGCGCATGATTGCAGGGTGGATCGTCGAGCTCCTCATCTCACGCAACCCCCTCCCTGCCGCGAAGGACCTGCTGCCCAAGGTTGCCGAGCTCTGCGAGGAATTCCCGATTCACGGCTTTTGAGATCCCGCGTTGCCGACGCGGCCGCGCAGCGAGCACGCACCCACGATCCGCCTGCACTCGGCTTGCGCCACCGATTCGCAGTTAGGGCAGAATTGAGCCTCCTAAATTCCCCCCAAATGAACGTGAAGGGAAAGGGCAGTGACTGAGAAGCTCAGGGTCGCCTGCTACGGCACAAACGGACATCAGATATTGCAGCAGCTCGCCGACCATCCGCGCGCACAACTCGTCGCAGTCAGCGAGATAGACGCTGCCCAGGTTGCCATCCCGGAGGGCGTGCGCTTCGAGGACGATCTGGACGCGCTCATCGCGGCCCGCGACGTTGACCTCATCTCCCTGTGTTCGCCGCGCCGGGACGAGCAGTTCGGCCAGGCCGTCAGATGTCTGCGCGCCGGCAAACACGTGCTCGCTGAGAAGCCCGCTACCATGACGGTCGAACAGCTCCACGAACTCATCCGAGTCACGGACGAATGCGAAGCCGAGTTCCGCCAGATGGGCGCATGCAATCAGGAAGCAGTGCTGAGCGCGATACGCAAGGTGGTGGATGAGGGCCGCCTGGGCGAGGTCGTGCACGTCTTCGCTCATAAGAGCTATCCCTACAAGGAATGGAGACCGCAGGACAGGGGCGTGGACGGCGGCCTGATACGGCAGGCTGGCATCCACGGCGTGCGCTTCATTCAACTGGCAACGGGGCTCAAGGCGGTGCGCGCGTGCGGACTCGACACCGGCCTCGGCAACCCGAAGGACGGTGAGTTGCAGATGGCGGCTTCGGTCGCGCTCGAGCTCGAGGGCGGCGCGGTGGCGACGCTGATGTGCAACTACCTCAACCCCCCGGGCTTCGGTTCCTGGGGCAACGCCCACCTGCGCGTGCACGGCACCAAGGGGATGATCGAGGCGGTGGACGACATGCGCCGCCGCAGGATGATAATCGGCGAAGGCGCGGAGGAGGCGATACCCGACGTGCCGGAATCCTACCCCGACTTCTTCGACAGCTACGCTGACTACCTGCTCGACGGCACGCCGATGCCCTACTCAGCGGAAGACGACCTCTACGCCCTCCGAACCGTCATCCGAGCCCAGGAGGCCGTGGACGCCGGCTGCATCGTCGAGGTGTGACGCTCCGCCGGGGTTCAGCATCAAGCCAGAACATCCCTGTCGCCGATCCTCAAGAACCCTTGACCACGAGGATCGTCACGAGCCAGAACAGGCCGAGCATGATTGCGCCCAGTGCTCCCTTCATGCCTTTCAACTTGCCGCCGCTGGTCATGATGCGCCAGGCGCACCACCCCCCCATCACCGTTCCCCCTGCCGCGAGCAGCCAGGAGTAGAGCGCCGGCAAGAGCAGTCCGAGCGGCGCCGCTGCACTGAGCAGCAGCGCGTAGTCCGTCAGGTCGTAGGGGTACGCGATGGGCCTGATTGTAGTCTGGCCCTTGCGCAGGCTGAGATCACGGCCGCAGTTCTCGCAGTAGTGGTCGCCGTGGAACACGGTGCGTTTGCACACGGGACATTCGAGCTCGACCGGCGGCGCTTCCGGGGGCTCCGGCGCGGGCTTCTCGGGCGGCGTCTCAACTCTCTTTGCAGGCGCGCGAGCGGGGATTGCAGTGGGCTCGACGCCCGGCGCAATCGCCTGCATCCCTCGACGAGCAGGCGCTGGCGCACCTGGCGCCCTGACGGGCAGGTCCGCCGCGGCCCGCTGCTCCCCCGCCTCAGGTTCGGCTGCCGGCGGAAGTTCGCCACGCGCTGCCGAGCCAAGCTCCCCCACCTTCAGGGGCCGGCCGTCCGGCCTCAGCAGCTCGATCTCGCCTTGCCGCCCCGGGGCGGCGATGATGGCCTTCTCAATGTGCAGAATCTGCTGCCTGTCGGGCGGGCGTGCAGTGCGGCCGTCAAGGAACTCTCCGCAGTGCTTGCACTTGACCGCCCTGGCCTTTATGGCCTCGCCGCAGAAGGGACAGACCTTCTGCTCGTGAGAACGGATGACCAGCCTCTCGCAGTAGGGGCACTCGGCGGAGTCGAGCGGGATGATGCGGCCGCAGTGCCGACAGTACTTGATCTGGTAACGATACGGCATTCAGGACCCCCATTCCTGCAAACCTACACCTCGCATTCTACTGTACTACGCAGGGCACAGGAAACGCCTCGCCCTCGAGGCACAAGATGCAAGCGTTCTCAGTGTCCTCTGTGCCTCCGTGGCAATTGTGCCTTGCAGGGTTAATCGTACCGGTGTGTGAGCCGCTTCTCCGATGCCACGTGCGTGCATGCAGAAGATATCCCACGGATGAGAGCCCATCAGTGTCACAGCGGCATCAGCCAACCACCGGGTCTGCATGTCTATAATGGACTTGACTTTTGGCCTATATAGCGGTATAGTTATCTATACACAAGGCGGGCATCTCGTGACATGCGCTGCCTGTCCGCTATCGGTTGTCATAACATGGGCCTTCCCAACATCTTACACGTTGACATCGACGCGTTCTTCGCGTCCGTCGAGCAGGTGCTCGACCCGGCGCTCAAGGGCCGCCCCGTCATCGTCGGCAGCGAACACGAGACCAAGGGCGTCGTCGCCTCCGCCTCTTACGAGGCGCGCGCGTTCGGCGTGCGCGCCGCCATGCCGGTCTTCCAGGCGCGCCGGCTCTGCCCGGATGGCATATACCTAGCCGGTCACCACGGCGAATACGCGCGGTTCTCGGAGGCGGTATTCGAACTGCTGGAGCAGGTCAGCCCGGTCGTGGAGCGCGCTTCGCTTGACGAGGGCTACGTGCACCTGGGGGGGTGCGAGCGGCTTTACGGGGCATGGTCGGCGCGGCCGGTGGGCCAGATGCCATTCTCTAACACTATACCTGGACTTTACTTACGACGCGAGACCAGCGCCCTCCAGCCGCGCGAGCGCACCAGCGTGCCTGAGCCGCACCGCTGGATCGCGGCGCTCGCCCTCTGGGTAAAACACGCCGTAAAGGCCCGCACCGGGCTGAACGTATCAGTCGGCTGCGCAGCCAACAGACTCGCCGCCAAGTCGGCATCCGACTTCGCCAAGCCCAACGGAGTCGCCCTCGTGGAGCCCGGTCGTGAGGCGGATTTCTTCCTGAACCTGCCATTGGAGGATCTCCCTGGGCTGGGCAGCGCCGTGCTCGCCACACTCCGCAAGTGGAACGTACGCAATGTCTTACAGGCACGCAAGCTGCCCCGCGAACTCCTGGAAGGGAGCTTCGGAGAATGTCACGGCCGTGCCATCTACCGGGTTCTCCGCGGCGAGCCGCCTGACCCACCAGACCCCTGGCGACGCTCCGCCGGGGCCGTCTTCAAGCAGTCTGACCATCAGAAAAGCATCAGCCGCGTCACGACCTTTTGGACGGCTTCCAGCGACTACGCGCTCGTCGAGGCGATGCTGCTGCACCTGAGCGAGCGGGTGGGAAGGGCGCTGCGACGGGATGGCCTGGCCGGGCGAACCGTGACGTTAAAGCTTCGCTATCAAGACCTTACGACAATCGAACGCTCACGCTCTACGCGCGAGCCCGTCTGTCTGGACGAAGAGATTTTCGCCATTGCGCGCACGCTGCTGCGCGGTCGGTGGTGCAGGAGCCGGCGGCTTCGGCTGGTGGGGGTTGGCCTGTCGAGGCTGCAGCCGGCCCGCCGGCTCCAATGCACCCTTTTCGACGACGACACCGCGCGCTACCGCAGGATCAACCGCTGCCTTGACGGGCTGCGCGACAGGTTCGGCTTCGAGGTGATCCAGCGGGGCTCGACCATCAACCTGTCCGAGCACCTCGAGCCGGTCGCGTAGGCGACGCCGTTCGCCTCCAAAACGAACACGATGAATGCCGCACGGCTATCGCACCGCCCTGGCGCACAAGCAGCCCGCAGCGGCGCGGCGCTTCGTCACTCGACTCCACGACCGGTTACGCGCTATCATCGAACGTACTGCTTCAGCGCACGCTTCCCGCTGGAACCCTGGTCAGCAACGTGAAGAAGATATACACAGCCATACTGACACTCGTGCTTCTGGCGACAGGCTCACCGCGGATGTCCGGCGCCGCGGAGCCACCCGCCGGAGAGAGCGACGAGACGCTCGTCAGGGTCAACGGCCACGTTGTCACGCGCAGGGAACTAGACACGTACTCAAAAGCGTTCCACATGACCGACGAGCTGCGGGCACAGGCTGAAGCGCTGCTGCCGCTGGAGCGCGAGCAGTTCTACGCGGAGCAGCGTAAGCACGCGCTGCGCGGGCTGATAAGGCAGCGTCTGCTGCTCGATGAGGCGGAGAAGGAGTACCTCGGCCGTCCCGGAATGCAGGAGCATCTGGACGCGCTGGTCGAGAAGCAGGTGCGCCGGACGGTTGAGGAGCGGGGCTCCTTGCTCGCTGTTCACCAATGGCTGCGCGCGCAGGGGATCACCGGCAAGGAGTGGCGCGACCTGATCGCCCAGTCCATACTCATCGAGAGCTACAAGCAGGACAAGATCGAGCCGCTCGTGCACGTTTCGCCCGACGAGATGCGTCGCTACTACGAGGCCCACACGGACGAGTTTCGCCTGCCGCAGCGAGTGCTTTACCGCGTCATCATTGTCGATCCGGAGGGCTGCGAGACTGCAGAGCAGGAGCGCGCCAAGGCCGAGGCGATACTGGAGCAGATACGCGGCGGGGCGGATTTCGCCGACATAGCCGAGAAGCACTCGCTGGACCGCGATAAGAAAGAGGGCGGGCTCCGCGTCCGGCAGGCGCCTCCAGACCAGCCGGACTGGCTCCCCCCGCTGTGTGCGGGGCTGGAACCGGGGGAGGTCTCCGACGTCCAGGCCACAGAGGCCGGGTACTGTATTGCCAAGCTCGAACGGATCGAGCCGAGCCGCATCCTTGCGTTCGAGGAAGTGGTAGTGGAAATCGGCCGGACGCTGGCTGCGCGGAAGAAGGAGCAGCTGCTCGAAGACCTGGTGACAGAGCTTCAGAAGAAGGCCGACGTGAACTATTTGCCCGCGGGCGCAGCGCTGAGAGACTGATCGCCGGCGTTGCAGCATCCACCCCTGCCGCGATAGAATGAAGTGGTGGTGTTGTCCGTTTTTCCCCCTATAGGCAAAGGCACGAACGATGAACGATCGTAGGTGTGAGTTGGCCGCCCCGGAGAGTCGCGAGAAGGAGCGAGAGGCGAGCATGCTGAGCGAGCGCCTGCTGGAATCGCGGACGATTCTGCTCGCCGAGCCGATCACCAAGGAGGTCGCGGAACGCGTCACGGCGAAGCTCCTGCTGCTGGATCAGGAATCCGACAAGGAGCTTATAAACATCTACATCAACTCTCCCGGCGGCGATGTTGACGCAGGGTTCGCCATCTTCGACATGGTGCGCTACATCTCGGCGCCCGTGCGGTGCATCTCCACTGGCCTGACAGCGAGCGCGGCAGTCGTTGTGCTCCTGGCAACACCGAAGAAGCTACGGTTGAGCCTGCCCAACTCCCGGTTCCTCATGCACCAGCCCTCCATGGGAATCCACGGCTCAGCGGCCGACGTCAGAATCGAGGCGAATGAAATCCTCAAGATGCGCGAGAAGATCAACAAGCTGATCGCGGACGAAACAGGACAGCCCCTCGACAAGGTCGAAAAAGGGACGCGCAGGAACTATTGGATGGATGCCGAGGAGGCGAAGAAATACGGCCTCGTCAGCCGCATCATCAAGTCGAAGAGCGAAATAGCGGAATAGCCGCCGTGCGGCGGATGCCCAGGGTCTGAACCCAAGCCGTCGGTAGGAAAGCGAGCACGCTGTGAACAATATCCGGATACTATCAGCAGTCATGTTGGCTGCACTCTTGTTTTTCGTCGCCGCCCCCGTGCGCGCGATCGAGGAGCCTGAACAGGCCGCCATCGAGGAGGCCCCCACCGAATCGCAAGCCCTGGCCATGGTCAACGAGGCGTACGAGAAGGCCGGCAAGCTCCTCAAGGAGGGCGAGGTGGAGGCAGCCATACAAGTTCTGAACGACACAGCCGACAAGATCACCATGTTCCCTCAGGCCACAGAGTTGCGCCTCCAGACCCTCTGGCTGCTTGTCGGGAGGTTCATGGCAACGGGTGAGGGCCAGAAGGCGACGGAGAAGCTGCTGGCGGACTTGGTCGGACAGGCTCTCCCGGAACACCGCGATGCGGTCTGCGTTGTTGCCGCCCAGGTATATATGATGATGGCCAACTACGACGCGGCACGAGAGACGGCCCAGACCTACCTTAAGCAATACCCGCCCCCGACGAAGGAGGAATTGGAGGCGTTCAGGAAAGAGCGCTTTACAATGGGCGATCCCGCCGAGCCGGATCCCGCGTTGAAGCATCCGCGCATACTGGCCAGAACAGCCCTAAAAGACCTGCTGGACAGGCTGGCCTTCATAGGCAAAGAGGCGCCTCAGTTCGAACTGGAGACGCTGGACGGGCAAAAGGTCTCGCCGGCCGATTTCAAAGGCAGGATCCTGATCATTGATTTCTGGGCAACCTGGTGCCAGCCCTGCGTGGACGCGCTACCTGGCCTGAAGGCCACCTATGAGGAACAGCACGCAAAGGGACTCGAGATACTCGGCCTCAGCCTGGACGAGGACAAGGACCGGCTCGCCGCCTTCGTGGAAAAGGAGAAGATACCCTGGAAGCAGGTGTACCTCGGCGAGAAGGGTAACGAATTGGGGAAACTTTACGGGTTCGAAGGCAGCATCCCCGCCATTTTCCTGATCGACCGGGCGGGGATGGTACGCGGCATGGACCTGCGAGGACAGGTGCTGAAGCTGCAGGTCGCGAAGCTCATGAAGCAGGAGGCGACGCCCCCTCCACCCGGCGCTTCAATAGCCGAGCCGCAGCCGTGAGACTGCTGGCGTCTCTGAAGCGCGCGTAACGGGCGGTATAGAACAGCCCACCGATCAATGGTCGTGCTATTCCCGCACGTTCATAGGGGAATATGGGGTCCGTTGGACGGCCACTCGTCAGGCTATCCGTCCCTCCATCTCATCAAGCGCGCCCGCTTCGTGCGCCACCTTGAGGAAGGGGATGTAGGTTCGGTACTGTTTCGAGGCGCTTCGGACGTCCCCCGTCCGACCCGGTGGGCCGGTGAAGCGGAAGAACTCAAGCCCTGCCTCGAGGTACCTGCGGTCGCCAGTGGCGTGATAGGCGTACGCGTACCCCGGCAGCGTGAGGTTCAGACTGTATGGAGAGAAGCCGTCCGCCCAGACGATTCCCGCCGCGTTGCGTCCATGCTCCAGATGCCAGTCCAGAATGGTGAGCATCAGCTCGAGAAAGCTCTCGTCTCCCGTGACCCGATGCATGTTGCCCAGCCCCGTAAGCACCGTGCCCGCGCCGTAGTTCAAGCCTCCCCGATCGTAGGAACCCGTGCGGTCTACAACGTCCTGAATGCTGGAGCGTATCCTATGTGCCGCGCGCAGGCAGCGCTCGTCGTGCGTCACTTCAATCAACGCCGCGAGCGCGATAAGCGTCCAGCCCATCATGCGCGATTCCACCTCCAGCACCTCGAGGCGTTCTTCCACGTACATGCAGAGGTTGCGCCCAAGGCTCTGGGCCACTTCGAGCGCGCGATCATCGCCGCTGGTGACGTAGTAATGCACCAGACCCTCGGTGAAGGTATGGCTCGGGTAGACGGCGGCAGTGGTGTGGAAATGGCAGTGGGCGGGGATGCCGCCCTGCTTCCACCGATCATCGCTCTTGCGCACGAAGTCCACGTCGATTTGATGCTCCGCGCTCAGCCGCGCGCTCTTCCAAGCAGCCGGCCGGCCCGTCCGCCAGGTCTGAATCACCGCCTGTGAGGTGAAGTCGTGCTCGTTGTTGAGCCACACCGTCTCAGCCGGCATGCCGACGCTGGTGTAGTCGTAGCCCGACCTGGGGTCGTCGCCGTAACCGAGCATGCCGGTTGCCCAACCGCGCTCGATGCTTTCCAGGAGCGTTCCTTCAAGCAGAGGATAGCGCCTGGGCATCCACGGCATGGTGTATTGCATGCCGAAAACCTCGCACTCCTGGTACCACTCGAACGACAGGGTGACATTGGCCGGTGTGGCAAGCTTGTAGCAGTACTCGTGGAGCACAACGCCGGGCGCCTCCGACTCGAAGAACGCAAGCTGCATGTGATGAGTCCGCGCCATCCCCTGGCGCAGGTTGTGCAGATCGGCACCAGCGGGCCAGAGATGGTACTCGATCACGCCGTCGGTGACCCTCATCCGCTTCGGCCAGTTCTCCTTGCCTTCAAGGAAGAAGGTCACGGCGGCCCACTCACTGGTTCGCACGCCGATCCACTCGTCCACCAGCTCGCGGTTGAACATCAGGTAGGAAGGATAGCCGGTTGTATCCTCGTGCAGAGAGGCCACGTCGGCGATGCGCGGCCCCGTGGCGCCGATCGTGACGTCAACGTTCTCCGGGAACTCCGCGATACGAGGAAACGAGTCTATCCCCGACATCTGCTGGCAGACCAGATGCGTGGGCGGCTGCGCCGACGCAATCTTCGGCAGACGAAGGCCGATCTTACCCACGGGAACGCCGTCGGGCTCATCACCCAGATTCAGGAAGGTGTGGGTCAGCCTAAGCTCATCACGCCCGGCGTCGAACCATAGACACAACCGGTAGTCGAGGAAAACCCTGCCGTCGTCGCCCCTGTGCCTGCCGCGAAGCTCAACGATTCCGACGAGGGGTCCGGTCTCTGCGACGCGGATCGCCTCAGTGCCTTCCAGTCTGCCTATGTGGAGCCTTCCGTCCGCGTCCCTGGCCCAAAGCTCAACAACGCCGTCCAACACGGGCCTGCCCCGGCGCGTTAGAGACAGAGTCGGGAGGTCCGACTCCCGCCCGATCACCGCGTGCAGCGGGCCGTTGTCCACCTCGACCGCATCCTCGCGCTCCTGTACAACGACGGGCGTCTTCGGCGCCGGCGGCTCCCCCTGAGCGTCCAGCTCCAGGGTGAAGCTGGCCGGCTTGTCGTTCGCCACGTCGCACTGCCAGCGTAGATGGGCGAACATCACGCTGCCGTCGTCCCAGCAGGTTAGCGGCCGAACTTGCAGCGGAACCCTCTTGCCCGTCCCATCGCGAAGCGCAAGTTGACCAACGTTTGCCACCGCGCCCTTCGGCAGCGGCACCCCCCACGCCGCTGGCCAGCCAGTGCGGCGGTCCGGAACAGGCTCGTTGTGCCTATACCCAAGCCCCAGGAATGAATAGCAGCGACGCGGGTTGAGGGGCACATCGACCTTCAGGGTGACTTGGCGCTTCGACATGATTTGTCCGCCTCCGCTCGGCTGGTGATGCGATGCAGTCTGGATTCTCTGATGAGTCGCCAAACGAAGTCAGGGCCGCCTTGCGGCGGGTGGTCCTTGTGCCTGGTGCCGGATTCCGTCGGGAGCCACAGGTGGCAGATCAATCTGCCGCCACCAGCCCTGCAGGCGGCAAGTCTACGAGACGGGTGCTCTTGTGTCAACGCGGCGGCATCAGCCGCAACGGCGATGAGATCTCTTCCCTCAGGGGCTTGCCCGTGGTCCGCGTGGCGGGGTCACCCTGTCCAGGCAAAGGAATTCGGACAATGTGACAGGGTACGCGCCGCCGAGTATAATGCAGATGTGCTATGCGGGGATGCGGCGCAATGGAGAACAAGACGCAGGGATTGCTGAGGCGGGTCGCGCGGAGGCAGAGGGCAGTCCTGGTGGCCTCCCGGTTCCATTTCTTTCTTCTCGTGCTGGCTGCGGCTTACGCCCTCCTGCTGCTTTGCTCTAGACTGCTAGGGGTCATTCCGAACTGGTTCTCCCCGGTGAACCTGCTGACCGTGGCCGCGGCGGCGCTGGCTCTTGCTGTGGCGTTCTACCGGCGTCCCAGCCTGGCTGACACGGCGCACCTGCTCGACAGGCGCATGGAGACAGACGATCTCTTCCTCACATCAGCCCTGATCGACGCTTCACCGGGGACCTACAAGCCGCTCGTCCTCAAGATGGCTGAAGAACGGGCAGCCGCCATTGAGTCGAAGAGGGTGGTGCCCTTCCTCTGGACAGCCGGGACGAGGAACGCCATCCTGGCCCTGGCCGTCCTGCTCGCAGGTATTCTGCTCCTGCCCCAGCTTGATCCCTTCGGCAAGGACGAGCAGCGCAGCCGTGTGATCGAAAGACAGAGGCAACTTCAAGACAGCCGGAAGGCCACCGCGCTCAGGGTCGAGATGCTGCAAGGGAAGGCTCAGGATGCGGAACTCTCCGAAGAGGTGCAAATAGCCACGGAGGAGTTGACGCAGGCGTTCAATGCCATGCAGCAGTCCGACAAGCAGGGCAACCTCAAGCGGCTCAACGAGCACCAGGCGCAGCTCGGAGAGCTCTGGCGCAGCGCCAGCGAAAAAAGGCTGAGGGACGCCCTGAGTCAAGCAGGACAGCCTCAGCAGTTTGGCGAGCGTGGCGAGCAGAAGGCAGCCGAATTGCGACAGCAACTCGGCAAAGGGGATGCCTCCGGCATGAAGCAGGAGATCGCCAATCTCAAGGAATTGGCGCAGCAACTTGCCCAGACCAGCGACGCAGCCGGGACAAGAGATCTGGCCGACGAACTGAAGCAGCGCATAGAACAGCTTTCTGACGCTCTTGGCCGAGAGATGAGTTCGGGTTCACTCGATGCCGCGCTCCAGCGTGCCCTCGATCAGCTTGCCATGGCTCAAATGGCGGGCTTGTCCTCGGAAGCGCTGGAGGCTGTACAGGAATCACTCGAACTGAGCGAACTCGAGTCGGAAGCCCTCGCCCAATCCGTGCGGGACATAGAGGCTCTAGAGGAGGCACTGCAGACGCTTCAGCTTGCCAAGCGTCTGAACGAGATGCAGCCGCTGGACGGCCAGGCGTATTCCGCCTTGAAGGGCGTGAAGGACTATGCTGCCCTCTTCGAGGAACTCCCGGAAGGCGGGCAGGCCGGCGGTGAAGACATAACTAAGCCGGGAACCGGCACCGCCGCCCTGACACCAGAGAAGCCCTATACGGAAACCGCCTTCAAGACCGAGAAGTCGGAATCCGCGCTAAGGGCCGGCAAGGCACTTCTGTCCATGAGAACCAGCAGCGTCGCCGAGCCGGGAGAGGCGGTTCTTGACTATCAGCAGTACGTTGAACAGGTCAAGCAAGGAGTGAGTGAAGCGATACTTCATGAACAGATTCCCCCCGCCTACTATGAGGCCGTCCGTGGGTACTTCGACTCGATCGAAAAAGAGCATGAAGGTGCTGAGAAGGAGTAGGGCTTCCGCGCTTGTGCTGCGGATCGCCCTGGCGGCCCTGATAGTGCCGGGGATTGTCGTCATCTATCGTATTGTCTGGCGTGGCGGGCGTGGGCCGCTTGACGGCACCGCGCTCACGCGCTACAGCCTCCTGTGGGAGCTGTAGGGAGGACAGAAGCTGGAGGCCGACCCTGAGACTCAGACCCGAAGGGAGCTGAGTCGAAGGACGGTCGATTACGAGGACGAGCCTGCTTCGCCCTCCGATACTACCCTGCGAAGCACAAGAGCGTGCTCCGCAGCCCGCGAAGGAGAGGACGACGATTGCAGGCTCCGCATCCTCATCGCGGACACCGGGAACCGTCGCATCGTCGCCCTGCTCTGCGAAGTCTACTCTCCTTGACGTGCCCGCCATGCAGGGCGACAACGACAGTTGACCCGCCGCGCCGTCGCCATAGCGCCTGCCCGCCGGAGCCTCCGCGCAGGCGGGGCTTTGCCGCGTCGGCGACTCGGCTACGTCGGCTGGACGCCGGCGGTAGCTGACAGCTGAAGGCTCGATTACGAGGACGAGGACGACAGGGTGAAGATCCCCGGGCCCGCCCTGGCGGGTAGACTGTTCAGGACCGTCTTTCCGGCTCCGCACAGGCCGCTCACCACGCGGAGGGCGCTCCCACTGGTCGTGTTTCTTGTCGTGTTCGGCGCCGCATGCGTGGGTGTTGAGCTATTCGGGATGATCGTGTTCACCAACCCCCGTGCTTTTCTTCTCGCTGTGGTCATTCCCTGGGTCTGGTGGATGCACACGGCTGGCTGGAGCGGCCTGCGGGGGAGCCGATCCGTGGCGGCGCTCCTGGTGCGGCTGAGCATTGTCGGCGTGTTCATTGCGCTCATGGCGGAGCCCCGGGCGGTGCGCGAAAGCAACGTGCTGTCAGTCGTCTACGCGCTGGACGTATCGGATTCGATCGGTGAGGCGGCAACGGACGCATCGCTGGCGTTCATCACCAGGACGGTCTCCGAGAAGCCTGAGAAGGACGAGGCGGGGCTTGTGGCATTCGCGCGCGAGGCGGCGGTGGAGCTTGCCCCGCGGGTGAGCTTTCCGCTCGACACGCTGAACTCCCGTATGACCAAGGACGGAACCAACATTCAGAGAGGCCTCTCCCTTGCCGGGGCACTGCTGCCGGCGGAAAACCGGGGGCGCGTCGTCCTTATCAGCGATGGCACGCAGACGGAGGGGAACGTGTCGGAGGTTGTGGAGGAACTCAGGTCACGGCGGATCCCCGTGGACGTTCTCCCCGTGCAGTATGTCTACGAGCATGAGGTATGGTTGGAGAAACTGGAGCTGCCGCGGTTCGTGCGGGCGGGAGAGACATACGAGGCGGCAGTGGTGCTCTCTTCGCTCACGGCCGGGACGGGGAAGTTGACTCTGCGGGAGAACGGTCGGGAGGTCTACGAGGGCGACGTGGAGTTCAAGGCCGGCAAGAACCGCTACGTGCTCCCCCTCTACATGCGGGAGCCCGGCTACTACGAATACCTCGCCACGATCACAGTGCCCGCCGGCCTGGACGGATGGGCGGAGAACAACATGGCCGCGGGCTACGTATTCCTCAGAGGCAGGGGCAAGACGCTGGTGGTGACGGACCCGGGAGGGGATCCGCGGGACTCCCAGTCGCTGGTGGCGGCGCTCAAACAGGGCGATTTCGATGTGGAGGAGCATGGGGCCTACGAGTTCCCGTGGGACGCGCTCTCACTCATGCCCTACGACTGCGTCATCTTCGTCAACGTCCCCGCGGACGCGCTGGACGTCGTGCAGATGGAAGCGCTACACGACGCCGTATACAGCCAGGGCGTAGGGTTTCTGATGGTAGGCGGGCAGAACAGCTTTGGGCCTGGGGGGTGGCGCCGGACGGCTGTGGAGAAGGCGCTGCCGGTGACAATGGACGACCCTCAGAGAAAGCGGCAGCCCGCCGGAGCAATCGTATTCGTCCTGGACCGGTCCGGCTCCATGTCGCTCAACGTTCGCGGCACGGAATACCGCCAGCAGCAACTCGCCAACCGCGCCACCCTGCTGGCCGCGCAAACACTCCTTCCCGGCGACATGGCCGGGGTCATAGCGTTCGACGTGCAAAGCCGGTGGGTCGTGCCCCTGGGGCCGGTCCAGGACCCGGAGGACTTCTCCAGTAAGGTCTGGAGCATAGGTCCGGGCGGGGGGACGGACATCTACCCGGCCCTGGTCGAGGCCCTCGCGGCTCTCCAGAACGTGAGCCCCTCGCAGGCCGCCGTCAGGCACATCCTATTGCTCTCTGACGGGCAGACGCTGGAAGGCGACCACGAGGGCATCGCGCGCAAGATCGCAGAGAACGGCATGAGCCTATCCACAGTCGCGATCGGCGACAATCCCAACCTCACGCTCATGGGGAATCTGGCGGAGCTTGGCGGAGGCACCGCTCACCGCGTGGACGACCCCTACATGCTGCCGAAGATCTTCATAAAGGAGGCCCTCACGCTCCGGCGCACGATGATCCAGAACAAGACCTTCACCCCGCAGGTCGAGGTCCACTCCCCCGTGCTGAAGGGCATAGACGCATTTCCTGAGCTCGGGGGCTTCGTGCTGACGATGCCCAGGAAGGGCCGGGCGATCACGATACTCAGAGCCCCCAAGGACAAAGACGGGGGGGACGAGGAGATCGACCCGGTTCTTGCCACGTGGCGGTACGGCCTGGCCAAGACGGCCGCCTTCACATCGGACCTCTCGCCCAACTGGGGAGCTGCGTGGGTTCAGTGGGACCGCTATGTCCCTTTTGTCAAACAGCTAGTCACGGACATATCCAGGACGGAGCGCGAAGGCTACCTCCAGATGCAGGCCTTCGCCTCCGGAGAGACGGGCGTGGTACTGGTTGAAGACACACACCCGCCCTTCGACGGAGGGGGAAACCTTGCGGATCCGCAAGGTGTCCCCTCTCAAGATTCGTTTCTCGACGTCGAGGTCACAGTGACGGGGCCCCAGCGTCGCAGCCAAACAGTGCGCCTCAGGCAAATAGGTCCGAGAACTTACGAGGGACAGTTCCCACTCTGGGGAAAGGGACGCTATCAGGTTGTTGGAGCGGGCGTTGGTGATGGGCGCACTGAACGAATGATAGGTGGTCTCGTCGTGCCGTATTCGCAGGAGTACCTTCGCTTTCGGTCCAACCCGATCGTGCTGAGCGAGATTGCGCGGAAAACCGGCGGACGCATGCTGACAGGCGATGAGAGCGGCGGGGACGTGTTCCTGAAGGAGGGCGGTTCCAAGTCAACCTCCAGACCGGTTGCGGACCTGTTTCTGGTCGTTTTGGCCTGTCTCATCCCGTTTGACGTCGGGGTGCGACGGATCCAGCTGGATTGGGGACTCATACTGGGCTGGCTGCGCATTGGCAGGAAAATAGGAAGTTCGGGTGAGACCCTTGAAGCCCTTCTGAGACGCAAGAAAACACTGGCGGGACACCTTGCGGATCCGCAAGGTGTCCCTCGGGAGCGGCGTCTGCGTCCCCCGCGGGTCGGAGTGCCTGGTCGCGACAGGAAAGAGGGACCACCTGTTCTTCAGACAAAGCAAGAGGCGGACCAGGAACGGCTTTCAACTACGGAGCGCCTCCTGGCCAGGAAGAAAAAGAGGTGGTCAAGGGAGCAATGAGACAAGTATTGCGGGGGGGACACCTTGCGGATCCGCAAGGTGTCCCCCGTTACCGAATAGAGGCGCATGATGAGGAACGCATTGACAACAGGGAGGCGACATGAGCGTTGAGGAAGAACTGCATGCTGAGGCGGAGCGGTTCAGGAGTGATTTCCGCCGCATCAGGGAAGAGGTCGGCAAAGTCATAGTGAATCAGGAGCGGGTGGTGGAGGGCACCATCACGGCAATCGTGTGCGGAGGGAACGTTCTGCTCGAAGGTGTCCCCGGGCTGGGCAAGACCGAGTTGGTCAAGACCCTCTCACGAGCCCTCCAGCTTGAGTTCAGGCGCATCCAGTTCACACCGGACCTCATGCCGGCCGACATCATAGGCACAACCGTAATGACGGCCGACCCGGACGGAAGGTACCGCTTTGAGTTTCGCCAGGGACCGCTTTTCACACAGCTTCTTCTTGCTGATGAAATCAACCGGGCTACGCCCAAGACCCAGTCTGCGCTTCTGGAAGCCATGCAGGAAGGGTCCATAACTCCCGGCCACACGACATACAAGCTCCAACAGCCCTTCTTCGTGCTCGCCACCCAGAACCCAATCGAGCAGGAGGGGACTTATCCCCTTCCGGAAGCGCAGCTCGACCGGTTCATGTTCAAGATAAGCGTCCCGTTCTTGAACCGCGCCCAACTGAACGCGGTTGTGGACCGCACAACCCTGGGGCACCATGCCGAGGTGGAGAAAGTCCTTGACGGTGATCGAATACTGGGCCTGCGCGAGATACTAAGGAAGGTGGTGGTAGCGGATCCTGTTCGGGACTACGCGGTGCGTCTGGTTCTCGCCACACATGCAGACTCGGAATTCGCCGTGGAGTGGGCTCGTCGATACGTCAGGTGGGGCGCCAGTCCACGTGCCGGCCAAGCCCTCCTTCAAGCCGCCCGCGTGCGGGCGCTTACGGAGGGGCGCGCCCATGCATCCTTCGGGGACATCCGGCACTTCGCAGTGGAAGCGCTCCAGCACCGCGTCATCCTAAACTACGACGGGCAGGCGGAAAACGTCATCGTCGCCGACCTCATAAGGGAACTGCTCGACGAGGTGCCGGAAGAAGGATGACCATGGAAGATAGCACGGCGGAACGGCAACTGACCCCGCTTCTGAGCAACGACGTACTTGGCCGCCTAGGGCGGCTGCGCATCAACGCCAGCCGGCGCTTCACAAGCAAAAGTCGAGGCGAGCATCTGTCGGGCAGGGGTGGCGGTAGCATCGAGTTCTCGGATTACCGGGACTACGCGGCGGGCGACGACGTGCGCTTCGTGGACTGGAACATATTCGCTCGGCTCAATCGTCCTTACATAAAGCTCTACCGCCAGGAACAGGAGATGCACGTGGTCATCCTGGTGGATGCGAGCGCCTCGATGGCCTTTGAGGAGAAACTCGGGAAGGCCAAACAGCTTGCGGCGGCTTTTGGGCTGATGGGACTCCTGGGAACGGAGCGGGTCAGTGTCTACTCCTTTAACGGCGCGGAGGCTGTTCCGGCCCGCCTCCCGCCGTGCGTGGGGCGCGCCAGCATGAAGAGGCTGCTGCGGTTTACCGAAGCAGTAGAGGCGGGCGGAGATGCGCCCGTCGAGAAGGGGATCGAATCGTTCCTCACTTATCACGTGGGCCGGGGCGTGGCGCTGGTGCTCTCGGATTTCCTCACGTTCGGCGACCTCAGCAGGGCCTTCAACCTCATCTTCGGCGCTGGGCTTGAGACCTTCGCGGTGCAGATCCTCGGGCCCAGCGAGATCGACCCGGACCTGATGGGCGACTCCCGCCTGGTGGACTGCGAGACACAAGGCACCCTGGACGTCTCTTCCGCCAACGACCTGCTGGCGCTCTACCGGGAGTACCGCCTCTCGTACGAGAGCAGGCTGGCGACCCTCTGCAAGGAGCGTTTCGGCCGGTTCTTGACCCTCAGCTCCGCCGCGCCGGTGGAGTGGATCCTGTTCGACCTGTTTCGGCGGAGGGGATGGGTGAGATGAGTAGTGAGTAGTGAGTAGTGAGTAGTGAGTAGTGATAGGTGACGTGCCCGCGTGCGGCCCCCCCTCCCCTTCGCTCTCCCACCGGAAGAGGGCGCGCGGGTGAGGGAGCCGATTGTCAGTCCGAAGGGCGGGAGCAAGCAGTGATCAGTCATCAGTGAGGCTAGGTGCGATGGGGCTTTACGCGTTGAGCAGTGCGTGGTTGTTCACCCTGATAGCGCCGCTGGTGTTATTTTACTTCCTGAAGCTCAAGCGGCCGCGGCTGGAGATCCCGTCGCTGGTGCTGTGGCGGCAGGTTCTGAATGACAGGCGTGTGAACTCACCGCTGCAGCGGTTCAAGCGTAACCTGCTGTTGTTGCTCCAGCTCGTATTGCTTGTGCTGTTGGTTCTGGCGGCGATGCAGCCCTTCTGGCGTGGCGGACGCTTGCGGGCGCAGCGCATACCGGTCATCATAGACTGTTCAGCGAGCATGGGCGCGGTGGACAAGCCGGGCGGGGCGACGAGGCTGCAAGTGGCCACCAAGGAGCTGGGCGGGATGATAGACTCACTTGCGCCGGATCAGGAGATGTGCCTCATCACGTTCGGCCGCGCGGCGCGAAAGCAGACCGATTTCACCAACGACAAGCGCGCCCTGCGGGAGGCGCTACGCCAGATTCAGGTGGAGGATATGCCGAGCGACCCCTCGACTGTGCCGGGGGGACACATAGCGGATCCGCAGGGTGTCCCCCGTTACGGGGCCGTGAACCTGTCCAGCGGCATAGAAGACGCGCTGCGCGTCGCGCAGGCGTTGGCGCGAAGTGACCCGTTTGAGGAGGTGGTCATGTTCTCGGACGGGAACTTCCCTCCGCGCGCGTATTTCGACCTATCCTTCGGGCTGGACTACCAGCGACTTGCGCCGGCGGGGCCGAACGTCGGGATCACTTCGCTCAACGCGAGGCGGCGCCTGCCCGCCGGCGGGCAGGCGGGGACGGAAGGCGGGTGGGACGTTTTTGCGCTCATAGAGGGGTCGGCCGACGCCGAAGGGCCGGTTACGGTCGAGATCAGCCGCGAAGGAGGGGACGTCGTCGGGATGGAGCACGTCTCCATCACGAAGGGCACGGCGCACCGTATGGTCTTCAGGGCTAGTGGAGACAGTGCGTCGTCGCTGAAGGTGACGCTGATACCGGAGGGTTTTGACTCGCTTGCGTGCGATAACGTCGCGTTTCTGGAGCTGCCGCTGAGCCGTCCGCTACGGACCTACGTCTCCGCTGACCTGGACGGCTACCGGCGCGTGCTGGAGGTTCTGGAAGGGGTAAGCGTGGAGTCGGGAGGGGAGGGTTCTGCGGGCTTGCCCGCCTCGGGTGGGCCGCCGTATGATCTGGTGATCACAGACCGCGAGGAAGACCTTGCGCTGGAGGGGACGACATGCTGTTACGTGGGGCTTGTGCCAGAGGATCTGCGCGAGTTGGTCAGCGTGGAAGAGGGTGGAGGTCGTGTTGTGGACTGGAGCCGCAGCTCGCCGCTGCTTCAGCACGTGGAGCTGAACGACGTGGTGATCGCGGATCAACCGCGTTCCGGGCAGGATGTGGGAGAAAGCGATTACGAAGGGCGGGGCTACGAGGTGCTGATCCACGGCGAGAGTGGACCGCTGCTGCTACAGAAGCGCGACCGCGCGAAGCTGCTGTTTAACTTCCTGTTCCACAGCGATCATTCCACCCTCCCCTACCGGGTGGGGTTCCCGGTTCTGGTTTCGAACCTTGTTCAGGTGGCCAGGGAGCAGGCGGGGTTGGCCGAGGCGCACGGCAGGCGGACCGGCATCCTGTCGGGCGTTTTGGTGCAGCCCGAGCGAACCTGCGAGATCAGAGGCCCGGAGGGCGAGACCAGGGTTGAGAGGAGCGACGAAGCGGGCGTTCTGTCCGGAGTCCCGGCGCCACGGGTCGGTTATTACGACATCTCAGAGGGCGGCAAGCTCCAATCGCGGATCGGCGCAAGCCTCCTCGCGGCGAGCGAAACCAAGCTTGAAAGGGTTGAGGAGATCAAGTTCGCAGAGGATCTCTCGGTTGCCGCATCTTCCGTCGCTCCTGAGACGGACCGGCCGCTCTGGTCTGTCCTGGCTATTGTGGCGTTCTGTGTACTTCTCGGCGAGTGGTGGTACTTCAACAGGGACCCCAGAGGAACACTGAAATGAGGGCTGCAGGCGCCACCAGATGTTTGCTGGCCGCATTGCTGCTACTGTCGGTGATGTATCAGCGCGCCGCCGGGGCTGAGGCGGACTTGAGCTTAAATCTGGTGCCCCTGGTTGCGCAGGCCCGCTCCAGCGCCCCCGTCTGGGTTGACTTCGAGTTCGACCTCAAGGGTCGCGACCTCCTTGAGGGCCAGCTCGAAATCGTCCTCATGGACGGTAACGAGTTCATAGGGCTCTACGAAAGCGGCGAGCTGGTGCTGGCCAACGGGATCCAGCGTTTCCGCGTCATGCTCCCGCAGATGCATGTACGCGGCGCTGATGCCTGGGTCGACACGAGGATCCGCTTCGTGAGCAATCGCGACCAGGCAGTCTACGACCTTGGTGAACACACCATTTCCGTTCCCACCTTGCTGGAGCGTTCTTTGGTGATCTGCATCAGCGCCCCACGGGAAGACCGGAGTTCTGTGTATCCTGAAATCGCGAAGAGTATATCCCTGGAGCGATTCGACCCGGAACCAGCCATCGCACCAGTCAGGACCCTGTCCACTTTTCCTGCCAATGTGCCGCCGCCGGAGATGCCGATTCACCCGCTGGGCTACTGCTCCTACGATGTTGTGCTCCTGACGGCAGAAGGGTTCGCCATGCTGCGCAAGAGGCAGCTCGACGCCCTGTCATGGTGGGTGGAGGCCGGGGGAAGTGTTCTCGTTTTCCCAGACGGGAATGCGAAACCCGACCATGTTCAGTTCCTTAACAGGTTGGCAGGCGGAAGCGGACCGGCCTTCCAGATAGACAGCCAGGGAGTCTTGTACGCCGCCGAGGCGCAGGGCGACATCAGAATGTATCATTGCGGGCTTGGCAGAGCCGTGGTGGCCCTGATGCACGGAGAGTCTCCGCCGGTCCTCGACTCTCCTGAATGGCGCGCAGCCGTCGCCTTTTTGTGGAAGATCCGCAAAAACCAACTTCCGGCGATTCTCAGTGACGGCAAATGGCACACTGACCTTCAGAGCGAGCAGCGCAGGCCCACCTCATATGCTGTCATCGGAACCCGTGGGGCGGCGGCACCGCCGCAGCTGGCGCTGTATGTTCTGCCAATCGGAGGCGAGCGCGAGCTTGCCGACAGGCTCATGCCCGAGACCATCCGGTCGATTCCCCTTGGGATAGTTGCGCTCATCCTTGTCTCTTTCGCCCTCGCTGTGGGTCCTCTCGACTACTACGTGCTCGGCGCCCTCAGATGGCATCGTTTCACGTGGGTGCTGTTTCCTGCAGTGTGTGTGGGTTTTGCCGCGCTCGCCGTTTACCTAGCGCAGTACTACATGGGAAGCAGCGAGTATCGCCGTTCGCTCGTCCTTGCCGACATAGGCACCGGCGGGCGAGTAGTGCGCTGGAGCCGGTGTGAGTTGCGTTTCGCGGCCAGGGGAAAGGATACGCTTACGCGAGTGACGGACGGCCTGTTCGCGAGGGTGGGGCAAGAAGTTACAAAGTATGATCGCTACAGCCCGCACGGCGGGTTCGGCCTGTTGCGCAGCACACCGCCCGCGTATCGAGGGTGGATGCCGGGTAGTTTCGAGATCGCTCAGCGTCTGCCTCAGTGGAGCCCCATGCTCTGTCGAACCTTCTCAATGGAACCGTTCGAACCTGCCGTTGAAGTGGACTGGGATGCCATTGGGGCCTCTGATTTTGAGAGTCCTCGAGGCCTGGATGAGATCAGGGAAAGGCTTCCAGGGGTTGGAGAGGCCCGGGCAAGTTTCTTCGTCCTCCACGGATTCGAAATGCAGCCTCTTCCAGGGTCTGGCGCTTCTCAGCACGATATTTCAGAGGACATGAGGCAAGTCCTGAAGCAGGTCTGCGTACGTCCGCAGGTAGGGTTCTTTTCGGTGGTGTCTCAGATTTCGCCGACCGGCGCGGACAACTTCGAGGACCTGAGTGTGCTCGATCCGACAGACACGCGGCAGTGGCTTCTTCTCGCTGTAGTGCGTGATGGGGAAGACTACGTCGTCTATCGCCGTCTGTATTGCGGAGAACCGTAATGGCACTGGTCGAGGTCGAAGGGCTCTGGGTTCGGTACGGCAAGGTCACTGCCGTGCGTGACCTCTCGTTTTCTATCCCGGAGGGCGAGGTTTTCGGCTACATCGGGCCCAACGGTGCTGGGAAGACCACCACCATCAGGGTTCTGGCGACGCTGCTGACGCCTGCCAAGGGCACGGCGCGCATAGGCGGGATAGACGTAACCCGCGACCCGCGTCGTATCCGCCAGCGTATCGGCTACATGCCCGACTTCTTCGGTGTCTATGAGGATCTGACGGTAAGCGAATACCTCCATTTCTTCGCGGCCGCCTACAAACTGGAGCTGCAAAGGCAAAGGTCTGTTGTGAGGGATGTCCTTGCCCTTACGGACCTTACCCAGAAGCAGGGAATGCCGGTGGACTCCCTTTCACGTGGGATGAAACAACGTCTGGGGCTTGCACGCGTCTTGCTTCACGATCCTGACGTGCTGCTTCTGGACGAGCCTGCCAGCGGGCTCGACCCTCGTGCCCGCATCGAAATACGGGAGCTCCTGAAGGAGCTCAGAAGGATGGGAAAGACCATTCTCGTGTCGAGCAATATCCTGCAGGAACTGGCCCAGATCTGCACACGGATAGGCATCATCGAAGCGGGTCAAATGGTGGCTGAGGGCTCCCTGGAGGACATCTACGCGCAGCTCGGCCTGATGCGCGTGATCCATGTCCAGATCTCCAATCTGACGGACGAGCTCTTGGCCAAGGCCAAAGCCATAGACGGGGTGGTATCGGTGGAGAACCACGTTGACCGACTAGCCTTCCAGATCAACGAGCAAACCCTACCGGTCGAAGACTTGCTGGACAGGCTGCGTGCTCTGGGCGCGCGCATTTACATGTTCCAACCGGAGGCAATGGATATGGAGACAGCCTTCATGAAACTAACCGAGGGAAAGACAGCATGAAGCTGTTTGCACGCAGACAGCACCTTCCCCTGCTTAGAAAGGAGATGCTGGAGCAGGCAGCACGAAAGCGTACTTACATCGTGCGGTTCGTTTACGCAGCCCTGCTGTTTTTGTGCTTTCTGCTTTTCTTCTATGACCGGCTCTCAGTCACAGGACAGCGCCCTTCTGCCGTGATGGGTTACGGAGAGGACATGTTCAAGTTTATCGTCACAATGCAGTTCATCGGCATATTCGTCTTTGTCCCCGCCACGATGTCAAGCGCTTTAACGCATGAGAAAGAACGGGAGTCGCTGTCACTGCTGTTTCTGACGGCCCTTCGTCCGTGGGAAATCATACTACAGAAGTACCTCGGGCACCTGATACCGATGTTCACGTTCCTTCTTCTTTCCCTCCCGATTCTGGCCATCGCCTACTCTCTTGGGGGCATCTCAACGGACTATCTGTGCTCCGGCATCTTCCTGCTTGTTGTTGCCTGCCTCCAGGTGGGCGCGTTGTCACTGATGTTTTCCTCGTACTGCGCCGGCACGGTCCAGGCGTTCATTTCCTCCTACGTTATGGGCGTCGTTTTCTACCTTGGGATCGCGGTTCCTGGCATTCTGCTGAACCTGTTCGGCGCGGGCATCACCCCGAGGGTGACAGTGGCAAGCGATGTGATGTTCGCTCTCTTTCCTCCCTACATCCTCATGGGCTTCATGGACACTCAGGGGGACACATTCGCCGACGTGGTCGTGCGCAGCATTCCCATTATGGTTTCCATCGTCCTTTTCCTTCTGATGGCCTGGGCGTTTCTTCGCCCCCGCGCTTTTGTCCCCCGGAAGAATGTCTTACTCTCAGTGTTCAAACGACTGGACGCATTCTGGCACAAGGCAAACAAGCTGACAGGCGGAATCGTTCTCATCAGAGAGCCTGATAGCCTGCCGGACCATGACCCCGTTGCCTGGCGAGAGATCAACAAGAGCTCCGTGGGCAGTCTGAGCCATCTGGTCCGGCTGTTTCTTTTCATTGAAGTGCCGGTCGCGTTCACCATCTGGGGATTTGGCGTGCTTGGAGGCTTCAGGGGGGAAGCAAGAGGCCTCTCGCTCATGCTGCTTATCCTCTGGCCGCTCGCGGCCCTAATGCTGGTCGTGCAGGGCGCCAACGCTTTCGTCTCAGAACGCAGCAGCCAGACGCTCGACGTTCTGCTTGCCACGCCAATCGCCGGGCGCGACATCGTCCGGCAGAAGGTGCGCGCACTCCGCCGCATCATGCTGGTCATGGCGATTCCGATCGTCTCGGTAGTGTTATGTGAAGCCTGGATGGAACATGGACATAAGGGTGATAACCCCACTGAGGATACAATTTTCTACTTGCTCTCCTCCCTGCTATCGGTCGCCGTCTACTTCCCTATGATATCCTGGGTATCGCTGTGGATTGGCATGAAAGCGCGGACGAGGTCGCGTGCGATCATCGTCTCGCTTGCCGTGGTCGTCTGCTGGTGTGCGCTCCCAATCTTCATGCTTTTTGGCCTCCAGAACCTGCTGGCCGCGGGTCCCAGGCCGCTTTCCCCTTCCCTTTACTTCCTGCTGCTCAGTCCAGCATCGATCATAACGATCACGGAGTCCAGAGAGACTTGGGGTGTCCTATTTGACGCTCCGCTGCTGGTGCCGATTATCATCAGCTACGTCTGCCATGGTATGCTATTGCTCTGGTTTCGATGGCTCTGCCTGCAGCGGGCCGATCGCTATCTTGGCCGCGTGACAGAAGACGGCGGGCAAGTCGATGATCTTGCAATCTGAGTCGGGGTGATCGGATTTCAATGAGGCCCTCTGTAACACGTCGCTCAGGGCGTCGTTGGGCGGCAATGATTGCTCTGGCAATGCCGCGCGCCGTACAACTGACCCGTCGGGGCGACACCTAAGCATGTTGTGCCAACGGCTCGGTCTCAGACTCTTATCCACACCGATCCAATCAAGCAGCACGGCACAGTGATTCGTGCGGGGGAGTGGAACGACGATCTTCACCGGAAACCCGTCCGGCTTTCCTAGCTACGCCAGACCGCCTGTCGCAGCATGTTCCACCACCAGTCCGCCGTCTTCCATGCGGCAGTTGTACTGCAACTGACTCTCCTCACGGCACCAATTGTCAGGTCTCCTCGACCAATATCCTACCCAGATCGCCGACGATCTGCGCCTGCGCCCCTCCGTAGCGAGTTGACAGAAGCTGAGGGGAAAGGTAGATTGCCCCCCAATGGCCGCTGCGCGGCATGACGGACACAAGATAAGAGCTACCGTTGGGGCGATGCTGTCCGAATGCCGTCGCCAGTAGAGCGCGCAACCCTTCTTGCCGCCATCTTACCAGGGGATTTCGATGTGCAATGAACTGATACCGGAAGTGTGGGCTCTGAGCCCGACCACCCAAGAGATGGCAACCGCGCGGAAGTGGTTCAAGGAGCATTGGGAGGCTGAAGCACGCGCTCTGCCATTCGCCTTCACCTACGGAGGCCGGGCTCCCGCTGATCTCCTCGAAACATGGGAAACGGAGCGATCATCCGAGAAGCTGGACGGGAACCGAAGGCGATGTACACTGACGTACACCGATCCCAGGACAGGGCTGGAGCTGCGTTGCGCGGCGATTGAGTACCACGACTTTCCTACCGTCGAATGGACGCTCTACTTCAGGAACTCCAGCTCCGCCGACACGCCCATCATCGAAGATATCCACCCCCTGGACATCCATCTCGAACGCCGAGACAACAGCGAGTTCCTGCTGCACCACGCCGTGGGCTCTCCCAGCAAGAACTCGGACTACGGGCTGCTCGAGACCGTCCTCGGACCCAACTCCGTCAAGCGCATCACTGCGGAAGGAGGGCGCCCCACGCAGAGTGACCTGTCCTACTTCAACCTGGAGTGGGACAAGGAAGGTATGATCATCGTTCTCGGCTGGCCTGGCCAGTGGGCCGCTGAGTTCGCCCGAGATGACGCCACCGGGGTACGGGTCCGAGCCGGCCAGGAACTGACGCACTTCAAGCTTCTGCCCGGCGAGGAGGTCCGCAGCCCACTGATCGTGCTCCAGTTCTGGCAGGGGGACTGGATCCGCTCGCAGAACATCTGGCGACACTGGATGATGGCCCATAGCATGCCAAGGCCCGGTGGCAACCTGCCCCACCCCCAGATGCTGGGAAGCAGCGCGAGGCAGTACCGCGAGATGACAAAGGCCACCGAGGCCAACCAGATCATGTTCATTGACAGGTATCTGGAGGAGGGGCTTGATATCGACTACTGGTGGATGGACGCGGGTTGGTACGTCCAGGACAAAGACTGGCCCGAGACGGGGACCTGGGAAGTTGACACCAGGCGATTCCCCAGGGGCTTGAAGCCGGTAAGCGACCACGCGCATTCCAAGGACATCAAGACGCTGTTGTGGTTTGAGCCTGAGCGGGTTGCTGCGGGAACCTGGCTCGCCCAGAACCACCCCGAGTGGGTACTGCAAGGGCCTGGAGACGGGCTGCTCAACCTTGGCGATCCAGATGCGTGGAGCTGGCTGACCAACCACGTTGACAAGCTCTTGACGGACAACGGCATTGATCTATACCGGCAGGACTTCAACATGGACTGTCTGGAGCACTGGCGGCGCAACGACGCGCCGGATCGCCAGGGGATAACCGAGATCAAGCACGTGACTGGCTACCTGGCCCTCTGGGATGAGCTGCGACGGCGGCGGCCGGAGATGCTAATCGACTCGTGCGCTTCAGGCGGCCGACGCAACGATCTTGAAACCATGCGGCGCTCGGTGCCCCTGTGGCGAAGCGACTATGCATTCGAGCCTGTGGGCCATCAGTGCATTACCTACGGCATGGCTCTCTGGATGCCGTACTACGGCACGGGCACAACGGCGGCGTTCGGCATGCCGTTCTATGGCGAGGGATTCACACCTGTTGAGCCGTATGTCTTCTGGAGCAACGCATGTCCCAGCCTTGCGTGTGCCGTTGACATGCGGTGCAGAGAACTCGACTACGACGCGCTTCGCCGCCTGTTCAGCCAGTGGCGGGATATCGCTCCTTACTACTACAGCGACTTTTACCCCCTGACCGCCTACAGGCTGGATAACACCGTCTGGATGGCCTGGCAGTTCAATCGCCCCGAGTCCGGCGACGGCATAGTCCAAGTCTTCCGCCGGGCCGACAGCCCGTATGAGTCCGCCCGCTTCAGACTTCACGGGCTCGAGCCCGCCGCGACGTACGCATTGACGGACCTCGACCTGAACGAGCCGGTCGAGATGAGCGGAAGTGAGCTCACAGAGCAGGGCCTGCGCGTATGCATGCCCAACAGGCCGGAGGCCAGGGTCATCACCTACCACAAGACGGAATAGGATCCAGGCTCGGATGAAAGGGAATCTAAAGAGATGGGCGAAAGGTTCGACGACAAGGTGGCCATAGTCACCGGTTCCTCCTCAGGGATCGGCAAGTCAATTGCCCTGCGAATGGCCCGCGAGGGTGCGGCGGTGTGCGTCGTGGCGAATCAGAACGTGCAGGGCGGCAAGGCGACGGCGCAGGAGATCAGCGACGGTGGTGGAGCCAGTCTGTTTGTCCAGGCCGACGTATCGGTGGCGGCGGACTGCAAGCGAATCGTGGACGAAACAATCGATACCCTCGGGCGTGTCGATATCCTGGTCAACGCGGAACCCACGGCTCTGGTATAAGGATGGATCACTGGCCGATTGGTAGGCAAACGAGCACGCCCTGAGTGAGGCGCTCAATCGTTGGTCAGGACGGCAACGGAGGTGCCGAGTGATCGAGCATAGAATCCGCGTGACAAGAAACGGCCAAGCAGTGGGCAAGCTCCCCGCCGAGCGCATTCCGCTGGACTACCCTGACATGTCCTGGCGGGCCGACCCTGCGGTCGGCATGGACGCAAGCGGCACCATCTATGCCGCCATGCGCATGCGTGTCTTCACGTCCGCCGATGGTGGGGAGACGTGGAGTTCACGTGAGGTAGAGGTTCCGGAACGCCATGTAAGCGCGGACATCAAGGTGTATGGCACCTTCGGTGTGTCGCGGGAGGGAGCGCTCCTGTGGACTTACAGCTTCGAGGGCGATGCCTACGTCCTTCGGAGCACAAACGGCGGCGAGGGGTGGGAGCCGTGGGGCAAGGTCGAGGACAAGTCACCCTACGCCCTGGCATACGGGGGCCAGGGGTCCATGACGGAATTGCCTGATGGGACAATCCTGTGGCCCGTCATACTGTCCGCGCCATCTGGCGAGGACGTTGAGGAACGACACCAGGAAGCCTGGAAGACGGGGCGATGGCAAGGTTCCGCCTCCTGGACATTGCATGTCTACCGCTCGACGGACGGGGGCCGCACATGGCCCGACAAGGCGCCGGTCCAGCCGTGGGCTGGCGAGACGAACATACTTGCCCTGCAATCGGGGCGCTTGCTCGTCGTCACCAGATATCAGCGTCATGCAGTGGCCCCGCCGCCTCCGAACGAACCGCCTGAATTGGCGGAAGTTGCCGCGCGAGCCACCGATGGCGACGCGAAATGGGCGGGGAAACGTGTGTTCTTCGCTGATTCGGACGATGGCGGAGCGACATGGACGAACTTCAGACCACTGTGGCGCCGGACGGGTGGAAAGATGGACCTCGCGCACGGAGAGGCGCACGGCCACGCGGTCCAACTGGCCGACGGGCGCGTCCTGGTCCTCCACGACTGCCGCTATCCGTACGACCTGGCTGATGTCCGAGCGCGGGTGAGCCACGACGAAGGCCAGAGCTGGAGGCCCGAAGTCTATCACGTGAGCCAGGGACACGGCTACGCCGGCAGCGTTGTGCTGGAGGACGGGACCATCGTTAGCGTCTGCGGCAACACGCCGCTGGATGCACAGGCCGAGCCGATGGCGCCGTGGCGGGCACAGGTGGTCCGCTGGCGCCTTCCGGACGAGGCGTGAAGAGTATTGCGGACTGCGCCTTTGAAGCCGTCCGCCTGGAACTGCACGGACCCCAACTCGGGCAGGTCTGTCGAAACAAGCGTCCGCTCCAACTCATGCAGCTTCCCCAGAATTCCAGTTCATCCGGGATCAACCGCCTGCCCGCCATAGACGCGCAGAGCATTCCCCCCAAGTACCATCGCCTGCTCACTGGATGACAAGAACTGAGTGTGCAGCTCGCCGAGCTTCACCAGCCTTGGGTAAGTCGCATGAAGCAGGAGACCCGGCGCATCACTGCCCCACATCACCTTGTCCGGACCGATTCGCTCTATCGCCAGACGTAGATACCGCTCAGCGCCCGGGTAGGGGTAATCCTCATCCGCGACATACGCCGGCAGCGCCGAGCTGTCAAACCACACGTTGGGCAGGCGGCCGAGGTCTATCTGTTCAAGCCACAGGCGCCACTGCTCCGTATCAGCCTCAACCTTCGGACTCGGCTGGGCCAGGTGTGCAATGACGATCCTGAGGTCAGGATGTTCGTCCGCAATACGGCGCAAAGCCCCGGTCTGATACGAACGGCTGCCCGCAGGTCCCAGATCCATGACGAGCGCCAGTCTTCGCCGCTCCAATTCATGCCACAGCCACGAAACGTGCGGATCGTCGAGCCTCGCCCCAGGATGAATGCCGCTCAGCCCGGTCATCTCGGTGAACTCCAGCTTGACACCCCTAAAGCGTGACGACGCGGACAGCTCCCGAGACGCTTGACGGCACCCGGAAGCCCACGGGTCCAGGTAACCGGCAGCCGTAAGTCGCTCCGGATAGCGGCGAATTGCATCGAGGACGTACGGATTCCAGTTGCCGTAGAGAGGCCCCTGGAGGAGAACTGCCTCGGAAACCCCTGCTTCATCCATGTCGGCAAGGAGCATTTCAACAGTGTATGCAGTTCCCTCTGCGCGAGGCGGCATCAGTTGAAGCTCTGCGTCGCCGACGGCAATGCGCCCGCCACCCGTCCCCCGAGTGGGACCCGCCCCGGTCAACCCGCGCACCTCAGGGAAGACATGCACATGCGCATCAACTATCATTGCTGCCCTTTGTCCGATGTCGGCTCTTCTATCGTCAGGCCGACGCGCGCCGCGGTCTCGACGATGAGGCGCCACGTCTCCTCGGGAAGCGGGATGCCCTCGGCCAGACGTCTCTCACGCATCCGGAAGTCAAGCGCACCCGGCATGACCACCTCGTCGTGACCCGGCGCCGGAGGAGTCGTCGTCATGTAGGTGCTCAGATCGTCCATCAGCTCCTTGAAACGACCAGTGCCGCAGAACGCGGCGGGATTGATCGCGATGAGACAGAGGCCGTTGATGTAAGGCAGGTCGACAGTGCTTTCCACTCCGGCCATGGTGCCGCTCAGTATCTCAACCAGCAGACCCAGGCCAAAGCCCTTGTAGCCGAACTGTGAGCCGAGCGGCAGTATGCTGCCGTGCGGAGTGGCGTAGAAGGCCTTTGGATCAGTAACCGGATTGCCGTACCCATCCAACATGCAGCCGGGCGGCACACGCTCTCCGCCGTACATAAGGACGCGGATCTTCCCCTCCGAGATCATGCTCGTGGACATATCCAGGACCACAGGCAGCCCATTGGTCGGGACGGCGTAGGCCAGCGGGTTGGTGGCCAACCTTCCTTCCCGGCCGCCCCAGGGCACAACCCAGTGGCCGTGCTTCGCGCTGTTCGCCGCGGCAAGGCACAACATGTTCCGCTCCGCCACCTTCTGAGCATATGAGCCCAAACGGCCGACGTGGTGATTGTTCCGGCTGACGACACACGCCAAGTCGTTCTTCTCAGCCTTTCCGCAGACGATGTCAACCATGCGCACGGCACCGACCTGCCCGAAGTTGAAGCCGCAGTCAACGATGGCAGTGGTGGGCGTCTCCCTGACGATCCGGATCTGCGCGCCGGGTTTGATTTTCCCGACCAGCACCTGTTCCGTGTACCAGATGTAGCGCGTGACGCCATGTGACTCCAGTCCCATGAGACTTGCTTCCACGAGCTCATCCGTGACAATTGCCGCCTCTTCAGGGGGTGCACCGCAGGCGCTGAAGAGCTCGATGCCCACGCTGCGGAGATACTCCGCGGAGAAGGTCCTCATTGATCCGTCTCCCTTTCTCACCTTTCTCTCTCCGTCTCGGCCAGATCAGGAACTGCTTCCCGCAGCCTCTATCCCCCGGCTCAATCGGGCTCGCACGGTTGCGGTGATCTGGTCCATGAACTTGACGAGATACCCGAAGTCGCCGCCGAGCTGAATCCACTGAACGCCCCGTTCAGCCATGATGCAGGCAAAGTCGGCATCCGCGTTCATGCCCGCCCCCACGGACAACCCAGCAGCGCGGGTCTTCGAGATGATCGTCTCAATGGCCGCGACCACCTCGGGGTGGTGAACATCCCCGAGCCTGCCCAGGGCCCCGGAGAGATCCCAGGGGCCGATCACCAAAGAGTCCAGCCCCGGAACACCCAGAATATCGTCGATGGCCTCCAGCGCCTCTTTAGTTTCAATCTGCACCGCAACAAAGATGCTGCTGTTCGCGCGCTCTATGTATTCAGAACCGCCGTTGCGCCCGTAGTTGGAGGGCACCCTGGGGCCAAAACCGCGGCGCCCCACCGGGGGATAGCGGCAGTCGCCGACGATCTGCCTCACCTCCTCCGCGCTGCGGACCAGCGGCACTATGATCCCTTCCGCGCCGGCATCCAACGCTGCCTTGATGTAGGGAGTGCTGCCGCACCCTACGCGCACGAGCGCCGGGACGTTCCTGGCGCGCGCAGCGAGCAGGTGACCCTGCAACGCCTCCGGGCTCATTGAACAGTGCTCCGTATCGATCCAGAAGAAGTCAACGCAGTCGCCCAGTGCATCGGTGACCAGCGGATCAGTGAACGAAATGCTTGCTCCGAGGCAGAGATACCTGGCCTTCAGATGCTGTCGAAACTTGACGATTGCCTCCATCACAACTGTGGTGCTCCATTAGAGATTCAGGTTTCGGAGCTCCTCTTCGCTCAAGAACGGAAGTGGGAGGAGTGCCAGTCCGCCGTCAACCACCCAATCAGCGCCGTAGGTGTAGCCGCTGAGGCGGTCAGAAAGCAGCATGGTCACCGCACGGCCTATCTCAATAGGTTGGCCGAAACGACGCGCTGGAATCAGCCTGCGAAGCTTGTCCTCCATTTCCGCCGAGATCTTGCCGGTCAGGCGCGTTCTGAAATGGCCGGGCGTGACCATGTTCACACGGATCCCGTACGGGGCCATCTCCACGGCCAGGTTCTGCGTATACATGTGCAGTCCCATCTTGGATATCCGGTAGGCCGTCTCGCGATACGAAGGGTTGAAGCGCGCCGTGGAGCCGATGATCACGACGGCGCCGCTGCCGCGCGCAATCATGTGCTTGCACACGTCCCGGCATGCCCACATGCAGGCTGATAGGTTCGTATTCAGTGTCTTGTACCAAGACTCCGAGTCAATCTTCGTAACGGGCTGATGCCAGGTCCATGCGGCGTTGTTCACGTACATGTCCAGGCGCCCGAGCGCAGCGATTGCCTGCTCGACCATCTTCACCACGTCGGACTCCCGGCTGACATCGGCAACGATGCGCACGCACTTCACGCCCAACGCGCGGACCTCTTCAATAGCAGCCGGGTCGGGATTGCGGCTGGCAACGGCCACATCCACGCCTTCCTCCGCCAGCGCGAGTGCAATGCCCTTGCCAATGCCGCTGCTGCCTCCCGTGATGAGAACGGTTTTGCCTCTCAGCTCTGTCTCCATTGCTCACTCCTCATTGCCTCAGTTTCGCCTTCGCTCGCTGCCTTTCACTGGCGCTTGCCGGTTCCGGCAGCCTGGATCACTCGATCCACCAACCCGCCCGGCAGACTCGGCCCGCGAAGGTCTTCCCCCTTCATCGCCGCTGGCATCGCCCAGAGCACGAGGTCCTGGTAGTAGTCATACCCGTTCCGCGGGGCGTTAGCGCCGTCGATGACAACCGGCCAATCCCAGTACCACCCGCTCTGCAGGATCTTGTTGACAGTGCGAGCGGCAAGGTCCAGCCCGAACTGGACCTGGCCCCGGTACATGTAGGTCATGGCCAGCATGAACGAGCCGGGGGGATGCACGCCGTGGCCTCCCCAGTATCCCGGGTCCCAATCGCCCTTCACGAGCGCGTTGCCCCCGGGCTTGCAGAACGTCACCGCTCCGACGTCCGACATGGCGATGCACGTCTGCTTCAGCGTCTCGAGCGTGGTGTCCACCCGGTCCACGCGGAACACCCCGTCCAGCCCGTGCAGGCGCGCCATCCACTCCCCGTCAAGCTGGTAGCCCATCACGACGTCGGACCGTTTGCCCGTTTCCAGCTCATTGAAGAGCATGTAGTGCGTGCCCGCCCACGCGTCCTTTTCCAGCACCGCGCTGCCCTGCTCTATCCACTGCTTGCACTGCTCGGCGAACTCGGAGTCGCCCTTCGCCTCGGCCATGCGCAGCGCCATGCGGAGCTGGGCGAGGTGGGCTCCTCCGACGTGGGGCACAATGCCGAGCAGCTGGCAGCTCTCGAACCAGTCCTGGGCCTTGTTCCCCTCGGGCATGCTGACGACCCCGGCGGCGCCCGAGCCCGGCCTCAGGTTCATCGTGAAGATGACGTTCTTCTTCACCGATTCGTAGAACTCGTCCAGGATGGCGTCGTCCCCCGTCTTCAGCCACATCCTGTCCACCATGTCGACGTAGCACGGACCGTCGAGGGTGGTCTGAGGGTTGCTGCTGTAGCCCGGCGAGGGAAGCGCCATCTCATAGTATCCGCTGCCGACCGTGATGCCGCCGAAGACCCACGGCGCCGCGCCGCTGGAATACTGGTAGGCCTTGTAGGTGCGCAACGTGGACATGGCCAGCTCTGGGAAGAAGTACACTAGGGGCCAGTTGCCGTAGAAGCTGCAAGGAATGCACTCGATCTGGGGACAGCCGCGCGGCGACTCATTCATCCCGAAGATGCCGTCCTCAGGCCGACACCAATCCCCTATCGGCGGCTTGGCCTGCGCCCAGACGGAGACCTCGGTAATCAGATGCAGCACGGTCACCAGCGACTCGCGCAGCCACAGCGGCTTGTCCTTGTCCGCGTAGATCGTCTCCTGCCACGCCAGGATGCGCTTCAGAAGCGATTTGTGCTTGCGCGCAAGCGCCCGCGCAACGGCCGTTGCACTCTTGTAGCGCGAGGCGTACATGTGGCTGTACGCGTTCCCGCCGGCGCTCATGGTGCCATTGCCCATCCACTCGGGGGTATACCACGCCAGAACGAAGCGGACCACCTTTTCCTCACCCGGCGAAAGTGAATAGTCCACTGCAACGCTGCTGCCGCCAGAGTTGTAGGCCGGGAGCTGATAGAAGATCATCTCCCACGCCCCTCCGTCCACGCCGAGCTCTCCGCCCACGCGCACATTCTCCTCTCCGATCGCACACAGCGCGTAGCTGGCCTGCTTGGAGCTTACCGCGATGCCCTGAAGCGTGCCCTTAAGCTCGCGCCTCCTGAACCGGCTGGTGCCCGCTTCACTCTCCAAGGGCCCTGGAAAGCTGAACACCAGGGTCCCCTTTCGAGGCTCCTCGCTCCCGTTGCGCAGGTGCACCTCGAACACCGCGCCCGGCGTATTGGAGGCCGCAACATCCCCCGGCAGGAACGGCGTCCATGCGCGCACCCCGACGCTCACCGGCGAGTCGGTCGCGAACTCCATGTCCGCCACAGGGTAGTGGCCCCAGTAGTGGATCTCAGAAGCCGTCCGCACGCCATAGTACCAGCGATTGTTGAGAGTCCATGTGCTCCCGTCCCGTCCACCCATGTCGAGAGTCGTCAACACCCATGTCTGCTCCCCGACAGCGATCCCCAGGAAGGGGAGGTTCATCGGCCCCCTGCGCGGAATCAGGGAGTTGAAGATCGTGTTGTAGCCCAGCAGGCCGGTTGCCTCCACGTCGAGGCAACCCGTGTCAACGCCTCCCAAAGGCACGCCGCAAACGGGTGGATTGGTCCCCCGGTGAATGACGCCGGCCACCGGCTTGGAGAACCCGTCAGCCTTGAACTCGACCCATTCCCGCTCGGGCAGATCCAAAGGAAACAGTGTCTCACCCATTGCCCAGCTCCTCTCGTATCGCTAAAGCGCAACCGCTCCGATCGCGTTGATCAGCTGCTGACCGATCAAACGTCCATTGTGTGCAGATTACACTTGCGTCATCAAGCAACCTTGCCTTATTGCCTCTCAAGCACGAGCACCCAGTCCAGGTAGACGGGCATATACGTGAACGGCATTCGCCAGTCGCCCGCTTCGTCAGGTGTTATCACCCCGAGGTCGTGCTCTCCGCCGTTGACCGGATTGAAGAGGAACGCGTGGTACCGGACGTCCGACTCCATCTGCTTGACCACGGCGTTCGGCGTGAAAAACGGCAGGAAGATCACCCTGACTTCGTGGGGGATGCCTGCGGCAAAGGGCAAGAGGTAGTCATCCTCCGTCCAGTGCGGCTCGACCCACTCCGGATGCGGCTCGAACCGCCACCATTCGTACCTCTCGAGCAGCCGCTTCGCCATGCCCAAATGGGCCGAGCCTGGCAGTTGATGCGCCTCCTCCCATGGCGTGTCCCCCCAGGACATCCCGTGGGGCGAGGGACCGTACGGCCTCTCGCGGGAGTTCACCTGCCAGATGCCGTTGGCGCCGTAAGTATGCCCGGCAGCGCCCGACAGCATGCAGGCCCAGAACATGAATCGCTGCACCTGGTCGCGGCAACACCCGCCGATCCCTTCGTAGCAGACCTCACCGTCTATCACGGGCATGCGAGGGGCACGGCGACGGCCTTCCACCACGAGCCGGACGGTATCGGGGATGCTCCGGCGGTCTCCGTGACCGGTCTGAAGCATCTCCAGGTCCAGCAACGCGGGGTCTTCCACCTGGTCGCGTCCGCACTGCGTGGGGTGAACTGTCAGCGGATGACGATAAGGGTCAACCGCGCGGACATACCGTGCCAGATCCGTCCAGCCCTTCTTCAGAAGCTGCTGGTCGTTCTCCTTCTCTTCCGAAAGATAGAAGGGCATGGTCGCCTCGCCCGCCAGGCACCAGACTACCGGGTGGCCTCCGTAGCGCGCCACGAGGTATCGCCAGTGCTTCTTCATTTTCTCGACGCCCATCCACTTCAGGAAATAGCCCCAGCAGCCCACGATGCACGGCACAAGCCCTGACGCCACCAGGCGGTCGATCCTTAAGTCCGCCATGTCGAAGTAGGCGGGGTTCATGCGGGAGTAATCCTCATCCCAAGGGAAACCCGCTTCATTCTCTCCCCTCTCATCGAAGGGATTCATATCGGGGTAGAGACCGGCGACGATCTGTATGACCGAGAACCCTTTCGCCACCCGGTCTGTAACCAACGTCTGGAAGTCACCGGGCCATCTCAGTCGCCTGCACAGGCCCATCCACCAGGTATCTCCGAGCCAGAAGAACGGCGTTCCGTCGAGATGCTCCAGGTGGCGGCGGTCCTGGCTCACGCGTAGCGGACCGTGTCTCAGCAGCTCGTTGTCACCCTCGTAGGGCCTTACCTCGAGCTGGCCTTCCTGCGCGTGAAGGTCTGCGTTGCTCTGATCTGAGCAGACAGTCCGGAAGCGATGCGTGCCGACCTTCGCCGATGCATAGCGCACGCGCCACACATTCCCCCCAGCCCAGAACGCCGGGACGCGCCTCTCCTTGCCTTCGGGGTCGGTGAATGCTACGTCCAGCTCGACGTCGTTGAACGGGTCAGCATAGGTGCGGCCTGAAGAGTACGACCACTCCGTGAGACAGTTCTGCGCAGAGTATCTCGCCTGCATCCTGCATCCTTTCTCATCGTGTGCCTAGGCACCCCATTGTACACACGGGTGGCCTCGTGACAAGCTGCTTCGCCGGTCGGCCGCCGCCAAAAGAACCGGTGAGGCGTGGTTTCCCTTAGACAAATCCAGGCGATTGCTGTCTCTTATAGTATATGAGCGACTCGAGCGACGGATTGCCCTCGGACCAACTGTTGCGTGGCCTGGCCGAGGGCCGGGAAGATGCCTTTGTCGAACTGTACGGCCGGTTCGGCCGGCGGCTGTTCCGCGCCGCTTTCGCCATGCTCGGGTCGCCTGAGGACGCCGAAGACGTAGTACAGGAGGTGTTCACGAGCATGTACCGGGCGCGACGATCCCTGGCCACAGTTCGGAATCTGACGGGCTATGTGTTCGCTGCTTTGCGCCACGCTGCAGGCAGGCGCGCAAAACAGTTGCGCAAGTGGCAGAGAGACAGCGTCGCCGCCGGCGAGATCGCGCGAGGGCTTACACATGGCAGCGTGTCGACTCGGAAACCATCCGTCCTGGAGCAGGCGCTCAGGTCGCTGCCGCCGGAGCAGCGGGAGGTAATCGCCCTCAAGATAGATGCAGGCCTGACTTTTGTCGAGATTGGGGCTGCGTTGGACATCAGCCCGAATACGGCGGCGAGCCGTTATCGCTATGCCCTCGAGAAACTGCGCGTTGCATTGCAGGAGGAACCGTAATGGGTAACCTTGAATTGCCCAAGGACCTGGCGGATCTGGAGCAGCGGTTAGCCGCGCGGTCGATGCCGGAGCCATCGCCGGAGCTGCGAGAGCGGATAATCGCAGCCATACGGAGGCAGCCCGTCGGAAGCCCGCCTGCTGAACCGGCAGGCATCTGGACGTTTGCGGCCGCTGCGGGGGCGCTGCTGCTCCTGCTGTTAAACCTGTCAATGAGTGCGGCCAATTGCACTGACTGGAAGGTCTGGGAGCGACCCCGGCAGCAGGACGTTGCCTCCGCTGTCCGGAGGCTGCGCGAGATTGTCCCCGAGCTGTCCGAGCAAGAGGCGCGCTACTTAACGCGCGCGATGGAAAGCGGCTCGCGACTGGTTATGATGCCCGATCTGAAGAGACGCCCAGGGGGGCTTATGGAGTTCACGCTGACGCCAAGCGCAAGCATTCGGAAGGAGACTGGAAATGGGTTACTTCCTGGTATGGATTGAGAGCCTGACGGCCTGCCTGCTTCTATTGGCTTTGGTCACGGCCTGTTCGGCGCGTTTGTCGAGACGCTGGTTGGGCATCCTGCTGTCGTCGCTGGCCGCGTCGCTGCCGTTTCTGGCCGGCCTGCCGCTGAGCGTTATGGGTGCGATCCTGATGTGGAAGTGGCCCATACACAGTTGGCTCTTCTATTTCATGTTTCCCTGGACGGTCGCCTATGTTGTCGGCGCCGTGATCGTTTTGCGCCGCGGTCCGCGGGTGCGCGCAGACGTCCCCCCGGCTTCAGCCTGGCCGCGCGCCAGGCTGGCCATTGCGACCAGCGTGGCCATACTGGCGTGCGCAATGACCTTCTGGAACCTGAACCTCGCGGCCGAGAACAAGCTCGCGGCCATAAGGGCGGAAGCCGGTGCGCTGGCGCTCTCAGTTGCCCCGTCGCGCCCGCCCGATTCTGAGAACGCTGCACTGCTATACGAGAAGGCTTCCGAGTTGATCGGAAGAAACACAAAGATCCCCCAATACTTGGACGATGCGGACGCAGAGAAACTCCGGGCCTCCCTCAGCGCGTATCAGCCGGCGGCGCTCAAGGTTTTCAGCCGGGCGGACGATGAGGAACTGCAGGCCTTCCTCAGGGAGCATGAGCCGGCCCTCAGGCTCCTGCGCCGGGCGGCAGCGATGCCCGGCTGCTACTTCGAGCGCGGCTACCCGATCCCCAACTCGAAAGAGCTGATGCGCGGCGTGGACGACATGCCCCAGGGAGCCCGTCTGCTGGACCTGGACGCTCGCGTCCAGGCAGCCCGGGGCCAGGCAGGGCCCGCGCTGGAGGACGTTTCCGCCATCTTCGGCATGGCGCGCCATGCGGGCGAAACTGCGGCATTGATCCACGCTCTTGTGGCAATAGCCATTGGCAGCCGCGGACATTCGACGTTGGAGGCTGTCCTTGCCGATTGTGAGCCATCGGAGGCGGACCTGGCAGGCTTGCCGCCGGATGAGGTTTTCTCCTACTGGCGGCTCTTTCAACGTTCGATGCGGATGGAGCGGGCATTCGGCCTCTCGATGTTCGCAGATCAACCTTCGTTGGCTGTGGGGGCACCTTTCACGCCCAAGGGGCTTTTCATGCTCAAGGAGCTATCCGGCTACAGAAGCTTGATGGCGGAACTGGATAAGGCGCTGGCCCTTCCCTGCCACGAGGCCCTCCGGCGAATAAAACGCCTGGAAGCAGAGTCCCTTGGGGGGCGCTGGGGTGTCTTTCAGGCGGAGCTCTATCCTGCACTGGAGACGAACGTCCCCGCGGCCGCTAAGGTGGAGGCCATGCATCGGCTCGACAACCTGGCGTTGGCCGCAACGGCCTACCGCATCAAGCACGGTGCGTTCCCTGTCCGACCCGAGGATCTTGTGCCGGAGTTCCTGATGGCCGTGCCGAAAGATCCCTTCGACGGCGAACCCATCAGGATGAAGGCCACAGAGGAAGGCATCCTGTTCTACAGCATCGGCCCTGACTTGAAGGACGACGGCGGCGCTGAGTTGAAATACAACGGAGACATCCGAAGCTGGATTGGCGACCTGACCTTCCGCCTCGCAATGCCGGCAGGGCAGTCCCCTCCGAACGGGGCCAGGTAGAGTATCGGGGAGGAGGAAGTGTTGACAGATCGCTGCCCCCTGCATATACTCCGACCCCGGCTCAGCGAATCGCGTTGGCACTGGGCGATATGGTGAAGCTCGGCCCCTATCTTCAGCCGCGCTTTCCGAGTCCGAGAGTCCAGGCAGATGATCAGGAACGAGAGAAGTGCTGGCTTGAGACGGCTGGTCCTGCTGCTCACCGCGCTTGCAGGTCTAATGCCGGCGGCGGGCTGCCGGACGCTCGCCTGCCCCGTGTGCGCCGGGCGTCCGGCCGTCGCGATGGCGCTGGAAGGCCCGGACGAGACCGTGTCGTTCACTCTGGCCAGCTCCCGCGGCACCTGCGCAGGTGACCTGCACATCGGCAAGGTGTGGTTCGAGACTGCGCTCGGCTTCACGACGCTGGAGGGACATCCCTTCTGGATGCGCAACGGCGGCGACGGGCTGCTCGCCCGCTGGCGTTTCGAGGGCGACCACGAGATCAGTGCTTCCTTCGTGCCCGATGAGCAGGGCTTCGTCTGCCGGGTGAGCGCGGACGCCGGCCCGACGATTCTCAGGTGGGGTCTTAGCATCACGGCGGCAGAGGACGAGCACTTCACGGGGGTCTTCGAGAGAACCGTGGACGGCCGCGAGGAAGAGTCCTGGCGCGAAGGCATCACGGAGGCAATGGACCTGCGCGGCCAGACGATCGAGATGATCGTCAAGCCTTCGCTATCCGTGTATGCGCCGTTCTACGTCTCCTCGCGCGGCTACGGGCTGTTCGTCCACGGCACGTGGCCGGGCAGGTATGACTTCTGCAAAGAGGACCCGCAGAACGTTAAGGTCGAATGCGAGGGGCCCTCGCTGAGCTTCCGCATCTACACGGGCGGCCGGCCCGCTGAGGTCGTGAAAGCTCACGCGCTCGAAGCCGGACCGCCGATCCTTCCCCCGCGCTGGGCGTTCACGCCCTGGCGCTGGCGCGACGAGCACGTGAACCTCGACCACTACTTCGACGGCACGCCCGTCAACGCGCCGTACAACAGCCAGGTCGTTGAAGACATCCTGATGATGTCCGCCCTCGACATCCCGTGCGGCGTTTACTGGGTCGACCGTCCCTGGGCCAAAGGGAGCTTCGGGTTCGACGATTTCGAGTGGGACCCCGAGCGTCTGCCGCGCGCGGAGGAGATGGTCCGGTGGCTCAATGGGCGGAACGTGCGGTTCCTGCTGTGGATCGCGCCCTGGGTTACGGGTGACATGGCCAGGCAGGCCGTCGAGGAGGGCTATAGCCTGCCCGGCCAGACGGCGCTCCTGGAGGGACGCGTGCTAATCGATTTCACGAATCCCGAGGCCCGGAAGTGGTGGCAGGAGAAAGGCATTCGGAAGATGCTGCGGCAGGGCGTCTGCGGGTTCAAGCTGGACCGCGGGGAGGAGGTCATGCCCGAGCGGCGCGACATGTTCGTCTTTGATGGGCGGACGACGCGCGAGAACCGCAATGACTACGTCGTCCAGTATGCGCGTGCGGTCTGGGACGCCTGCCGGACGGAGCGGGCCGAGGACTTCGTTCTCATGCCGCGTGCCGCGTATACGGGCAGCTCACGCTACGCCGTGTTCTGGGGTGGCGACATAGCCTCACAACCGGAGGGGCTACGCTGCGCGATCATCGCGCTGCTTCGCAGCTCCGTGATGGGCTATCCATTCTGGGGATCGGATACGGGCGGCTACTGGGACAGCCCGCTTGACCGCGAAGTGCTGGCGCGGTGGCTGGCCTTCAGTTGTTTCTGCCCGGTCATGGAGGTCGGACCCACGGAGAACCGCGCCCCCTGGGATATGCCGAGCGAACCGCACTACGATGCGGAGGTGATCGCCGTGTGGCGGCTCTACGCGAAGCTGCACAATTCCCTCGCGGACTACACCTACGCCCGCGCGCGTGAGGCACACGAGACGGGGATGCCCGTCGCGCGGCCTCTGTTCCTGGTCTGGCCGGAGCAGCCCGAAGCGTGGGAAGACTGGCAGACATACCTGTACGGGCCGGACATACTTGTCTCTCCCGTCTGGCAGAAGGGGCAGACGGAACACACGCTGTATCTGCCCGCGGGTGAGACTTGGATCGACGCGTGGAACCCGGAGCAGGTCTACCCCGGCGGCCGGAAGATCACCGTGGACGCGCCCATGCACAAGATGCCAATCTTCGTCCGCAAGGGCTCGGGAACCGAATTGGGCGACCTGAACGCCCTGTGGGAGGAGTCCCTGCGCATGGCCTCGAAGCGTCCCGACCTAAAGACCCTCGAAGACGAGGCCTTCCGCGCGGCGGCCCCCTGATTAGTTCTTACCTCGATAGCTGATATTCCCGTTGCAGGGATGTGCGCCTACCGCCACGGCCTGTCATCAAGTAGGCCGCACATGAGTCCAAGCACGAACTCCACCACCCTCTCGTCAGCAACCAGCGCGTACTTCATCAGCACCGTCCTGTGGCCCGGGTGATAGGCGTGCACGCGCAACCACAACCCGCGCTCCACTGCGGTCCTGTGGAAGCCCAGGGCATCCGCCCTGTGGCAGAACTTCATCCCGGTCAGCAGGCCGTAGCCGTTCACCGTCTCGATCAGGTCCGGGAACTGCGAAGCGAGAACGCGCAGGCCGTCATTATGCCGCTGCGTGACGCGGGCGATGCGGTCGCTCTCGTGCTCGATGAGCGAGAGGTTGCAGAGGCCCACCAGGGCAGCGAGCGAGGCATTGCCGTTCGTGCTGAGGGCATCGTATTGCTCGAGGATGTCCAGTTCGTGCCGGTAGATAACCCCAGCCAGCGGATGGAAGCCCGCCGTCATGCCCTTGCCGACGATAACCAGATCGGGTGTGAGCCCGAACTCCCGGAACAGGAAGACCCCGGGATACCAGAACCCGGTCTGAATCTCGTCCAGAGCCATCAGCGCGCCGTGCTCAGTGCACAACCGTCGGGCCAGTTGCAGGTAGTCCTTGTCTACGAGCACCGCCTCACGGTTCATCATTACCGGTTCCGCCCAGAACCCCGCAACACGTTCTCCGTACTCGCTGAACGCAGCCTCAAGCGCGTCCGCGTCGTTGGGCTCGACCTGCACCACCTCCAGCCCGGCCAGCAGTCCCGGCCACATGCCCCGCAAGGTCTGGGCAACGATGTCCGTGCCGTGGTAGTTGCCGATGAGCGATAGCATCACCGGCGGTCCCAGTCGCGAGCGGGCAGCGTCAGTCCGGTAGCGCGTAAGCATAACCTTCAGGGCCGCGCCGCAAGCCACGCTGCCCGTGGCCAGGCCGAGCATGACACGATCCAGCCCGCTGTCCTCGCCCCCGCTGAGCGCCACGAGCCTCTCGGCGAGTTCTTTAACGGGCACGCTGGGCGTGTTAGCGTGGTTGTCCCAGACGACGCCCAGCTCCATCGCCTCGGCCACGGCCGCGTTGAGCGCAGGATGATTGTAGCCCCAGGTCATCTGATAATGCCCGCTGACGCAGTCAAGCATGACCTTACCGGACTGCGTAACGTAGAACACCCCGCGGCCTGTCAGCACGTCGTCCTCGCATCCCTTCCCCGCCCCGAAGGAAGCGGGGAACGATCGCTTGTCGGCGGTCTGCACCCCTAGCGCCAATTCAGGAACCGTCTGGCCCACTATCTCAAGGAGTTCCGCCGTGTCCTTGTCTTCCAAGAACTTTCGTGCGCGGGCAAACGCTTCAGAAACCGCATCGCCAAGCACAGCGCGACAACCGACCCTCGTATCACCAGCCATCAACTCAACCTGCCTTCCTCAGAACTCTTGTGAGTCTTCATTCGCGTACGGCACAGCGCGGCCGACGATCTCCAGAACAGCATCGCGAAAGAGGGCTCGCCATTGTACGAGCCCCGCAAAACCTGTCAACTTGACTCCTGCGTAGGCAGTCTGTAAGTTATGTGGCGCCGCATCGGCCTCGGCCCGTTTCGGGCACGCGGAATGTCGTTCCGTCTGCAGTACCCACGCGGCCAAATGGCCGACAAGCCGGCATGCTTGCTCGATGCCATGGCGCTGGCCATTCTCGGCCTTTGACGGGACAAGGTTCTACATGTCCACGAGCCTGTTCGACTCCCGAGAGGAAACGACGGGGATAAGCGTTTTCAGTGTCCGCAGCATCCTCCTCGGGACGATCATGTGCCTGGTCATAGGCATATTGGATCCTACGTGGACGTTCTATATTCATAGCTCAATGTTATTCCTGGATTACAGCGTCGGCGGGGCGATGTTCTTCCTATTCCTCTTGGTGCTGATAATCAACGGCGTACTGGGCAAGGTCTGGCGCAAGGTGGCCTTCAGGTCTGGCGAGATGGTGGTCGTCACTGTGATGATGCTCGTGGCCGGTGCGATCACGACGATGGGCCTTACGGGCTACCTCGTTCCCAACATGACCTCACCCTACTACCTGGCCACGCCTGAGAATGAGTGGGGGCAAAAGCTCTGGCCCGCCCTGCCGGAGTGGACTGTGCCGCTGGACCCGGCCGAGCCGGGCACCCCCACCAGTGCCCGAACCGCCACTATTATGGAATTCTACAATGGCGTCAAGGACAAGAGCGCCATCCTGCCCCAGGCATGGTGGAAGCTTAAGGGCCTCAAGAAGAGCGCGCAGAACTTCGGCAGGATAACTGCGTCCATGCCCTGGAAGCCGTGGATCAAGCCGCTGGCATTCTGGGGCATCATCTTGATGGCGCTCTACGGCTGCATGATATCCGTGATGACCATAATGCGAAAGCAATGGGTTGAATACGAGCGACTCACGTTCCCCGTAGCGCAGGTCCCCCAGGAACTGTGCGCGGCGGCCGCAAGTCCGTGGGGCCGCTCCTCGATCTTCCGCAATCTGCTGTTCTGGATCGGCTTCGGCGTGCCTTTCCTGATCGGTTCGCTCACCGCCTTGCATAAGTTCTATCCCGGCACCCCGACAATACCGATCCGAGGTTGGATCACCTCAATCGGGCCCATAAAAATGGAGGTTTACTTCAGTTGCGCAGTGCTGGGCTTCACGTTTCTCATCCCCAACGAGGTCGCCTTCAGCGTATGGTTCCTCAACATCCTTTCCTTCATCTTCCGCTCCATACTCAAGAAATACGACCTCGACATGGACGCCAACCTGGGACTCTACGGGGCCGCGGACTATCCCATCATGGCGTATCAGGGCATGGGAGCGATGCTCGTATTCACCCTGGGCAGCCTGTACTTCGCGCGGCAGCACCTTAGGAGAGTTATCTTGTGCGCGTTCGGCCCGAACAAGACAATGGCACTCGTCTACTCCCTGGCAAGCGTAACATGGCTCATCGTGGCGTTCGCGCTTGTTGCGAGATTGATTCTCGACCCACTCATGGCCGCCTTGATCGTCATGTTGCCGTGGTGTTTGCTCACCCTCCTCCTGTCCCGGATTGAGTCGGTGGCTGCCGACCGCACGCACACAAGCGAACAGGCCTACGACCAGAACGAGCCCTCTTCCTACCGAACGGCGCTGGTCATCCTGGTGGTCGGCGCGGTGATCATGATAGCATGGCTCCACAAGGCCGGACTGCACCCGTTGTACGGATGCGTTTTCGTGTCTGCGGCCCTCCTGATCTTCTACGGCGTCACTCGCGTCGTTGCACAGTGCGGCGTGTCCGTAACCATTTGCCCGATGATCGCGCCAGTATTCATGACCACGACGTTCGGAGGGGCCAATATCTCGGCGGACGGCATCGGAGCGTTGACGCAGAGCTGGAGCTGGGTGAGCGACATCCGCACGACGGTCATGGGCGCGGCGGCACACGCCATGTACCTTGCCCGCAGGAAGGCGCGAGGGCTGTTCGTTCCCTTGTTCCTCGCCTCAGCCATCACCTTCGTGACGGCCACTTTGGCAACGATATGGTGTGGCTATCGCGTCGGAGCGGCGAATCTCGACTCATGGTTCTTCTTCTCCGGCCCTCGCGCCGCGTTCGGCTGGGGACTGCGCGAGATTACGGCAGGCGCGCAGCCCCATCCCGGCGCCTTCTCGTGGATGGCAGTCGGGGCTGCCATTATGGGCGCGCTTGTGGTGGCGCACCGCTCCCTGTACTGGTGGCCCATCCATCCGGTGGGGTTCATCATCTGCTCGGTCTTCTGGTCGGACGTTATGTGGCTCACCGTCTTCCTCGGATGGGTGATAAAGGTGATAGTCGCAAAGATAGGCGGCAACAGGCTTCTGCGCAAGGCGCGGTGGTTCTTCCTGGGCATGATACTCGGGCAGTTCAGCGTGGCCGGCGTCTGGGCCATGTTCGACTTGGTGACAGGCACCACGTATCACTCAATATTCTCGGTGTAGGCGCCCCCGGGCGACGGATGACCGCCCGATCTCGGAGATGGCAATGATGCAGGGAAATCTGGAACCAAGGGCAGAAGTCGGGCTGCCGCGCGCGCCTACTCCCACGTTCGCTGCGAAACCCCCGGGTGAGGACGGTGGCACTGCCGCTCTCACCGTGCGTAGCGTGTTGTTAGGGGCGCTCATGTGCCTGGTCATAGGCATATTGGATCCTACCTGGACGTTCTACCTTCACAGCTCAACATTGTTCCTGGACTACAGCGTCGGCGGGGCGATGTTCTTCCTATTCCTCTTGGTGCTGATAATCAACGGCGTGCTGGGCAAGGTCTGGCGCAAGGTGGCCTTCAGGTCTGGCGAGATGGTGGTCGTCACTGTGATGATGCTCGTGGCCGGTGCGATCACGACGACGGGCCTTACGGGCTACCTCGTTCCCAACATGACCTCACCCTACTACCTGGCCACGCCTGAGAATGAGTGGGGGCAAAAGCTCTGGCCCGCCCTGCCGGAGTGGACTGTGCCGCTGGACCCGGCCGAGCCGGGCACCCCCACCAGTGCCCGAACCGTCACTATTATGGAATTCTACAATGGCGTCAAGGATAAGAGCGCCATCCTGCCCCAGGCATGGTGGAAGCTTAAGGGCCTCAAGAAGAGCGCGCAGAACTTCGGCAGGATAACCGCGTCCATGCCCTGGAAGCCGTGGATCAAGCCGCTGGCATTCTGGGGC
>Ga0315289_10000396_pt1 | contig 68034 bp, 83 predicted proteins | sample YL17G11_40_MG_FD_203452 | JGI IMG/M metagenome (GOLD analysis project Ga0315289, IMG submission 203452) | Sediment microbial communities from Yellowstone Lake, YNP, Wyoming, USA - YL17G11_40 | ecosystem: Environmental > Aquatic > Freshwater > Lake > Sediment | place: USA: Wyoming | collected... | reverse complement strand
CCATTCGTGCCTAAGCACATACGTAAGGAATTTCTTGCCCTGGTTGCTGTAGGGAAGGTGCGGACACATAACATCGACATGGTCCGTGAGGGCCTCGTCCTCCTTGAAGGGTATCCATCGCTTGGCTTCCTTTGCCCAATCAGCATATGCATATTTCATGGCCAGCTGGTAGCACCAGTCCGAATAGGGACCGAGGGTTTGAGCGACCTCAAGGTCGTTCGGATGCCAGAAATCAGGAACATCGTGGGTGTAGGTGCCAAAAACAGGAAGATCGTCCAGCGGTTCGAAAGCTAGCAGGCGCGGGTCCTCCTTAAGGACCATTGCGACAGAACCGGCGCCCTGAGTCGGTTCGGCATCGGTTTTGAGACCGTACTTGGCTATGTCGGTGGTTGCAATTATTCCGACCTTGCCCTTGTTGCGACCGGACAGCAGCCAATCGGCGTAGCTCTCGACAACATATGCCGGACTCACGCACGCCTCCTTGTAGTCAACTGCGCCCACGTTCCTGAGCGAGCCATTTCCGAGCTTGCCTTCAAGCATTCCGTGCACACGTATGGCAATCGTCTTTGACATGTCGTCGTTCGATTCGGTAGCGACGTATATGCGACCTATCTTTTCCGTCTCCTTGTCGAGACCGTTATCCTGCATCAACTTCCATATAGAATTAGCCGCCATGGTTGCGGCATCCTCGTAGGTATCGTTAACAGCTATCTTCTCACAGCCCAAGCCATTGACATATTTGCTCGGATCAACGTTGCGCACGTTCGCAAGCTCAGAGGTATCTATGAAAAGCCGCGGAACATAGACGGAAATGGCGTCTATACCTATCTGTCTTTTTTCTGGCATTCATAACCACATCTTAGTGATAACTATTAGGGCTTCCCTGTATTTAAGATTACCTGTGCTGGGTAATAAGCCTGCCTACGACAACAGCCATATTCGACAATTTAAGAACGCGGAGGCGATATCTTTTTATGAAACTGCAACAGCTGAAGGAGGGCAAGGTCAAACTTTTCGCTTATGGCGGCAAGCCATGGAATGCGGACGTGTTCTTCAACCCGGAGGCAGAGGTGACACGGGACCTTTCCGTAGCTGCAGTGCAGGCCTGGCAGAGGATGAACAAGGAAAAGCTGACGGTCTGCGACGCTTTGGCTGGTTCTGGGTGTCGCGGGCTGAGATATGCCAAAGAAGTCAATGGCCTAAAGAGCGTTCTGTTGAATGATTTCAATCCCGTTTCGGCACGACTCATAAAGAAGAACATAGCCCTTAACAAACTGGGCAGGCTGTGCAAGGCTAGCAGATGCGACGCGAATGTATTGCTCTCGGGGAAGATGTTCGGCATCGTCGACATAGATCCCTTCGGCCCGCCAGTGCCCTTTCTCGACAGCGCGGCCCGCTCGGTGCTCTGGAACGGCATGCTGGCCGTAACGGCAACGGACACGTCCGGCCTTGCAGGCACCTATCCAGAAACGTGCTTAAGAAAATACGGCATACGCTCGATGAAAACGGACTACTACGCGGAACTGGGCATGCGCATATTGATATCCTCAATCATCTCGACGTGCGCGCACCATGAAAGGGGGTTCATGCCGCTTTTCTCCTTCGCCACGACCCATTATTATCGCGTTTTCGGCACTGTCGAGAACAACCGCAGCGCAGCTGATGACGCTCTCAGGCAGTTCGGCTATGTCAGCCATTGCTTCAAGTGCGGAAACCGTGTAATCGGCAGGAGCGAGACCTGCGGGCACTGCGAGTCGCCCATGCGAACAGCAGGGCCGCTCTGGCTTGGAAGGCTCAATGACAAGGCGTTCTTCCAGGCCGTTATGGCCGATGTCGGCAAAAGGAAGTTCAGGCTTGCGCAGCAGGACATGAAACTGCTGCAGCTGATAGAGCAGGAAACGGAGCTGCCGCCGTTCTACTACAACCTGCACGAGATCGCAAGGATGAACAAGACGGCGATACCTAGAATCGAAAAATTGATAGGCGAGCTGCAAAGGAAGGGGTTTGCTGCCGGCAGAACCCATTTCTGCCCGACAGCCGTTAAAACAGATGCAAAATTTGACGTGTTGCTGGAGATTCTCAGGACGGAACCCCTGCGCTAGCAAGGTGACATTCTACGAAATTTGGCGAGAATTGTTCCGCATAGCATTGCTGGCACGCTTCCAGCTGCTTCCTGTATTCTGGGTTTACATCAGATGCGCTCCGTATATAGGACATTGCCTTTCGACAGATGCTGGAATCCTTTTTCTTTTTTGCAGAAATGCAGAGTTCGTCGGCCTTTTCCTTGTATTTCCTTGCCGTCTGACCAAAAATCGATTCCCTTATGAGCTCTTCGGCTATAGGCCTGACCTTCTGAAAGGTTTCCTCGAACGCATCAGGCATTTACTTCGCCCTGACCATGCGCGACTTCATGCGGTTATAGAACGGGCACTTGCCAACGCGCGGCCAGAAACATTGCGGTCCGAGGCACGATCCCATGCCCTTGTAAAAATAGCATGTCTTTACCGTGTCACCCTTGCGGATGACGGTCGGCCTCTTCGGCTCCACGCGCTTGAACAGTCCGACACCGCCCCTGAATTCGCTTTCTATTTCAGTCATTGTATCACAACTAAGTAATAACTAATAGGTTCAGGCCATATTTAAAACTATCGTTTAGTAGTAAAAATATACTATCTTTAAATCTTTTGTGAAACTAAACCTTCTTATGAAGCGCCTCGAAAAGCAGTATAACTGCTATCAACTGGCCAAGCTTGGGAGATTCTACTTAGGTGTCGCCAAGAAGTACGTCGAGGATGCCGAAAAGGAGATACTTGACCGCGGAAACAGGGACATGCTGTTGAAAAAGTTCAACGAGTTCTGCGAAATGGCCATCAGGCACTGCGCTAGCGCCATTTCATACACTCTGAGGAACAAGGATCCAGAGCTCCTGCCTGTCAGAGCGGAGTGTTTTTACTGTGTATCGGATGCTTACACGGAAAGGACGAAATATCACGACGCGATATTGAATAGCAAATCCAAGAGTCTGACGTATCTCTCCGAGCAGGAACATATTTCGAGGTTTACAAAAAATGAAAAGTTCATCAGCAAACATCGGAAGAATCTTGCGGATAGAGTGACTGACGTGGAAGCGGAAAGCAAAAGGAAGAAGACGTGTCATGAGAAGGCGGATAGAGCAGATAAAATGGCCAAGGCGGCCGAAAAGGAATACGCCGAGTATCTTGAGATGAAGGAGGAGAAACGCGTGATGATGGAGCAGGCCGCCAGAGAAAATGCCATGAAAGAGCCAATCGTCCAACGCATAGCTCTGGGCAACAATAAAGAAAACGGCGTTGTCCAAAAGTATTCTAACGGGAAGTTGTCTGCATTTTGAACTCGTGTCCGAACTTTTTCAGGTCTATTTTATCGTTACTGATTTCGATACCGTCGGCTTTCAGCCTGGCGATCTTGCCTTTGACTCCGCCCGGGCCCGTGTATCCGCCCAGGCTTCCGTCGCTGCAAATGACCTTGTAGCAGGGGGCTGTTGATTCGTTGGTGGCCAGCATCCTTGCTGCGGCACGTTGGTGGATGCCCAGGGCGGTGCCCAGCGTCTTGTATGTAGTGACTTTGCCGTGCGGTATGGATTTCAGAAGGTCCTGGAAAGCGCGTCTCAGCATCTGTTTGGCAAGAGGGCCGCGGTAACCGCAGTTTTTGCATCCCCAAATCTGGCCCAGCTCTGATACGTACAGAAGCGTCTGCTTTCTGCAGCGCGGGCATATCTTCATTCAACCGCTCCCCAAATGCTCGCGCAGCACGTCCGCTATGTGTCGGAAGTCGTCCGGGCTGCACTGATATACGCGTTTCTTTGCTATGTCGAACGGTATGAAGCCTTCGGTGTCCATACCGCAGGTGTTGTAACCTGCAATGTGCTTCAGCGCTGCTCTGACAAGCTTGCGCCTGTGCTGGAAGAGCTTGGAAACTATGAGCCAGTAGAAGTCGTCTGCAACGAAAGGCGGCTTGTGGAGCGTAAATCTTATTATTGCGGCATCTACGGCAGGCGGGGGATTGAAGTTACCGCGAGCAATCTTCTCCATGAGTTCTGCCTTGCAGTGATGCTTTATTGCAACTGTGAGCCTGGACCAGTCGGAACAGCCCGGCTCGGCCACTATACGGCGCGCGAACTCCTTCTGATAGATAATAACAGCAGACTTGAAGTCGTACTCCATCAGTCTTGAAGTGAAAGGCCCGGAAATGACGAACGGCAGGCTTGCGACGACCTTATCGAACTTCGGCCACTCGACTTGCAAGGCATCGCCCGAGATTATCTCGACGTTCTGCCACCTTCCCTCTAGCGCCTCTGCGAGTTCAGCGTCCCTCTCGATGACGATCACTTGCTTGGCCTTGGCTGCCAAGATTTCTGTCAAGGCGCCCTTGCCCGGTCCTATCTCAAGGACGACGTCGTCCTTGCCCACGTCTGCGTATTCTGCCATGCGTTGCGCAATGGTCGGATTTCGCAAGAAATGCTGGCCGTAGGCGCGCCTGCGTCTGGATGTCATAGCGAGAGTTATGCATCAGAAGGTTTAAAATCTTCGCATGGGCGGCCCTAGCACGAACAATCTGAAGCGCTCGTTCTCGTTCTCTATTTCCTTCAGAATGCGCTTGACTATGAGTCCAGCCGGATCAGGCAACAGCTTTATTCTGTTCTTGATGTCGTCGAAGTTCTTGAAGGGCGCTTTCTTGCGCTCGCCGATTATATCGAACATGTGCTTCTTGCCTACGCCGGGCAACAGCTCTAGCTGGTGGACGCGCGTGGATATGGGCTGGGACTTGTTGTAGAACTCAACGTACCGCTGCTCGTTGTCGCGCACTATCTTCTCTATCATGAAAGGCAGCTCGCTGCGGGAGAATGTCGTGAGTTCGGCGAGGGTTATCCTGCGTTTGATGTGATCTATCTCCTTGCGTTCGGCATCGCCTATGTAGACCTTGTCGCCATGCTTGATTGTCACGCCTTCGCGTGCAACAGCCTCGAGTAGAGTGAAATATCTGTCCCCCAGCAGCTGCGCCAGCGCCTCGGGCCTGCCTGTGGCGTGGCCCTTGGGCAGAAAGTCCAATACTACTGCTGTTTCATCACGTAGAGGCATGAAAACACCTCAAGAATATTTCTTCACGAGTTCTAGAATCTTGTTTATCTCGTCTTCTTTGAGCGAGAATTTCTCTCTGGCGAAAATGAGTCGCAGTTCGTCCGGATTCTTTGGCAGCAGGTTGGCTATCTGTACGGACGTCTCGGCTGACATGCGCACTATGGCCGCCAGCTCCTCCAGGAACTTCTTTGCTTCATCTGGCTTCAGCTTTGTGAACTTCTTCAGATGCTCAAGCGCAAGCTTCTGCTCGTAGCCGAGCTCCTTGGCCTTCTCGCGCTTGACCAGTATCTCCTTGGCCTCTGCCATTGCTACGGGCTTGATTTCAATGACCCTCATACTAGCACCTACAAAATTATGACCATTATAGCTTTTAAACCTGTAGTTTGGTATAAGAAGTTTACCCCCTAAACGGTCTCCATGAAACTTGAGAACGAACTGAAAGACAGATATGACGAGCTCGGGGTCAGGCGCTACAAAAGAAAGTCCATACAGGATTATCTGAACATGATAAGAGAGCACCATGTGCCGACCTACGAGCACTCCGTCAGGGTGGGCCTGCTGTCTTCGCGGATAGCGGAATATGTCGATGGTGACAGGTTCGCACTGCTCTACTCTGGTCTGCTGCACGACGTCGGCAAGACATTCATCGAGATATCGTTGCTGGACAAGAAAGATGTTCTGACCAAGAAAGAATTCGAAGACATCAAACCACACGTGATGCTCGGATATGACATTCTGAAAGATGCACACGCGTTCAGCGCGGAGATAGCCGTGAGACACCACAGATATGGCAAGATGCCTTATCCGGAAAAGCTTCCAGAAAGTCCCATCGTAGCCAACCATAAAAATCTGAAGATAATCGAAATATGGTCGAGGCTCCTGGCTTTGGCAGATTTCTATGATGCTTTGACCACAAGGACCGATAACAAGTTCGACGCCGGTTTGGAAAAAAACATGACCGTCAAAGAGGTGCTGTTTTACACTTATCCGCAAAAGAAACTCTTGATACAGGAGCTGTTCGACAACGGCATATTGAAAGAGAAGCTCACCTGAACATGTGCTTCTTTCGAGCTGTTCGGCCGCGCTGCACTATGCGGTGGGATCGGGCGCAGGACGGGCAGACGTAGATTTTCTGGGAGAAGGTGTGTATGTATCGCTTGTCCACCTGCTGGAGGATGGTCGGATCGTTTATCCTGAAGCCCCTGAACTTGATGAAGGTCTTGTACTTAGGGACTTGGCGACCGCAGTAACCGCAAGTGACCGTTCCCTCGTGGCCGCGGCTCTTGCTGTGCTCCCATCTCCTTGTATATGGTGCGCCTGAAACTGGCATATCAATCGCTCTTTATTGGAACCGCAGATAATAAAAAGGTTTGTAAGTGCTTTGCTTTCTCTCTTTCATGTCGTGTTTCAAAGAACGATACATTTATATATTACTTGATAGTAATTAATGATATGCCAGACGACAGACCAAGATACATGCAGAAGCTAGATAACATGGGAGACCCTGAAAGGCGCAAATGTGCTGAAGATATTGTTTATATGTTCAACGGACAGAGCTGTGACAATCTCATGAAGATTGCTGGTAGTTTGGTAGAAACAAATCAGGCATTTCCTGATAAATTTCACATATTAGCCGATAAAATTAAGGCTCTGAAAGATACTCCAGAAAAGGCCATTGAGTTCGCATATGAAGTTTGGACTAATTCGTTGGACTATAATGTACATGCTGAACTTGATAGCACCAAACGTGAAATCGAGAAGGATATGGAAAAGCTATTGCCTAAATAATTTTTCTTATGTTCTAACCCTTGACGTTTCCTATCGGCCGCATCAAAACGACCTTTCTGCTCACGCCAGCTATTTGCATGGTTTCCACCACTTCGTTCAGGTCCTTGTAGGCCATGCCGGCTTCCTCAGCCAAGCCTGACATGGAAACGGCCTTTACGACAATTCCGCGCTTGGCCATCTCTTTTTGCAGCAAATCGCCGCGCACCTGGTGCTTGGCCGCTGTTCGGGACATGGTTCTGCCACTGCCATGCATGGTCGAGCCCCATGTCTCTGTCATGGCCTTTTCCGTGCCAACGAGCACGAAACTGCCGGTTTCCATGGAACCGCCGATGATCACCGGCTGGCCGACCTTGCGGTAATGCTCGCAGAGCTCTGGCCTACCGGGACCGAAGCAGCGCGTGGCGCCCTTGCGGTGCATGACCACGTTGTACTCCTTGCCTTCGACAACGTGCTTCTCCACTTTCGCGATGTTGTGGGCCACGTCATAGATTATCTCCATGCCGAGCTCTTCGGCGCTCTTCTTGAACACCTTGCTGAAGCCTTCACGGATGCGATGGGCGATAACCTGCCGGTTCACGAACGCCATGTTCGCTGCGCAGGCCATTGCTTTATAGTAATCCTGGCCTTCAGGCGAGCTGAACGGTGCGCAGGCCAGCTCGCGGTCCTTAACCGTTATTCCGTACTTGCGCATTGCACTGTCGAATACGCGCAGATAGTCCGTGCCTATCTGGTGGCCGAAGCCCCTGCTGCCGCAGTGCACCATTATGCCTATCTGGCCCTCTTCCGTGAAACCGAAGGCCTTGGCTGTCTCAGGCTCGAAAATCTTCTCGGCGACCTGAATCTCAAGATAATGATTACCGCTACCAAGCGTGCCGATCTGGTCAATGCCCCTTGTTATGGCCTTGTCCGAGACCTTGGAAGGGTCCGCGCCCTTTATGCAGCCGAACTCCTCTATGCGCTCCTTGTCCTGCTTCCAGCCATAGCCGTTCTCGATGCACCAATCAACACCACGGACCATTATGTCCTTGAACTGGTCGCGATTCACCTTGACGAAACCCGAAGCTCCAACGCCAGCAGGCACTGTCTTGAAGAATATGTCGACTAGTTCCTGCAACTTGGGCTTTACGTCTTTGATCGTCAGATTCGTGCGCAAAAGACGCATACCGCAGTTGATGTCGAAACCGATGCCGCCCGGGCTGATGATGCCTGTCTTCACATCAAAGGCAGCAACGCCGCCAATCGGGAAACCATACCCCCAGTGACCGTCAGGCATGCAGAAAGCATAGCGTTGTATGCCTGGCAGACAAGCCACGTTAGTAAGCTGATTGAAAACGCCCTCGTCCATCTGGTCAACCAGCTTTTTGGTCGCATAGAGCCGCGCAGGCACAAGCATGCCCTCCTTGTAGTCCTTGGCGACTTCCCAGACGACCTCGCTGATGCGTTTCATAGGTGGTAATGCCATTTGTGCACCGAGTATTGAAATGCACTCCGACGTTTAAATGTCTTCTATAATTTGTGCTGTCCAGCCGGCCTTTGTCTGCTTGAGCTCGAACATGTGCCAGGTGATGGCCTTGACATCCGCACGCAGGTCGTGACGCTTGTGGTCGATCTTCTCGCCCGCGGCCGTGCCCGTGAGTTTGTAGACCTTGCCCTTGGCGATTTTCACGCTGAACTTCGAGAACAACAGGGTCTCAGCATCCTTGAAGAAAACCAGTTCGGACAGCCAATCGAACAGCAGCTTGTCCAACGCATCGGACGTGATATTAATCTTCTTTGTCAGAACAGGCTTGACTTTTTTCGTATCGACCATCGCCTCTTCCGTCGCCTTGGCGCATTCAACGAACAGCTCCTCTATGGTCTTGGCGGTTGCCCTGAAGGCCACGTCTGCAATGGCGATATCGGACAAAAATTTGAACGACATGACGGTTGTTTATTTTGACGAGCTTAAAAGCTTTGCTATCGAAATTTTTATTATGATTGAGTGGTGCGTCTGGGACGCTGAACAAACGCTCTATAACAGCACGCCTGAGCTGGATGCAGAGGTCCACAAAAGGCAGTACGAAATAGTAGCGGAATACATGAACATAGATTTTGACACCGCCAAGGACATATTCGATGCAGAAAGGGCAAAACAGCCCGGCGCAACAGCGACATTTGTCGCGCTCGGCATCGGCAGGAATGGGGCGCGGGAAGCACTCGACCTCGTCAATAAGAAACATTATCTGTCCGCAGATAAAAGACTGGGGGACACGTTCAAAGAACTGAAGGCCTACAAGCACGCGATCGTCACCAATGCCTCAAGGAAAGCGCTCTATGGACTTTTTGACATAGTCGAGCTCGATTCGGACATATTTGATGTCATCATAACAGCTGACGATGTGGAAAGCTATAAGCCGCAGAGGGAACCGTTCCTCAAGTTCCTCAAAAAGGCCCGAACAAAACCGGAGCTTTGCGTTTCCATCGGTAACAACGATGGCACGGACATAATCCCAGCAAAGTCGTTGGGCATGAAGACAATATTGGTGTGGGGCGAATCGAAAATAGCGGACTATTCTTCTCCTACGGTCTATGACGTGCCGCTATATGTTAAAAAAATCGCCGGAAGCGATCCATAATGACAAAAACAGAAATCGATTTTGATATCGACGGGACCCTGTATGACAAAAATCGACATAGCAAGCATGGCTTTCAGGCCTTCGAAAACCGATTAAGAGAAGAAAAAATATATGTCGCAGAGGAAAAATTTGGCTGGTTGCCGAGATTTTACAATTACAATCTTGAAGAGACAAGGAAACGGAGTCAGAAGGAATATGACAATATCCTTTTGGAAATATCTGTGGATGCCCAGAAAAAAATACCGAAATCTTTGTACATGAAAGGTGGAGAGAAACTCAATAAAATGTTGAAAAAGCTCGATAAAAATTACAACCTCAATATTGTCTCGAATGCTAGTCAGAAGCACATCCTAGATGTACTGGCCGCATTAGGGGTTAATCCAAAAATGTTTAAATTCATATTGGCCTACGAAACGTCGCGGCAGCATAAGCCAAGCGTGGATATATTTCGGGAGGCTATCAGGATAAGTCGTGCCCCTCCAAATAAGCATGTCTTTGTCGGAGACGATTATAGGTGTGATATCGTACCAGCCAATGAGGTAGGGATGACGACCATATGGACGTGGCAGAAAGCGCCAGAACGGGACGTCGATAGAAAACCAGAAGTCGGCTGGTATGCACCGACCATATATGACGTTCCGCTGATTATCCGAAAACTTTAAATGCTTCTGAGACGCTAATAAACTCTATTACGGTTGTAAAGATTAAACCCGTTAAGAGTGAATAAAATGCCAGAAAATAGCACCGAAAATGCAGAACAGCTGCTGAAAGGCTTCGGCATGACCGAATACGAGGTCCGCGCATACCTGGCCCTGCTTCAGCTGGGTATTGCGACGGCCGAACAAATATCGGAGGTCGGAGGCATACCGCTCCCGCGCGTGTACGACACTATCACCGAGCTGCAGCGCAAGGGATTCGTTCTCATCAGCAAATCACGCCCCAAGAAGTTCAAGCCCATACCGGTCGAGCGCGCGCTGAACCATTTCGTCGAGATGCAGAAGAAGACCCTAGACGAAAAGATAACGGGCCTGCGCACGAACATCAAGGCCACTGTACGGGCCCTTTCGGCCGTCCAAAAGACCGATATGCCCGAGGAGCACTCGATCGTCTGGTCCATGGAGAAGAAGAAGAACATCACGCGCATACTGGACGAGCAGAAGCGCATGGCGAAGAACGAAGTTGTCATATTCTCCGGAGACGTCTCTTTCATAGACGATGTGATCGGCATTTTCAAGGACCTGAAGCGCAGGGGCGTGAAAATAAGGATGCTCGTGGCCGACCCGAAGACGCGACCGGCCGTGCTGATAAACATAAAGAAGGCCAAGGTCATGGGAGCCGAGGTGCGCACGGGCTACCAGGGCATGCTGCGCGGGCACATCATCGACAGCAAAATTGCTGCAATCAACCTAGAGATAACAACCGAGGGCTTCAACGCTCCTGGCATGGGAATGCCTGGTTCAGATATTTCCAAGAAGTATGAAACGCTGATATTCAGCAATCCCGTTATGGTTTCGGCATTCAAGGAAAACTTCGAATTCTGGTGGAAGACGCTCAGCAAATAGTTCATGCCTTGTTAAAGGCAGGCTTCGGTCCCCACTCATCCAACCAAGCATCTGTCGTGCCATTACCATTCCATGTGGCAAGATAGCCTTCTTTGACATGCTTGACGAGCGGCAGGAAGTTGGTTTTACGGGCTATGAAGGAGTTGTAGTAGAGCTGGTGGACGCCCCTTATTATGCCGATGTTGTTCTGCTCATCGGTGTCATAGCTGCGCTTGACCTGCACCATGTATTCGCCGAGTGGTGGTTTGTTTAGGAGCACCACTTGTCCGTATTTTTTTGACAGGGCGTTCTGGAGACGGACTATTTCGCCTATCTTTGGCCTGGAGTCCTTTTCGTTTCGGAGCTTCTCTAGGCGCTCCGTCTTTATGCCACTTTCGATAGCAAGCTCCCCGATATCCATGGCGGCCTTTTGTTCAAGTTGTTGAAGCACATCGTTGAGGTTGGCTCGGAACGTCTGGATGGCATCCTCGTCAATCTTCCGTGCGAACGTGTTGAAATAGTGCAGCTTCACGTCCTTATTTGCGCTGCAGTGTTTGAGCTCAAAGCCCAGCTTGTAGAGCTTTTCTATGTTGGCCTTGGTAGCATAGTCGACATCTGTTACGAATGCGCGTAATGATGCATCGTTATTGGTCTTTGCAAATGTCACGTCGTCCACGAACATGTCATACAGCTGCTTGATCGCCTTGTTCTGGCCGTTCTTGGCGTGCGGGTGCGTTTCAGAAACGATGTCGACATCGTCCCACTTCCATATGGCCTCGATGCTGTTCCTGAGAAGTGGGCTTATGATATCTGTCTGGAGCCTGGTTTTCACTTCGATGCCGCCCTCGCCCTGCTTCATCTCAAGGGTCTCGTATTCAATGCCGTATTTCTTCAAATCTTCCAGAGGTAGCTTTTCAAGAATCAGGTAAAAATCATTAGGACTTTGATATTGAATATTATAGCGTTTCTGGACTGCTCCTTGAATGGTCTCCCAACTGCATCTGTATATAATATCATTGCAGTCCTTCTCGTCCAGCTTCTGACCGGCATCATATTTTGCCATAATTGCGTCTATCTCGATTTCTGTCAGCATTCATATTCACTTCTCAATAGTAAATTCATGTCATACATTTAAATACCTTTCGCCACGAAGAGCTTGGCATGCAAACTATTTATGCGTGACCCTGCTCTATACGGCTCTTGACGAACCCCACCCTAACTTCACTCGAGGATGGTAGTAAACCTTTAAATATTTAGAGGACACCAATATATAGTACGGGAACCAATTTGGGGACTGCTTTCATTAGGGGATGTCTATCGAAAGGTCAAAACGCGTGATATTCGTCGCGCACTGCATACTGAACCAAAACGCGGTGTCTGTAGGCCGCGAAAGGGCGCCGGGTCCAGTCCGGGAACTGTTGGAACTCTTTGCTGAGGCCGGCGTAGGCATAATACAGATGCCCTGTCCGCAGCTGGAGCATAACGGCGGCCTAAATCGCAAGACCAAGCCCAAGGAAAAGTACGATACCAGGGGCTATCGGACTGCGTGCAATTCGCAGGCCAAGCTCCTTCTTCAACAGATCCAATCGTACCTTTCAAAGGATTATAATGTTCTGGGCATTCTAGGCGTCGAGACCTCGCCCACATGCGCGGTGCATCAGCTTATCAACGGCAACCGAAACGTGCCTGGCAAGGGCATATTCATAGAGGAGCTCGAGAACGAGATGCGATCCAAAAACTTCCAAGTGCCGATTGTCGGCGTAAACCTAAACAACCTGTTCAGCACGATGGAGAAGCTCCAGTCGCTGCTGAAGTACAGTTGAAAAACATTATGGGGTGTGTTATAAGTGATAGGAACCTTTGATGACGCAATGGCCGAATTCAAGGCCGGACTGACAACGATCGAGAAGAACAAGGCGCTGATTAAGAAGAAGTGATGCGCCACTTCTCACTATTTTTTCTGGTTTAAATCCTTTTCTGTCCAATTCTTAATTGGTGCTGACATGTATCACCCAGAATTAGGTTACTTGAATCCGGATGCGCTTAACTACAGGCCGTTGCCACAAAAACCTCCAAAACCCTCACTTTCGTGGGGCGCGTCCTGGTCGCAGTTCGCGAACGGCATAACAGACTGGTTCGGTTATTATCGTTCTAATGTGGGCAAAATCAGCATGCGCCTTAACAACAAGGCTACGGGCTTCAAACAGGCTGAAAAGTACATAGACTCCATTAAAGGTGCTGGCCAGTTCTTCAAACATCCGTATCATTACAAATATGACAAAAAACCAGAGGATGAGTGGCGGACGCCCAAAGAGTTCTTCGATTTTCGCTGGGCAGATGTCACTGACGAGTATTGGCCGTATACAGAAGACATAGCGGACGACTGCGAGGGCACGGCATGGTTCGCGCACCACTGCATACGCGTCGCAAATAGCGTAAAGGTCGAGTGGATCAAGAACGAATTTGCCGCTGGCAGGCGCAACAACATCATCGGGTGCTGCTACGACGACAAGAGCGGACATGCGTACAACGTTCATGGTTCTTGGAGCGTCGGCAACTGGGGTCGCATAAACCACGGAAGCAACAACCTGGCCGTGATTGCCAAGGATTTCATCAAAGATGCTGACTGGATCAGCGTTTATGTTGAGAATTCCGCCGGAACAGAGATAGAGTATTTGGAGGGCGCGGAAATTAATTTCTACAAGAGAGTAATCGCACCCACTAGCGTTGCTGAATACATCAAATTGCAACGCGAGGAAGGAGAAGACATCACATTTGGCGTGCTCACGGGCGAACACATGAAAGAGATATATTCCGAGATCCGCAAGGTCGGTGACAAGCTCGAAATACCTGACGACATCCTGGAGAAACACGGCCTACCGGTCAAGCGTATAAAGTACGGTATTGCCATAGAGTTCAACGGAAGGGGTCCTATTGTCAAACATATTGCAAAACAGCTGGACCTGCCCATGAACAAAGTGGCACCGTTGCAGATTAAGGTCGTTGCCTAAATTTCACATCTTTTCCGGTGCGCCTATCGCGAGCATCTCAAGCCCATTCTTAAGAACAGTAGCGACCGAATCGACGAGCTTCATTCTTGCAGCGCGCAGCGGCTTGTCGGCACGTATCACTGGCAAGGCCTGATAGAACTGGTTGAACGCATCCGCCAGGTTGAACAGATAGCCGGCCAGGTAGTGCGGTCGCAAATCGCGCGCCGCCTTTGAGAGGGTTGTCGGATACTGCGCCAGCAGCTTGAGCAAGGCGACCTCCTTGGGGTCGGCCAGCAACTTGCTGTCAAACTTTCCTACGCGCTTCACCTTGGCCTTACGCAGGATGCTGACCGCTCGCGCATGCGTATATTGCAGATAGGGCCCGGTATCGCCCTCGAAGGCGAGCGCTGCGTCCCAGCTGAAGTTGACGGTCTTCTCGGGAGCGTACTTGAGTATGAAGTAATTGATTGCTGCAAGCGCGATCGAATGCGCGCGTCTCTGCCTCTCCGCTATTGATAGTTCGGGCCAACGCTTCTCGACCTCTTCCGTCGCCTTCTTCACGCCTTCTTCAAGCAGTTCGTCCCAGAGGACCTGCCAGCCGCGACGGGCTGACATGCGCTTGCCTTCCAGAAGCACGGTCGAATATGTCAGGTGAACGGACTTGGCTGCTACGTCCTGATGACCTATCAGCTCGAGCGTCTTGAACTGCTGTTGGAAATGTATCCGCTGGGCCTCATCCACGACATAAATGTTCAGGGCCGGCTTGAACTTCTTATCCTTCCATAACGTGCAAGCCAGATCCCTTATCAGGTACAGGCCCGTACCGTCTGAACGTACGATAATCGTGTTCGGAAGGCCGTAGCTTTCGAGATTGAGCAGGAGCGCATTGTCCGAAACAGTCGTCAGACCGGCGCTCTTTATTGCTTCCACCATGTCCTTGCTGTCGTCCACGAACTGCGACTCCCAAACTATATCATCAAACTTTATGCCGAGCTGTTTCCAGTTCTCGCGGAAGCCCGAGAGGCAAAGACCGAAGACCTTCTTTCCCAGCGCCCGCACTTCCTTGTTGCCCGCCTCGTAGCTGTGCAAAAGTTCTTCCAGCTTCTCCTTTAACATAGGGTTCTCTTCAACGGCCTGGTTCATTTTGAAATAGATGTCGCCGAGCCAGACGTCCGGCTTCCTGTCAGGTTCGCCGTTTGCCATCTGCTTGTAGCCGAGCAGAAGGGTGGCTGCCTGCCTTCCTAAATCATTAACATAGCAGAAGCGTTTGACCTTCCAGCCTTGGTTGTCCATTATCCTTGCAAGGGTTTCCCCTAGTATGGTAGAGCGCGTCGTTCCCATGTGGAACGGATGCGCCGGATTCGGACTGCTCATATCAATCACTACGACCTTGTTTGTTCTGGGTGCTCGTCCGTAGCGTTCGTTTATACCTGCAAGCAGGCTCTTTCCAACGGTGGGCCAATCAACAAAGAAGTTCAGGTATGGGCCAAGCGCCTTTGTAGTGATTCCCTTGAGCTTTATTTTCGCCGCCAAATCGGTCGCAATCGCATTCGGCTGGGCCTTGAACTGCTTCGTCAACATGAAGCATGGCACTGCCCAGTCTCCGAAGCCCTGTCCGCCTTCCTCGAGCAGGCAGGTATCGATGCCTAGCTTTACGAGATTTAGCTCTATCTGCTTGCGAAGACCTGTCCAGATGTCAGAAGACATGATTTACTATTGTTGTGGCTGCTTATAAATTATTTTCCTGATGTTCATAACAGCGCTGTCATGCACATGACCGATCCGACAACATATGTGAGAAAAACAAAAAGCTCCTTTATCCGTCTCGACTCCATCCTTTTTGCGAGACGCGGCCCGATCTGTCCGCCGACAAGGACCCCGGCAATCGTGAAAATTGCAATGTGCCAGAATACCTCACCGGAATAAATGTGCACGAGGGCGCCTGCAATTGCCGTGAACGCCATGGCTGCAACGACCGTCGCTACTGCCTTGTGCATCCTCAGACCCATCATCCGCTCAAGGAAAACGAGGTTTATCGTGCCGGCACCTACTGCGAATATGCCGGTAAGGAGGCCCGCAACTGAAGGTATCCAGAGCTTGGGAAAAATTTCATGACTTTGCACGTCTTCCCTGGTGCTCTCCCGTTTCTTGAGAGAATAGAGCATTATCAACGACAGCGCAATCGTTGCCATGCCGAATACGAACTGAAGCAACCATGATTTCAACGCCGAAGTGATGTAGGAGCCTATCACGATAGTGGGCACGCCTGCGAAGACCAACAGGGCGGCGATGTTTTTTTGGATTCCGCCCGTCCGGATGTAGCCTATCGTGCCAGAGCTCTTACCGAAAAGCTGGGTGATGAACGCCGTGCCAACGGCAGAACCCGGATCCAGACCAATCAGGATGAAGAACGGGACGAAAAGTATGGCACCCTCCCCGCCGGTAATCATCGCAAATGTCGAAACTAGCGTTGCGAATGGGAAGGCATACCAGTACTCTAGCATTAAGAAATTTAGTTTTCTCGATACTTTCATGAACGGATTTGCCGACCGCTTTAATGTCCATATGAACGCTGAAATCTTTTTCAGTAAAAAGGGGCGCGGTGGGGTCGCCACCGCGCCAAATTCAAATCCGTCTTTTCCGCCAACGCTTCAGGTTTCCAATCATACCAGCATACAGCGTCCACCACAGGTCATATCGCCAATCATGCTTTATTTCAGGTCCGGCCGTCGTTTTATGTAACTGTTCCCACCTGTCCGCTATCTCCTCGCCGCGGTTGTACTCGTCCACTGCTTCTGAAATCGCTTCATTGTCCCTGTAGCTGCTGACGTCCACGTCCATGCTTTCCAAACGGTTGCCCTTATCGTCCAGGTACATCCGCGAACTGACCGATGCGCTGTATTCCATTTCAATCCCTTTTGATGAGATTGTAGACGCGTTCGTTGTTGCTGTTGACGTAGCCTGTCAAGCCATCGGAGAGCTCGTGCAGAGTCTCCCTGTCGTTACTGCGAACATGGCCGCTGCCTTCTATTGTTGCTGCTGACCAGTTCTTGCCGCCGCAGCGGAAGCCTGCCGATTGGATGACGACATCGCCATAGTAGTCCGTCATGCTATCGCCTCGAACGTTCGTGGATGTCGTAGGCGAGCTCGGTGTTCCTGTCAACGCATCCGGCGAAGTCGTAGGACAGCGAACGCTCCGTGCGCACATCGTTCGACCTGACCGAGCCCCTGCCTTCTACGGTTGCCCAGTTGTCGCCCTCGCGGACCTCGCTCTTGGCGTTCACATGCGCATAGCTCATGGCATCACCTTGCCTCTGATCCATTCCGCCGTCGTTCGCACGTCGGTCGGACTCTTTCCAGTAACTTCCAAATCCCGCTCGTATACTGTGCTTTTTCCATCACCGTACATCTCTGCGGAGAAGTCGCTGCGCAGGTAGTGTTCCGAGCGCCTGTCCATAGCTACCACACCAGATGCGTGCTTACGTCCATGCGCTCTGCGCCAGGATCGCCACCGTATTTCCTGACGCGCTCATCCACTATGCGGTTGACAACGTCATTATAGTCCCTGCCATCGATACTGCCCTGATCGTTCTCTCGCATGTAGTTGTCGAGCTGTCGATTGTGTCCCTGTGCATACATGTGGTCAACCTCATTGCCCGGGCAATCCGATTCTGCTGTTATCGATCCTTCTCCATTCCTCGTTACACGAAACGTCATGCTATCACTCCCCGAAATGAACTAGATGTGAGAGCTCTCTGTGCTGCACCCAACAGCGGCTATTTTATTTTGGGAGGTGTTTCGGCGACAGTTGCCCATATCTCTTGCAATATCTCGCGCGCTTTTCTGAATTCCATGGAGTGCAATTATAACCGCGACTTCAGCAAATAGATTCTTGACTACCGAAGGTGGTGAAAGACCATATAATTACTATAAAATATCTATTCTAACAGTTGGTTTTCAGAATATATTTATCGACAACTGACGAATACGGCATTTGTCGCGGTCTCGCTTAAATCGTTACGAAACGCATTGTTCCGAATGCCAACGCATACGGACGGCGATGGGACGTTGTGGCAGGGCAACTACATCATGGACAATCTCATGCCGTTGCTTGATAGGAAAGATCGGCTTTCTGTCACGAGCGTGTACATTGAATACAGCGCTGCGTGCCATAAAGCGGCAAAGAGGGCCCGAACAGTTGATGAACTCATTGAGAATGTCTCCGTAGCAGAACGCAGGTACATGCAGAACGGCGCCATGCTGCTGCAAGGCAAACCCGTGTCCACATTAACAAGTGGTGTTCACAAACCGAACAAGACTGTCATGGATGTCGCCTATCGTTCTGTTAACAACGGCGGTCTTATAATAATGAGCGCTGAGGATGAGCGAACGGCCGATAGTTTCGCCGCATCAGTCGGCCTGAAAGGATACTCCAAGGTCTGCAGCCGGCTGGTCGAGGAGAATGGCGTGTTGACAGGAGCATTCGATAAAATCGTCACCGCGCGGGTCAAGGCTGACGCATACAAGGGCGGCAACGTCTACGAGAACGGCATAAACGGCGTTGGCGTGATTGTAAATGCCATAAACGCAGGGTACGAAGCAAACGTCTGCGGAAATGACGAAATTCTGAAAGAGGCGCTTATTACTCTGAATCTAATCAAACGCGTGAAATTCATCAGCAAACCTTTTTAAACAACCGACGGCAAGCTAAGACCATGCGAATTCGTCTGGAACAGAAGAAGGCCATAAATCTGAACCAGCGGCTAATGGTCACCGCAATCATAATGCGCGGCAGAAAGTTTCTTCTTCTGAAACGGGGCCCCCTGCACAGCGTACAGCGCGGCAAATGGCAGTTTCCGGAGGGCGGCGTCGAGTTCGGCGAAAGGCCGATGGTCGCGCTAAAGCGCGAACTGAAGGAGGAGACGGGGTTGAAGGTGAAGGATGCGGAGCTGCTGGGCCTAAACAGCTACGTAGTTCGCATGCTGCACACCGATCTTTACCACATAATACGCATAGTCTATCTTGTAAGGGCAACTGGCAAGCTTCGATTGAGCGACGAGCACAGCGAATCCGGTTGGTTCACGAGAGCCCAGATTAAAAGGCTGCCGCTGTTGTGGATACGATTCAGTTCGATAAAGAAAATGATGCTCTAATGCTCGCCGTTAGGCAGAATCAGCGTGCCGAAGCTATAATCGTTGTTCAATGCACGCTTTAGGTTGTCTGCATTCTTGCCGTTTATGATGTGCGATATTACGCCCTGTTTGGCGGCACGGTTCCTTAGCAGGCCGACCTTGCCCTTCATTCCGCGGGTCACGTCCGTCACGGAATTCTCATATTCTACGTCGATTTTTTCGCCGTTGCGAATCTCGTGAATAAGTTTGGCATCCTCGTAGAGATCCGGATTCTTGTCATAGACGCCATCGACGTTGGTCACCATTATTATCCTTGGGTGCGGCTTGTCCGGAGACAGCAGTTTTTCTGCGAAAAGCACCGCCATCATGTCGCCCGAAATAACAAAATGCCCGCCAGAATCGTCCGGTATCATATCGCCGAACGTCAGCGCCACCTTCTTTTCTTCAGTCACAGCCTTCAATTTGTCCCACAGGCGATCGATGTTATATTGATGCTCGCCTTTTGCAAAGGTGCAGTTGTCGAACGGGGCGTGCGTCTCGATGTCAATGCCAACTTTCTTCGCGTATTCGACCACGACCGTGTTGAGCCTGCAAACGGCCCGGTGTACGCCCTCGGCCGTCAATTCATTTTTCTCCATGAGCTGCACTGCCTGGTGTCCGTAGCTGCCACCGCCATGTATCAGGTAGATGTCGTCATCCGTATGTTGGCCCCTATAGTCCTGCAGCTCCCCGAGGAGCCTTTCCAGCACATCGTAAAATATGACCCCTTCGCTGTCCTTGTCCGTTATGACGCTTCCGCCTATTTTCAAAATCGTTGCCATTCAAACCCGTAAATAATCTTGGGGAGAAAAGGATTTAAATGGAACAAAACGGCTGGGTTTAAATCCTTTGTTTTTCAACTCTAATTAATGAGTAAAATCGATCATCGGTTTGAAGACGTGGAACTGGACAACTGGCCCGTCTCTGTAAGGGAATGCCAGGCGCTCGAACTGAAACATGGCGTCAGGAAGATCGCACCCTACGAACCGCCAAAGCACATCGACGTGGATTCGGCAGCCAAAGCGGAGGCGTCCGTTGTTTTTGAGAGGGCTGCCGAAGAGGGCCTTGAAAGGTTCGGTATTTTGAAAGGCAAGTGGAAGGGGGCCGAGTTGTGCGTGACCGGCGTGCAGGATATGAGCGAACGTGCGGCCCAAAGGACGCTCGTATCAAACACCTATCACGACCAGTTCAGGCGCGAACTGATAATGAATTCGCGGGAAGCGAGATATGGCGGCGGCAACGTGGTCGGCCATATACACGTGCATTTCGGAGACGACCAAATGTCGTTCAATGACAAAGAATTCTTCGAGCGCTCGCCCGCATCCGTCTTCGCAATCGTCCGAGGCGCGAAATACGGGTTCAAAAAAGACAACAACCTGGTATTCAGCATAAGGTTCTATCATTGCGATCCAACCATCGGAAAACAGGCCAGCGTCACAAACGTACAATACCAGAAAAAGATAGGGGATGCGGGTCTAGATAGGCTCGGCTATTGGCAGGATTTCACTGAAGCATGCAACCACACATATGATACTACAATAAAGGGTGGGGCTGAAACATACAGAAAACTTGTTCTGAGCGATGACCCCAAGGATAGGAAGAAGGCCGATCAACTAAGGAAAAAATACGAGAATATGATAGATTATTTCGACTAATGCCGTATAAATGTGGCATGAACTTAAAAGCACAAGCGTCAATTATTTTTCAACTGATAAAATATGCCAACAGCATCGGCGCCGCATAAAATAATTCTGATTGGTGAACACGCGGTAGTACATGGCAAGGTGGGCATAGCCGGGGCCATAGACAGCCGCGTTTTCGTCAAGGCACGGCGGGGCAAGCAAGGCGTACGCGTTCTGGATCCGCTCGGCCTGAACAATTTTAACAACAGCAGAAACGAACTTTCAAAAATTCTTTCGGAGTTTCGCACGCTATATAAGAGGGGTGACCTCGAAGCAATGAAGAAGCTCGACTTCAGCGACTGCATCAGGATAGTTGTCGCGGAAACGCTCGACCGCATCGGCTGGGCCGACGTTGAGATAGAGATGCAGCGCAGGGACACGCTCAAGGGCATAGGCGGCAGCGCAGCGCTGTGGGCGGCGACGGCCGCTGCGTTAGGGGATGCGTTGGGCAAGCGACTGACAAAAGAGCAGATAAACGAGATCGCCTATCTGGGCGACGTGGTAGCGCATGGTGGCACCCCGTCAGGCATAGACAACAGCACGGTGGTCTGTGGTGGCTACTTGAAGTTCACGAAGGCCGACGGACCGCAGCCTTTGAAAATAGATTTCGAACTGCCCATCGTTATCATCGACAGCGGCGAACCAGCCAACACGGGGGTGACCGTGCCATATGTCAGAAAGCAGCTCGAGGCAGAACCGGAGCGCGTCAAAAAAATCTTGGACAGACTGCATGACATATCCAATGAGGCGCTGGATTCTTTGGTTGCTCATAATCTACAAGAAGTCGGAGCTCGCATGACCGATTACTATCAGGAACTGCGCAAGCTGAACATCTCGACAGAAAAGCTAGACAAAATAATTAAGATCGCGATGGATAACGGCGCGTTGGGTGCAAAACCGACCGGCGGCTGGGGCGGGGGCGTGTGCATCGCGCTTGTCAATGACGCCGAGAGCGCCGACGAACTTATAAGAACATTCCGCAAGAATAATTTCAGGGCGTTCATAACAAAGCTCGGGGCTGAGGGTGTACGGCTGGAGGAGTGAAATAATAATGAGGATTGTTGTTGCTCTAACTGGCGCATCCGGTTCTGTTGTCGGAATTCGTCTGGTCGAAGAACTGAAGAAGAAAAATCTCGATGTTTCTACCATTATCTCAAAAGCGGGCGCAAAGGTAATAGCACTGGAAACTGGAAATAAATTCGGGGCAGACTACGGTGAAGACGAAATCGATGCGGACATCTCCTCGAGCTCGAACAAGATCGACGCGTTCATAATATGTCCGTGTTCAATGAAGACGCTTTCTGCGGTAGCTAACGGCTATACAGAAAACCTGATTGTGCGACTTGCGGATAACTGCCTGAAGATGAGAAGAAAGCTGGTGGTTTGCATACGCGATACCCCATACAATTTAATGCACATCGAAAACATGAAAAAAGTAACGCTTGCGGGCGGCATCGTCATGCCTTTGAACGCCGCGTATTATTTCAACCCAAAAACGGTTGACGATTTCACAAATTTTTTTGTCGGGAAGATCATGGATATATTAAACATGGACCATAACCTATATGCGAGATGGAATAAATGAACTTCCGAGAATTTTTGGGCCGAATTGAGAAGGAAAGAAAAATCTCTCATGTAAAGTGCGAGGTCTCTCCAGAATTCGAGATGGCCTCGATAATCGCGACCATGAATGAAAGGCCAGTCATGTTCGAGAACGTGAAGAACTCACGGTTCAGGGTTGTCGCTGGTTTGTGCTCTACCCGTGAGCTTATTGCGGAAGCCCTCGACGCCAACAAGGAACAACTTCTTTTCAAGATGGCCGCAGCGATAAACGGCCTCAAGAAACCGGAAGTGGTCACCAATGCACCTTGTCAAGAAGTAACGGCCGCCCCTGATTTGGGAAAAATACCAATCATGCGATACATGCCAAAGGACGGAGGCAGATACGTCCCTTCGGCCATCTGCATCGTACGCGACCCGGAATTCAAGACGCAGAACGTCTGCTTTCATAGGCTCATGCTCCTGGACAAGAACCGATTCGTTGCAAGGATAGTCGAGAACCGCGGAACTGACACGGCGCTGAAAAAGGCAGGCGGAGAACTTGAGATCGCCATATGCATAGGCAATTCTACGGCGTCCATGCTTGCTGCAGCAACTACACTGCCCATGGGAGTTGACGAGTTCTCGCTGGCTAACGCGCTCGACAGAACCGACCTGGTAAGGTGCAAGACGATAGACGTCGACGTGCCCGCTGAAACGGAATTAGTTCTCGAAGGCAGAATAACGAAGGAAATGCATGCCGAAGGCCCTTTCCTGGACTTGACAACTACTTATGATAAAGTAAGACAGCAACATGTCATAGAAATAAAGTGCGTGACGCACAGGAAGGATGCGATATACCAGACGCTTATACCGGGCATGCGCGAGCACCGCATACTCATGGGCATGCCGAAAGAGCCTACCATATTCAACGAGGTTTCCAAGGTATGCAAGTGCAAGAACGTTTTCATAACGCCAGGCGGCGGCAACTGGCTGCATGCGATCGTACAAATAGTAAAGCAGCACACGGACGATGGAAAGAAGGCAATCGAGGTAACGTTCAAGGGCCACGGCTCGCTGAAGCACTGCGTAATACTGGACGACGACATAGACATCTACGACCCGACCGCTGTCGAATGGGCCGTAGCAACAAGATTCCAGGGCGATAGGAATCTCATAGTCAGACCGAACCAGCCCGGTTCGTCCCTTGACCCGAGCGCGGACCTTTCTGAAGGCAAGAAGGCCACGACGTGCAAGGTGGGCGTTGACGCAACGATACCGTGGGACAAGAAAGACAAGAGCTTCAAGGCCGAGTCGTACGCGAAAGCCGACCTGAAAAAATACTTGTGATGATTGTGTTTCTGACAAAGGAAGAAGAAGCGATGTTGAAGGGCGAGCACGGCCAGGCCGTCCGCAAGTCAATGGAAATACTTGTTGCTCTGGGAAAAATATTCGGGGCTGACAGGATGCTCGACGTCACCTCGGTGCAGGTCGCCGGCGTAAGCTATCATAACCTAGGCGATGCAGGGCTGGATTTCCTTCACGAGCTCTCGCGCGACGGAAAGGTGCGCGTGCTGACCACGCTCAACCCAGCCGGCATGGACATCGAGCGCTGGAAGGAGCTGGGGTTCTCAGAGGATTTTGCGAAAAAGCAGAAGCAGGTGCTGGATGCGTTCTCGGACATGGGAATAATCCAGTCGTGCACGTGCATACCGTACCTTGTAGGGAACCTGCCGACGTTCGGCCAGCACATAGCATGGAGCGAGAGCTCTGCTGTCTGTTTTGCGAATTCGGTCATCGGAGCGAGGACCAACAGGGAAGGCGGGCCCTCCGCGCTGGCAGCTGCCCTTACCGGTAAAACGCCGAACTTCGGGTTGCATCTCGACGAGAACAGGCAGGCGCAGATAATTGTCAATGTTGAAATGGAAATCAAAGGCTCGGACTGGGCGGCGCTCGGGCTAGCCATAGGAAAGAGGATAGGCAACAAGATACCGCTGATACGCGGAGTAAAGACAGCGAGCATAGAGGAGCTGAAATCGTTCAGCGCATCCATAGCAACGTATGGTGGCACCGCGATGTTCCATATCGACGGCATAACGCCGAACAGAACGACGACGCCGTCGGACAAGATAAGCATCGGCAAGGCCGATATCGAATCCGCAAGAACCGAGCTGAACGACGCGTGCGATCCGGACTTCGTCGGAATAGGATGCCCGCACTGCTCCATACAGGAAATCGCAGAGATAGCGAAAAAACTCAGGGGCAAGAAGGTCTCGGTCGCCACATGGATATTTACGGCCAGGCAGACGAAAGCGATGGCGGACATGCGGGGCTACACAGCGGATATCGAGCACAGCGGCGCGAAACTGGTGTGCGACACGTGCATGGCAGTGGCACCGCTTAAGGGAAGATTCAATTGTCTCGCGACGAACTCGGCAAAGGCGTGCTTCTATGGAAGGGGTTCGAACAACTTCAAGACACGGTTCGGAAGCCTGGACCAGTGCATAGACGCGGCGGTGAGCGGAAAATGGAAATGAAAGGAAGAATAATTTCAAAGGGTGCTGCCAAAGGAGAGGCGCTGGTCACTTCGCAGCAGATTTCGTTCTACGGCGGAGTGGATCCGGACAGCGGCGTTGTGATAGAGAAGGGCCATGAGCTGGAAGGAAAATGCATCGCTGGCAAGATCCTCGTCTTCCCTTCGGGAAAAGGATCGACCGTCGGCTCATACACGCTCTACAGGCTGAAGAAGAACAACAAAGCACCGATTGCAATAATAAACTGGGAATGCGAGCCCATAGTCGCTGTCGGCGCCATAATCTCGGAGATACCGCTCGTCGATAGGATCGACGGAAAAATAGAAAGCGGCGCGAAACTAGAGGTCGACGCCAACAAAGGCATTGTGAGAATTCTCTAGGCGCGAATTATCGTGCCTATGCCTTTTTCTCCGAGCAGTGCCCGCTTGAGATAGCCGGGCTTGCCCGCGTTCACGATCTCTGATTCGAAGCCCTGCTTGGCAAGTTCGAGCAGCTCCTCTATCTTGTGCAGCATTCCGCCAGTCACATCGATGCCGGCTGCGCCGCCGAGATAGCCCTTGATCTCGTTGAAATTTTTCGGCGTTATGAGCGGTATCATCTTAGCATTCTTGTCACTGTGCGGATCGGCAGTGAAAACGCCGTCCACATCTCCCGCTATTATCAACCGCTTCGGCTTGAACGGATTCACAAGGAAATTGATCAATATCTCGGTGGATGCTATCGTGCATCCCTTGTCCGCGTCCATCACCACGTCTCCATAGAACACCGGCAACAGGTTGTGCTTCAGCATCTGTGCCATCGGTTCCGTATACCACTGGGAAATCTTGCCGTTCTTCATGATTGCGCCAGCGGATGGCTGAACTGAAATCGCGTTCTCTCCTGCTTTGATCAGCGCATCAACCACTATTCGATTCAGTCGTGCAGCAGCGTCCTGGACAAGCGAGATTCCTTTTATGCTCTTTTCAGACGTTATGCCTTCCTTTACCTTGTACTCCTTTGCCGGCACGTGCGGAAAGCTACCTCCGCCATGTCCGACGAGCAGCCTGAGTTCCTTTTTTGCAGTCCGCGCCTCGTGGATTTCCTTTGCGATGCGGTTTATGATATCCATGTTCGGTGTGAACGGCTTTGTCTTGTCCGTAAGTATCGAGCCGCCGACTTTCACTATCATCAGATTTTCCATATCATCGCGCCCTCCGACTGACCTAGAATATCACGACCACAGTTAAAAACCTTTTACCCATGTCAGTATATTTTGGACATTTACGTCAATTGCCGAGTTAAAACTGTATAGCTTTAAATAGGCTAGCTTTCAAATCGCTATCAATGTCAGACGGATTATTTAACAAGTTGTCTGCGCGCATCCAGAGCAGGAAGCTGGACCACATAAAAATCTGCTTGAATAAGGATGTTCAGAACGGCGCTTCGGCCGGGTTCGAGCATGTTCGGCTCATTCACAGGGCCCTGCCTGAAGTCAATTTTGAAAACATCGATACGTCGTGCACGTTCCTTGGCAAGAAACTTTCAGCACCCATCCTCATATCCGGAATGACCGGCGGTTGGCCTGGCGCAAAGCTGATCAATCGCAATCTGGCGGCCGCAGCTGAGGCCATGGGCCTTGCTTTCGGTCTTGGCAGCCAAAGGGCCATGGTCGAGCACCCCGAGTTGAAGAGCACATATATCGTGCGCGATGTCGCGCCTTCCGTGTTTCTGATAGGCAATCTTGGCGTGATACAGTTCGGCAACGGCTGGGGTGAACGCGAGGTTAACGAAGCAGCAAGCGTGGGCTTGGATGCATTGGCGATTCATCTTAACGCATTACAGGAGCTGGTGCAGCCAGAGGGCGACCGCAACTGGGCTGGCTGCCTGGCTGCCCTGAAAAGGATATGCTCAAAATCCAAAATACCGATAATCGCAAAGGAGACGGGCGCCGGAATTTCCGCTGAAATGGCAAAGGCATTGGAGGCCGCCGGCGTGGCTGCCATCGATGTCGCCGGCTCTGGCGGAACGAACTTCGCGCTGGTTGAGGCGCACCGCGGCAGCAATATGGGCAAGGCCTTCGCCGAATGGGGCATACCGACTGTCTGCTCCCTGCTGGAAGTCAGAAAAGCGGTGAAGCTGCCCCTGATATGTTCGGGCGGCGTACGGTCCGGACTGGACATCGCCAAAGCGGTCGCGCTCGGTGCGGACATGGCTGGTCTTGCAAAGCCGCTGCTAAAGCCTGCGCTCAAGAGCAAGGAGGCTGTCATGGAAACGCTGAAAATCCTGATAAGCGAACTCAAGACGGCCATGGCATTGACCGGCTCGAAAAACATAGCCGAGCTGAAGAAGACGCAGTACGTCCTTACGGGTTTCGTGTACGACTGGGCAGAGCAAAGGTTAAATATAAAATAGTTTATAATAAATTGGTGATGGAATGCCTAAGAAAACCACAAAAAAGGTGGCATCTGACGATGCAATATTAACGGTTATCTTACTTTCTGTATTGTTTCCTGGTCTGGGTCAACTCTACAATAGAGAATTTGGGAAGGCATTACTTATATGGGTCGCACTGGTGATTTTTGCGATGTTATCACTTATCCTGATTGGTATACCTTTATTAATTCTACTCTACTTGTATAGCATATATGACGCATATGTAGTTGTCAAAGCAAGAGCTGAACAATAGGGTGCCGACATGGTTGTAGTAACAAAAACGCGACGTGTTTTCAAAGGGAGTTGGTTGGTCTTTGTAATACTGCTCTGTTTTGGAATAATCCCTGCTCTGATATATTATTATATTAAGTGCGAAGAAATAACAGAAACGGTAAAAGAATAGATTAACGATGTCAGGAACAGATTATAAGAAGTATGTATTATCACATCATTTACCTAAAGACTACTACAGGTGTATTAAACTTAGAGCCCGTGGAAAAACGTATCTAATTTGTTCAAGATGTTTTGGTCTATACGTTGGATTTTTTACATTTTTGATATTTATATTTTTTTCTGGGGTTGTTTCTTATCGTATAATTTTATATCTATTTCCTATTCCTGCTTTTTTAGGTTGGAGCTTACATAAATTCAGAATCTATAAGGGCAATAATGTTTTAAGAATAATAAGTGGGTTTTTATTAGGAATAGCTTACGCAGGACTATTTCACACATTTATAAGAAATCCATTTGATTTTGATTTCTTTGTTGTTATTATAACTTATTTAATTGCAGGTGTTCTGGTATTCAAATTTTCAGATAAATGTGCTTATCAATTTAGCACTGCCGCTGGACAGTTAAAATAGAAAAAGAAAATATTCTTACATCTTTCCGTAGGCCTCTGCAATCAGTGTGAAGAAAGTCACAAAGCCGATGAACATCGCTATTGCTGTTCCGATGAACGGAATCATCGACAATATTGCAAACAATATACCGAAGTATATTGCGCCAACCAGCCATGCAGCGAAGAATGTTCCCGTGAAAGCTTTCTTCACAATCGCGCCTACCTCGAACGCAGCACCGAATGACTCCTTCTCTGCATATCTTATGATTGCCGCACTTCCGATCAGACCGAATATGAAACCGACTATGATTGTTACTAATATTCCGATTCCACCCGTTGAGATTATCTGCATCAGCCCTGGTGTAACTCCTCCGCTTATCATACCTGACAGTTGCGGTAGTATGGATAGGCCCGTTATTAAGAGCACGATGATTGCCGGTATCATGTAGATGATACCTATGACCGCCATCACTAAGCCCTTGACGAACAGGTCGCCCCAGTGCTCCCAAACCGGCAGTTTGAAATCACGCCTTATAGCGCTCTTGGCACATCGCAATACGTAGCCCATACCGATGAAGTTGACTATAGGAATTATCATTATCACTATTCCTATTAAGAGGCTCTTGAAATCCTGGAAAGGTCTCTTGAACGCGTCTCCAAATGACATTTTGTCACCTCCTTTGCCTTAGATAAAATTACTTTTTGTTTTTTAACGATAGATAGCAGGATGTCCATGCGAGCATGGTGAACGGACCAACGAAGATTATTGCAATTACGGAGCTGATGATGTTGAGTATCGAGCCAAGCGGAGGATAGGTTGTGTCGAGATCGGTTGCCAAGATGTTCACTGCTGCAACCGCCCCTCCTATCAGCAGTAACAGGATGGCGAGACCCAGCACCTTTAGGTAATGTCGCTTTACCATGGCGAAGCTCTTCGTTATGCCCTCTGCGGCCGTTGCCCTGTCCAATGCAACGGCATAGACGTTGAAGTTGAAGAGCAGCAGAGCAAAGATGGCGACAATTGCAAATAATATAGCTACTCCAACCAGCAACCATGAGCTGTAACCTATTGCCATTAGGCCTACGATGATTGCCGGAAGGAGGAAAATAATCGTTATTATGCCCTTCAGTATCGAGGTGCCTATGAGGGACATCCAGCGCTCGCGGGTGGTCTTGAACATCGTGGCCGCCTTGCTCTTACGTTTGAGTGCATCCCGGGTCAGTGCTATGTAACCGCCTTGAAGGGCAACGGAAACGAATATCCCTATCAGTGTCACAACAAGACCGAGAACTATCATCGGAACGCCTGCCGCCACTTCTTCGGATGTGGGTGTCAGACCGGCTGCGAGCGAATCCATGAACGGACTCATCATTATGGCTACACCGCCACCTGTCGCCAGAACAGCTATCAACACTATCAGCAGATAGGCGCCGACAACTGACCAAAAGTTCCTTATGTAAGCTGTCCATGCCTTTTTCAGATGCTCAACAACCATGTCTATCAATTACCAAAACTGCCTTATAAACCTTGTTGCCGTTGGAATCAGCCGAAACTATGCCCGAGTTTCTCAAATATCCGCTTCATTTTGAGCGAATCCTGCTCCAGTGTAGGACCTTCGGCTATGATGGTCACATCGAGCTTGCGCTTCACAATCTCCCTTGCCAACGGCTCGAACGGCGGGTGACCGTTAATGGGCGTGTGAGACAGCTCGTTGCCTGTGCCCGGCGCCTTTGAAGAGAACTTGATGCCCTCGAAGTGGCAATGCAGGTGCTTGAACCGCTTGACCTTGTCAAGTATGGCAGTATAATCTATGTTCCCGCCTGCTCGCGCATACAGGTGCGCCCAGTCGATGACCGGCATGCACTGCGGCACTGCCTTGCAGAGCTCGAGTATCTCGTCGAGCGTTCCCCACTGCGACATTCGGCCGGTCGTTTCTGTGCCTATCTTGACATTGTCCCAGCCGCGCTGCTCTGATAGCTTAGCGAGCTTGGTAAACTTTGTTATCATCTGTTCGGTCGCTTGCTCCGGGTTCAGCTTGCCGTACCAGCCGGCGTGGATGGCTATCACGACAGCATCCATGGCTGCCGCACGGCTGAGCGTATCGGCTATCATGCGTTCGCTTGCCGCTATCTTCGGTGCCTCCGCGCTGGTAAGGTTGATGTAGTATGGCGCATGGATCGACAGCGCAACATCAAGCTGCTTCGCGACCTTGCCCACTTCCTTTGCGACATCGACGCTCATCTTTACGCCGCGCACGAACTCGAGCTCCATAGCGTTCAGGCCCAGCTCGGCGCAACGCTTGATGCCATCGACCGAAGAACTGCCTTTCGCGCTTATGGGAACACCTGCGGGCCCCAGCCTGATCATACCGAGAATTTCGCGGCCTAACAGATAAATCTATTTCACGAGGAAGAACAGCGCGCCCTCGATTATAATCAATGCTGCCGCGATCGCTACGATGTGCTCGGGCTTCAGCTTTATCAGCGACTCGTCTGTTTCCTCATAACGCACCAGACCGGCCATGCCGGACGGCGCCTGCATTCTCTGCTTCTCTGCCATACCGAGAATTAGAACCTGAAGCTATTTAATGATTTCGTTTGCGATGGTTTGGACCCGGTTCGGCAGGTCTTCGAGCTCTTCCTTCCTGGCCAGTCTCTTTTGTAGCATGAACTCGAAGAGGCTCAAGCTGGACTTCTGACATCTGTTGACGAATTCGTCCTTGCTTATCTTTGACGTCATATTGATAAGCCCCATCTGCATCAGTGCTTCGATGTACTTTTCGATGAAGAAATTAGTCAGGTCGAATTTTACCGAATCTGAGAAAATATCACCGTAAACCTCGCCGAGCTTCTTACTGTACTCGTCAATGGTCATCTGCCCGCTTATCTCGCTCGTGGCTTTCATGCTCGGACAGAGATTGGAAGGGAAAATCATTATCTTCTTTTCTCCCTCAAGGGCGCTTGCCACCGAGGTGTAGAGAGGGAAGCTACGGCAAACAAGTGGTCTGTCCTCGTATATCAGACACCTGTTGTTCTCAAGAAAGGGGCAGCTGTCATGATCAAGCATCCAGTTAAATATCACTGGCGTACCGCTGCTGCTCAGAACGCCCTTCAAAGGCGCTATTTTCAGAACAATGTTCTTTTCCTTGGCGAGCTGCTTCAAACGCTCGACCTCGAACTCGAACAATGCCAGAGATGTTTTTTCTATTTCCGGCAGAATGTAAAAAATCGTCTTCTCATTCGTGTTCTGGTAGTCTTTTTTTCTCAGTGCTTTCTCTTCTTCACCCAACTCGCTGAAATTCCTGAGTACCCTGCAGCACTTGCCGCACATGGCGCAATTGAAATTTTCCATAGAATTACTGAATATCCAAACTTTAAATGTTGGTGTGCCGGGACATAGCCCGCCTTCTGCGATGGGCATCGGTCCGAGCAAATACGGACGTCGGTTGCGCCCACGACAGCATTCGTCTTAGCTGGGTACCCGGCCCTCCTTCATCATAAGGCCTGCTTCCCATTGCACCTTGCCAGTTTAATGCGTTTCAGCCGGAACATGTTTTCGCTCCACTGAACGCGCCAAAGCCTCTCGACTTTATCACTTGCGTGACGGCAAGCGGCTGCGCCGCTGATGGTGGGCGGAGCTTGACTCCACGCTTGTGCGAGGGCAGCTGTCTGCCCGGCTCACCAGAACGGAGTTGGTTTCTGAGGTTTAAAAAGATTTGCGGGAAATTTTTATCATGGTCCACATCGCGCCATACAGGCCGACGCCGCCAGAAGTGGTCAATCGCATGATCGAACTGGCGGAGGTCAGGAGCGGCGACGTCTTCTATGATCTGGGTTGCGGGGACGGGCGACTGGTGATCGCAGCTGCAAAACGCGGAGCGAAGGCGTACGGCATAGATATCGACAAGGAACGCGTACGGGAATCTCAGGAAAATGTTAAACATGCTAGGGTTGAGAACGCCTACATCATGCTTGGCGACGTCTTCAAAACGGATTTCAGCAAAGCGACCGTGGTTTCTCTTTACTTGGTCCCGCCTGCGCATGCCATGCTTAAGAGAAGGTTAAAAAAACTGCAGCCGGGCTCGCGCATCGTATGTCATGACTTTGAAATCGACTGGTGGGCCAAGGTCACGGGCTTTTGGAAACCAGAAAAAGAAGAGCGTCTCGGTTATCACAAAATATTTCTTTATCGCGTTTAGATTGTTCAGCGAGGCCCTTCTTCAAGAACCTTGATTCCATCATTGTTGCCTGCCCAATTGGTGGACCTTTCTCTACCTGCATACACAGTTGCCGATCCGCAATTTTTGCATGGCGGTGGAAACTTGCTCAGATAACATTGTGTGCATGGATCCTGGTAGTACATAGCTTTCAGATGGAAATAATATTATTTAAAGCTGCCGCTAGGACAGCGAAATAATAGAATGTGTACCAGCAGAGGTTTGAGGGGGTCAATAGCGGGCGCCAAAAAGCATTGGCCGTTGGGGACTCCGAGCTGAACACGTCGCCGAAGCTTCGTGCGTACACCCGAGTTCCATCAAGCGGGTCTTCTAGCCCGCGGCCATCGCCTCTTTTTCCCGGACGGTTCGGGCTTAGTTCGGCGCACCACTACAGCCTTGTTCCTTCTGAGTGCTGCAGCTGATGCTATGCCTTCAGCCCTTACCGCTTATCGCGCAGCTGCCCGGCTTTGCCTTTCGACAACCGGTCAACCGGTGGCGACGAACGCGCGTTCCTTTCGTACTTGCGCATTCTTCGGGTCAGGCGACTAACACCCTCGGAAGATATAAACCATACTGTCTTTGTCGTTCCACGTGGGATCTCTCAAAAGTAATTTTCCATAGTTGGTTGTCTGTGGTCATGGCTAGCTATCGCTAAAGCTGCACAGATTATCATAACTACGGGATCTGCAAATCATAATGGGTTTAACATGGTCATCGACAGCTTGCGCTGTCTCACTTCATCAACCTAATTTCATCTTTGCATTGAAGACTCCCACGTCGGAATCACGACGTATTGAACCCAGCTAACGTCCCCCTTTAATCAATAAACCCTTGCACCCTTGGCCGCTACTGCACGGCCAGGAGGGGGGGAGCCGACAGCGAGGTAGCAACGCGCGGGGTCGATAGGAGCTCTCGCCCGCCACGACTCTGTTATAGAGTGGCGCTGCGCAGAACTCGGCGTGACTACACTTCACTCATCACCCGAATGGCGGGTCCTCTGGAGAAATACCACTAAACGTATCAAAAGGATTTCCCAGAAGACCCGTATCTCCGCACAACTTGTCTCTTCAGACTTTACCATATCCCCGGGGTAGCTTTTCTGAAGTTACCGATATCCATCAAGGACGCCCGGCATATCGCTAGCTCATGCTTTCGCATCTGGATCGCTTGCTTTGCGCGATCCAGTCAAGCCGGCTTTTGCGCTTGCACTCTACGTCCGATTTCTGACCGGACTGAGCCGACCTTAGAGCACTCTTGATCTCCTGTCAAGAGCGTACCGCCCCAGCCGAGCGGCCCACCAATCGGTGTCCCCCCGAGTCGAGGGTTAGCCGTATCTCCACGAGATGGCAGTGTTACATTGACGGGTATCCAAAACCCGAAAGTTTTGGCGTGACCCCTCCTGCCTACACTATGAAACCGCAAAGACACGACAACGACAGGCTGCCGCAGAGCTCCACGGGGTCTTCTCTTCCCACCGAGGGTCAGTGGCCTTTTCACCACTAAAGCAGGTTCGCCAGGTTCCAGCCCGGGACAGCGGGGAAGTCGTTAAGCCCTTCATGCGGGTCGCTAATTAAGCGACAAGGGATTACGCTACCTACATCTTCGATGGATTTTCAAATGAAAAATGTTCGTTATGAACTGTGCGTAATACACTCTCGATTCATAACAACGTGCCATCGATTAAGACGGTCAGAGTTACCGCCGCCGTTTACCGGGGCTTGGGGCGATTGGAATCGCCTTTAACACACCGGCACTGGGCAGGCCTCACTGACTGTACAGATCGTTTCCGATTAGCAGTCAGCTGTGTTTTTGTTAAACAGTCGCTTCCCCCTTGTTAGTGACACCTGCGCATCCCTGCGCAGGCACGGCTTATACCTAAGATACGCCGCTAGATTGCCGAGTTCCCTGGACTGGTGTCTCCTGACACGCCATTGCCTTTTCAGCAAGGGGCACGTGTGTCCGTTCTTGGTACGGGCACGGTGCGTCGTTCTCGCCTTCCTTTTCATGGTCTCTGGGAATTTCCCCAATTCCCGCTTGCGCAGAAACTATGCACACATTCAGCTCTTTCTCTCCTTGACGGAACTCCAGAGCTTTCAATGCTCAACTTGCGTGGGAATATCCCAAAGCGTCGGAATGCGAGCTTGCGTCGCCGCAGCTAGCACCGTGGTTTCGGAATATTGACCGAATTCCCTTTCGTCAACTTCAGTTAAGGGTTGACTTAGGATCGACTGACTCCCGGCCCATAAAAGTTGCCGGGAAACCCTTGCCCTTTAGGCGGAGAGGATTCCAACCTCTCTTTGCTGTTACTACCGGCAGGATTATCGTTGCTGGCCGGTCCATCGGAACTTACGCCCCGACTTCTGCCCAACCAGCACGCCTTCCTACGCTATCGCTTTCGCGATCTTTGGTCTCGGCCCTGCGCTTACCCCCGTCCATTTTGGGCGCAACGGCCCTCGAGAGGTCCGCTGTTACGCGTTGTTTAACGGATGGCTGCTTCTAAGCCTACCGCCCTCCTGTCTTTGGACCGTCACCACCTTCGTGTATTAGCGCAGAGTTAGGGGCCTTAACCAAAGGCTAGTTTGTTCACTTTTCGGATACCGAGCTTATCCCAGTACCCTCACTCCCGCGGTCTACGAGTCCGGCAGATTATTAGTTTGTCAGGGATGCCGCCGATTTCTCAGCTTAACACCCCAAACAGTGCTTTACCCCACCGGAACTCTCACGCGAGGCTGTCCTGAGGGACATTTCGGAAGGAACCAGCTATCACCGCTTTCGATTGGCTTTTCACCCCTAATCCCAGGTCACCCGAGTGATTCGTAGCTCAACATCGGTATCAGCCCTCCACGGACCTTTCGGCCCGCTTCAGCTTACCCAGGATTAGATCAAGCGGTTTCGGGTCTTACGCCCGTGACTACCCGCCCTTTCAGACGGGGCGCCTCACCCTTACGGGTTGCGCGCGTCTTGCTTTCGCTACGGTTACCTGCTTACGCAGTTAGCCTCGCCACGAACGTAAACTCCCTGCCTCGTGTTTCGAAACGAACGCCATGACACTGTAATCGACTGCTCGTACACACTGCTCACACAGTTTTCCTTCGCAATCGCACCTTTCGTGCCATGACTAACTATTACCAACTGGTTTCGGGATCTTTTCACCTTCGGTGAAGAATACTTTTCAGCTTTCAGTCACCTTACTTAGTTCACTATCGGACTCGCGAGATGTTTAGAGTTCGCTGTTGATGTCAGCGACCTTCCGCCTGCATATCCGAGCAGACGTACTCGATTCCTGCAATCAACCCTTCGGTCTGTATCTACGGGGCTATCACCCTTTGTCGCGCGCCGTTCCAGGCGACTTCGACTCGTCCGTCAGGTTGTGCACAGGTTCCACATCTTCGGCACATTGCTGTGCAGAATTCGGTTTGCTCTCTTCCGCTTTCGATCGCCTTTACTTACGGAATCACGGTTGTTTTCTCTTCCACCGCTTAATAAAATGCTTTAATTCAGCGGGTTCCCACTCCTCACGGAGCACCGGCCGAAGCCGGTATGAGGTCACATTCGGGCATGACCGGTTCTCAGGCTGCGTGCGCCTCGCCGGTCCTTTTCGCAGCTTGCTACGCCCTTCATCGGTCTCGCGAACCCAGCCGTCCACCAGCTGGTTTCAATTGCGTGTTTGACACCTGCTATTGACCCTTTCCTCTTTCCTCTGCTGGTCTCATCGACAAAAATGTCTCGTGAGGCTCATTGGATAACAAAGTTATCATTCACCGCCTCGTCGCGGCTTGCGTGTCCTTTTCACAGCGGGCTCGACAGCTACTCCGTTTTTCATCTGGCTTTCGCCATCAAGTTGGGACGGTCGTATCATCACCCGATTTCCGTGTCACGCGTCGCCGCGTTGCACCGATGGCTTGCGCCGCCGATGCGTTGACCCTTCCACCACAAGGCATCTTGTGATGTGCATTTGTTTCTTTACCGCGTCATCTACCCCATGGGCATTTCATCGTGCTTTCGCACTCAGCCGCGTTTGCTGTGTTTCATCCGCGGTATTTGCGCGCGTATGGTATGCGCGCATCACATTTTCATGTGACTATGATTTGTGATTTTTGGATGAATTTTGATAAATCCACCAGTGATTTCACAGTCTATACTGTGAGAAAAAGCTTCATCTCGTCGCCGAATCCGCCTTAAACAGGCAGTGCCGGCACCTGGCCGACGACCTGTGGTTCCAATGTATGTTTATTCAACAGGCATACACCCACCGTTTAGCAAACAAAGATATCTCCGTAGAGTATTTAAAGCTTAATTTCTATGCGAATTTTTATAATTCGGCTCATTTCATACTAAATATGGTCACTGTTTTCATAATTCATGGAACTGAGGGCAGCCCAGAAGGAAACTGGTTCCCATGGCTCAAAATCGAACTTGAGAAATTGGGCTGCAGGGTTTTTGTACCCAGATTTCCCACACCGGAAAATCAAAATTTAGAAAGTTGGATGATGGTCTTTGAAAAATACAAGCAATATTTAGACGGAAATTCGATTGTCGTGGGCCATAGCTTGGGGCCGGCATTTTTGTTGAATGTGCTTGAAAGATATGATAGACGAATAAAGGCGGCTTTCTTCATTGCCGGGTTTACTGGACTGCTTGGCAATCGGAAGTATGATGACCTCAACAAAACATTTGCGGATAGGTCGTTTGACTGGAAAAAAATAAAGGGGAATTGTAAGAAATTTTACGTAATCAGTTCGGATGATGATCCGTATGTACCGCTAGAAAGAGGCAGAAACATCTCAAAAAATCTTGAGGCCGAATTCATCATAATCAAAAATGCGGGTCACATAAATCAGGAGTTCGGATATAGAAAATTTGATTTGCTTCTTGAAAAAATAAAAACTGAGCTGTGAGCTTCATTTCAGCCCGAGTTCTCTTTTCAGTTCGTCGGCCTTGTCCATTTTTTCCCAGGTGAAGTCAGGATCGTTGCGTCCAAAGTGACCGTATGCGGCCGTCTTCTTGTATATGGGCCTGTCCAGTCTGAGCTGTTCTATAATCTTCTTCGGACTGCAATTGAATGTTTTTCTAACGGCCTGCAAAATCTCCTCTTCCGGCACCTTGTTCGTACCGAAGGTCTGCACCATTATGGAAACCGGCTGCGCGACACCTATGGAGTAGGCGAGCTGCACCTCACATTTGTCAGCGGCGCCAGAAGCGACGATGTTCTTGGCGATGTACCTGGCCATATAGGCGGCTGACCTGTCAACCTTGGTCGGGTCCTTTCCTGAAAAACAGCCTCCACCGTGCCTTCCCATGCCGCCGTAGGTGTCAACAATTATTTTCCTGCCAGTGAGCCCCGTATCGGCCTCTGGCCCACCAACAGTGAAAATGCCAGTCTCGTTTATGAAAATTTTAGTGTCCCTGTCCATGTAGCCCTTACAAACCGGATTTATCACATTTTCTATTATGTCCTTTCTTATCTTCTCCTTGTTGATATCAGGACAGTGATGGACCGCAATGACCACGGCCTCCAATCTCTTGGGTTTCCCATCGGCATATTCTACGGTAATCTGGGACTTGCCATCGGGTCTGACCCACTCGAGAATTTTTTTCTTCCTTACTTCGGCCAGCCTCATGGTGAGCTTATGGGCCAACATTATAGGTAGTGGCATGAGCTCTGGGGTCTCATTGCATGCAAACCCGAACATCATTCCTTGGTCCCCGGCACCCTGCTCATGATTCTTGGTCTCGTTTACGCCAACAGCGATGTTCTGGCTCTGCTCATGAATCGCTGTCAGGACAGCACAGTCCTTGCAATCAATACCGAACTCAGGATCGGTATAGCCTATTTCTTGAAGGGTATTTCTTACAACATTCGGTATATCCACATAGCAATTTGTCGTAATCTCTCCGGCAACCATGATGAGACCCGTGGTCGTCAGACACTCGACAGCCACCCTTGCCTTCGGGTCTTTTGTGTATATCGCATCGAGGATGGCATCCGAGATCTGGTCACATATCTTGTCGGGGTGGCCTTCTGTCACGGATTCCGACGTGAAAAGAATCTTTTCTGGCATTCGACACACCTTCACTTTGAATCTCATTCAATTACGGTCTTTATAAAAATATGGTCAGCTGCCATCACGTCCACTGCATGACCTCTTCCATGAAGTCCTCTATGAGCCTGACCGGGCCGAGAGGCGCCTTGCAGCTCTCCTCGTCATACTTCTGCACCTTGTTCGGCTTTATGTCGGCAGTGTAAATCGCGAACGGGAACTGGCCGGCGACATGCCTGCCCGTCAGCATGGAGGTGCAGTGGTCGGACGTGACGGCCATTACTGTGTCCGACCAGTCGACGCGGCTCACGAGCCACTTGAAGACCTCCCTGTCGATGCGCTCGATGAATTCACGACGCCGTTCGAAGTCCTTGTCGTGCGCGGCCACGTCCGTGCCGAGTATGCTGAGTATGACCATGTCGTGATCGCGAAGAGCTCGTAGCGCGGCCTTCGCTTTGTTCGCCAGGTTCGTATGGGTATCTGCCGTAGCGCCCTTGGGAATTATTGTGTCCATGCCGAGGGCCTTTGCCATGCCGATGACGACAGGCGATGCGCCGACAACGGCAGCCTTCAGCCCGTGAACCTCCTTGAAGCTCTTGAATTTTCGCAGCTGGGCTGCTCCGCGCAACAGCACGAAGTTCGCCGGCACTTTTCTCCTCTTATTTATCGGATGATCCTTGAGAATCTTGAAGGCCTCGGCTGAGAACTTGTTCAACGCAGTTGCAGTGTGAACTGCCTCGGAGCTGCGGCTGAGCGGCTTGACAGGCTCAAACTCGACATTGCTCACCTGCGGATCGCTGTCCGTAACCGCGGACGAGAGGCCTTTGCTTTCGCGCAACACGAGCACGGCACGGTGGCCAACGCTATGGTAGAAATCACAGTTGACGCCGTCTACGTTTATTTTCGTCAACTTATTCGTAAAATCGTCAAAGCCGGTAATGTCCCTCCCTGCCCTGCGGTCGGTGATGAATAGCTGCGGCATCATATGCTTCGTCTTCGTTTCGATTGGACCGGGCTTGCCTGTAAAATGTGACAGCTCGCGTACAGTGGCGAAATTGGCGCGCAGATAGACGTAGCCTGGTTGCGGAGTGATGCCGATGCCGTACGCATCGAAAAGGCCCCTGCCAGGATAATCCTTGATGTCATAGCCGAACAGGACCCAGTGGCTGTTGCCGCTGTCCGGGTTCTGTTCTATCTTGTTCTCCACCAGACCTGCCACGCCCTTTTCCGTGATGTTGTCAAGGAACGGTTTGTTGGCCTCGGCCAGAACAGAGCGGTCCGGATCGGCAGCTCCATCGAGAATTACGAGAAGAATTTTCTTAGGCATGCGCCTAACGCTCCAGCATGAACATCTTGCGGTGCGGTATCTTGGTCGGGACACGGTCCAGCAGCATGCGCTCGGAAACGTGCTTGCCAGCAACGATGGGTTTGTATTCTTCGGCAAGCTTTAGTGCGGCGTTCAGTTTCGTGTTGGAAGAAGCGTAAATGGTGAAAAGCGTCTGGCCTTTCTTTATCGAATCTCCGACCTTGACGCCCAGCCGCACGCCGGCGCATACGTCCCTCGGTGCGCCAGCTTCGCGCGCGACAGCGGCTATCTCCGTGTTCTTTATCCAGAAGACCTCGCCGTCCGTGTCTGATTTTACACTGACGGTCTTGTCGCCTATGGCAATATCATCTATTCTTACTTTCGGGTTTCCGCCTTGGGCACCTATTATCTGGCGCATCTTCTTCTCTGCCTTGCCGCTGCGGAGTATGTCAAGAGCCAGCTTCTTACCGGATACGCCGTTCTTGCCGACCATGTCGAAGAGCAGGCCTGCCAGTTGCGTGGCCTTCTCGATCACGTCCGGCGAAGCCTTGCCAGCGAGCGCAGCGAGAGTCTCCTGAGCCTCTAGTGCCGGTCCCATGGACCAGCCCAGCGGCTGTTCTCCGAACGTTATGCCACAAACTACGGACATGCCCAGTCGCTGTCCTAGCTCGATGAAATCCTCGGCCAAGTTATGGGCCTCACCGATGGTTTTTATCTTGGCGCCTCTGCCCGTTGGAATGTCAATGACAACGAACTTGGAGCCCAGTGCCTTCTTCTTGGCCATTATGGACGGAAGCATGAGCGGGTCGATGCCTAGCGGATATTCGACCTTGATGAAAGCATCATCTGCAGGAGCCAGGTCGAGCGCGCCACCCCAGACCAGGCACGCGTTCGTCTTTTTCACAACGCGAATTATTTCGCTGGCGCTCAATGCCACTGGGCATAGCACTTCCATGCAATCAGCTGTGCCGGCCGGCGATGTTATGGCGCGCGAGGATGTTTTGGGGATTGTAAGGCCTGCTGCCGCAACGATCGGCACGACGAGCATGCTGGACTTGTTGTTGCCAGGTATGCCGCCGATGCTGTGCTTGTCGCATATGACCTTGCCGGGCACCTTGACGGTCTTGCCCGTCGCAAGCATCGCCCTCGTCAGGTGCTCGACCTCGTCCATGGACATGCCGTGCACGTCCAGCGCTGTCACGAAAGCAGAAAGCTCGATATCCGAAACGTGCCTCTCGACCACGTCCTTCACTATCGCAAGCATCTCGGGAGCGACGAGCCTGCCGCCTCTAATCTTTTCCCTGATGAATGCAACGGATTCTGGCGGTGGTACGGGCTTTATGTCGATGGCTTCGCCCGGTTTGAGCTTGAAGTAGGTGTTGAGCTCGACGTTTGTCACGGCCTCGCCCGGCCTGGCGAACTTCTCCGCAACATCGACTATGGCAATCATGCATTTCTTGCCCTTTGTCAACTGTACGCGGTCGAGCGCATGGATTCCCATGGCTGCTATGTCTTCCTTATTAAGAATGACGACGCCCTTCCCGCCAGCTTCCAGGTCTATGGGTTTAACTCTAAGATGCATGCTATTATTGCAAAATGCTGCCATATAAAAATTAGCTGATTCTAGCCAACGGGGCAGGTGGTGTTGCCGGTGGCCTGGTTGCATGCCAGTTTCAGGTTCGAGCAGTCGAGCTTGTCCGAATGATACTGGTTGTGTATGCTGCAAAGGTTGCTTATGTACCATTCCACGTCCGGCAGGGACGGATGGCTACATGATTGCCATTCTTTCGCATCGCAGTGCTCGCAGGACCAGTTGCCCCAGTAGATGCAATTCTCAATCATGACGTTCTTCGCTGTCTCGCATTTGTATTCCGGCCTTGCGACCTCGCAGCCACCTTTGGGAGAATAGACCGGTATGGCGAAGAGAATCACTATGACTATCAGGACCGCAAGAGCAATCCAATCGACGCGGCGCCAGCTCTTGAAGTATCCCACCACATCAAACTTCTTCTTTTCATGGGCGTGGTGATGCTCCGGCTTGTGCTCCTCTGTCATGCTATCAACTATTTCGTTAACTACTTAAATCTTTGGAATCATCTCGGCGAGATGAAGCCCCATTTGTCGATGGCCGCTTTCAATGCAGTATGGGTCTTCGCATATTCCTTAAGATTTATGCCCCGTGCGGATGCTTCGACCGCCTGCCTGAAGGCCGTCGCTCCTACGCGCGTGCCGCCCGGGTGACCGTGCACTCCTCCGCCGGCCTGCAAAATGATGTCTTTGCCGAGCATCTTTACCAACGGTGGCACAAGGCCCGGATGCATGCCTCCGCTGCAAACAGCGAAAACGGGCTTGACATGCCTCCACTGCTCGGACATCCTGTGACCCTTCTCGGCAACGAAGCCTTTCTCAATCTCCTCGCCTATGGATATGACCTCTTTCTTGCCGCCTTCCATTTTGCCGACAATCGTACCGATATGCAATTGGTCGACCCCTATCAGGCGTGCAACGTCTGCTATGACCATCATGGCTATTCCATGTTTCTTGTTCCTGGTGAGCGCTGCGTGGCCTGCGCGATGTGCATGCAGAACCAGACGCAGATCCTCGTTCGCATCCCTCAGCGTCTGCAGGCCCGACCAACCGACGGTCAATATGTCGACCATGGCATATTCGCCGCCGGCGTTCTTGATGAACTTCGCGCGGCGGACCATCTCGTTCGTTTCTGCGGTGACGTTGGCCATGTACATCTTGCGTTCGCCTGTCTCTGCTTCTGCCTTGTCCCTCAAACGCAACGTTTCGTTAACGCGCTCCTCGAACCTGTTGAATGATTGCGATGTCAGATTTTCGTCATCCTTGACTATGTCGAGTCCGCCCACCCACGCCTCGTATGCGACCTTGGCATGATCCTTCCAACCCAGGCCGAGCTTGGGCTTGATTATCGTACCGCAGAGCGGTCTCTCCGGAACTTTCAGAAGATGGCGCACGCCCGGAATGCCGTGTATCGGGCCTTTGAACGATTTCATGAGCTCCTCGGGCCAGTGGATGTCCTCAAGGCGAAGATTGTTAACGGCCTTCATTCCGAAGACATTGCCCGCCACGGAACTGAGGATGCAGGGCATGTTTCCGTACTCGAACAGCTCGAGAGGATAGGCTATTTCGACATATGGCCCGTTGATGCTGAAGACCTTCGCTGCCTTGCGCATGATATCCGCACCGGCAGTCTTCACTTCCGTCCATGTGCCCACAGAACTTTCGGCAGCAACTCCTTCGGCTGCCTCCTTCATCGGAACGCCCTTTGCCGGCTCGATCCTGAAAAGGCAGACCAGGTCGGTCTCGCTCGGCTTGTATTTCAAATCAATATAACCCGCATAGGAAATCTTCGGCATACGCATCACCTCATAGGATCGTTTTCAGTTCGTTCATAGATTTTAGGCTGAAGTCGGGTTTAAAGCTGATGTCGATGCCTATGGTAACCGTCTTCCAGCCATAGCGGCTGACCGGCATGAGGTTCTCGGACTTGTCATCGATGAAGTAGACGGGCTCCTTGCCGTATATCTTTTCGACGACAATCTCGTATGCTGCCCTGTCGGGTTTTCTAACGCCTGTCTCACCGCTGATGATCGCTTCCGATACGAATTTTTCCAGCCCGTGCTTCTTCATGAGATATCGGGCCCATTCGGTAGGCAGATTGGTAAAAATGACTATCTCGTGGCCTTTGGCCTTCAAATATTTGATTATGGACATGAAGTCCGGGTTGAGCTTGAACGTGTCGAGATATTTTTTCTCGAAAGCGTCATAGTCCTTGACGCACATGGCAAGCCAGAAGCCGAGACGGTTCATCTTGCCGATGCTGTATTTGTTGTACGCTTCCTTGACGACGTCGTAGCTCAGCCCAGGAAAACGCTTCTGGAGCATGGGGTGCAAAACGTTCTGGATGATGTGGCTCTCAGTGAAGATGGTGCCCATCAAATCGAATATTACCACAGCCATTCAGACCGCCCCGTATTTTTTCTTGGCATCTTTCATGTGTTTCGTAAGCTCCTTGTCCAGATTTATTTTCAGGCGGTTGGCCAGTTGCAGCGTTTCAAAAAATATGTCCACGGTCTTGTGCCTCGCGTTCTTTCCGTTCAGCTCTTGCGCATCTTTCTTTATAAATTTTATTACTTTACCAGCAGGCGTAATGTTCCAACGCATTTTTTTCTCGAAGATAGACACCTGCTTCTGTGCCTTCATTTCAGCAGCCTCTTGATATTGCCCGGTGTCATCACACCCTTCTCTGTTACGATTCGCGTGATAAGGTTCCAAGGTGTGATATCAAAGGCTGGGTTGCGTACGGATGCGCCGTGCAGTTCGTGCAGTTCGCGATAGACTTCCTTCGGCGGCCGTTCCTCTATCTCGAACTTCTTGCGCGTGTCGAGCTTGAACGTCGACGCAACCGTATAGAAAGGTTTCTTGTGGGCGCGGGCGAGAACTGCCATCGGATATGTGCCTGTCTTGTTTATCAGGCCTTCTTTGTAGCGCAGAGCATCGCAGCCAACGATGACGGCGTCGCATTGCGGCATGAAAAAGCCTGCGGCCGAGTCGGTTATAAGCGTCACTGGAATCTTGGCCGTCCTGAGCTCCCTGACGGTTCGGATGCCCTGCTCGACCGGCTCGGTTTCGGTCGCGATGACGCTGATTTTTCTGCCTGATGCCCAAGCCGATTTTATGAAAGACAAGGCCTCACCTGAGTGGCAGTGTGTCATTATTGTCCAGCCTGGCCTGATGACATTTGGGCCGAGCGCTGCGATGCGTTTCGTGGCGGTGTTCAGCTGGCTGAGAAGGCGGTCAAAGGTCTTTACGTTTCGTTCCTTCCTTACGGTCTCAATTACATTGTGCAGAGGCACTGCTGTCGGTCGCGTCGCTTCTATTTTTTTGCATGCTGAATCGAACTCTTTGCCGAAGCCTTTCTGCTTCGCAAACGTCCTTAGAAATTTCAAACTCGAGACAGCTATCTGCTTAGCGCCTTGGATGTGCAGTGCCTTGAGTTCATGGATGAAATGATCGAGCGCGGGCTGTTTTGCCATGGTCCTTTTATTGTATGAAATGCAAATTAAAGGTATGCCTTCGCGGTTCGATGCCGAGCTGGATGATCTCATAAGGAGCATGAAGGCTTCCGGTTATCTGAAGAGCGCGAGCGTCGAAGAGGCGTTGCGCAGCGCACCGCGTCATCTTTTCCTGCCCAGAAAAATGGCCGATATGGCGTACAGGGACTGCCCGTTGTCCATCGGCCACGGCCAGACAATATCCCAGCCGAGCACGGTCGTTGTAATGACGGAGACGCTGCAGGCGAAGCCTGGGCAAAGAATTCTTGAGATCGGAGGCGGCAGCGGCTGGCAGGCCGCTCTGCTGGGCCGCATCGTTGGCCCGAAAGGAAAGGTTTATACAATGGAGCGCATCGAGGAGCTCGTTGAGATGGCGAAAAATAATCTCAAGTCCGCCAGCATCCGGAACGTGCGCGTTGTTCACGGGGACGGCAGCGGCGGACTGCCAAAACAGGCGCCTTACGACAGGATAATCGTCACGGCCGCCTGCCCCGCCGTCCCGCCGCATCTGATCGCACAGCTGAAGATGAAAGGCAGACTGATTGTTCCTGTAGGCGACCTATATACGCAAATCATGACCGTCATCACCAGGACAGCGAAAGACAAGATTGAGAAGGAAGAAATCGGGCATTTCATGTTCGTGCCGCTCATCGGCCGTTACGGATTTAAGCAGGCTTGAGGATTGATAATTATGCCAATGGCAGCCAATGTGATCAAACGCGACGGGCGCGTGGAGGCGTTCATACCGGAGAAGATCGCCGTATCCTGCGTTCGCGCCGGACTCAAACCGGATGTAGCTCATGCGATTTCTACGGAAGTAAGCAAGAAGGTCTATTCCAACATTCCGACAAACGAGGTACGCAAGCTGGTCGCAAAGTGTATTGAGAAATACGACAAGGCTAAAGCGAAGGCTTATCTTAGCTATGGCGAGCGCGTCTGGTCCCGCCCGATTAGCGAGCCGGACATCCACAGGCACAAACCTTCAAGACGCAGACAGGCCGAGTTCAGCGGAAAGCGCAGAACAAAGCCGAGCAGGCTCGGAAAGAAGAAGACGGGCGTCGGCAGGTAGCTCAAGTAAATGAGCCGAGGCCTCGGGCCGACGGCCGCAGTTCTGACAGGGTCTTTATCACCTTTTCAACGCGCTCCGAACTGAATTCGAACTCATCGATCATTAGATGTCTGATGCTGTCCGACTGCAGCGGCGTTGATGTTATTTTGACATCTTTGAGCGCTGGCGGTTCCATGAAAAATTTGAACACCTCGTCCGGCGGCGGGCCTGTCCATTTGTCCTTGACTGCTTCGATTATTTTTTCAAGCGTCTTCTTTTCTTTTACAAGAGCTAGTGCCTTCTTCGGACCGATGCCGCGTATGCCAGGATTGAAGTCCGTGCCGACCAGCATACCGATGGCGATCATCTGCTCGTGATTGATGCCGAGCTTCGACTGCACCGTCTTCAGCTCGAGCAGCTCGGGCTTAACTTCGATATAGGCGCCGGTCCTCGGGATTTTCTTCTTGCCTGAAACGGAAAGATTGCGCAGCATGCGAGGGCTGCCGAACAGCAGGCTGTCCCAGTCCTGGCTTGCCGAGGCCCAGACAAGCTTGTTCGCGCACATGACGGCGCACTGGGCCTCGCCCTCGCTGGGCGCCTGGACCCAGGGCACGCCCATGAAAGTCAGCAACTGCTTGGACTGCTCGATCATGGCGCCAGTTAGCTTGGCCGACATCTTCGCCGTCTTCATTATCTCCCTCTGGTCCCCTTCGGCCAGAGCGAACTGCCAGCGAACATGCGCCTCGTCGCGCCTGGTTTTGCGCTCCTCTACGACGCCGGCCTTGAATGCCGGTGGCTCGCCGTCAAAAACGTAAACGGGCTGAAGGCCCGCCTCGAGAAATTTGGTCGTGCGATAGAAAAGGCCGGACATATGTGAGCTGACCTGTCCCTTGCTGTTCATCAGCGGCTGGCCCGTCATGCGGTCGCGGATGATGGTCAGGAACTGAAATAGCGTGTTGAAGGCATCGATGGCTATGCGCTTGCCCTTCAGCTGCTCCAGCTCTATAGGCTCGCCTGTTATCAGACTGCCGAGTGCTACTCCCATACAATTGCTTTGCTTAAGCGAATATATTAATTTGCAGAATCAGACGAAGTCAGCGTACGTGTCCTTGTAGAGCTGGGTGGCCGCCAGCTTCGCGGGGTCGCGCTTGTAGAGTTCGGAATCGAGCTGCTTCTTGTTCGCCTTCTCCCACTCCCTTATCGAAACGGAGTATTTCTTCTGGATCTCGTCGCGGTACCACTGCGGTATCACGTTGAAGGCGCAGAAAGGTACTATGCGACCGTCCGGCTGAACATAATGGATGCAGCAGCGCTTCACGCGCTCGATGTCGTAGTTCCACAGGTCCATGAAGTGCATCATTCCGACGAAGAGGCTCTTGTGGTGCAGCACGCCCAGCGCGCGGTAGTCGTGCTTTGCAATTATGGACTTGAACATCGAAACGAGGTTTAGGTCCTTCGGCTGTTTTTCCTTGTCTATGAACTTGCCAAGGGCGCTGACAATCTTCAGGGTTGTCAGCATCTTGGATTTGCCAGAATTGATCTCGTTCGCCCGCTCGCCCAGGTATTCCATCAGGCCTTCGACATCGACGAAACGCGGTATCGGTACAACCTTGTCGCCGTCCTTGAATATGTAAGTTGCTGCGCCGCAGGCGAAGTGGGATGTCAGTTCGTACTTCGGCTGGCCGGTCAACGCCTCTATGAGATGGCTGACTGCCGTAACGGTCGGTATTGGATAGAAGTCCTCCTTGGTGACCATGCCGTTGGTCTGCTTCTCGAGCCTGTCGATGACCTCTGGGATAGTTATCCTGCACTTGCGCACGTCGGCCTTGGTTATCCGACCGACCATGCTGACAGGCTGGTAGTTTATGCCGCGTATGATATCGATGTTCTTCAGCCCGAAGCGGAATATGTTGCCAACGTCATTGTCGTTCACTCCGTTTATCACGGTCGGGACGAGCACCACACCCATGTTCGCTTTTCTGCAGTTGTCCAAACAGCTCGGAACCTCCCAGTGGTTCTTTGGGTTGGTTTTCGGCGTCGTGCCATCAAAACTGAGATAGATGCTGTTGATGCCGGCTTCACGGACCGCCTTTGCCCATTCCGGGTCGTTGTACAGCTTGTGCGTGCCGTTGATGTTCAACTGCACATGATCGAAGCCCTCCTTCTTTGCGAGCTTGATTATCTCCACAAGGTCCTCGCGCATCTCCGGGTTTCCGCCCGTCAATTGTATTGCGTTCGGGGGTACGGGCTTTTCCGCCCGCAACGTTCGGAACATCTGGCCTATCTGTTCCAGCGTAGGCTCATAGACGTAGCCCATGGCCGAGGCGAAAAAGAAGCAGTAGAAGCATTTCAGGTCGCAGCGGTTGGTGACGACCATGTTTGCCAACGCCGTGTGCGAGCAATGGTCCTTGCAGAGGCCGCAGTTGCGCGGGCAGTCTATCTTTTGATCGGGTATGTTCGGATTCTGTATGCCATTGCCGTCGTGCGCCCATGTCGCAAAGCGCTGGAACATTTTGGCGTCGCCCCAGTACTTGTCCTCGAAAACGCCGTGCTTCGGGCACTTCTTCGATATCCATACCTCGCCGTCGCGTTCTGCCACGACAGCGTCCAGCTTGGCCAGACATGTGGGGCACAGCGATGTTGTCTTGTACGGCAATTGCATTGACATCAACTTTTGGAACTTTTTAAAAGTTGTAAAAGTTTATATATCAGCAAGAATATAAAGATTACTCATGCCAAGCGGGTTCGCCGCCGCAAAGGTGTTCGTGAGGAACAGGTTTGCTGCTGAGCACAGGACGCCGCCACACGACTGGGCGCACGCGCAACGTGTCATGGCGTGGGCGAGGCGTATAGCAGTTGCTGAGAATGCTGACGACGAGATTGTGCGTTGGGCAGCTCTTTTACACGACATCGCACGTGAAAGCAAGGATGAGTTTACCAGCGACCATGCAAGGGATGGCGTAACGATTGCCCGCAAAATCCTGAGGAGATTTGCTCCGCATACGAATGAAAATGCAATACTGCATGCGATTGCCGCACACAGCCGACGTTCCAATATATTGCCAGAAACGCTGGAGGCACGTGTAATCTGGGACGCGGACAAACTGGATGGATTGGGTGCAATGGGTGCAGAACGCTATATCATCCAAGGTTCTGAACTGGGGTGGGACATCTACAGGAGCGCACGCTACTATATCAAAACGATAAATAATCACATGGCAGGCAGAGGTTTTTATACGGCTACTGCAAAGAAGATTGCAGCAGGTCGCGTGTCAGAAGGTCTTGCTGTCTGCAAAGCAATACTGCGTGATGAAATATGAACTCGAACAAGATAGAACGCGAGATATACACCACGTTCGCCGAGATTACCGCGAACATGGGCTATTCTGAGATTCACGGGCGAATACTGGCGGCGCTGCTGGTAGCGGGGAAGCCGCTATCGCTGACAGAGGTGGCACATAAAATAGGGGTGTCCGTGCCTGCCGTGTCGCTCTCGCTCGACCTGCTCGAAACGCTCAGGATGGCGAGGCGCGTCAAGATGCCGGGCGACCGCAACCTGTATGTGCAGCTAACGGGCGACCTCGTAGCGGGTCTGCGCACAGCATTCGTGGCGAAGGCGGACAGGACAATAGAGAACACGTTGGCCCGCTTCGCTACGTACCGTAAACAGATAAAAAGCAAGGACGGGTTGCTGCGGACGCTTGACAAGCTAGAGCATGAAGCACGCAGACTGAAACGCTACATCGGCATTCTGGCAAAGGCCCCGCTGTGAATCAGCCGACAATGCTCATCTGTATTGTACTGGAAAGGTGTATCTCGATGCCAGCGGCCAGCAGGATTATGCCGATGGCTATTGCAAGCAGAGCAGCGGCTATCAACATGAGCTTGCGGCTCTTGGGGCTGAAAGGCGTATATCTGATCATCGCACTAGAAATCATGGCTCCGGCTATGGCTGCAATGAAATAGGCAACGACCTCTGGAACAAGATGCAAAATGTAATAGGCGAACCCCAGCGGGATACCTGTCAGCATAGCAGGCACGCTCGGGCCTGATGCTGCAAGGCGGCGCACCAGCAGCCCTATGGCCACGCCCACGACCGAGGCGTTCCAGGCCAGTATGAACAGCGCGCCGGCAGCGAAGACGAACGACAGCACCGCCATGAGCAGAACGAGCTTTATGTTGTTGGCAGCTATCATCATGAATATATCTGAGCTCGCGGCCTGCATCACTGTCACCGCTGACCCTGATGCAGTGGCAGAGGTTATCTGGGTTATGCTGTATAGGTTGAACAGCTGCTCGGACAGCAGCTGATCGGCCATTTCTGCTGGTAGGACGCTGAACCATATTGCCACGCCGGCCACCATTCCCAAGAACAGGAACGTGTACATCTCGACGAGGTCTATGTTGACCGTGAGCAGGTCGAGCAGAGACTTCACCTTCACCTCCTCGAGGCACTTCCTTGCCATTATGGTGGTAAATACGTAGACGGAAGGCAGCGTCATGAACGTTACAACGACCATGGAAGGCGCGTGGAAGAACAGGACGGCAGAAACGAATATGGCAATGGAAGCATAGAAGAATCCTGTGCCGAAGAGGTGCGCCGGCTTCTTCGCATTAAAACCTATCAAATACTCCAGTACCAACTAATCACCGTAAGCAAAGATGCGAAATAGCAAAATAAATAGCTAACTGGTCTCTTCTTTCGTCGGTCGCCCAACTACATCTCGTTCAGTGCCGCAACCAGCTGGACGACAATTTCCTTCTCGGCCGGAAAACCGAGCGCGTTCTTGAAGCGCTTCTGACCCGTCGGCGTGACGAAGCCGCGCGAGATTGAGATGAACTCATTCTCTCCTTCGGGGCTCTTCGCCTTCTTTCGGGCGACTTCCAAGAACTTGTTCTTGCCGAACTTTATTTCCTTGGTTGTTATGGTTTCGAATTCCACCATTTCTATTACCTCCCTTTTGTGTCTGCTGACGAATATGATTAGCTGAAACTTAAAGCTTTCTACAACAGCGTGGCTGATTCGACAACCACGTCGGCGACGCCATCGATGGCCCTAATCTTTTCTTCTATGGCCTCGGTGCCAACGTCCTTGGCAACAACGAGCAGCTTGAGCGCATTAAGGCCGAAGGCTATGGGCTCCAGCCTAGCGTCCTTTATTTCAACCGTTTTTGCGATGCTTGCCTTGAGCTTCTCGAGATTGACCTCAGTACTGGCCGGCATAATCTTCAGAGAAATCGCTACCATTCCCACGGTATCACGGACCTTCGAATCCGCAGCCCGGGCATGCGTACTTGTTGGACAGTTTCTTGCAGCGCCTGCACCTGATCACTGTCGAACCGGCGCACTGGGGGCATTCGAACTTTACGAAGCCTTCTGCGCCTAGCAGCGATACACCGCACGTTGAACATCGTAGTGGCATAGAAGAGGTATTTTTAAAGTGAAGTATTTAAAGATACTTGTGGCCCCTGTAGTCTAGCTTGGATAGGACATGAGGTTGCGGACCTCAGGACCGGGGTTCGAATCCCCGCGGGGGCACCAACAAACTTTATATACACAATTAGCCAAAGTGCTTACCATGGTAGTTGCGGAAATAATAGCGACAGTCTCGGGCATAGCCGGTTTTGTCGCGTTTTTCAACCGAAACCCGAAAAGGAATCCTCCTTCAGGCGGGAGCATAGTCGTTTCTCCGGCGGATGGGAAGCTGCGCAAGTCTTTCGAGATAAAATCGTTGAAGCAGCTCTTCGGCGCAGAGAGCACTGCGATAAAAGAACTGGATTCGCAAGGTCCGCACGTGGTCGTTCCGATAAATCTTTCTCTGCTGGACGTGCATGTGACGCGTTCGCCATGCGCTGCCAAGGTCATCGAAGTTATACATCAAAGGGGCAAGTTCCTTCCTGCCATATGCAAATCCTCGCTTGTGAAGAACCAGCGCAACATAATCGTCATGAGAGCGAAAGGAATTCCTTTTGCCGTTGTCCAGAGCACAGGTGCTTTGGCGAGGCGCGTTCGCTGCTGGGTCCAACCTGGCGAGTCGGTCACTACAGGTCAGACCATAGGTCGCATTTTGCTTGGCTCAAACACGTCATTGATAATACCGGCCAAATATTTTCACAACACTGCCAATCATAGGCGAGTGCGAGCCGGCGAGACCGTCCTCGGCATGTTGAAAAGTGATTGATGTGGGCTTCAGCATATTTCGCCGCGTAACCGGCGCCGACTATCTCTCTTTGTCCGCCGCCTTGCTTGGATTCGCTTCAATATTGCTGGTGATTCTGAACTATGAACTGCTGGCAGTGGTGGCACTTGTCCTTGCCGCCATAGCAGACTATGTGGACGGCCGCATGGCCCGAAGCCTCGGTGGCGGCCACGAGTGGGGCAAGAATGTCGATTCGCTCTGTGACGTGGCGGCCTTCGGGATTGCGCCCGCGTTCCTTTCGTGGTTTATTATAATCAATGGATTGATGGATTTCAGCCTAACCCTTGCATTAGTGGCGGGCTTCGTTTTCCCTGCGCTGCTGATAGTCGGCGGCATACTGAGGCTTGCCAGATATAACGTATCAACCATGCACAGGCTGTACGTCGGCATGCCGATAACCATGAACGGCGTCATATTCCCGATCGTATGGGCGGCAACGCTCTGGCTGACCGCGGAACTAAGGGCAATCGCCATTATGCTGACATGCGTGGTTTCTTTTGCCCTGATGGTCAACGACTTCATTATACGAAAGAGATAAAAGCCCTGCATCCAATCTCAGTCTGATAACATGATGGAAATATGGGTAGCGCTTGTTGGCGCGTTATGGCTGCTGATACCGGCATATGCCGCGAACGGCTGGCCGCCGCTTGCACGGGGCCGTATGACCATAGACCGCGGCAGAACGACGGCGGACGGCAGACGCATATTCGGTGACAGCAAGACCATTGAGGGCTTTGTGGTCGGTGTTGCTGCAGGCACTTTTTACGGCATTATCGAGAGCTATCTCTATCCCGGTTTTAACCTGTATGCCGGCATGTTCGGCGTGTCAATGCCACTGATGACGCCGTTCGTCGGTTTTATGATAGCGTTTGGCGCGCTTGTGGGCGACCTCGGTGGCGCCTTCATAAAACGAAGACTTGGAATGCCTCCCGGTTCTGACGCGCCCGGCCTGGACCAACTGAACTTCATAGTCGGCGCAATAATTTTCAGCTTCGCTTTCACGAGCATAACGATACCTATGGCAATCATAATGCTATTGCTGACCCCGCTCATTCACAGGTTCGTTTGCATAATCGGACATGCGCTGAAGTTCAAGAAGGTGCCGTGGTAGCTAGACGAAATAACCCAGTATCCAATGCATCCCGAAGTAACCTGCGAGCGCAATGGCCGTATATCTGACCGTCTTTCCTGCAGCGGTCGCGATGAAGAATTTATTCCTATCGTAGTGTATGCTTCCGCAGAACAGACCCATGACATCGAAAGGTATTACCGGTATTGTACCAACGATAAATATAATCAGCCAACCGCCATATTTTTGGAAAAGTTTTTCTATATGGTGTATCTGTTTCTTATATTTCTTTTCCAGCACGAACTCACCGCCCCTGGCGAGAAAATAAGCGGTCATCTCCCCTATGGCAGAGCCAACGCCGGCGGATATGCCTATTAGTACGGGGTTCAACTGCGCGGCGGCCAGGAACACAAGTATCTCGAGCGGAACTATCGGTATTACTATCGTTGCTGACGAGATGGCCGCGACAGCTGCTATGCCAAAATAGCCGTAGGTGGTTATAGTACCGTTTGCCCAGACCATGAATTCCTCTAGCGTATCCTCACCTCAGCATCGCCCATAATTTTGCAAAGCGCTGGCCGAAGGTCACCGCAGAAAGTAAAATTATCAGCACCATGATCAGTGAGAGCGAGGCCGCCCAGAAAATCTCTGCGGCCGCGCCAATTGCTATCAGCACCAGCCTGTCGGCCCGGCCAAGCAGGCCTACGTAGAGGCGCTTTCGCGTGAGGGCCTGCGCCTCGGTGCCGATGTAGCTCACGAGTAACACAAGCACAATGGCCGCTGCCCCGATGGTTATGTCAACGAGACCGCCAGCTATAACGCCGATTATTATCACAATGTCGGCCAGCCTGTCAACGGTATGATCCAGCAAATCTCCCCTGCGGCTGGCGCCGTACTTTGAAGCGATTTCGCCGTCCAGTATGTCGAAGAAGCCGTTGAGAAGTATCAATGCAGCCGCTGCCAGGAACAGGTGCTGCCACAATGCGACGCCGGCGATGATGGCCGTCATCAATGCAAGGATAGTTACCGTGTCCGGACTGATCCTTACGATGAAAGGCCGCAACAACGCGTGCCTCAAGTTCGGCCAGCGCCTGTTCACCCATTCGAGCATACAGTTTGTTGGTGTTTCGCTGATAAATATATAAGGTGTTCTGTGCAAACGCTGTGCATGAAGCAGGCCATAGTCGTTCGCAGTGACCTGAAGATGGGCAAGGGAAAGATTGCTGCCCAAGCATCCCATGCGAGCATTGCCGCATTTCTTAAGGCGACTGAGATAAAGCGCGAGCTCTGGCTGGGCATGGGCATGGCGAAGGTCGTGCTGAAGGTCAGCAGCGAGGAAGAACTGAACAAAATCTATGCTGCTGCCAAGCGGGCAAAGCTGCCTGCCGAACTGATAGCCGATCGCGGCCTGACACAACTTGAGCCCGGCACTGCTACTGCCGTGGGCATCGGACCTGCGGATGATGCGGACATAGACAAGATAACAGGAAAGCTGAAATTGTTGTGAGCGAAATGGACATCGCTTCATGGTTCACATCGAACTATGTCACCCCGCTCTGTCATTATTACACGCCAGCAGCGACCATAACATATGGTCTCATACTGGTGGCAGCTGTCGCCGGCATATACAAGCTGCTACAAAAGCTGAAAATACCGATTGACAGGAACTTCTTCATCGGTCTGTTGCCGTTCATAATCTACGGCGGTTGGACGCGCGCACTCCGCGACCACGGCCTGGGCATCTATGGCAGCGGGGCGTGGTGGTGGTGCAGCCCGCCGATATATTTTGTCATTGCAGGCATAACTTTGGCCGCGCTCTTTGTGGGAATAGTCATACAGAGATACACAAAAATAAAATATCATCATGTTTTGCTGATCGTAGGAATTATCCTGTTGGTATACAACGCGTTGCTGACAACGATAACGAACTGGTTCGCATTCGAAATGATACTCGGCTTGATAGGCGTTTGGTCGGCAGTTTTCTTCGGTTTCCATTATCTGAAGCCTAAGCTGCTCTCGCTTCCAAACGCTGGCATAATCGTCGCGCACCTGCTGGACGCATCCGCAAGCTTTACGGCAATACAGTTCTTCGGTTATTACGAGCAGCACGTGCTGCCTGGCTTCTTGATAGGTGTCGTCGGGCCGTGGGTGATGTTCCCGCTGAAAATCATAGTCGTTACGACCGTGCTGCTGGCGATAGACAAGTACAGCGATGACAAGTTCTTCAACAACTTCCTCAAAATAGTGATACTCATACTGGGCCTGGCGCTCGGCATGCGCGACTTTTTAACTGTCAGCATGTTAACAGTTTGATATGTGGTTCACGAAAACGCCCGGCATAGGCGGAAGGATCAGGCAGCGGATTGAAGACTTCAAGGTCGAGGAGATTGCGAAACCGAGCCCGCCCGGCGACGAATACACGATATTCTGGCTTGAGAAGTTCAACTGGGACTCGCATCGCGCCGTAGGAGCGATAGCGCATGCATTGCATGTCAGCGCAAAGAGACTGGGCACGGCCGGCACCAAGGACCGCCGGGCTGTCACCAAGCAGCGCGTCTCGGTGTGGAAAATAGAACCCGAGCAGCTGGAACGATTGCACATACGCGACATGAAGCTGTACGATTTTTCAAAGTCGGCCGAGCGCATAAACCTTGGCGACCTGGAGGGCAACCGGTTCGTCATAATCATCCGTGACATCAATCTAGACAAGGACGACATCGAAAAATTGCTGAAAAAAATATTTTCCGAGATGGCAGACGGAATTCCCAACATCTTCGGTTCGCAGCGGTTCGGCGATGTGCGAGCTGTCACGGCAGATGTCGGAAGGGCTATAATGAAAGGTGATTTTGAAGGCGCGTTGAAAATCTATCTCGCGAAGGCGTTCGAGGCTGAACCGGAGGACTCGAAAAACGCGAGAAACTATCTTGCCGAGCATTGGGGGAGCCGCGAGGCTTATCTGGAGGCGCTAAGAATGTTCCCGGAAAGGCTGCACTACGAGCGCACGATGCTGGACGCGCTCTCAAAGACGCCGACGGATTTCGCGGGCGCATTCAGGCGCCTGCCGAAGCGTCTGCGCAAGATGTTCATCAACGCATTGCAGGCCGAGATTTTCAACGAGGCGGTGCAGTGGTATATCGAGCGTCACAAGCCTGTTCAGCAGGACGTTCCGCTCGTCGGACATGACACTGAATTGGACGATAAAAATCCGATTCATAAAAAAATTATGGAAATAATGACGGAGCGGGTGATCGAGAAGGAGGACTTCAAGCTGCCTCGCTCGCCCGAGCTTGCAACTACCGGCAGCAAGCGCCAGATGCTGCTGATGCCTAAGGGACTGAAGATAATAGACATATCCGATGATGATTTCAACGAAGGAAAGAGGAAAGCCACAATAGCTTTCGAATTGCCTGCCGGTGCCTATGCCACGGTGGTGCTGGCGGAGGTGATGAAGGTTGAAAAACAGGACGCTCCGCCAACTCTCTGATTTTTGTAAAAACAACAGGCTTATCGTTATAGCGTTCGCGCTGACGACCCTGTGGTTCATTATTCAACATGCGACCGGTCTGTCTTGGGATTTCTCCGTCTATGTGCTGAATGCGAGATACTTCTGGGGTGACAGCCTTTACTTCGACTGGGGTGCATCGCCGTTCGCGGCCGTACTGCTTGCAGCTGCCGGAGCAGGACCGGTAGCAGAATATGCCTACATAGTATTTGTTTCGTTGCTTTGGCTGTTCGCATGCATGAGGCTGGCGGATGCATGGGGCATTGACAGAACCATATTCTATGTCATCTGCCTCAATCCGGCAGTACTGATATTGGGCCTCAGGAACGGGACAGAACTGTTGGCACTTGCATTTCTGGCGCTGTTCCTCTCAGAATACTTCGCTGGCAAGGGCCGCGGAGCTTTTGCGTTAGGACTCTCGGCAATATCGCGCTGGACATATTTCGTATTTTTGCCTCTCATCTTTCTTTCAAAGAACGTCAGAAAGATTGCAATCGGCGTCCTGTTGGCCGCGGTTGCCATATTGCCTTGGTTCGCATACACGTGGATTGCGACGGGCGGTCCATTGATTGGCATGGCCGAGGCGACAACAGCTGAACTGGTAAGACAGGAATCATTTGTCCAGTCTTTCAGCCTCATGGACCTCCTGCTTATCGGCAATTGGATGCTGCCTCTTGCCGCAGTCGGTTTCGTCCTATGTAAACGGAAATGGAAAGAGGTTGTGATGCTGATAGTGCTCGTCCTGGGCATGCTCGTGTACGCCAGGACAGCAATAAAGGACGTCCGATACATGTTCACCATCATCCTGCCGCTGGCATACTTTTCTGCGATGGCGCTTAAGCAACTCAAAATAAGTCGTAAGATGATAACGGCGCTTATCGCAGTCAACATCGCAGCCACACTTGTTGTAGCGGCCATTGTGCCTCTGTATGTTTTTTTAGAGGGCAGACAGCAGTTCGCGTCGGCCCTTGAAGATCGCGACAGTTGCGCGATGAGCTCGAACGCGTGGGTGTTCATGAACTATGTGGGCTGGCCTGCCGAGCGCCCTGTGCCTGAGAAGCTCGTGGACAAGAAGATATCAGAAGGCTGGAGGTTGCTGATGTTCAAAAACACCCGTAGCCCGGACTGGTTTAACAATGAGACCTTCCGCAACAGTCTGCCAGTCATTGTAGAGAGGCCGGAATATTGGATATTTGGCAGGCCCGAGCTCTGCGCCGAGCCCGTATCGCTCGCAACGACATACACGGACAGGTTAAATGAACTAAGAGTTGCGATGGGAAAAACGCCCCTGAGCCGTTGCGAACTTATATTTGGTGGGTGGTGCAGAAATCCCGCCGTGAAAGTTCTGTTCGGATATTGATTAAATTCCGAGTTTGCTTACGAGGTCTGCCTTTGAAATGACGCCCTCGATCTTCGTCTCTTCGCCTATGATTATTGTGGGCGTTGTGGTCACGTTGAACTGTTTTGTCAGGATGCGCATTATGCCGAGCTTCGAGTTCCTGTCCAGCGGCACGATCTGAACGAGCTTGGTCCCGTACTGGTTCGTTATGGAATCCAGCACATAGCCCTGCTGCTGGCTCTCGGGCGAGACGGTGTCATAGAAATATAATATAGTACTGATGTTGCTTCCGCAGCTCTCGCGCATCTGCAGCGTAAGCATCCACAGCTTTACGTAGAGCATTGTCTGCTCGGACTTCAGCCGGTTCCATTCCCAATCAGGTACTATGATGTTCTTCTCCGATTCTATCAGCCGCCGGTTGACCTCCTCCAGTACTGTGGCCGTGCTGCCCCTGCTCTCGGCTATTATGTCGCAGCCCTGGCCGAACTGGGTCACGTAGAGCAGCTCCAGCTGCGTATCGGACATGATGGTCTGCAGCTCCGTTATGTCCCTTATCAATGCTTCCTCGCGCTGCTGGTTCCACCACCAGTTAATACCGAACGCGAAACCTACGAGTATGATCGTCAGGATCGCAGCCGCGACGTATGTCTTTGCCTTCACCATTTGCCTTTCACCCCGGTTGCTTCCTGCAGCACGCTTATCACCCACCACAGGCCCAGCAACGGACCATATATCAGCATGAAAACCAGAATATAAATCGCGCTCTTCCAGATGCTTTCTCGCGCTGCTTTTGCGGAAAATATTATGTTGACTATAAAGAGGACGACAAACAGTGCTGTCAAGAACAGGAATATGTTGGGCTGCATCGCCAGTCTTTCAAAAAGGAGTGAGATGTCCCAACCAGCCAGTCCCATGCCAGCAATAAACATGCTTGTGTCCCATAGAAAGCTGGCAAACGCCACCACCATCGTTGCAAAATATAGGAGTATGCCTATGGTACCGCCGATTATTACGAACGGCATCACAAACAGCCCCATGTCCGTCTTCTGTCCCAGCAGCGACTTGTACTTGCGTATGTTCTGCAACAGACCGCGGTACCACCTAATCCGCTGGCGGGAAACTTCGCGCAGCGTGTCCGGAACAGCTGTCCAGACAGTGGCATTCAGGGAATTCTCGATGCGCCAGCCCGCCTTGCGCAACCTTAGCCCTATCTCGAGGTCCTCGGTCAGGTCTGCTATGTCAAACCCCCCAAGCTGGCGCAGGACGTCCGTGCGGTAGAACGCGCAGCCCGGCGTCAAATAGAGCCCGTTCAGGAAGGACAGCAGTTTTCTTGAGAGCACAGTAAGCATGTATTCTATTTTCTGCAACTGCCCGAGGAAGCTCTTGTTGCGCTGAATCTTCATTGCCGGGACCACTGCACCGACGCACTTGTTCTCAAAATAGCCGATGGTGGACACCAAGATGTTCCTATCGGCAATGGTGTCGTCATCTATGAAACCGAATATGTCACCCTTCGCGTGCTTCAGTGCTACATTCAGAGGCACGGCCTTGCGGCCGCTGTTTTTTGCGAGGCGTATGAGCCTGATGCGGTTGCCGAAACGCTTTACGATTTCGACCGTATTGTCCTTGGAGGCGTCATCGACGACAATTATTTCCGGTCTTTGCGGATAAGTCAAATCTAGCAGGCTCTGCAATGTTCGACCGATGGTGGCTGCGCCGTTGTAAACGGGCACCGCGATTGTCACGGAAGGATATGTCTTTGATTGCGGGTCCGAGAATAGTCTGGCCCTGTTCCTGAAAAGTGTTATTAGCATGGTGATGCTGCAGAACATGGTCAGTATAACAACGACGGTCTGCATCGCAAGCAACGCGACGTTTATCATGAACTATCTCATTCCCTTGGCGGCCAAAGGAACGACAGCAGCAGTCTGTCGGCCGCCATGTCCAGGTCCGTGTACGTACGGGTTTCTTCGCTCATGTCCGCACCCTCGACCGTTATTATATTGCCGTCAACTATCACGGCGGTCTCATTCGCTCCAGAGCTCGGGGCACGCATCCATATTATCAGTGTGTCATTGCCAGGCTGCTCGGGCGTTGCGTTTAGCGGCATGGCGCGCACTGCAGGTGTGTAGCCGAAGAGTGACTTGTAGCCGTATACCAGCTTGTACGTCAGCTCATAGCCGGCGACCGTGTAGAAACCGTTGTCCGTGTCGTTCGGGATGTAGGCGATGTAAATCCATGCCACATCAGGATTGTAAAGCGACTGTAAGAGCGTTGTTTCGTCCGGATAAATAGGAACGCTTGCCGCGTCCGTCAGGTTGGCGCGGAAAGTGAATTCCCTGTCCCCGAACATCCTCTTGTTCGGTTCGCTCTGAGCGGTGCAGCCAGAAATAGCTATGACCGAAATGATTGTTACCATGAGCAGGATTTGTGTTAGGTGCGTGTTTCGCATATTTTACCATCTAGTTTGTTAAATAAAAAAATTTAAAGCGGGGGCGGTTTCCCGCACCCCGAAAGTGTGTTTCTTATGCCATTGCCGTGATGCTCGGAGAGGCTATGGTTCCACTGACAGTGACGCCAGCGACGTTCTGCGTCTTGAGGTCAGTCTGTTTGACCTGTAGTACGCGTGCCGCTAGGTCTGTGTCCTTGGCTTCCCATCCTGCGATGAGCACAGCTGTCTTGCCCGTTGCGAATGCGTCGGGGAAGACCTTTATCATCGCTGTGTTCGCCGTCAGGCCGGATGCCTCACCGTATGCCGGATAGGTCTTGTCGAGCAGCGTAGCCGCCAGCTGGTTGACTCCAGGTCCACCAACGACGATTATGTCACTGCCTGTCTTGACCGCGTCCGTCACCTCGGAGTCCAGCATTGCGACATCAGCTGTCACTGGCGTTATCTTCTCTGTGGTTACAGAGCCCGCCGTTCCAGATGCTGTCACTGCCGGGTCAGGTCCGACTCCAATTGTTGCAACTCCCTGGCTGTATGGGTACATCGCGTTGAACTGACCAGGTGCCGTGCTGTCATAGGTCACATATGTTCCGAAGACATCCACGAACCTGTTCTGTGTTGTACCGCTCACGCCCGGTGATGTTGTCGTAGTCGATGTGAACGCAGGTGCTATGGCCAGGTTTGCCCTGGATAGCGTTGCATCCGCATCGAGTCTTTCAGCGATCGCATGTCTTACCTGTGCCTCGTTCAATCCCTCGACAATGTTCACGCCGGGTGTGTCAAAGGCAGGTGATGCGATGTTGTTCGTAGCCCTTACAAGCACCCAAGTTCCATCAGCAACTGCAGTTATGTTGTATTTGACTTGTTCCAATGTCTGTATTCCAGTTCCGATTGCTTTGGTTGCGTTTGGTGCAACAATCAAAGCGCCTGTCGGGAACTGCAGTGTGTAGTTTGTGTTTGTCGTCAGTCCTGATATGTTCTGAGGGGTTGTTAAGGATACGAGTGCTCCCTTGCTTGTCTCTATCGCTGGGTAGACGTCGATCGCATCTCCTGGGTTCGAGAAACCGGCGTTAGTGCCCCATGTTATCTGGACGTGCGTTGCGTCGAACACGCTTACCATGTACTGTTGTCCGTCCAGGTACATGCTTGTGTTGCCACCTGTTATCTCGATCGTCGAACCAGAGGATATGTCTTGGAACTTCGAGGTTCCGCTGGCTGTCAAGCTTGCAGTCAGGAAGCGCAGGATGTGTCCGAATGGACTCTGTGCTCCGGCTGCATAGGCGTTCTGTCCTACGACTGCGTACTCGTTCTGGGCGATTACTGCACCTTCAATGTCACGTATTGCATACTGTCCCGAGTCCTTGAGTGCGATGTTTCCTGCACCAGGTGCGCTCACGTAGACGAACGATTGTGCCAGACTCTTGCCCTCTTTTGTGTTGAAGTTCACGGTTGCTGTCAGGCCCGATGGTACGATCTGTATCGACTCGCGGTCCGTCGTGTCGGTTACTGCAGGCGATAATCCACCGAAGAAGATTTTGAACGAGCTGCTGAATGCTTCATCGGTCAATGAGGTGCCTGTCTTGACGAACTGTTCCAGCGTTGGCTTGTACATGACCTCAAGGCTGTTGAGTGTCACGGCGCCAGCTGCAGATGAACCGGTCATCCTGACTAGGTAGTCAGACTTCGATACGCCGTTAATCTCGAGACCCTGCGTGAAGCCGGTCTCGACTCCGGTTGTGTCTGTCATGTTCGAATCGCTGAATTTCAGTTTGTCAGCACCGACGAATACGGTCGCGGACTGTGTTATGCCAGCTACTGCCGGTTTGAACACAGATGTCACGCCGATTATCGTGCCGTCGCTTAGTGTTTTGGTTTGTCCTGTCTTTATGGTTAGCGTCTCGGTTGAACCAGTTCCTGGGGTTGCCTTAACCGTTGCTGCGTCTGTGTTGTCGACTGTTCCGACACCGACGAGCTCGACCGTGTATGCCTTGCCGGCAATATCGAATGTCACGGGCGCCTCGGATGTCACGGTCATGCTGTTCTTTCCTGCCAACATTTCCAGTGTCAGACCGTTCGTTGCAGTCGCAGTCGCCTTGGTTACGGTCCACGTCTTACCGAGTATGTTCAACTGCGTATTCTTCAGTTTCACCACGTCGAAGGTTGTCGCATCATACGTAGCCGCAAGCTGCTTCGTGAAAAGCAACTTGTAGTTGTAGATGCCTCCGGTGGCCGATCCTGCGAATTTCAGTCCCAAATCAGGTGCTGTTGCTCCGGTCGGTTGGTCGTACACTATCCTGCCGTTGTTCGCGGCGTTTGTGAAGACCAGGTACTGCGTGAAGGCGTATGAAACGCCGTCAGAGTCCACGTACGTTCCGCTGGGCAACACTGTCGGTAAGTCTGTTCCACCCAGTGTCTGCTTGCTGCCTGCTAGGTTATCCCACATGCTCGATGGGTTGCTGCCTGTCGCCATGGATACGCCGCCAGTTATTGACGGTGTTGCGCCTGCTACGGAAACGGTTGTCGTCTCCTTTGCAAACGAGGCGAAGTTCGCAGCGATGTTTATTGCGCCAGCAACGTCCTCAGGCTTCGCGTCCTTTCCGACTACGAAAACTGGGAACGAGTCCTTTGTAACGAGACTTGTTATCTCGCTTACTTTGCTTATACTGATTGCCATTGCCGGTGCCACTGCAGCTAAGCTTCCTACTAAGGCTGATCCAGCCAAAGCTGCTATTTGTCTAAATTGCATCTGCTTTCCCTCCATCTTTGCGTTTATTTTTGTTTAGTTTCGCTTATTTTTTATAATCGGACACAACACACGGACTTTGCTGCCCGTTGTATCATATCCGATTTTGCGCGAGTATTCGCGCGGTTTTGAAATTTCAGTTTTTTTGCAGCGCGCATTGCAACCTGCTAGCCGCTGCTGCGGCTGAAATTTGCTGTAGAATAATACATAGACTGGGGATATATAATTTAGGTGAAACTGTTTCTGATAGGGTCTTGCATTGTTTCTGGTTGTATTATCAGGCTTAAATAAGGCATAAATGATGGTTTAACTGTTTCTAGAGGTGTTTTATGACTCCTTTTTGACTTCTTTCCCCCAGAATATCCTGTTTGAACGACCAGTTCGTTCGAGTCTCACGAGCCCACGTTCGTTCAAAGATTTCAATACTTTTGACACTTTTGCCTTTGAATAGCCACTTTCCTTCACAATTATCTTCTGATTGACGCCGCTACCGTGCTTTACGAGGCCTTCAAGCACGCTCTTCTCGTCTTTTTTCAGTATGGGAAGGATCATTTTCATTCCTTCCTTCGGACTGCTGAAGTAAAATCTGTAGGCGATGAAGCCGACGACCGCTACAATAGCAATCACGGCAAGAATCATCGGCAGCATTGATCCTATTTCCAGGTTTTCGTATGCGATTGAACCGGAAAACTGGTTCCTCACGTCCTTTTCTTCCCATGCTATCAGGATGTGGCGGCCGTCGGAAGTTATGGCGGAATCTTTCGGTTCCATTGCGTCAAGGATCGGCTCCTTGAGCGCTGCGCCGGCAGGTAGCCTGACGCGGATCATCATGTTGTCAGCCGGCTCGGGAAGCTTGAAAGCATCCGACCAGACGAGCCAGTTGTTCTTGTGGCTTATGCGCTCCGTAGAAGTGTAACTCAGTTCTATTCTGCTCAACGAACTTTCACATATCACGTTTGTCTGAAGCAACGCCTTGTCGATGCGACATGAGGGGTTGACCTGCACGTTCTGCGGGGAACCTGCTATGGATATTATGATGTTTGATACGGGCTTTGTGAAGTTCATCTCTGTTCTATACGTCACTGTGCTGTCGGATATTTCGGCTTCTATCGAATAGCCGCTTATCACAGCGGCGGCTGGCGCAGAAAAGAACGCGGATGCTAGCAATGCTATTGCCAACAATGCAACCTTTTTCATTTTTCCTTTCCTCTAACGAATACTATTCCGCCAAGGCCGGCCGCGGCGAACTGGTGCATCATCATGGCAACGCTGTTCAGGATGCGCTGCGCCTGGCCAACATTGAGCGTCAGCTTAGACGGCTCGAGTATCTCAGCCGCTGACGGGCCGTAATGCATGACTATATGCAGGAGCGTGTCGAAGTCCTTTACTGCAAATTCAACCTCAGCGGTGCCTGACCAGCCGACATCTATGTTCGGCAGGGGCTTTTCATGTTTTACGAAATCACCGAAGTCCTTTTTGTAGAGCTTTACATTGTCCTCTTTTTCGAGCTTATCTACCAATTCCACGAGGGCAGCTTTCGCAATCTCCTCGTCGGCTGCCAACGCAGAAAAACCCAGCCATGCGCGGAGCCAGCCTTCCTGAATACGCTCATCCGCAACAGCCTTGTCTATGGTCATATCTATCACGATTCGATACCAAAGTTTATAAATAAGCTATGGCAACAAATAACTTATATGTTTATGCCAAAGGTCCTTCCGATAGTCGCTGTTCTGGCAGTCATGCTGATAGCCGGATGCGCGTCCGCGCCACCCGAAGGCGGAGGCAATATTAGCGAGAACGTGACGCCTGGCGGCGGAGAGCTCGGCGGGACTGTTTCTGCTCCAACGCAGTTCAACGCCACCTATCTGATGACCATAGGAGGCACGTACGGCAGCGGTCCGAACTCGTTCCAGGCACCTGTAGGAGTGGCTATTGATCCTGCTACGGGAAAAATATACGTTTGCGAGGAATTTCGAGTCAAAATATACGGTTCTGACGGAGAATACATAAAAACTATCGGGAGCTCGCCTGGCAAAAGCAATGATTCTTTCAAGGGACCGAGCGAAGTGGAGATTGCAGGAGGAAAGCTGTATGTCGCTGACACGGAAAACGCCCGAATACAGATACTCGACCTGGACGGGAATTATATAGCGACAATCGGCGGAACCGCAGGATCTGGAAACTACGATTTCAAGGACCCGAACGATGTCTTTGTGGATTCTAGCGGCAATGTATACGTGACAGATGGCGAGAACAACAGAGTGCAGATATATGATTCTAACCAGAAATACGTCGCTACCATCGGCGGAACGGCAGGCAGCGGAGACTATTCCTTCAGGGAAGTCGGCGGTGTTGCCGTTGATCCGGCCGGAAACATTTACGTAGTTGATGCTTTCAACAACAGGATACAGATATTCAACTCGAACCGTGAATATGTCGCTACCATTGGAGGCACGACAGGGTTGGGCGACTATGAGTTCAAATCGCCGAACAATATCGCTTTGGATTCCGCTGGCAGAATATTCATCACCGAACTGACGAACAACCGCGTGCACGTTTTCAATCCGAACAGGACGTATCTGGGCATGATCGGCGGTGTTTCCGGACGGGGCAATTATGAATTCAAGGCACCGACCGGTGTGGACGTAGTCGGCAACAAGATATACGTCGCTGACAGGTACAACAACCGGGTCCAGATATTCCAGTACACGGTCTCTTAGGCTTCTTTAAAACGCGGCATCCACTTCTTTCCATCTATAGGTATCTTCGTGTCGCAGCTGGGGCATTTTAGGTTTTTTGTAAGACTCATTTTCTTCACGTCTATTCCCTGCCGTTCTATCAGTAGACTGCCACAGCTATGACAATAGGTTGATTCGTATTTGTGCCCATGGACGTTGCCCAGATAGACGTATCTCAGCCCCTCCTTTCTTGCAACCTCATAGGCATTTCCCATCAGCTTCATGTCAGGACTCGGCAACTGGAGCTTGTAGGACGGGAAGAAGCGGATAAGGTGCAGGGGCACGTCCGGACCGAGGTTGTCAACTATCCATTTGCACAGCTTTTTCAGGTCGACCATGGATTCGCCGTGCTGGGGTATCAGCAGGTTGGTAATCTCGATGAAAACCTTGTTCTTCTTGTAAGCCAGCAATGCGTCGTAAATCGGCTGCACGTCCGGCACTGACGAGAGCGCTGCGTAGGCCTTGGGATTGCCGGATGCCTTGAAGTCTATGACTGCAGCGTCCAGATGCTTGGATATTTCCTTTATCGCCTCCGGGCTCGTATAGCCGTTGGTCACCCAGCAATTGTACAGCCCGGCCTTGGATGCCAATTTTGCGCAATCTTCCGCGAACTCGAAGAACATTGTCGGCTCGACGTAGGTGTAGCAGACACCTTCGCAATGCGCCTCCTTTGCAGCTGCCACTACTTGCTCGGGCGTCCAGTCCCGGCCTACGACATCTTTCCAGAGCTGGGACAGCTGGGCGTTGCAACAGAACTTGCACTGAAAATTGCAGCCTACCGTGCTGATGGAGAACGTGTCCGAACCTGGTGCGAAATGGAAGAACGGTTTCTTCTGTATCGGATCGACCGCAACTGCCATTAGCTTTCCATAGTTGAGCGAATAGAGTTTGCTGTTGACGTTCCGCCTGACCCTGCAGAAACCAGTCCTGCCATCCGCAATGAGGCATCTGCGGCCGCACAGACTGCAACGTACGGCGCCGCCCTCTGGTTTCCAGAACTTGGCCTCGTGCATACAATGCTTATAAATTCCGTAGCTTTAATTCCTTTTGCCTTGGTGGCTCAGCTAGCAGAGCGGCTGCCTCGTACGGCAACCTGGAAAGCAGCAGGTCGGGAGTGCAAATCTCCCCCAAGGCTCCATAAACTTAAATGCTGACACTGCAAAACTCAAGGTGTGATAACATGGAATTTGTATGCTTCGTAAAACGCGAGAACGCACGCAAGGCAGAGGACATGCTTCGCGCTGATTTTGACCTAGCAGCAAAGCAGTCAATAACAGTCAGGGATGCGAACGTCCTGGGGCTGAAAGAGGCGGGCGACGGCAGCTTCTTCTACATCACAGGCAGCGACGAGGGCGTCAAGCGCTGCCAAGAGCTCATCAAGGACATGGTCGTGGCCGCGACCAAAAAACCGTTCCTTGAAAAGGCAAAGACAAAAATCATCGAAGAGCAGGAATCCGCTGCAGCAGGCTTCGGCGGCATATTCGGGTGATGGCATGGCAAGTACGATGGCAGTTTACACGACCGGCGCATTGCCGCTGTACATCCAGAAGATGACCCAGTGGACGCGCGACAATTGGAATTATGCGGGCACGTACACGGATGTGAGGCGCCTGCTGGACGATGCGAAGGCGAAGAAATTCGCGTATGTCCTCGTCTACTCATTCGGCGTCATCGAGTCGGAAGTGCAGCAATTGCTGGCAAAGCTAAGCATAAAGGTGCTTTCCTTCAAGGAACAGGAAAGGCTCGGAGAGGAGCTGAAATCGGCAAAAATAGCCGACGCGCGCAGCGTGTCCGTTAAGATTGACCCGAACAGCGACTACGTCGAGATTAAAATACCTCCAAAGCAAAAGTGATTCTGCGCTCGTAGTCTAGCGGCAGGATCTGAGCTTCCCAAGCTCGAGACGCGGGTTCGAATCCCGCCGAGCGCACCAATTTATTTGGGCTATTTCAATTAGTTGCATGCCAGAAGCACAGCCAGCGCCGGTGCAGAAAACTCCAACTGGCGAATATGTGATGGCGAAGTTCCATCCGTCCAGATTCGCCTATGCAAGGTTTTACGCCGCTGCAGTTGTTTT
>Ga0315289_10000395_pt1 | contig 68371 bp, 71 predicted proteins | sample YL17G11_40_MG_FD_203452 | JGI IMG/M metagenome (GOLD analysis project Ga0315289, IMG submission 203452) | Sediment microbial communities from Yellowstone Lake, YNP, Wyoming, USA - YL17G11_40 | ecosystem: Environmental > Aquatic > Freshwater > Lake > Sediment | place: USA: Wyoming | collected... | reverse complement strand
AGGTTCGAATCCTTCCACCCCAGCTCGTATTTCTCCTTAAAAATTCAGTAACTTAACTCCTTCGGAATCGCCAAGTGGCGTGTTTGTGGCGTGGTTTTTGACGATTCTAGTTTGTGGTTAGATTTAATATGAGAACAAATTTAGCGTTGAGGAAAGTTATGCCATCGTTTTTAAACAAAGTAGAGTTGAAAAAACAACTACAGGAAATGGGTATTAGTGTCGAAGGCAATTATGTACGAAAAAAAGATATAGAACAAATATACAGTCACAAATATACAACCGTATATAGGTTGGAAGATAAGGATGGCTATGGTCCATTTCGATCTAAATTGCAACCAAGGGGACAATGGATTGGTAGTCCAACTATTCACACAGCTAATGAATTTTCTGAAAAAGATAAGAAAATTTTTGATTCCAAGAAACATCTTTTTGGTTTTGTTAGTGTCGATGACGCAAAAAAATATTTTGAAGATCCAAATAATCGTTATGCAAAAGGGGATTGGCAAAGATTACTTGATAGTGGCTTTCATTTAAAAAAATATTTTGCGAAATTTGTTTTTTATGGAAAACATATGGTATTTTTTGAACCTTTCAAACATAAACTTCTAAGCTAACTGTGTTGTGGCGTGGTGGTGGCGTGGAGCGAGTGTCATATGGTGGTCAGGGATGTCAAAATAGCTGATTATTAAATAGGCGTAATTGTTAATAAAACTCGTAAAATGTCTACTTTCTGATTACCCTTTTGTAAATTTCGAATCCTGTCACCTTCACTATGAGGGTGTAGCTCAGTGGTAGAGTGATAGCATTGTAAAAAATACTTATAGCACATATTACTTGAACCCGTATCTTTCTTTCCTTGTACTTTATTCGTAAAAAAATTAAGAAACGGTAACCGCCCTAATCTTTTTAATCAATTCTTTAAGCTTTTTATTAAGCGGACTATACTGCAAATTTTTGCGCCTATCTAAATCGAGCCGTATAATTTTTTTCCAATCAATTTGCTTTTTCATCGATTGTCCCTCAACACACTGTTTAAAAGCCGCCATATCTGATCTGCATTTATTTTTAAGATAGCTTTAATATCCTTCACAATCTCTTGAACATCTTCTGGGGAGTTTTCTATTACTATGGCATATGCTGCCAGAGATATTTCAATATCGTTAAATAACTTATCCAGTTTATTTTCTACCCTGTTTTTGCAAGACATCCAAATGCTGACTGGTACTAAATCCTGTGTCTCAAGATCAATACCAAGTTCTTCAGCTTTTTTGTAAATGGCTGCATAGGTTTCTTCTACTAGCAGCGAATAGCTCTCTAAGTGTTGCTCCAGTTTTCTTTTAATGAAATCAAAACTAACTTCGGCAGCTATTCGATCTTTTCTCTTATCAAATAATGCCAATGTCTCTATAACTGCATTAGCCCATAGCGCCATGGCTGGGACGAAGTGAGTATCTAAATAATCTTTAATAAAGCTTTGATATTGTTCTTGCATGTTATAACCCTTGGTATCTAAGACAAAATAAACCCATTTCTTAAAAGCAAAACCTGTACCTAGTCAAATACTCTAACATTACAGTGAATTATATAAATTAATCTGTCTAAGAAGTATACGATTAAGTAGTATGTGTGCTAATCCACCATTTATTTTTTTGCGTCGAAAGAACTAAAGTTCGGCATACCAAATTCCGATACGTCCATTGTAGTGGGGGTATTATGAATAAAGTAATTTTAATTATATCAATTTTTTTAATTGGTTGCGGTAGCATGGAAGGCGGCACAATCAATATAAAGAAAAGATATTCCAATGATAACAACTTGATAAAAATAACCAATGAACCCGCTGGGGTGAATTGCCCTAACGGGGGCATACGAGTTGATAGTGGTTTAGATAATGGTGACAATACTGCGGTTGACAGCAAAAACGTTAGCATCACAAACAATGCCATATTAGAAGATGGTGAGATTGACCAAACCAAATATGCCTGTAATGGAAATACAGGGGTAGTGGGGGCAACTGGAGCAGCAGGGGCAACAGTGGTGGGGGCGGCAGGTACAAGTGGTGCTACAGGTGCAGTGGGGGCTACTGGTGCTGCCGGAACAACCACAGTGAGTACTAACGTTATTACTTCTCAACAAATCTCAAAAACGAGCCAATTAAGTGTTACTTCTAGCGGTGATTATGTTGGTGATTTCGTATATGAGGATGTCAGTTCATTTACGCTACAAGTTTACAACTCAAATATTGATGCATTTATTTATTTTGCTAACACCGATACGACACCAACTATCAATTACCCGTTTACCCAACAGGTATATTTCAACGATCCTGCTTGTAACGGAAGTGCCTTGGTACCATCAACTATCCAAAAAGGACACAAAGGCAAATTTGTTGAACTATCTAATTCTGCAAACACAGTGATAACTGGTCAACCGTGGCCTGAGAGTGAAGCATACGTAATAGACACAACGACTGTTATAAACTATAATGGTATATATGAATTTACCTACACAATTGTAGGGCCGTTAGTAACCAGCACAGCGTGTACACAAATAGCAGGTAGCATGAATGGATACCCCGCAACATTTACATCAGAAGTTAGAGCGATCTATACCGATCAGTTTGAATTCGAAAGCAAACTATAGGCTTGTCCGCAAATACCAAAAATACTAAAGTTTCAAACTGCTTTTTGTGAATTACGGCCAACACGCATTATTAATCTAACCATTAAAAATAAACCTTACCACTGTCATAACTTGCATTGATATCGTAGCTAGTCTTCAGATATTCACTACCCATAAAATATGGCTTTATGATAAGGCCGCTTGCTTGATACGTACCAGATCCAATCGCTTCCACAACAAAACTGTATTCAATCTGTTCCACAGTATCCTTAACTGGTGACCATTCATTCATTTTTACTTCACACGTATTTGCAGAACTAAGTATGTTTATTTCCATGTTAGTAACTGAATCCCCCGCAGGAATAGTGATAACCGCATTTTTAGAGATCCCTGACAACAAATTAAATTCTTGTGGGTCATGTGGTGCAAATATAAACCTAATGGAACAATCTTCATTAGCAATCAAACTAACACGCCAGCTATGATTACTCGGTAACGGTGGTATGCATTTAATACCGGCACAGAATTTATTATCTGCAATCATTCTGATAGAACCATCTAAATGGTTTACTACTGTCATAGTGATAGCTAATGGTGTTGTGCCGGATAGATTCAAAATAGTGATATTGTTATATGTGGCGTTTATATCAATAACCCTGTATTCAGTACCACCACCATCTCGGAATAGATCACCGATATTTACCTTACCTAAATTAACTGATCCTGTGTATTGAACCAACCCATTTGTATTATTGTATTGAAACCCAACAAGACCTGCGTTATCAAATGAAAGAGTACTATTTACTTTGAAAATAATTCTACTTGGGGTTAACCGCATAAAACCTTCGGCTAGCTCCCAAAAAAGTGGAGCATGTACCGGTACTGACCTATCAAGAACAATGTAATTTTTATAGGCTGTTACATACGAAGTAGCATCACCCAAGGTATAATTGTTATTCCTATTCAATGCTCTAATAGCAAATGTTTCAGCAAACTCTTTACCCTCTAATAGCTTACCCGAAAGAATATCGAGTAAAAAAGGCCCGATGGGTTCAGATGTATATAACGAGTTTGGAACTCGTACTGGTGCTGAAAAATAAGCTGGGTATGCTCTATAGTAAACTAAACTATTTGCTTTTAACGCTATTTTTATAGGTGATACTAATTCAAGAGAATATAATAAATTATGATATGTATTGTTTATTGATCCAATACGGGTAGCTTTTTTAACTTTGATCTCGGTTAAAGATTGTAGCAATGCTGGATCTTGCAAAAAAACAAACGTATCACCGTTAGCGATATTATAATGGGATTTAACCATTACGGTGGTATCACTGACGTTAGTACCAATTGATAAATACATCGGGAAAGAATGCAGAAGAACACGATCACTTGTAGTGTATGTTTGCATAAGGTTGCTTTTAAGCAAAACCGTATTATCGACAACATCATAAACTTGATGAAGTTCTCTTTCTGGCCCGATTGATAGAATACAATCTTCCGTAATCCACTTATTCAAATTTGCTAAAATAAATTTATTATCTCTTGTTTGTGGTGGTGTCGCAAACTGATAAGTATTGTCAGGATTTAATAGTGCAACAGTGTTTCCTGACCTCTTAGCGAAACGAATAGTACCCCGTAAAGATGGATCAACAAATCTTTGTAACCCCCTTGGTACTATTTTAACGTGGCTATAATGATTTATAGTCCCGTTAACTATTTGCTCTATTTGACTCAATCTACTCATTATGTACCTAAAACTGTATAATCATTCGATATAAAATAGCTTGCCTTAATGTTTTAGTTACCATCGGAAAATGGGATACTGCTAACAGAAAAGTAGTACCGATTTCAGATGGTGCTAACGAATTAACAATTTCAGCCCACAAACCAAGTTCTCCTAAACCAGCTAGTGCATCATCCTTTGACAAACGACAATTTGCTACAACAGTTGCCGGTGTTGGGGTTTCTATTGTTTGTAATGCTTTAGTGCCTGAGAGTGGAAAAAATTGATCTTCCAATAATTGAAGCGACCCATCAATAGGAACTATCTTTACGGGATTAGTACCATCGTATCCACCACGACCTACTGCAAATCCACTCAATTTAAACGACAACATACCTAGAGTCATCTGGGCAAATTTTGTTCGCCCCTCATCGGTTAAAGTTGCTATAATTGGATCAGGAGTATCAGTAAACATCCAAACCTCTATACATCAGTTGATTGAGTAAAATAGTGTAAACCATAATTGCTATTTGGTATAGGGTCGTTCCACGAAATTGTAAAACTAGAACCCGATTGAGAAGATATTAAATAGGGTTGAAATAGTGGCGAACTATCCACATCGTTTACAAAAGTACACATGACAACATAATCAGCATCCTTATAGGGGAGTGCCAGATTAACCACAATGGAAGTAGTATTGTAAACTAAGTTTACTTTTCCAGCCCTAGACAATAAATCGGTAACTTGTACATCAGTATCGAGTGGTTTGGTTTCAAGAGGATTAAACAAACGGATATCTGAAACAGATGTATATACACCGTAGTTATCAATACCACATGTTAATAACCCATTATCGTTACAATGATAAAAACCAACAAAAGCCATTTTGTAATCTGCTGAAGATATATTTTTATTACGTGGGTTTAGTAATGTTATAGTAACAGTATGCACACCGTAAGATAAACCAAATACCCCAACATTATTTCTACCATAAAGAGCAGAATAACCATCTACATAACCACCCGAATAGTTCCCTACAATGGTAGCTGCTGGAATCGATGCGATATCAACACCATCAACTTCAATTGTAAAATACCCGTGATCTGGCCCTGTTATAAACTGCAACTCAAAAGCGGTTCCTAGTATTTCAAATTTGGCAGAAGCATCTGCCAAAGTTGTGTTTACATATGGGCCATAAATAGATTTGGTATAATTCATCTCAAATGACCACGCATCGCCAATACCTGTAGACGAATTAATGTAGGTCATATTAGACAAAGCTTCTTTAAAAATAGCCCCCACAGGAAAATAATCAGGTGCCGTTTTCAAACGATCCGTATAGGGTGCAAGACCGGTTATCGCAGATGGTTGATACTTAGCAAGTTGGCTCAAATCGGCTACTGTATTTGGGAAAGACCCTAATGAATCGGCTGCAAATTCCGGTTTTCTTGGGCCAAACAACATCATCTCGGCAATCGAAAAATTACCAACTGTAACTCTAATTGTTACCTCATGTGCTTGATATCTAGCATTTGAAAAAATTGTTACCCTTTTAGCAACAGCGGATAGTGTGATAGAGTACTCACTGGAGCCATCGATGCTTATATAAACAGTAGTTGATGCGTTGTTAACACATAACAAATCCATTCTAGTAGCTAAAACGGAAAACCTTAACTTGCCAGCACTTCCCTGCTGAATCTGAACGGCTTTTTTAGTTCCAATGACATTAACATTAGTTACTAGTACTGACTGACCAGAGATAACCGTTAACCCATCTGACCCAACAACAAAACGATCAAGCTGATGGATAAACCCTAAATCCGTTGGCGTGTGGCTAATAAAATCATCCGGCAGAATGTAACGAGCTATTTGAGATTCTTGAGAACCTAATGGTATGTTTGAATTGGTACTACACACATGTAATAAATTCACAACAGAACCTGTACCGGTTGGTGAATCCACTTGTATGGTATTTGGTAACGTAATAGTCAAAATTCTACATAGTGTGATAGAAGCTGAAGATCTTACCGCTATAATATCACCGGCAGAATAAAACGGTACTTTGCCCCCGCTACTTGTAATGTTTATAGTGCTACCTGCCCACGTACCAGAGGGGGTTCCGTTACTATCCATGTCAGTTAAAGTGGTAATTACTCTTGCATGTGTATTGTTCTCTACAGCATACACTAAACGACCACCACGGCCCTGATACGGAACCGTATCAATAGCAACGCTAGTATCCGGCATATCCCGTCTAATGATACGAGCAGATTCAAAAGCCCTGCCACTTTCAAGTAAAGCTTGTGTAGTATTTCGGATAAATACAAAACCAAATATATCAAATGAATCACCACCGCCCATCGGTATGTAACCGATTAAATCAGAGGGTATTGAGTCATCTAAACTCGAAGCATTTAGTTTTATAGTTGTGTACTTAATACCGGCAACATTTGTAACATCGCCACTAATAGAACCACCTTCTGTTGGATCTACTGTATTATTAGTGATACCGTTTACAAGAACATTTACCCATGAAGAAAATTGTCTTTTCCTTGTAACTAAAAGAACATCCGTAAAATACCCAGTAACTTCAAATCTACCAAAGCCATCGGTATTTCTTACATATGATTCACCTTCAGGAGTGGTGTAGTTCTCCCAACTTCCGTAAAAAACAATTCTTTCTTCAAAACGGTTATCGTACCGTACAACCCCAAAAGCAATTTGACCATCTGGTTCAGAATACTCATCCACTTTACGGACAAGCTTTTTAATTGGTACAAATTCTGCCCCGAAATTAAGCTTCATTTCAGAAAGCAACAAATCTCTAGGGTTGTTATTAACCCAAGCACTCCCGTCCAAAGAATTACCAATAGATGTATCGATACTAGAGGGGATCAAACCCGTATGGATATTACGTATATCTAAGTTATCAGCACCATCATTCACAGCATAAATATCATATTTTGTTCCACTGCCATCTCTAAACAAATCACCAACATTAACCCCAGCTAAAACCACTGGTAATGTATATTGTACTCGGCCTAATACCGAACTATAATTAAATGGTACAAGCGAAGTGTTTTCAAAGGTCAATACAACCCTATGAATGATAGAAGCATCTACTGAAGAAGAAACGCTTTCAGGGTATGCACCACGGACTGTTGAGGGGTAAATTGGTGGTAACGATCCAATATTTTTAACACCGACAGTATTCACCCCGATACTAAATACTTCGTATTTATTTCCTTTAGCATCGATAAACAAATCGCCAACAGTAACACCTAGTAAATTAACAGGGGAATAGTAGTGTACAATACCTGTAACGCTATCATACTCAAACTCAACAAGGCCCGTATTTTCAAATGAAAATACGTAATCAACCCCAACGTTCTTATCAAAAATGCCACCAAATGCTGGTGGGGCTAGCCGTATAAAATCCTCATTTCCAGCTACTACGTTCGTTTCCATAACGGAGCCGATATATGCAGACAAGCTATCAAGATCTATTCTTAAATTGATGTTTTGCTCTAATGTCGGTGTTGGGTCATCAAAAGACCTACCCTTGATATTGGCTATAGAACTCAATAAAGTTCCGCTAATAATTTCATAGCTAGGTGTAGGTACAACAGGAAATCCATGATTTATTTCAGCTATTGCTGGAAGTGGGGTAGCTCTACTACGACTAAAAAAAGTTTTTTTACCGTAGACTAATCTACTATCCGTATCAATAGTGTAATCAATACCCAAATAAAGAATTGCACCGTTATAGAAACCATACGAATCAACTAATGGGTCTGTTGAGGGGTCAAGTTTAACAAGAGGAACAATGCTTTTATATACTGCGTTTACTTTACAGGGAAGACCTACAGAGTTTAGATACCCCCTATTTTTAATAGGATCTAACAAGGAGAAATAAATGTTAGCACTATCAATCGCACCACGCCCAACATACACAGGCCCATGAGTACTCATGTTAATGCGGTTATCTGGCCAAGATATTCCAGATAGTACTGTCGGTGCAGCTATAGGGTATTCAGCAGTTACATATCTATTAAGATTAGATGGTGTGCCATGAGTACCTAGTAATGCTGCACTCTGGCCACCATCCGGTGTGTCTGTTGGAATTCTAGGATCATCCTCAGTCACATACCTGTTTACTATACTTGGAGTACCATATGAACCCAAGGCAGCATCTTTTTGATAGTTACTTAAATGGATTCTTCCTACTTCTTCTACAGGCTCTCCAATATACATCTCAGTTGTATCTAAATTAAGCCTATGCCGAAGTAAAGATGCCGCTACAGCATTTGCACCTGTGATATTGTCCCAGTTAACACCGTCCCATGCATATAGATTAGGCGGTACACCTACACCGGAGTACACAACATATATATCACCATAAACATTAAAATTAGGGTCTAGTGGAAGTTCAGAAGTGTCATTTACTTGACCCCTAAGTTTATCCCTAGTTCTCTTGTCCTGCATTTCCCTTAATGAATAACTAATATCACCGTCAACAACTTCAGTGGCAGGTGTTATTGTGGTTACGGCACCAAATACCGTATAGTAATCCCGATCTATTAAACCATTAAAAGTGGTAGCTTCAATCGCAACAACTTCTGCTATAGCGGGGTCACCAATTAAATGTCTTGCATACAGGGCAATGACAGTGGTTTGATCTAGTGGAATATCGAGTAAGGTTGATGCATCTTCCGATACAAGCATACCGTCATAAGACAATGACGTAAACGGTAACAAGCTAACTTTAAGCTGTCCAGACACAGTTGTAATAACACCACCAGTCAAGACCCCTCTAGTAAATAACGCTTGGTACCGACTATTTATGTCCTGTGTACTATCTGGATTTTGCCAATCTAAAACGGCTTTTATAGTCATGCTTCACCCTAAAAATATTTAGTTGCGGTGTAAATCAAATAGTAATCATCCCCCAATATCGGGAGCGTATCATAGTAAACAGTAAACCCAGTTTTTAACATAGTTGTAATCGTGGTACTAATTACAGATGGTGTTACTGCACTACTGACAACATTACAAGATACGGAATAATCAGAATCCATAAAAGGATTTACAAAATCCACACAAGTACTACTACTACTACTACTAGTTAATAAAACCTTCCCTGTTCTAATATCCTGAGAAACAAATTCTTGGGAGTTAACTTTGGAAACACTGCCCGCATCAACTTTAGGAACAACATCAAATACTCTTTCATCCCTAACCCAATCCATACCGAACTGAAAATCATTTAATCCGGTTTTGCCTGTAACCCCTTTAGATGGTGTATAGCTTAGATACCCATCTGAATTTATTTCATATACAGTACAAACGTTGATACCACCAGCACCTGTACTACTTGGGTTTGTTAAATCGGTACACGTAACTTTCACAGTATGGATACCAGACGTTAATCCGGTCATACCAAATTTCCTGCGTAACGGAAGGGCAGAAGCATCATACATATCAACTTGACCAGTAGATGAATCTATTCCTTTGAAAGATGCAGAACCAAAGTTTAAGGCAGTAGCTTGGGTATTATCCACATAAATCTGTGCAATCATTCTATCATTTAAAGCTAAATACCCTATCTCAAATCCGCCACCTATAAAGGTATATTCGAAATAAGAAAACTTATTTATAGTATTGGTATACCTACCCCAATAAGGATTAGCTAAAAAATCAATTGAAGACGACCAAGCACTTGCGAAGTTGTCAACAAAAACCCCACCAAGAATATACGGATCAACGGCAATCACACCTGTTGACATGATTGAATCGTCTATAGATTCTGATGGGTCATAACTAGCAACGATATTTTGTGTTGCTAATAAGTTACCTTCAATTTTAACATCATGATCCGGTTCTGAAACAATAAACCCAACGATATTCAAACCAGCCGCATTGGTAATTACAACCTCATGGCTTTGGTATCTCGCATTAGACCATATTGTATATTTAGTTAAACCAGTGCTTACAATACTTCTTGTCACATATGGGCTACCATCTATAGCAATATCTGCCGAGACTGTGCCATAATTTGCTACTAAAATATCTAACTGACAAGCAACTGCTCTTATGCGTAATACAGATAATGCATTTGCCATATTAAGAGCAACATCAGCACCTGTAACACCAGTTGACAAATACCGAACAAAATTTCCGACAATACTAGTAGTCCCGTCCTCAACAGTAAACAATTTGTCTGATATTTCTCCTGACTGTAGCAAATAAGAAAAATCATCACTTTGTTGAACACCGAGATCAACAAACATATAACGGTTAAATTCTTTTACTTTGTTATAGACATCACCCACTGTACTTGCCATATGGGTTAATATAGCTGTTCTAGTATTCGGTGGCCCCATAGTATCTACAGATGTTGTGAAAATGGCTGTACTGCCTGTTATGGTGTCGATTACCATAACCTGCTCAATAATTGGTTGAGGTATCGGACTGGTATCGAACATTACCAATTTTACAATATCACCTACCTGATAATACGAAAACTTAGCCAAACCCGTTGAAGGGCCAAAGTTCGGGTTGTTCCCAACGCTACCTTTTGGACAAGTGGTATCATCCGGCCCATCCATATCAAATAGAACAGTAGTTTGAACGTTCTCAGTTAGCTGCCTATTGATGTATCTAGTAGATACCGTTCCTCTGCAACGATCAAAACCATTGATTGGAACCGGCACTGTAGTAACAGAATTTTTCTTATATAGGTCAGTCTGTACAAATGCCCTGCCTGATAATGTCAGTACATTACTCAGAGAATCCCTTAAAAGATCAAAACCATATACTATGAAATCCGTAGTATTGTGAACTACATATAACTCAACAGTATGTGGCTCGGCATCAGTTAGCCCCGATGCAATTAATAAATACTGCTGCTGTAAATCAAGTTCATTTCCTAGATCTGCGAACGTTGGAACTGTTACGGGCAATACTGCACTACCATCTATAGAAACAAAGAGAGAAGCGGATGGTTCTTGTAAATCAGAAATCAAGAATAGATCAGTAAAGAATCCTGTGATCATGATTGTGCCGTTGCCAGAATTAACTACTCTGCTACGTTTACCTGATTCTCTGTTTTGAAACCCACCATAAAAGCGAACTCTAGGCTCTTTACGTGCTATAGAATGTACTGGTGTAGCCACTTCAAAAGCAACATCACCAGTTACGGGATGATATTCATCTGGAACCATTTGAATAGTTCTACATAGTATTTTATTTCTTCCAATCAAATAATCTAAAGCTGCTAAGTTTATCTTTCGTGGGTTGTTATCTTTTTTTATAGACCCACACATATAGAAGTTACTTTGCTGAGTATCTGGAACTGCCACAAATGCAGTAGAGATGATACTAGTCGTTGCTGCATTACTTAGCGTTATTTGGTTTAAAGAATCAATACTGGCAATAACAGTACCGGTTGGTATAAAGGCATTTCCCTTTATAACCATATTGGTAGTTAATCCATTTGTGTTTGGGGATACGTTAGTAACCACCGTAGAATCAAGTATTAACGTTCCGAACAAACTTAAATTGGTATCTATAAACCTTGGTGTCTTTCCACTTCTTTTTTTGATTTTTATTGTTTTAGGTAACGACACATTATCTACTGCTATTACCTTATACTCTGTCAAAGACCCGTCTATGAAGACATCTTCATTGATAGTGACAAGGCTTAAATCTACAGTGATGTCTGTAAATGAAACGGTACCCTCATCTAAGGTCAAATCATAACTATATCCAATAGAAGACAAAGTTATATTTTCAAATGAGAACACTTGAGGTATTCCCATATTATCCGAGAAATCATTTTTAAAAGCTGGGACACCCTCAACGCTTTTAAAATCTTTAACGACACTATCAGCCTTAAAATACGATGAGATATATTCCTTTGTATCTACTAAATTACGTCTAAGGTTTATATTTTGTTCAACTAAAGGCGGCACTACATCATAATCACGGCCCTTAATATCTTCGATTGTTTTAATAGCATCTGCTGGGATCTGTGCATCAACTGCTCTACGTCTAATGAAAGCATCCGTAAATGGGTGGTGCTGTGGGCTACCTACTTTTTTCATTAATTCTTTTTTAGCGTACAGAATTCTAAATGCAGTATCCGGTACAATATCCCAAGCCAAATAAAGATCACGGTATGGTTGTTTTAAAAACCCATCTAAATCAGCATCTATAATAGGGTCTACTACTTGAGTACAAGCGGCATCAAAAAAGACACCAATCAAGTTTACAACTTCACTTGGTTTTGTTGGATGATTAACCGATGTAGTGTACTCACGGTTTTTTGTTGAATCATATAATTTAAAATAGCTCGCTACTTTTTCAACCGGTGTTCCGATAGAACCAATATAAACAGGGCCATCTATTATATACAGTACAGTTGCCAAATCCGTTAAGGCTGGCAATGAATGAGATGAATCGGGTACTGCTATTTCTTCTGGAATTGCCCATGGGTATTCTTCAGTAATATACCGATTATATGCGGCTGGGTTCCCGTCTGTTCCAGTTAATGCATCGTTCTCATCTTGTGTCGGTATTCTAGTATCCGCATTATCCACAAAAGGATTAGAAGCGGATGGTGCTATTCCTGAAGTACCGACTAAAGCTAATTTTTCATCGTCAGTAGCATGTTTTTCATTTGGGTATAAATTAGCCCTGTGTGTAGCCAAATTAGCGGTTACCGTTGCCGCATCTGTTAACACCACCCAAGAATAGCCATCCCAACCATAAATATGAGGGATACCGCCTATACCATCAGACACAACATACAGATCACCGGCAATGTTATCTTTAGCATCTGGCAATAAGGAATAATTCTTAATAACACCTCTAGGATTACTTCTTCCCAGTTTGTCTATAGTATCTCGATATGTGTAATGGATATAGCTATCTAATATAAGTGTAGCATCAGATGGAACTATGACATAAGCAAATACAACGTAATAATCTTTATCAGAAAGCATCTCAAATGCGGATAATTCTATTACACTTACTTCAATAATCGGTACATCGTTTTCTGCATAAATCGCTTTAACTGCTATAACTGAAGTTTGACCTGTTGGGGTGGCTAGTCTGACATTATCACTGGTTTCTTCTATGACCATGCCATCTTTGCTTATTATTTTCCAAGGGGCTTCAATCTCAACCTTAAGTTGACCTGTAACTGGTACAACGTTACCACCGTCAAATACACCCGGTGTAAATAACCTTGTGTATCGGTCATTAATATCTTTGGTAAGATCCAAATTTCTAAATTTTAATAATGTTCTTATAGCCACTTTCCAACCTCTTAATAATTAACTTGGATGCTAATAGATCGAGTTTCCGCATCTGTTTTGACAACCAATGGGAAATTCGCTACTGCAAATAAGAAAGTTGTGCCCACTAAAGGATCACCCACAATAGGCGAATACGTAAACCTAGCTATCAATCCAACATTGGAAAGTGGCCCGACAGCTTCAAGAGCATCAAGACCGCATAAGTATTCCACGCAGAAAGGTGAAATAAGTGTCTTAGAAGCAATAGCTTTGGGGCCAAAACTTTGCAGAGGTAATGATGTTACTGTTGGATCGGGAGTTAATGCAATTGCAGGATCACCTGTATCATGACCACCCTCACCCGTAACAAAATCCGTTATTGTAAATGATCTGCCGGTTATAAGCATATCCGCAAACTTACTTCGTGCAATATCTGTAATAGTCGCTATTATTGCCTGTGCCATCTATTTTCCCCAATTTTTAATCAGTCAGCGCCTTCTAAAAATGTTTTCTTAGAAAGAGGTCTTTTTCCAGTGTTTGGTTGTATACAATCAACTAAAACCGATTTTTTATTCGGTAGCATTTGGAACACACGAATCGGGATATGCAGCGTTGTTGCAATATATGCTGCATCATCTAAAGATTCATGTAAATCATTGTAAATATTATCTTTTACCCTAGCTTCTAAACCTAAATAATAAAACGTATTTGGCAACATAATAAATCCTCTATTTGACACCTATCAAAATAACCCCGTTAACCGATTATGATTACGCCCTATATGCGGTAAACGTATACGCTGGCCAACCGTTTCCATTCGAAACAGCCCACACAGTTGAAGCAGCAAATCTAATCGTACCAGATGAACTTATTTGAACCACAGTATCACCTGAATATACAATATTTCCACCGCTAATTCTATTCAATGCAATTGAATTCCACCACTGCGTTAAATCAGCACCATTCCCAATAGCACCATCTGGAATTAATCTAGATGGGATAAAATCTAATGTAGACGTAAAAGCAGACGAAATAATTGGGTTTGCAGTATCTACTGTTCTTGGAATATAATAGGTCAACAATCTATTGTTACGAGTTGTTGTCATTGTTATATTCTGAGTGTTTGTAAAACAACTACCAGAAGAATCCACAGTAAACCCCAAAGAAACTTTCTCATAAATTTCTTCAACGTTCCAATCTGATGCACTACTTGGCGTAGAAACCAATGCACGACATTTAATAAAACCATTTTGTATGATATCTATTGCCGAACCTGAAGAACTTTGAATACTTAAATTATTGGAAGATCTGTTTATTATCTGTATTAAATCCCCCAATACTATTCCAGATGATGGTAATTTCAAAGTATTTACAGCAACAGGGCTAATGCTCTGAATTTTGTTATGTGTATATAGTAGCTGATATGTGGAACCACTAACCCATCCTTCGGGTTCAATGCCTATGTTCCCCCCTAAAGACAAGCCAGTTGATCCCTGAACCCCAGTAAAACCAACTAACCCTGTAACACCTTTAACCCCAGTAGCTCCTTGTGGCCCACCATAAGCACCAGTTGGCCCTATTACCCCTGTATTGCCTTGAGAACCTTGTATACCTATTAAACCGGTATCGCCTTGTGGCCCACCATAAGCACCAGTTGGCCCGATTACACCAGTGTCACCTTTCACACCCTGTATGCCAGTATCGCCCTGAACACCATAGCCCGTTTCACCTTGTATGCCAGTATTTCCTTGAATACCTTGAACACCGGTAGCACCAATAACGTTAACACCAGTTGAACCCTGAATACCTATACCGGTTTCACCCTGAACACCCGTATACCCATTTAAACCAGTGGCACCTTGCGGCCCACCAAACGGCCCAGTAGCACCGTCAATACCAGCAACACCGGTTTCACCCTGAACACCAGTAACCGGAACCTTCGCATCGTACACCACAACATAAGAATTTAAGGTATCATAAACAAAGCCAGCCCAAGTATCTGCATCTACAATTTTGATAATTGTCCCAGAAGAACCAGCATACCGTAACGTTTGGGATGTTATAGTTTGGAATTTAGCTCTTGATCCATTTGTACTGTTGTTTATAACATCTACCATCAACTGATCACCAGAAGCCAATGTATCTATGTCAAAAGTATAATCTGTACTTGGTGTAGCACTAGTCATATCTAAAACATATAATCTACCCGTAACAAGTGTAAGTGGTGATGCACCACCTACTGCATTTGTATAATCAATCGATTCAGGGATCAATCCACCACCAAATCCAGTTATTCCCTGTACACCGGTAGAACCTTGAATACCCTCAATACCCGTGTCACCTTTTACGCCCTGAGTTCCCTGAATACCCTGAACACCTGTGGCTCCCGCAAAACCAGTTACACCTTGGATTCCTTGAATGCCCTGAACACCTGTGGCTCCCGCAACACCCGTAGTTCCTTGAGTTCCCTGAATACCAGTAGTTCCTTGACTACCAACGCCAGTAGTTCCTTGGGTTCCAGCACCAGTTGAACCTTGAACTCCCTGAACACCTGTTACGCCTTGAGTTCCCTGAATACCCTGAACACCGGTAACCCCAGCAATACCAGTGACACCTTGGATTCCTTGAATGCCCCGAACACCGGTAACCCCTTGCGGGCCATAAGCAGGGCCAGTTGCGCCTTGAGTACCTAGTCCTGTTATCCCTTGTAATCCCTGTATACCAGTGGCACCAGATCCTGTTACACCACGAAGACCAGTCGCCCCTTTAAGACCAGTTGGCCCACGAAACCCTGTAGTACCTTGTTCACCTTTGACACCTGTTTCTCCCTGCGATCCAATGATACCAGTGATACCTTGTGGGCCACCTAAAGGCCCAGTAGTACCCTGAACACCAATACCCGTATTTCCTTGAACTCCCTGAATACCAGTGGCACCATCTGCACCAGCAACACCGGTTAAGCCTTGCAAACCCGTATCACCTTGCACACCAACGCCAGTCGTACCGGCACCACCAGAAAAACCAGTCGGGCCGGGTGCGCCCGTATCACCTTTTTGTCCTTGCAGACCAACTACCCCTTGTCTCCCAGTTAACCCTTGTAATCCAGTTATGCCCTGAACACCTGTCTCACCAACAGGGCCACCAGAGGGGCCAGTACTCCCAGATAAACCAGTAGAACCTTGATCACCTTGAACACCCGTAGATCCAGCAATCCCGTGAACACCAGTAGTACCGGCAACACCAAAACCAGTGGTTCCCTGAACCCCTGTCATCCCAACAGTGCCAGTAACACCTTGAACGCCACGAATACCTGTTGGCCCCTGTAAACCAATTGCGCCAACGCCAGTAACACCAGCTTCACCTTGTATACCTGTACTTCCCTTTTGACCAGTTACACCATATAGACCAGTAGTACCTGCTACGCCCGTAGATCCTTGTGGCCCACCAAATGGCCCAGTAACACCACGAAGACCAGTCGCACCTTGTGGCCCACCAAAGGCACCAGTTGGCCCAACGGGGCCAGTAGTACCCAGACCAGTTATACCCTGCGTTCCTTGGATGCCCGTTTCACCCTGTTGCCCAGTGCTGCCAGCCACACCAGTATTCCCCATAACACCGTGACCAATTAGATGTGTTGTGACACCATCAAACAGCTTAATTTCTTCAGAGGTAACGTTAATCCATAATTGATTAGTTAACGGGCTAACAGGATCTGTATTTCGTATCTGCACCGCTTTTTCTTCTACGATTTCTTCTTGCTTACCAATATGTGTTTTTGTCGTTGTCATGGTCATCCTCAAACTGGAAATATTTTATCTATAACAATAACATCATCATTACCGACATTAACCCGCCAAACAGATGTTTCATCATCTGCCGTGATGTATAAAGTAGTAGTTAATGTCTCACCACCGATAGGTGCTATTACTTGTAAAACACCCGAATTTGTAATAGCAAACGATGCTTCTGTTAAATCAGGTTTAATTACTTTAAAATTACTGACTGTTGCGGTTGGGATATACAACGTAGCCATCAGCGTTTCAGTTATATGGTTAGTACTTACAATCCACTTGTTGCCATCAGGGCTTTGAAGTACCCATGCAAGACCCTCTTGTATATATCCACTAATACCTATAGGTGCAGGAACATCTATATCATAACGATGATTTGAAACCATTTGAGTATACCAACCGTCATATCCACATAAATCAGGATAATTCGTAGATGGTACTATAAAAGTATCCAACACATGTAAATCTGGGTAGTCTTGTTCAAACCTACCAGATAGGGATAAATCAATCCACCCATCCGTAAATAGGTCAACAGGATCTGTATCTAATGGACAGCCTATATCTAAATCAGAATAATCAAAATGTGGTCTACAATCCCCCAATAAATTTTGATCAGTAATTCGTAGATCAAAAGTATATGTGCCAACACACATACGTATTGTTTGAACACTACTCATTGTAGCGTTAATTATAATTGAAGAAAAGCATTGCGAACTAGCTTGGGATGTTAGGAAATTAGATCCAAACTTATTGAAATCAAAAGTATGTCTTTGTAATTCACCTTGATATCTTATCACAACTTCAGATTCGGAAATAGATAATATCTCATATAAATCCGGTTGATTACTTATAAAACTAAGAAATGCTAGCCATGATGCAATTTCAATATTCGGTAACCAGATATGGGCTTCTTTACCACCGAATTGAGATGCTGATTTAACCCAAGGATCAAGCGCAGGAAAAAGATCAAATGAATCCTTATCCATAATATTATATACGGGTGTCGATAATGATAGTGCCTTTATCAGTTCCGTAACGCCATGATCTGTACCTACAGAATGTATCAAACCTTTTTCAGCCAATCTTATCGATATTGTTTTTAAAGATTGGATGTCCGGTAATAAATTCTGGAAAGAAATAAACGGCTCTATTAAGCGTGTAGCTAACTCAGAAGATATAGCTCTTTTCTGTTCATCAATAATTCTTGTTGATACCGAATAAAGAACTCTAGCGAATGCTTCCCATAAAGCAGTAATAGTTGTAGCACTGACAATTAAATAGGAGATATCGGATGGCCTATTCATTACAGATACGGTAATATAATTTATACCCTGCCCTAATTGAATTCCAGTAGTCACCACAGAAGAAGTAGCTACTACAGTATATGATCTTACTTTCTTCCTGATATCTACACCAGAACCAAAAGAACCCTGTTGCTCAACATTAACTTGTATGGCTTCGCCAACTCTATCAGTTTCTATTCTGATAATGGTTGGGTTTAGTGTATATGGTGCAATTACGCCACTGAGAAGATAAAACGGCCCTTTGGGTGGAACCCATGGGGCATTACCAGTTTGCATACTTTGGATAATGCCAGAATATATTGTATCTTGTACTGAAACAGTTATCATGAAACTACCGTTATCTTGTAATAATTTGAATCAAATACTGAAACTTCACTATGAGAAAACCGTATTGGTTCAATTAAAGATAACGAACCAGTCGATCTTCTAAACTCACGTAATCGGAACGATTGAACACCAGTAACCTGCGTTAATACATTCTCCCTCACTACTTCTGGATACATAACTTCCGTAAAAACAGAAAATGTGAACAATTTTGATAAATAGGTTAAAACATTCTGCTCAACTTCCGTCACAGAATAAGATGGCAATGCCTGTATATCCCCACCAAGAACAGGAGCTATTTGAAATGGTTGACGTATAAGAATATCAGTATTAAATAAATACTCACTTCCAGAATAGTATACCGTAGTATACACACTCTCCAAAACTTTATTGTACTGATACGCTATTGTAACAACATCAAATGCTATTAAACTTGTCCCAAGAACAATAACATCGTTTGCATCTAAGCTATATCCTGTCTCTAAACTGGAGTCCTTAACCAAACTATAGGAAATAGAAACACCATTTACTGCAACAGTTGTAACTGAAACAACCGGAACTTTCAGCAGAGTAATTTGTGTTTCCCCGCCAATCGCAGTATACGTTTGCGTATATGTGCTTAAACTTGTTCCTATGCAATAGACATCGAGAGCAGGGCCGGTGGTACTCCGATAAAATTCTTTTTCAAAAGGTTGAATAACCGCAACATCCGTTACCATTTCGGGGAGTTGATTTTTTATAGAATTTTGAATACCATTTGGTGCCCCAAGATTAATGCCCAGTAAAGAATTTTTTAATCTTGCATCTTGTGAACTTCTACTCTCTACTTCTAGGCCACCTGTACTATCAGTACGATTCTCGGTGCTATCAATACCAGCAACTGGGGTCAATAATGTAATAACTCTGTTTTGTGGTATGTTGTATTTAGTTCCTACGCCAACAGCTTCAACAAGCAAACCTATTTCATATGATTTTCTAGACGCATTATAAAACAAATCAGCAGATGATGCTACTATGGTACCACCGTTAACAACACGGTAAGATAAATCACCACCAACATTGGAAACCAACGTACCCGCAGGAATGATGATATCTACAAGTGGTTTTGTAAAACGCATAAAATATTGAACGTGTTGCGCTTTTTTCCCTGCCCCCGGTGTGCTTCCATAATTTGCTAAGGCATATCTAACCTCATCATCCGTAGCTGATGAATCAAATTGCAACGTAAATAATTGTCGCAATGATTCAGCATCAGAAGATGCGTTTGATAACTGACCTGATTGCGGATTTATCATCACATCTGGTATTGGCCCTTGCGATATATCCAATGTTGGATCAGTCTGATTAATTGACTGTTCTAATTCTAGTTTAATATCTTCTGCACTTTTAGCCATTATATAACTCTCATTTAAACTGTAATTAACGAACTTGGGTTTAAGATATGGTCAAGTTTAGTAGGTTGAATTTTTGCCTGTCCTACTATGTTATTAACAGTACCGTTTGCAAACATAACCTCTACCAAAAAAATTAAAGTTGTCATGCCTACCATTCGTGTTTTTATCTGGTTAACTTGAATTATTTTACCGCTTATTTCTGTATCTCTCTGTTTTATTATCAGCCTGTTAATGCTTTCCGTTATAAACTGCTGCGATAACATTTGATTCAAATTAGAGTCAGAAGAACCGCCCGAAGTAAAGTTTAATAACTCATTACCCTCATCGAAAAAACTGTCATACTCGATCAAAACACATCTTGCTACGTTTTGAGAAGCTTCCTCAATATCGTTTATATATTCAGGTTGACCGTATGTACTAGTAGTCATGTCACCATTAGATATTTTAAGAGTGGTCAAAACACACCCCCCGAAGCAGATTTACCTGCACTGCTTTTCTTTTTATCTGTTTGACCTTTATAGGTTGATGCAACTGTTTGCCAAGATGTTAGTTCCTTTTGTGTGTTCTCATCAACTTTTTCATTGTCCGCTATCTTACTTAATAATACTACCATGTTTTTTTCATGAAACGCCTGTTCTCTTTGAATAGCGATGCTATCCAAAGATTTTGAAATAGCACGTATCATTAGACTGAGTTCAACAATTGAACCATACCGAGATGGGTCATTCCCATCTGTGATCAAATCAGCTTGCATATCAGCATATTTGTTTAGCTTAATATCTAATTCAGTAATCCTGTCATCAGCATCTTGCCCACGAATACCTAGAAATGTAGTCAAAATTTCATTTTGTTCCTTGTTCTCTACATTTATTTTGCTTACATCTGACATCCAAGTAAGAAGTTTTTTCTTATCATCAGCACCTTGTAAAATTAGATAGCCCTCAAAATCAGGGGATATCTGGATAAGGTTTCTGTTAGTAATAGAATAATAGGATGGGCGTAGATCATTTAGTGTCTGCTTTTTAATGAGTTCTAATTCAGATGTAGTCCACGCAATTGCTCCCATTTATACCCCCAACCCAGCATTAACATTCAGTACAGATGCGTTCATAAAGTTAGAAGTGGCACCGCTTTCACAAAGCGCACTATCTCTAAATTGACCCAAGCGATCTGGTGCGGCACTTACAGACATTTTTAGTTTAGCTAGATCCTTATCAAAGGACTGAAGAACAACCCCTCTCGTTGTTGAAACAGCCATCAATGCCTTAAGAGAAGTATTTAATTTATCACCTAGATCAAACTTTGGTAATCTACAAGCTGATGGCAATGCCTGTTGTAGCTTACCTATAAAAGCATTAAGTAAATTAACAGGTAGACACAGTATCTTTGTAATTATGTCTGTTATCCAATTTTTTAATTTTACTATAAAAGATATGATCTGTCCCAGTGCTTTCATAAGGAAATTAAAAATCCTATCTAATATGTCGGTACTAACACCAATATCCCAATTTACGGCACACTTTAATAACGAAGTTTCGAACTCCCCCTGACCTGTTAAACTCATGTGTTTACTCAACCATGAATCAAGTTTTTTCTTCATAGCAAACAATGTTTTTTGGGCCTGTTCAATTATACGATCAATACCTTTAAATGCTTTATCAAATAAAGCAACTGCGGCATTAATAACGTCTGTAAGTGGGCCTACAACAGATTGTGGGTAAATATCATTCAAATCACTAAATGAACCATAAATGTTCTTTTTTCTTTTCTCTATATCCATCGTACTGCCAATATCAAAATTTGGCGTTAATATTGATGCGGGGCTTGCAGCAGAAGGTTGACCCTGTAATATGTCTCCGATAGCTCCAACCGTTTTAGCAATAGGGTCTTTAACAATATAAAAGGCCAAAGCCCTTTTTGCTGTTTCAAGGTTGAATTTATTTCTTTCTTTTTCTAGTGCTGCTTTAGCATCAAGAAGATCAGCATACATACTTAATTGCATCTGCTGATCCATAACAGGCGGTGTCGTATTACCGTTGATAGCTTGATTTGAAATGTATGTACTTCCGGGTGGTGCTGCACTCATAGTCCGTGAAATATGGTTTAAGAACAAATCATCCGGTGGATCAAAATACACGCCAATTATATCTGTTCTTCTTTCAAGGATATTCTGTATCATTTCATCAGTATGTTTTTCTCTTAATTTGTCAATAATATCACTTCTTAAATTACTAGTTACACGGAATAAACTACGTGAAATAAATTCTTGATGACTAACTATTAATGCATCAACACCACGTTTTAATGATTGATAAGTTTCATCAATCTGTTCCGGTGTTGTAATAATAGGATTGTTTGGGTCAACATTCCCCGCTATTCTCTGAAGAATGAAATCGATGATATTAATTAAACTATATGCGTTTGCATGTAAATGTGACACTGTATTAGAAAACCACAAAATGTTTGAATTAATTAGATCTGTTCCGTTTATAATAGCATCTAGTTCATCACCTAAAAAACCGAATGAAGTATATCTTGAAATAGCAGTGGAACTATTATCAACATCATTCAAATGAAAAGCATTTGAAATAATCTGATAACTTGGAATGTTATTAGTAGCCATAGTTTCTGCTTTTGATTTATCTCTGGATAAAAATGGCTTCAAAAGAACAACTGTACGCTTATCGGATGTAACCGCAGCATCCTGATTAGTTATCTGCTTTTGGTTTAATAAAACCTCAATTTGTGCCAATGGGTAAGGTGTTACCGTGTCTTTATATGGTACAACCACAAGATTCAACTTATCCATTGCTACAATAGTCTGTGTACTATTTTTTAAAGCATCTTGTGTTTTAGCTAAATCCTTACCCAAGGCTAAATACAATCTTCGAAGATTTTCAATATTGGCGGCATCTTTAATGTTGTCCGATTTTTTTCCGTCTATGTAAACAATCGAATCAACTAAAATCACATCTGCATTAGAAACAAATTTTTCTTGCTGTTCTTTGGTTGCATTGTCGGGGAGTAAACCATACTGATTGGCAACATCCTCACTTGTAGCAATACCTGTAACAGTGGAATCTGAACTACTGGTAGTATCCATATTTGAAAACGTTGAGGTACCGGCACCGTTTTTACTCAGTAACTCATCTAATAAGGTGGTGCCCTCGTTAAAAATAGCTTCCAGACCGGGGAGTGTTGCTTCCGCATCCGCAAGTAATGCTTGATTGTTTAAAAATCTTGCACCTAGCTCCGCTTCAACCTGCTTAATAGCGGCATCTAGGTCATGGGGAAATAGGCATTTATTAGTAACAACCATTGCTTAACCTCAAATAGTAATCATCAAATTAAAGTTAAGCATTAATCTAATAAGTAGTTAGTATCTTTTCTAACCTATTATCTGAATAAAGCTTATGAATTTTCCAAAGGAAATCATTATAACCCGCACGATCCAAATATTTCCAAATAATTTCAGGTTCTTGAAATCTTTCAAATCGGCCTATGCTACTGTCTTTCTCCATTTTTCCACGCAGCGCATCATGCATCGCATATCGTTTATCTCGAATAGCCAAAAAACTATCACTCAGCCATTTTGTGATGTCTCTAATCGTTTTCTTCTCTATGTCAATTCGTTCCTGTACCAAAGATGGTTCCGCAGCATTTTCTTTAGCTTCCGATGCTTTTGACATAGTACTCCAAGCCCTCTGTAATTTACCTATCGCTTCATCAAATTTTTTAGCTTTAGATTCTGCTGCTTTTAAAAATGGTTTGAAATATTCGTCTGGATCAAAATGATCAGGCAAAATCAAAGGTGGTAATACCCAATGATCATTTAAAACATCATAAACAGCATCAGCTACTTCAAGTACTTTTTCATGTGGTTCTTTTAAGAAAAAATGAATTTCAAATGATTTGTAGGGTGTTTCAATTTTTTTAAATATCTCTTGATAACTTTCAAGATCGTCCTTCGATATACCGTCAGGCCAATTCTCAGCGTAAACAGATACGTCAATATCAGCGCCCTCTGACCATTGATAACTCGCAGACCCCCCATATAAGTTGCAAGCTGAAAGAGTTAATCCAATCTGTGAGAGATATTTCTGTGCTGTAGATGTTATTAAAAACTTAACTGATGGTTTCAATTGTGGTAGCTCGTCAGTTTTATTTTGTGTGCTGTATTGCCATATGTCTTCCGACAATGTTTTGCGGGGGAAATCTAAAATACTTGCAACTATTTTTACTGTTTTCACTGCGTTTAATCCTTAAAATTAAGTAAACATCACTATTAAAATAACAAAGAAACTTAAGAAAACTATTACCTTATTGTTAGGTATACAACAGCAGAAAACTATGGCAGATATTAAGGGGGTTCCGTATGAATGAAGAACAGGAATTTATTAAAGAGGGTTCTGAACTGATCAAAACAATGGCTAAGGGTTTGGTAGATAACCATGAGAGTATAGAAGTTCAAATTGCGTCAGGAAGTTGCCATACTATCGTATTTACATTACGCTGCAACAAATTGGATTTAGGAAAACTTATCGGTAAGAGAGGGCGAACAGCCACAGCTATGCGAACAATCTTAGGTGCCATCGCTTCCAAATATGGCCGGAGAGCTATTTTAGATATAGCTGAGTAACCACTTGACACTTTACGAAAAGTAAAGTAAATAGCTTTGTCCTATTGATTTGATTTGGCGATTATTTTGTAGTAGGACTGAAGAACCCACCACTAAAAAGGTGGGTTTTTTATTTTGATACTAAAAATTGCGAATCTATATTATCCGAATTTTCATATATTTCTTTTAACTTATTTTGAATATCATCATCTTTAAATATACTGAATCCTTCATACATTTCAATGTTTGCTACTCTATGAAAATCCCTATCATTAGTTTTGAAAATATGCGCTTGCTGTTCTACAATTCTTCTCTTGATTTCCTCTTTTTGTTTTGCACTTAGTTGAACAGCTTTAGTAGCACCAAATTTTTTACCATGTGGTTGTATGATTATGTAAAATTGCTTTTCTTGATTGACCACGTAACTAAGGTCGCTTGTAGTTGTCACATAGTCTTTCCCGTACACAGCATTCATTTTACCAGCAATCTCTTGAAAAGATTTACCATGCGGATTAGGTCGGAATCTGCGTCTTACACTTAGCTCATTTTTCACCTTCTCTAAATCCTGATGCTGCCAGTAATGAATCAGTTCATGTGCAAGAATTCTGTGTAATGTTTTTTCATCGTCTATAATGGATTTTTGAACTTCAATAATATGGTCAAAATACTCTACACCATTTTTTTCCTTCCTTAAAACACTACAACGACCTAACCATTTTGGTGTTGCGTTGTGGACTATTTTAAATTTGGGGGTAGGTAATTCAGGGAAGAACCTGTTAATGATGTCTTTTGACATTCTCTCCAAATCAGAAATAGATGCTTTAGCTAATACCTTTACTAATGCTGCTAGGATTCTCGATCTCATATTAATCCCCGTTTGGTCTAAATTCAGTGTTATCCGCATATTGGCTTATAAAATTCTTGCCCTCTTTTGCATTTATCTTATCTGCAAATAGATTAAAATATTCACCATGCTTGGCAACTTTATTTCCATATTTTTGATATAGGTGATGGTGAATAATCTCATGGGCTAAGGTTTGTCGAAGCAGATCATCGTTACTAACTAACTCTTTATTAACAACTATCTTAGTGGGTGATCCCTTACCATTCCCGTTAATCCAAGTTGTTTTACCTAAGAAAGTAACCCCGTCTACTATTTCAATAGATGGCCTATTTTTTTGCTCTGGGATATAGGTTGAAAGCAACTCATCTACCATCTGATGGATTTTATCAATATTAGCGTAGGTTATTTGGGCTTTTTTTTTACTTCTTTCTTTTCTTTCTTGTCCTTCTTTTCTTCCTTCTTATCCTTTTTTTCTTCCTTCTTGTCCTTCTTGTCCTTTTTTTCTTCCTTCTTATCCTTTTTTTCTTCCTTCTTGTCCTTCTTGTCCTTTTTTTCTTCCTTCTTATCCTTTTTTTCTTCCTTCTTGTCTTTCTTCTCAACTTCAATGTCCACTTTTTTCGAGCATTTGCAATGAGGGTGGTTACAAGAACACCCCTTTGCGGGTTCAAACATCTTCTTTAAGATATTTTTAAACCAGCTTAAATCAATAGGATGCTTGGGGTATTGCAAATTCCAAACCTTAACCACTTCCTCATAGGAAGCATATCGGTCAGCATAGTTACTACGCCATACTGGCTGATTGCAGTTAGTTATCCAAAATTCGTCTTTGCCATCAAAAAGCAAAGTATTATCAAAATTATCCGCTAATTTTAGAATATGCACATCTGGATTTAATAGCTGGCTTCCTAAATCTAACCGAATGCATTTATCAAAACAAAGAGCATCCGCACCCGTTAAACAACTCTTAACATCTTTTGGGGTACTCTCTTTGCTCTCTTTGTTCTCTTTGTTCTCTTTGCTCTCTTTGCTCTCTTTATTTTCTTTGTTCTCTTTATTCTCTTTATTTGGCATAGGTACTGGTGTTTGATCAAGAACAGTACCATCGTCTAATATTTGTTTGAACTCAATATCTCTGCCTTTGCTTCTTTCCTGCGCCAAACGGGGTAATGTCTGCCAAATGGTGTCATCATCAAGCTGGAATGCCTTTTTACCATCGATTAAAACATCAATATGACTCTTTGCTTGTACGTTATACGCTTTTACCTTGTTAGCTCTCATGTCTTCCCCATTATCCTGTCTTTGTAAAATCTCAACCCTTAAAAAACGATAAATAATGTCTTCTGAATAACCATCCAGATTAAATGGCAATGCTTCCATATTCACCCATTCAAGTGCTTTAAATTCATTACTAGGATCGTTTGCACATGTTGGTTGAAACAAAACATCTTCTGGAACTAATATAAACGTGTAATTATCTAAATAATTCCACAAATATTCAATGCTATCAAATTTCTTTAAACCAGTTTCTTCGTATATCTCTCTTAATAGAGCATCTACGGGATGCTCACCTTCTTTAATATGCCCACCAATCAATCCATAAGTATCATCGTGGTTGATACCCATCAACAATCTACCGGCATTACTGATTATGATTGCACGAACTCTCATCAACACAGTACCTCTTAGAGACATTCACTACTAAATTAATAGTGAAATATCCTAAAGTAAAATAATCATGTTTAGTATGCTTAGAAAATAATCTTATTAGATATAACCATGTTTTACACTTTTCATTTACCACCTACTTAAACATCGTTAATTCAATCGTGCGGACGAAACGTAGAAGTTGTAACACGATAATAAGGAATATTGACATGGATATGCTCTGGTATTTGAAATCGGGTGAAGCACCTAAAGCGGATATGGTTCTAGGAAGATTAAGTGAAGCTGGTATTTGTCTATTAACGGGGGAAACTGAGAATTTGGTAACCATCCCCGTGGATATGAATACAAACAATATGCTCCCGACAAACATGGCTTGTGTATCAAAACAATTAATAGATGATATCAAATACACGTACCGTTATAAGATTAGCTGCTATGATGGGATTCGCATCACTTTAAACACCGCTGAATGTTTTGTTGACTACAATAAAAAAATTGTCCAAGCACTATTTTCAGAAATACCCGAACCAAAACAACATAACTTCATCTCAATCTATGAATTTCTGATGACTAGTCATGTTAAAGGAGTAGATAAAATAACATTTGCTGATGATGATAGTTGTATGGATTGGCTTCAACTACAACGATACTGGTTCACACAAGTTGAAAAATTGAAAAGCAGTAAATTAAAAATTATTACAAATTTGTGAGTATACATATGAAATTCACAATAGTTAAAGAAAGATGGTATCACAAATATTTGAGAGGTTTAGCCCCAAAGGTTGCGCCTGAGTATGAAATTCATCTAGCAACAAAAATGGGATGTAAAAACGGAAAATACTATTTGTATGATCCTCAGTATTACGAATTTGATCTAAATTCAACTACTGAAAGAAAAAGACATCCGTTGTTAGAAGAACCTTTAAATGGTTTTAACCCTGTTATGGTTGAAAATATTATTATTGATTAACTAAGGAGAAAAAAAATGGCCAAATTGAAACCACTAACTGTATCGCATCTTGATCGCCTTGTAAGAGAGAATAAGCCGGTTTACGTAATTAATACTTCTGTTTTGCCCTCTGGTGACAAAGGTATGGTTATTGTAAATTTCTTTGATGGTAATCGTAGAGAATTCTTTAAGATGCCACCTACCTTTATTCCAATGGCTATTACCGATTCAATCCCTACGAGACAACTAATTGATTCTAAAGATTTCAAACAATGCCTATTAAAAGGTATGTTGACATTGGTAGAACCCGCTTCCGCAGAAGCCTTCTTAGCTACTCCAGAAGCACAGGATGAATATGAGTCATTGGTATTGTCTGAGCATTCTGCCGCAGCACAACATATTGATGTTAACAAACTAGTTGGTCAAAGAACTAGGATTGCACATCATACTGGGGAAGGTGCTGGCCCCGTTCAAGACATTTCGGCAGTTGATACTGTATCCAATAAAGTTAGAGGTCTTGTTGAAAGTATGCTTGCTGAAACCTTGACTACTAAAGAAGTATTAACGCAGCTAAGAAGACATCAAAGCGCACTTCAGCCAGTTGATTTTAGCTACGTTGTTGCCAATACAACAAACCAAGAACTAAAAAAATGGGCAAAATCCGGTTTAGCCAAATCATATGAAAACGAAGAAGAAGATGAAGAAGATGAAGTAGTACAATCAAAACCGGCTAAGAGACTAAAAGAGCCAAAAATGGCCGCAAAAAAAAAAGAAGACTATAGCTCCGATGTATTCGATTTCGGGGAAAGATCCCTCAAAGGAGACATCCCAGAAGAAAGTTCTAAAGCCCAACAAGAAGCTGTGAGAAATCAAGCTTTATATGGGCAATCTAAGGTTGATGAAGAAATCAATGCCCTTTTGTCCGGTAAGAAAAGTGATTTTGGTGTGATGTAATTTTAACGATCCCCCATATTATATTAGTAATATGGGGGATACTTTATATGATACAATCATTTGGCGTAAATACAGATCAAGCCAATAAAGAATTTGAAAATATTGCAAATTCTCTTACTAAGTTGCAACAAGATTACGCCTTTAATGGTAGAGGTGATGTTAGTTTAAGCACATCTTCCAGTAAACGAGCAGCCCAGAACGGTGTTAAAAGAACACCTTGGATTATGTCTACGACAGAATGGCTACTTCAAAGCCCGCCCAAAGGGATCGCATGGGAAGTAAACCCAAATGACATATCATGGTCTATGGCCCAAAGATCAGTACACACTAAAACAGTCATAGGTACCGTACTCCATGTTTGGCCTAATGCAAGCAGAGGTACCTTCTTTGATGAGGTAAGAATAACTTTAAACTTACAATCAGGTAACTTAATGCCTGTGCGTATCAGTGGTAACGATTTCGAACCTGCTGGCGGTATAGTTAATTTTTATGATTTTATGCAGTTGGTAGATGCCCCGAAATTAACTGCCGGTAGTGAAAATCAACCACCAAGAGCTAATTTAGTGTCTATTCAATACTCAAGTAAACTATTCCCCAATATGACACTTCTCGGTATGTTCGATCCTAGTGGTATCAAATTTACAGATTCTTCCCAAGAAAATCAGGTTACTGGGTGGTCTGTAGATTTTATTGTATATGATACAGTTCCAAAACTTTCAAACTTTAACGGACAACAACGAAGTTCACTTATTACTATGTGGAATACAATACTTGGAAAAGATACTAACAGCGTAGTGACTAAAGCACAATCAATGGAAAACATTGCTTAAAAATTTTTTAGTAAAATGGTTAAATTTAAAATAGATTCATTAAATGAGGGGAAATATAAAATGACAACAGTAACATTAGTAAAACCTAGTTCTTACTTTATTTATGACGACTATCTCAGAGGTAGGGCCGCACTTAGGGTTAAAGAGTTATCATCTGCTAACCCCGTCCAAAGTATCCACAGAGCTAAAAACCATGCCCCTATAGATGCTGTTCTCGTTAGTGCAGCTTGGTACGATGCTAAACTAGTAACCTTCGCAGGGGCATCTACTTTTAAAACTGAGTTTGATAATGTATCAGATGACTATGTTGGTGTTAATTTATCTACTATGATAAATCTTATTTTGGGTCGATCAGAAACCACAGCACTGACCAAAAAAACTGCATTAGAAGGTCTTTCATTAAATCATTTTAAAGGCTACTCAATTGTTGCCACTAAAGAATATTATGCAGATGGTAACGATGCAGTACCTTTTGATTCCAAATTTGGTGGAGATATCAAAGCATATCTATTGCACCCAGCATTTTACGCATCCTTATTACAAGCACCAGTAGCAATTGTATATGCAGGTGCTGGTAACGGTACACTTGCTTCTGCCCTAACATTAAATGCTGTAGCGGAAACAATTACAATTACTGCAACAAGTGCAACATCCTTTACAGTAGTTGGTTCTGTTTCTGGTGCGTTGGGCGTTGCTACCGTAGGTGAACTCTTTAAATCATCACAAATCGAAGTATTGCTCACAGCAGGAACAGTTCTATTTGGTGCTGGTGATGCATTCACAGTAACATCTTTCGCACCGGTACTATAATGCTTAATAGCTTTATCATCAGTTGGTTACTTATAGGTCTTGTATCGTATATCATTTATACTCTTTTCGAAGATAAAATAAGTGCTATACTGGATACAACAACCGAAAGTAACTTAACTGATGATGATCACCACCTTCTAAAACACCTTGAAACCATATCTCTATGGCAACTTACTATCGTATTTTTTGTTATGCATTTGTTACTATGGCCGATTATTTGGTGTGGGATCTATTATAGTTTTCTAACCCCACGAAAGTAAAACCCCATGGAGAATAGAAAATTAATAACAGCCCTGCATAAGATTTTGGCAAAAAAACCAAAATGGAAACCAAAAACTTTCCCGCAAAAAAAAGAAGGTCAATCAGAAGAAGATTGGAGAAAACAAGTTGATGAATGGGTTTCATACGTTAGAGAAATAAACCCAACCAAAAACTGGGTCGATAAAATGAATTTCGAAGATCGTGAGAATATACCCGAACAAGATAAGAATGCGAAATTACGTGGTATACTTCGAATCATGTCTAAAACAAAAACACGAACAAAAAATAGCCAACCTGAATTACTTCTAATTCGTACTGTGACAAATGAAAAAGATAGAGATGAATATGATGAATGCGTTAGGAACGATTCCATATATCATAATCTTGAACGAAGTTCTTGGTCAGTTACATCCAATCAGAAAAGATCGGAAGATGAAGCTAAGATAATGCATGAAGTAATAGTATATGCTTGGATACCTATAACCTCAATTGTCTCTATTCCTTTTATGTATGGTAAATTCCCGGACAGCCCATATGATACAAAATCAAAAGGAAAAAACCCGAAAAAGCATGAATACGAAGTAATTGTTAGTAGTGGTAAATATGCTATAGAAAAAGTAGATAAAACTTTCTACACACCTTTTAAAGAATTGTGGGAAACTAGATTTGTTAAGCGTTTGAATTATCTGTGGGATAATGACGCTAGTGCAAATGGGTATGATGATTATGTATCCAATTGGTCATCTTGGACATGGGGTAAATGGGCAAAAACAGATATATCAGATTGGCAAATTTTTCAGGAAGTATTTGATGAGTTATATGATGACGATAAAAGCCCACAAGATGCTGCAAAAATAATATGGCGAAAGATTCTTAAATACTGCAAAGAAACAAAATATTAGAAGTTAATGGGCGTGGTCGGATTTGAACCGACAAGACCATTACAGTCGCAAGATTTTAAATCTTGTGTGTTTACCTATTTCACCACACACCCAAAATATCAATCCGTATTGATATCTTTAAATCTAGCATACTCAACAGCAATTTCAACAAAAGATAACTTTTTTCTACCTTTCTGAATGTCTGTACCATACTTACCAGCGCATTGTTTACTACAAAATGGCCCAGCATGTGTTATCTGTTTTACTCTGTTTCTATTCAAATGTGCCCATCTAAGGCGTTCACTAGGAACTAATTTACCACATAAGACACAAGAAACATCGCTTAACAAGATATGTTTTGCGTCATCTTTAGCATGTTGTTTAAGCGGAACAATTCTTAAATTGCTAGCATCATTATTCATCCAATTACCGTCAATATGATCAATTGTTTCCTGAACTGGATCAAGAACTCTGCCTAATGATACTTCCATTAAATACTTGGGATAAGATACAGTTTTGCGGGTTATGCCATCGTACACTACAATATGCTGCCTACCATCTTTACGGATATATGGCCCATATATTCTCTTACCACTATAAGGGTCTTTACCACAAACAACCAAAACCTATTCACCCATATACTTTGTAACTGAATACTCTTTCCCGCCTGTCTTAAATACCCAAGAACCTTTTTTGGGTTGTTCTAGTTTTGACTCATAGTTTTCAGGAACTTTAAGTAATTTTCTAAGGCTTTTTTCAAGATCAGCTTCAGTACATTTTAATGTTTTAGATTTCATCGTAGCTGGCTGTGTGTGGTCAAACACTTTAAACGTTTCTTCTGAATCAGCTAATATCTTTACTTTTGCTGTAGATTTTTTAATCTCTTGAACAAACGCCCTTGGTAATAGCTTTTCAACATCCGGTGGTAGATCTTCTAGCTGTCTCTTTAAAAATGACCACGGGATAATATCTAATCCAGCGGGTTGGTACTCGTTTTGAAGCAAACCAAGACCATCTTCCCATTCTAATTTCTTCTGTTTAAAATACTCAATGGCACTCTTGGCAAGATTCATCAGATCACCAGATGTTTTATCTTTAACGAATTTGTTAAGCTTCTCAAGATCAGCTTCTTTTTTGCCCTTCTTAACAGCGGTGCGAACAACATCAATAACCTTTTTAACAAAATCCAAAGGCACCAATCCTGCCGTTATCTCTGTAACTTCCACATGTTGAAGAACAGCTACTATGTCATTTTTCTTAATGTATTTAGTATTATAAACTGGTACACCTAATGTATGTAATTCTTTTTTTAGTTGTTTTTTATTCATTTTAAATCCCCTAAATCAAAAGGTGTCTTGTGATACCTACATCGATATCAGTAATCAAATATCTAGCTCTAACGTCTGTAGACGTTAAAACATTGGCTACAATGTTTTCATTTGTTAGCACTACTTTAAACATACGGCCATCGGAACACCGATATAAAACATCCTCATTTCGGAATTTGAGAATGGGCCTATATGGAAAAAATATTGTTATTTCTTGATACGCTTCATAGGAACCTGTTTCAATTCCAGCGAACTGTTCTTCTGATCTTGGGATATCACCCCACACAATCAAACTATCTTTAATCTGATAGCGTAGAAGAAAATGGGATATGACAGGTCTTTCATCTACTTTGGTAAACTCTATTCTAACTTTAACTTTATCGAAATTCAAAAATGGTTCAAAATCAGATCTCTCTTTAATCTCTTTAGAAAAACCAGTAGGGTCTGTGGCTATTATCTTAGTGCCCCGATTGAAAATAGGCTGATACAGATAAAAGTTTTCAATCCTGCCAATATTGTTTTTGATAGGTAATACACCCTCAACATAGCCTTTATATGAACCCTCTTTTAAACGCAAATAAGCTGGTCTTGTGTCTTCATCAAAATTAGGCTCTACATTGACCATAATCAAATTAGGGGTTGTGTAGTCTAAAACTTCAGACACAGTTCCATTTTTCTCATACCCACCAACAATTCCCGTACCAATACATATGGAGCATTGGTTATCTGGGGATACTTCTGTTTCATAACAAGAGCATCTTCGACCATTTCTTTTTCTTCTATAGTATAAAAATTCCCTACGATCAGAAAGAGCCGCATTAGCGGATTTGGTTTGTATTCTTGGAGCTAATTGATCCCGTATAATCTCATGTACGTGGTCTACCTTGGCATCGGTATCAGATGGTTCACTAACAAAGGCGTGTGGTATTCTATTAGACGAATGAGCAGTAAACTTCTCATCATAGGTTTTTTGCTTATCACCACCATATGTGGTTTCCCTACGTTCCTGAGAAGTTCTAATATTAAGCCTTTGATCACGATTTCCTCTAACGTTACTTCCCATTTATTTGTCTTTCAAAACTTCTTTAGCATGTTCAACTAATATTGTTGCATGTTCATCGATAGCTTGCGACAAACTCTCTACCGTGGCTGTATATACCTCAAGAGAATTATCTTTGTATCTTTCAGAAATCTCAGCAAAAACAGATTCCAGTTTAGCGATCATCTCAACTTTTTTAGCATCAATTTCGGTATTACACAGATCCAAACAATTTTGAATACTTGCCGTAATAAATGTTTTTTCTTGACGTTCTTTTATAGAATTTAATGCGGCTTGTATTTTTGTATCTGAGATCATGAAAATCCCTTTCTAACTTACATAAGTGTTATAGCCCTAACTTATTTAAAGCTACTACAATACTATTTTTGATATCCGATATAGCCGGATCTTTTTGTGCCTTAACACGAAACTCATATTTAGCGTTTGTTATTACACTAGCATTTGGCCAATCAAGGACAGTTATGCTATTAGGTAAATGTTTTTTAATTGATGCATACCCTAATTCTTCCTCAATGGATTCATATACACGGTCATACCTGTGCTTAAGGTCATCATCTGTAATACCTAGAATTTTTGTAATATCTCCTAAATAAACGCTAAATATCAGGTTCGAATTTTTATCTTCCTCAACAAGCATAAGTGGTTCGGGATCAATGGTATTTATAAAAGAAAGTTCTGCATCAGCATACTTTTTATTATATCTAGCCCAGTCTTCCTTACCAATATGCTTTCTGATTACACTCCAATTATCATCTCTAATTCGTTCGGGAAGGCTATCAAAAAAAACTAAAAGTTCATACTTAGATGGATTCCATAATTCGGGCTTAGGATATTCTAGCACATCAAGCACACTACGAACAAATTGTGCGCTGTTTATAGCTAAACCAATCCTTTTAAGTTCCGCATCAAACTCCTTGGAAAACTTATAAAAGTTTTTTTCCTTTGGGTAATGCGTAACATACCACTTAAATGCTTCTTTTTGTTTTGTAGTGAAAGCCAACCCAACCCCCTATTTTATTATGCAACAAAATTAGAATCAGAAACATCAGCAGCATCTTCTGCTTGAGTTCTCTGAATTTCTTCTTTGTAGTAATTGGGAAATCTTACTAGTAAAAATTTAACCAATTTCTTAGCTTGATCTTCATTTAAAAGTTGAATTAAAAACCCGTCTGTAACTGATTTTAGCTCTTTACGATTCAATGGCTCCAAGAACTGCATCAGCCAATATCTGGCAGACATATCACCGGGTGAGTCATCAATCATGTCTTGGTAATGATCAGATAAAACTATTTTATCAACTTCATCATTAATTGCCGCTTGTATGGTAAGCTGCGTCTTATGTAATGTTTTTAATATCTTTGATTGTGCCATTTGAAATCCCTTCACTGCTGGTTAAAGCCCTAATGCTTCTTCAAATTCCTTTAATTCTTTATCCTCGCCCTCTTTTGGTTCTTCAGCTTCTTTAGCTTCAGGCTCCTCTGAGGGTTCAGATTCTTCCTTTTCTGATTCCCCACCAGTCTCATCAGTCTCAGGTGCTTCTTCACCTACAGGTGCTTCCCCGCCTTCTTCTGTTGTTTTTTCCGGTGCTGAATCAGTGCCTTCTTCACTTTCCCCGCCTTCCTCGTCACCTTCAGGCATCTGGAGAGCAGGTATTATAGCCGTAAACTTAATCAAATCTTTAGCAGTATCCCCAATAACAACTTCCAATTCTTTTTCATCAAACCATTGCTGGAATAATTCTACCCATTGCTCTGGTTTCATGTTTAATGGTTTGACATTTTTATCTTCCACAGGAATATAAAACCTACCATTAAAACGTAATTGAACATTGCTATCTTTGACCCCGTAAACTGGTTCATCCTCATCAATATCTATCACTATAGACGTATAAGGTTTTTCCAGATCACGTTTTACTATTAAAAATTCGGTTAATTCATCGGAAAGCCATAGCTCGTAAGAAGCAAAAGCTTCCCGATGGATTTTAATAAAATCGTTTAACGATATTATTTCCGGTCTGCTTGCCATATCTTACCTTTTATTTCTAAGGTATTGATAATAACTTAACCCATCAGAACCAAATACTTCGGCTACAACATCTTCAACATTAGCTTGTAACCTAGTACCACCTTCGGCAACACCCAATTTACCCCAACGGATATCATTAAGAACTTTTTTCATATATTCGGAAACTTGGGGGCTTGCTTTGGTAATATCTCTAATGGTTTTAGATTTGCTTAATCTGCTTAAAGCTTCTATCTCATTCTGATCCCTAGCAGTAAGCCTACTTTTTTGTTTACGTGCTGTTGCTGTTTTAAAAGTATAGGTCAAACAAAGATCATCACCCATCTTAACAAAAACACACTCACCGGGAAGTTCCATGGATCGATCTAATTTCTGGGCTAATACATCCATTTTTTGATCTAGTTCAGTAAAACTCTCCGCAGTAACGCCTAATTTTTTACCAATATATCTCAATGCAATTGATTCTGGCATATTGTTTAGATCGGATGTTATGCATTCAATCACAACAGTTTGGTAATTATCATCATCTATAGAAGCAACAAGTTCAGATTTACCGGATTCCAGTAAGCTTAATATCTTTCTTTTTAATGAAAGAGGGTTGTAAGAACCGACCAAGGATGGTGCAATAACAGAGCCAGATACTTTTTTAATTGGTAACCCTAAATAATACCGCAAAACCTTTTCAGCTTCGGGGTCTTTAAGCAACTTTGTATAGGCTTCCAATTTATTAATAACACTTCCCTTATTATCCTTATTATCCTTGTTGTCTTTTCCTTCCTTATCTTCTTTTTCAACTTTAGCAGCACCATGAGATTTTTTACCTGTTGGTAACCCTAAAGTATATCGAAGTACTTTTTCGGCTGTACTGTCTTTTAAAAGACGAGCGTATTTTTCCAACCGTTGGACAACTGCTTTATCGACAGCATTCTTAACTATATTCGATTCAAATGGGATATAATGTGCAGCGTTATTTCCTTTAACTAACCAATCATTAAAAGCATAAACCATCTCAGCATTTTCAATGTGTTGATCAGCTTCAGCTTGTGCCGTAAAAAGTTCTTTTAGCTCCTCAGAAGCATAAGCATCCCAAACTTTTAAAGCCGTAACCGAAGTAGCATCTAACTCATCTTTCCTGTTATTATCATCTTCCTTAACTTCTTCTAAAGCAGCTTCATCTTCTTCTTCTTCTTCATCTTCTAATTCTTCGTCAAAATCAATTTCTTCTTCTTCTTCTTCTTCAGCTTCTTCAAGAACATCTTCCTCAACTGGAGATACGTTCTCATCTATTTCTTCTTCGCTAGGTGCGTCATTCAGTAAGTACTCTTTAAGACCATCTCGGTAAGATTTATCTAAATCAACTTCAAATTGCTTAAAGATATTTTCCTTTGTGTCACCTGCCGTATCCAACAGATCCCCTAGCTGCTCCCGAAATAACAGCGATAGATCTTGCTTAACACCAAAATACATTGGCATCTTGACAGCAAGTTCATGCTCTAGTTCTTCACCAGATAGTTTTAAATCTATTTGGGTACTTTTTGATTTAACTTCAGCACTTTTGATACCCGTATCAAAAGCTTTGTACATTACATCGCTGTATATTTCCTGTATTTTTTCAATGTAATTCGGTGGAATTTTCCCGCCTAGCAGTTCCAAAAAAGGTTCAGACAACTCAAAAGTTGCGGCTATAACTTTTTCTGTTTCGAATGCTTGGTTTACCATATGTGCTTTTACCAACATCGGTATGGTATGCACCAATGACCGTATTTCTTTTTTTCTCTCAGCCTTCATTATTTTTTCCTCTCTGAGTAAATTAACTTTGAGCAGTTTATTTCAAAGGATCATTTTAAATATAATACGGTTGGGGATTATTCGTAATAATAACCCGCACTAAACAATTACCCACGTACAATGTAGAAACAAAATAATCATAACTATCTTATTCTATTGTTACTTTTCTTTCAACTGTAGGCAACCCGAATGGCGGTAATGCCCACGGTGGTAATGGCGGTATTGTCCATGGTGGTAATGGTGGTAAATCAAACAGACCAGCCAAATCAAAAGGAAATGGTGGTGGGAAGGATATACTACCCAGTTCCAAAGAAAAACTCCAATCAGTTTTCCATTTTTTCTTAAAGGAAAAATCAAATGGGATCGGTGGAATATTAAATGGTGGTAATGGCGGTAAATCAAACAGACCTGCCAAATCAAAAGGAAACGGTGGTGGAAAGGGTATCCCGCTTAGTTTCAAAGAAAAATTCCAATCAGTTTTCCATTTTTTCTTAAAGGAAAAATCAAATGGGATTGGCGGGATATTAAATGGCGGTAATGGCGGTAAATCAAACAGACCAGCCAAATCAAAAGGAAACGGTGGCGGAAATGATATAGAATCTATTGACAAAAAAGGTATTTTATTCTTTGATTTGAAAACAGTTCTATCTCCATATTTACCTTTTGTTGTTACTACTAATGATGCCATTTAAAAATACCTATACTAAATTACTGCGAATCTTTATAAAAGATGACGCAAATGAAGTTGATGGGTTTGCATTCATTAAAGCCGCTGTGTTAGGTGGTAATGGTGGGCTTGTTGGGCCTGTAGGACTCGCATGGGTATGAGAATCGAACAAAATAGCTAGCTGCTCTGCAATAGTTACACTTAAATTTGCCAAATTACCGAGATTTATTGAACCACTTGCTATATTCACCGCAGGTGTGCTGACATTTAAACTTTGACTAGCCGACATATTTATACTTTTATCAGTAGTTGAAATTAATTGTTTACCTGTACCATCTGACATACCTATATTATCTTTTAATGTTAAAAATGAACCTTTTGACGATGATAATGTTATCGATTGGTTAGCGGCATCCATATATATAGTCGAACCATCTTCTGCTAGGGATTTAACAGATCCTTTCTCATCTAAAACAAACTGGCTACCAGAACTATGGATTAGATAAATAGCTTCCTTATCTACTGTATCGTCTAATATAAAAATATGCCCTTTAGTACTCATGATCATCTGACCGGCATTTTCTTTTGAACTCATCATAAAATTCAACACACCAGTTTCAGATGTTAAATAGTAATCTTTATTAACTGTAATCTTCCAATGTTCGCCTATCTGATAAGTTGCTGTTTTTCCAATTGAATACTCAACATTTTTATCAATTAATTTGGTTTCATTTCCACCAATATTCTTTACATAGTTACCTTGGGGTATATTAAGTTCATAACCCTCAGTAGCCGCATTAGCCAATTCAAAATACCAGTTACCTTTTTCATCAATCTCAGAACGGGTTGAACTCTCATCGTTTGCAAAATATTCTTCAAAATATCTTAACGGTATCTGTGTACGGGATTGCTTTATTTGCTTCCCCTCATTATCTAACACATGGCCCCTATGTGACCTAAAAAGAACAGCGGGGTTTGAATTAGACGGGTTCTTTAAACTTAAATAATGTTCAGCCACATAATTACTATTAACTTTGGGGTATGATACTTCCCATGTAGAGAATTGACCTGTTGTTAATTTTTTAGGGCGGGAAATAATCCCCAAGCGTTCTTCTTCACCAAGTATGTTAGATCGGTATTGCATCAATTGACGTTGGTGTATTGGTGACCTATCCCCAGATAATAACTTGTCTTGATCCATCCATCTATTGATTATCCCGCCACGTAACTCCATTTTAGGTCTACGTGGGAAATAGGCTTGAGAATAGCCTGTAGAACTTATTTCTAATTCACCTGGGTATAGTGGTCTATAGATGCCAATACTTTTACGATACTGGTCATTTCTAGTAAGTGAATCTCTAGTAACTGTTATGATCGGTTGGGGTTTTGATTCATCAGATCTAAAAAGAGCAACATATTGAACCCCTTCTTCTGGGATCGCCCTAATCCAAGATGTGGTAGAATTAAAGGGGTGTGTTATTGTTAGCTGACGATCTTTAGAACCTGCATACGAGAACTTTGCTTGCTCGCTATCAGAACTTATACTATGGGATAACATCCCAAAAGGTTGTGTAAGGTTCTTTCTTTGTGATTTTTCTCTTTCTTCAGCCGCTACAATTTCCTGTTGCCAATTCGACATATACTGCCCTTTATTTTTTACCCAGCATTCGCTTCTTTATCTGCGGTTTTTGTAGGATCACTTGGTATTGTTACTGGGCGGTTACCAGTGTTCGGTGTTTCATTAAGACCTTGCCCCTCAACTTTTGTACCGCCATATATGGTTCGATAACTTATCGGTTGTCTTTCACCACCTGTGATATACCTAAATTTACCATCACCCTCACGCTTACGAACATATTGCAAGGACATTTCTAAGCTTACTTCTTCCCTGACTCTCCATGTATATGTAACAGATTTGCTAATCCCAAATCGTTCTCTAATTTGGTGGTATATAGGTCTATTTACCCCTATATACGGTCTATACGCTACAGACATATCCATGATGTTATAATTTGCAATTCTCTTGTTGAACTCAATATACCCCAATTGAGCTAATTTTGCATCACTTGTAACGCCCGGAACGTCATAGGTTTCTAAGATAACACCGATCCTAGAAGCCAGAACATTTGAAAATATGGTTTTACGTAGCTCATCATGTGTCTGTGGCGTAGTACTGCCCGGTGTTTCATTCGGTGTTTGCGTGGGTGTAAACAATGTTCTACTAGTAACTTCCAAGGCACTGATCGCAGTACCGCCCTCATCATTTATTGTGTCATTAACGATGTGGTTATTAAACGCATATAAAGCTTCATACCCAGTATAATCTGTAGGAAAGAAATCATACATAGGAAATTCAAAAATGAAATCACCCATACCATTCACATACATCTGATAATCAAGGCTTTTACATAATTGATTAAGTAATTCTAAACGTGTTACCCATTCAACCCGAATATCAGTCCTTTCCACCACATTATACTCAAGCATGTTTTGATTTGGTGTGCCGGATGCTGGAAGTAAAAAATGAACTTTTGCAGCATCTGGGCTTCCAGCTTTATTTGGGACTGTGGACAACCCTAGAGCATACATTTGTGCTTTGGTTAAAAATGTACCCTCTGACATACTTCCAGCAGACGCACTAGAGGGGAACTGGGTAAATGTGGATGTATCTGCTTCTAACGCACCTTGTGGTATTAATGGTTTAACATCATCTTTAACCATAAGGGGGGTAACACCGAAATTGACGATATTGTTCCATTTCTCTAAAGTTTTAAATGTATCATTCTTTTTTGGGTCATAGTAAAGAGTCAAACCCTCTTTCAATTTACCAACACCACCCCTTGGGGAATTATTTGTTGTAATACCGAAAAGAAGCGTTTTTACTGAATTAGCCCAATTCATACCAGCTAATATATGGTTAATGTCTTTAAAGACAACGAAATCATTAAAAAACCCAGCGTCTATTTCACTACTGGCAGCAGCACCACTTGGCCCTTTACCACCTGTCACATACAACATATTCTCATTACTGATCTGCGCTGTAGGGTTGGCCTGTACCCGCATAAGGCTTAATAGGATACATATATCTTGGCAACTGACGTTTATAACTGATTCACCGGTAGTGTAGTTCTGGGTATACGGCTTACTATCTAAATACCCAGTAAACTCACATGTCCATTCATCGTCACTACGGCTTAAAGGATTTTTAACGAAAAATCTTATTGGATCATATTTAGAGAATATAAGAGAACCAACTGACATAGGGTATCGAGAAGTAGTATCATCCGCTGCGTTAGAGTAATCATTATCCGTGATTTTGCTAATTTTACCCGGCTGATTCGTACTAACTACTTTGCCCTTAGTTTTAACCTTCACTTTCGTATTAAGTGATTTTTGAGTTTTCAAAGTAAACATTTTAGCCTTTGCTAACTCAGAATACTGGCCTTGGAGTGTATACGGGTCAGTTAATCTAAATTTACTTTTTGTGGCTTGGGTTGCCGTAGGTGGTAAACTCAAATCCTTCTCACCCAGATTTTCTCTAGTTATTGTAAATGCTTGATATTGATTTGAGAGATTAAAACTAAGAACATTGGTGCCATCACGATCCGATTTTTGGAGTGTCACAGAACCCATAATCCACGGAGTTACATCACAACCAAAAATAAAAATTTTAAAATCGTGGTAGAATACTTGATTCTTTTCTTCACGGAATATAAACGGTGTACCCATAATTACCATCTCCCTCATGGATAAGATAACTATGGCTTCTATTAGTATGATTTAAAGATACTTATTTAACTAATTTTTTAAGTACCTTTTGCAGTTTTAAACTAGAAACAGCATCTAATTTTTCTTCAGGCTTAGGTTTAGGTAATGTCCCCACAGAATGGTCTAGAAGTTCATCAGGGCAGATTAAACACTTACCATCCCATTCTGGCACACCGTCAACTAACTTAAACCTAGATAGTAAATCTAGGTCAGTTAACAGTTTTTTAGCCACTCCTAATAATGGAAATATTTTCAAATCCACATAACGAACTGACATACCTTCAAATCTAATTTCTAATATGTTATCAGGCAATATCTTTATAGATTCAATCGCTGGTGCTGGTACCATTACCTTTTCTCCTTAGTTAGCAGTGTAACATACGCACCGTTAGCAAAACTATTCCACAAACCACCGGCTAGGTTATAATTATCAATAATTTCAAACCATTCATTTACTAGGTGGATCTCACTCAATTCCTTATCACCTGTTGTACTATACCCAGTTGCCTTTTTCGTTTTGAATGATACCCAAGCCACACGTTTCTTACCTAAATATACTGCAACATAGGGGCCACCATGCACTAATGAGTTAATAACCTTTAAACCATATGGGCCGACTGTTACAAAACTGGCAATCGTTCTCACTACAACCCCCCTATTAGACTATTCAAAATATGTACCAAAAATACACCATTGATTATATTACATAAATACCATGTAACCACAACAAAAAATCAGACAAATGTATTCTATTTAATCACACGCTTTCTTCGACAAGAGAGGTTTTCTTGCCAGAAAAACTGAAGCAATTCAATATATTTTCCAATTGATCTGGCTTAACAATACAAGTAACAGACCCACTGAAATATGCGGGTACTGATACCAGAGTAGAGGATACCGCAATAATAGGCTTATTGCACCAAGCAGCTATTGCTAAAAAATGGGTTTCGGTTATGGCATCAAGATCGATAATAACCAAATCCGATTTTTGAATACAAAAGAAATCCCTTCGCATCATGTTTTCCCACATATTTGTATGCTGTGGTATATCCCATTCTAATATATTTAAAGTTTTTTTACCTATTTCACTGGTAAAATCATAACAAGGATGAAGGATAAGTATGTTTTCAATCTTACTCGCTGCAATAAGACCATCAGATTCTTTACCCTGTGCATCTGGCATAGAAGCAACAAATACTATTGGTTTTGCTGATAATGCTTTTACCACTTCTTTCCCATCATGCATTACGTATTTCCCCCGCTATTGGGTTAGTAGAATCTATAGTTTTTGGCATATTATATTTTGGTGTTTTATAAATGAGTTCCAATTCACATTCAATGATCCTATCCATCTCATTCTGTAACCCTAAAAAGTTACATAATCGTTTGACCACATGTATTCGTTCCAATCGAGTAGTGATCAAATCCAATAGCTGGTACACCTGTTGAGGGTTATACTGAGAGCCGTTATTTAAAAGGGCATTTGTAAAATTGGTTTTAGCGTTAACAAAACTTAAATCAAAATCAAGAATCTCTATAATCAAATCAAGGAATGCTTTTTCCCAGTGAATTTTGGAATTGATATCCTTATTTTCTTCAGACATAGGTGTTAATTCGATATCTGGTACACCTGTATCCATATAATCGTTTGATTTGTAATTGAGTATTTTGGGTAGCAATCCTTTGATACGTTCTAATTCATCCATAAAGATCCCCAATGTCACGGTACCTGAAAGGATATATGCTTTCAGGTACCGTATTGAATTACTTGGCAGGAACCGGAGCCGGTGCTGCTTCTACTTTAACGTCTTTCTTTTCTTCTACTTTAACTTCAGCTTTTTTAGCTTCTACTTTTACTTCTTTCACATGTTTCTTGTGCTTAACAACTTTCGTTTCTTTAGCAGCGGGAACAGGTGCTGGAACTGTAGCGGCAGCGTCTTTCACTTCTTTCTTAACTTCGGCTTTTTTAGCTGTGTGCTTTTTTGCTTTTTTCACTTCAACTTTTTTAACATCACCTTTTTTAACTTCGTCTTTTTGAGGGGCAGGGGTAACAGGAACAGGTTTAATGGGTTCAACCGGTTTACTTGCTTCACTTGCACAACCAAACAGCATCAATCCAAGAACAATACTAAAAACCTTAAGTAACATACTAAAATCCTTTCAAAAAAATTAAATAAAAACTACCAAACAAACGTCCGGTAAATAAAACCCTATTTTAGATCCTCTCTTTTGAGAACCATAACTTCTCAGACGAACCCAATATTTTAGTCAACGTTGCTTCATTTTTTTCCAAATGCTTTTCGATATACTGGGCTGTGGCGATATTCTTCTCTATTGTTTTGTTAATGTCAATAATTTCTGGAATTATCCTCATCAAAACTGCCTTACGCATACCATCATTTTTAAGATCCCGTATCGATTCATACTTTGAATACAACCACAAATTTGAATGATTTTGTAGCTCATCAAAATCATACTTAGTATCAAGTAAGCTTGTGTATATGGTTGAAATTCTTGATCTTAATTGTATTATTTTTTTGAGGGTAATATTCATCATTTCGAGATCTTGCTTGGTACCAAATCTATATTTTGTAAAATCGTCCTCAATAATATACCCACGCATTTCAACTAAAATGGATTCATCTATAATAAATTTAGGGGTTTTTAATGCTTCTCTAATACCCTGTATATACTTATCCTGAACGATAGGAAAAAACGGGTCGTCCAGAGGTAATGTAAATTCCCTACAAGCGACTGTGTCAAAATATACGTTTCTTGTCTTTTGGCAATTGATCCCATTGAACCCAGCAGTAAACCATTGACAGCTACCACACATTAAAGATTTGGCTTCGGCTTCTGGGTGCGCTGGCGGCATTTCCTGTATCTTTTTCTTAACCATCTATTAGCTCTTTAAAAGAAGATTCACTAGCAGTACGCCATCTACCTATCAGAAAATAATCCCGCACATTATGCGGAGAATGCTCATAAGTAACAAAACGTATTGTCGCATCCTCAAAAATAACTTCGAAATTGCTTTTAAAGTTTAATTTTCTTTTATTATAGATAATCCCGAAACAGTTGTACGTACAAAACTTAGGGTACTTCTCATCATAATCATACTTTAGTTGATAACCTACAACCCTGTTTTCATTATACAAAATAAACAATTCAACCTTTGCATTAGTCTCATCATCGGGATATACTTTCTTCTTTTCAGTGAACGGCTCACCATGAAGAACATAGATCTCATTGTCTTTACTCTCTAAGTACCAATCTTTCATTTTTCACCTACAAAGCAGTTGGAAACACATACTCTACTTCTACGTCAGTCTGACCAATACTTAAAGCACCCTTATAGTAAACCATTCGATTGTTCGCATACATGCTCGCATTTGGAAGGTCTAATAGATTGGTATATTCCTGAAATGCCTGTGGTAACATATTCACTGTAGATACTTTCATAGATTTTTCTTGGTAGATGTTCGACACACCGTCAACAAAATCAATTAACCCGTCACCAACATCTTTATGTGAAGTTGACATACTCATCTTATCATTTTCAACTTTCAATAAAAGAATGGCACCCGATTTGTCTTTTTTTGGAATCATGCTCACTAAAGGTTTAATAGCTTCTGCCATTTTCTTTGGAACAAAATCACATGAAACACACGATTTAAAATCATGTAACACAGTATCAAAACTAGATAGTTCCTCGTTCATACTAGATGAATAAATCTGTGTTTGCTTATTAACAAACAACGATTTCATCCCATACACACCGATCTTAACAGATGTCTCATCCGTTAAATCGTTTTTAGCGTACAGACAATCAAGAATGTAGTGTGGGATTTTAATATCAAATTCTTTCATTTTGATTGGTATATTGGTCTTTATTCTCGCTAAACTTGCACCATCATCAGCACATATTTCCAGATTCCCTTCAGAATTTTTCTTGAACCAAACAGGCATTAACTCCTTTTTAGCGGTAAAGAAAATAAAGGGTATGCTCAAGAACTTGTTAACGGCATGTAACAACCCCAATGGAACATCAAGGCTTTCCATTGTATTTGGGATGTCGTCAAATTCAGGCATAGGTACTGCTACTTTTAACGCTGTGCGTAGGAAATTATTCTTAAGGTACATCGGGGAGTTCTCATTCTCCCAGTACAGAACAACCTCACCATCGGTTAAAGAGAGGTCTAAAAGAACTTCTGGGTTAAATGTGAAATGTTGTGTGGGCGGTACTACAGAAACTTCTGGACAAGAAACAATAAAAGCATGTTCTGTCACCATAATCGCCCTAAAAGGATCAAATGCAAATGTAATCGGAGAAACCGCATTTGAGCTATATTTAGATAATTTTGTAAATGTTTTGAGGAGATCTTTGAAATCCTTAGCACTAATATGTAACGTCATTTCAGAATCCTATATCAGTTGGGGCATCTTGGGGATGCCTCGTTTAACAACTTCTTGCTGGGCTTGCTGTGTTTCTTTTTTATTTTCATCTTTTATAACTTTATCATTTTCTATCTTAGAAGCTACAACTTTATTATCTAGTTTCTTTTTTCTCCTGCGAATTTCTGTTTTATCATCATCTTCAAAATTATTATATGGTTCCGGCCCCATATAATCTTTGAAAGAGAAAAACGAATAATCTGTTTCTAGGTAAAATGGGTATGTTGTTGAATTTCTTGCTTTTAGTTGCTTAACCTCAATAATACCTGTCTCTTTTTCCTTGTCACCATAATCCCATACCCATACAAAATTGGCATTGGCTTTTATGGCTGCTGAATACTTTATCTTGCTTTCCTGATCATCATATTGCGCTAATAGCACAAAAGCGGCATTCAATGAAGATGCGGCTACTTTAGCATCCCTTGTATGGTCGCCTAAGTTCTCCCACATTTGTTTTTTTGGGTTTTGTGCCAAAAGTGAAAGATAATCAATGTATATTATGTCAAAGTTTCTTGGCTTTAGCTCAAGGGCGATTTGTTTTAAATTCAAATCTCTTTGTGGTGTCCATATAGAAAGTTTGTTGCCATGCTGCGAACTCTCTAACCACTCACCGTACTTGTTAAGGATTAACTCCTTTTTAGCCTTGCTAAGACGTTTTAAATTGATCTCTGAATGATCAACCCTTGAAACGTTAGCATATAAACGACCTCTTATCTCACTCTCATCCATCTCATAGGAAACAATACAAACATTGAATCCCATAGCGTACTGATGTATTGCCATTTGAAGTGCCATGGCACTCTTACCACCACCCGGAACGGAAGCAAGCACCATCACATTTTTGCGCCTTACACCACCCGTTTTTTTATCAAAAACACCAAATCCCGTAGGAAGTACATCTAAATTGTTTGTATCTGATAAATACTCATCAGCTTCCACTATCAATTTTGCACGATCTGTAAAACCTAAATTAATTATTTCTTCTTGCGTAGTATTATTGGTATGACACTTAAGCAGTACATTCTCTACCATTGTAATTATATTAGGGACGCTAGAATCACTTTGCCCTAATTTCTCTAAACACGTTAGGAACGTTTCAGCTAGTATCCTTTTATTACGGTGTGTCCGTAAGAGTTCCACTGCGGAACGGATATCACTTTCACTAACCAAACTATTATTTTTATCTGGGGATAATATAGACCTTGCAACATCCGATAGTGATTGATCACAAGATAAAACACTGACAGATGGGATTGGCTTACCCATATCCATAAGTGTTCTTATTCTTGTATATACCTCTTTTGCCGCATCTGATGAAAACCAATCAACCTCAACTTGGGACAGGATTATAGTATTGTGGCTCGATTCACATGTGGTGTGGATCATTTTTATTTCAAGCAAAGAATCAGCTATTCTCATACCACCACCCTGTGTGTTGTTTTACTTAATTGAAAAACGCCATCGGGTGAGATCTCTAGTTTATTGATTGCATAGCTTAATATATTGGACGTTACGGCTAATACGAATCTAGTGGTTGGTGTCGCTTTCCGTAAGAAATCTTTAGTGTGCTCAATCTTACGGTTTTCGGATGAACTTTCTGAAATACCGTGTATTACAACCAATGAATACCCTTCATCAGATTTCAAAAACTCCCAATCAGGAGATCCCATATCAACCCATTTAATTCTCGGATATATTTTATGCTGTAAGATATGTTCATAATATGTTTTTGTAATCAATGTTGCTAATTGGTACGCTGCCTGATCAGTCGGATATGATCCAATAACATATGTGCTGGGTTCACCAATATATTCAATATTATCAAGTAGTTCAGTTAGGAAGTTCTTCTGGTATTCGGATTGGATAACCGTTACGTTCGATGCAGAATATGCAATTGATGATGGCATAAAATTTAGCTGCTCTGGGATAATGGGCTTCTTAAGGTAATTAATAGGAACCCCAGAGAGGGCCAATAGACGATCATTACGATCTAATTTAAAGTATGCGTGATCTTTATGCATAATCTTTCTTTTTCAGGAAAAAACGTTCCTCATACCGACAATCAAAACCAATATATTTATTTTCAAAAAGTTGGCCTAGTAAACTAGTATGAAGTGAAAATCGGATACATTGTAGAAAATAATTCTTATTATTTACCCCAATTAAAATCTTGTCTATCTTCTTTTCTATTCTACTAACAAAATCCATTTGATTCTTACGTTTAAGGTAATCAAATTGTCTCATAACATCTTTGTTTATAGTTTCTAAAACATCTTTTATCTCTGTGCTTGTATACACTTTCTTTATCGAGAAATGGTTGTTAATAACATACTCCATTTTTTCCATATACTTTTGCCTATTAACTATTATCAAACACAATCTAGATCGATAATTTCTAGCGATATGTGGCTCCATATAGTAGAAGCCAAACTCACATATACGATAGCCCAAAAGAAACTTTTTCTGTTCGTAGTTAAGGGATTTGTACATGTTACCAAATATTGTTTCTCGATCTTGGCTATCAAACGTATCCCTAACTTTTTTTAAAATAAGGTACTCACTTTTATTTCTGTAGATATATTGTAAGCTTTCAAATGGATTATAATCTACAAGGTCGGTATATGGGGAAGTAAGCATCGGTATACTTGTTAAATCTAATAGAAACCCGTGTTGTGTCTTTGTAACAACATTGAATTTCTTTAATACACATAAGGTTTCCTTCTTTGCTTTAATATACATGCGTTTGTTTTCAAACTCACCATGACGAATTAGAAACAATTCTCTATGTGTGTATGTTTCTATGGTTGGGGGTAAACCATATTCCAAGTACTCTTTACTTTTACTGAACCCGCCTAAATGCAGTGTGCCAAATAGCTTAACCTTGGCTGACAGAGAAATCGCATATGTATCCCAATCGAAAATTTTAAATGGGATACATGTATCTTTATCCGCTTTAAAATTGCCATTGATTGAAATCCTGTATGTCCAATCCGAATCAAAAGGAGCATCGGGATGGAATGGATAGAATACAGCCTTAGTATCTATCATTAGCAAACCTAAAATATCGAAAACGTTAGCGTATAGAGAGTTAAAAATTTTTTTAGATGCATACCCCTCTAAAAATCTTCCAGCAGGTGATTTGACGGCAAACCTTAATTGATTTAATGCATACGCTTTATCTTTCCTGCTTATCGCTGAAAGGCACAACCTAGTAAGAAAGAAATCATCCATATCTTTTATAATGGATGCGGCTTCTGGTTGTTTGTAATAATTTTCATCTATAAGAATGTATGCCGAAATGTACTGTGCTTTTATAAAAGCTTCATCAACATCACTAATCGGAACTGGTTTATTATTTAAAGAAGCTAAAACATATAGTTTGTTACCATCTTTTGGGAAGATATCTACTTCTTGAAAAGAAGTAGGCTTATAACTAACCCAAGAGTCATCACCAACCATAGAAAAAATGAGATGAACTTTACTAACGCTGTAAGTGTTTAAAAAATCTAGGTACGTCTGTTTGAACTGCCTATCAATGACATCTAATTCAAAAATAGTAAACTCGTAAACATTTAAACAACGGATTGCCAATATATGTGCCCTCATATTTTTGTATTTTCGAAAGGTACAAAGATTCACAAAGACAGTCAACCAAACTTTTCGAATACCTTTCTCGCTATAAAACCTGTTATATTAAACATGAACCATGTAGGAAATTTTTAATGGCGTATAAAATAAAAGTAAAAAAAATAAGTGTAACAAATGAATCTGGTGATAGGGTTGTAATCATCAGTTGTTATTTAATAGATAGCTTTGGTGTTGCCTTTAAAGCGGTTGATGGTAGCCTTGGTTTTGATATTAGAGTACCGAAATCTTCCTTACCCGACCCTTACCCCGATCCAGACACATATCTAACAGGTTTAGCTAAGGATCAAATTGCAAAAAAATATAACAGATATCTAACAGCAACTAGTACCCCAACTCACGGTGATAATAAGATATTATTTCTAGCTTCAGACGTTGAGAAACTATTTACAGGATTAACTGTAACTGGGGCGGGAATCGAAACACCTACCACGTTGACATCTATAACAACACCAACAGAAATACAGCTATCTTCGAATATAAACCTACAAGTTATCGGAAGTACCACATCACCCTCATTTACCTATACTGGTGATACAACCTCAGATAGCAACATTATCACAAATATTTCAAGCACAGTTAATATGGTTGAAGGTATGCTTGTTGTTGGGACAAACGTACCATTTGGATCTACTGTACTTTCGATTGGTACTACATCTATTACGATCACACAAAGAGCAACGGGGTCAACTACAGGTGTCTCTCTAACTTTTAGTACTGACGCAAACAGCGCATATCTGAACACAACAACGTCATACTTTACCTCTACGGTATATGAAGGATTAACTATAACCGGTGCTTCAATTGCTAGGAACACAACGATATCTGAAGTTATTACATCCAGCAAAATAAAGCTTTCAAACAATGCTACAGGAACATCAGCGAGCCAAACATACAGTATATCTGGTAAACCTATATATTATTTTGATGCAGCTAATTTGTCATTAGACGATAGTGAATTATTAGCTATTAGCGGATTACCTATAATCAACTTTTCAAATCTCTGATGAGGTATTAATGCCAACAGAAACCACAAAAATAATAGCAAAAGCCCCATTCTTCATGCGGGTGGGTAAAGAAAAAGTTAACTCTGATATCAAAACAATTGTACCGGAATTTGAAGTTTTAACAAAGGACAAGAAAGAATTTCTTATCCAAATGTACTTAAAAAGTTATGAGTATGGAACCAAAGTTGTTAAAAAAGAATCTTTTTATGATTTTAAAAACGTTATTTGCCAAGAGTTGAAAGAAAGGTTTGATGCGTTAGATGGTGTGGAAAATAATGATCTATCTTTTGTGAAGAAATTGGCTGAAGAAGACGAAACAACACTAGACAGTGTACTGAAACAAACAGCAGCCCAAGAAGATTTTGTATATGAAACATATGCAAGCAACTATATTGACAAATCAACTGATGTGTTACGCAAAATAACAATACCGAAAGGGTTCGAAGAAATAGATGTTACCCTGATAAGCCAAGATGCTTTTTCTGACGGTGCTATGAAAAAAATAGACTACTTGGCAAAGGAAGTTTTAAGCGATTGGGCAGTTGATCTAATCGAGGAGATGTGATGGAAAGAAAACTTCTAAAACCTAATATTCTGGTACTGGCAGAAAACAACCCAATTCTTTTGGATCAGATTGTTCAAGAGGTCGCCCCTAGAATATTAACAATTATAGAAGCATCTTCAATAAGGGCATTGGATAGGTACAATCTAAGAGCCGGTAGGGTGTTTGGGATTGGCAGTGAACGCTATCGGATCATAGAGCTATCTGGCAACGTGATTGTGTATAAAGATTTACAAAAAGATAAGATATTGTATGAACCGGTTAATGATTTGCTACACAAATGGAACCTACGTGGTGCCGTGGAAATATCCCCAGTAGATGCGATTATAGAGAAAATAAAATCTTGGTTAACACCTTTCCTTGGTACCGTATTAGTAGCGGCTTTAATTAGTTGGATTTTGAAAAAACTTAAGTAGGTGAGTATATGTCATTGTATGCAACATACATAATAGCACAAGTACAAGATGCTTTAGATCAGTTAATTGAAACGAAAGAAGATACCACGCCTAAAAATCTAGGTGAGCCATTGGTTGCTCCTGAGAGTGTGCCTGTGTTTCCTGATGAGCTAATGCGTAAGGTTCAATTTTATAAAGGTATGGCAATTGCTGTAGAGGATTTTGAATCTTGGATGGCTTTTTTAGAGAGAGTAGCTAATGAACTAAAATTAAACCCCGCTACCGATTTTCCTAAACTTGCATCTGTATTGAATAGGTATCGAGTGGAAGTTGGGAAAGATCCGTTGTAATACCTCACAACCACCGGATTTATTATCAATAATATCAATATACTAACAAAACATAGTAAATACCCTTTAGTTTTTGTGTTATTTTGTCGATATGTATATGAGGGGAATTTATGGGGAATATATATTTCGAATTAAAACAAGTTGGTGTGCGCCTAAACAGAAAAGGGCATATCCACAAAGATGATATCAGATTAGCTGAACCACTACTTTTGAAGTATATTAAATCTACGCCTTTGATAGAAGAAGATACCGAATTTGAGTTGGATAACCCAGCTAAAAATTTTCAAAAATATTGCGAATTAGCCAAGAAAAAAGGTATGATCATTAAAAAATTTGATGACTATGTTTTAATGCGATACCAATCAAATATTGCACTAATTCAGCCAGAATCAAAACATGTCTCATACTTAGTAAAATTTAAAAAAAGTAAACTACTTAAGAAAAATTCAATAACGCAAGTTTTATTATGGCGAGAACGCCCAAACAAATTTGTTGCAGATTTAAAAATAGATGGTTTAAAATTAACAGCGTATGTCTTCTTTAAAATACTTTTTGATGAAAGTGATTGTATCGTAACAGATGGGTCGCAAACGGAGATGGGGAAATATTTTTGGGAAGATCGTATTTCAGACGCATGGGCCGCAGGTTACCCTGTCTACTACATAGATTTAAATACTAATGAATCGATGCTCGTAACACCTCAGAATTTTCAAGAACTGAAAATAGCGCAACAAATTTGGGGTAAAAAATACCCTGATAACAAATACAAAAAGTTAGCTATTTTCAAAGATAAGAGTTTGTGACCTATCCACCATACAGAAAGTGAATTCGACTCCCACCGCCCTAATCTTTTTTAGTTTTAGGAATGGGCGGGTTAAAAATTCGAGTGAACTACTCGGCCATAAATGGCCTAGCTTCCAATACTCAGCAACTTTCATTACCTTTCTTTTCTTTTTTGACGCTTCGCAGCTACGTGCGTAGCACACTTCGTGTACTACGTCTTACTTATAGCTCCACGCCCTATACTTAAGAATGCTCTTAAGCAACTCCGTTCCAGAGTAGCTAACTTTGATTGATTTTAACATCTGCTGTTAGGCATTAATCAGAATAGTGTCCCATATTTCGCTTTAGCGAAATCGGGTAGGTGTAGCAATCTATACACCCCCTGAGATGTTATAAGTAATTTACTTTTACCCTTAAATTTTACACACTAAAGGAATTACTTAGTGAAACCCATATTTAATTCTCAAAGAGCAGATACCTATTAAATTCCGAATAAGCCAAATGTATAAATATGTCAATGCTTCTTTGACCCACCCCTAAAGGGGCGGGATTGTGAAAGCAACCTGTTCAAACCCAGTAATTCGTTCTTATCAACAACATTGTCTACTTTTTCTTTTGTAGGTTTAGGAACAATGGTTTCAGTTCTTAAAGCACTACCCGAATAACCCATTTGTTTCAAAAAAGCTTTTTTTTCTTCTTCGTTCATTCTCACCCCCTTAAAAAGATTGGTTATAAATAGCATAGATTGTGTCAACAGATAGATAAGGATTTTCCACTTTTGGTGCCGTATGCCGCCAAATAAAATCGGGGTGATCTGTTTTCCCATTCCTAAACCACTCACCACCGATAACCCTGTTGTACTCATTAATTTCTAGTATGTACTCATATATCTTTTTGACACCGGTAGATAACACGATCTGGGTTTGATAGTATATAAAAGATTTAGCCATTGGGTTGTATTCGTAGGTGTCTTTGCTTGCCCCAAATAGCCATCTAGTAGCGTCTTGCGTTGTCAGATCAGTCTTAAATTTGACCTCATACGAAACTATTGGATAGTTCCATACAGGGTATCCACTATCCGTATCGATTATTAAAGGCTTGTGAAATCTACCTAAAAAATTAGTTAATAAAATATGGAATGTAGCTGGGTTAGTATCTCTGCATGTGTTGTCTAAAATCCTACCAATTGAATCATACACTATCTCTTGAGATGCACATCTACCGCCTACTGATATGCCGCCATCTTGCCATGCTTCAATAAGAAGTGCCTTAATGTCATCTACTGTAAAGTAAACCCCATTATACCAAACCCCCCGAATAGGTTCCTTAGCCATAGTACTTGCAGCAGCTAGTCCATTACAATGACCTGCCCATGATATGTCCCTTAACTCGTTTGATTTTTGTAGCTCCCAATTAGTAGCTTTAAAAATTGGATCATGGTTTGCTAAATCATACTTCTCAAGCGGGGAATACTCCGATGGGGTTGGTTTCCTAGCTGTACCGTTCTGTGAGTACGGGTACCATGAACCACTCCACACCGGCTGAGAAACGCTACCTGTATCTGGTTGTGATGGGGGGGTAATAAACAACGCCCCATCAGCACCCGGTAATGATTCCGGTATGTTTAAATAGTCCATGGCTTCACTGACATGGGAAACACTGTTTTTACCACAACCTATTAAAAATAAAACCAATACTAAATATCTCATGACTACTCCCTATCTATTGTTAATGGACTATTAACAAGACAGAGTAGTAAATACAATTGCATAGTTAAATGTGTAAGCATATTATATACATAGATGTTATGGATTTAATCCATACTACTAACATCGTATCGAATAGATGCCAAAGCATCAAAATCTTGTACGGATTTATTCAGCCCCTTTACCCACTTCAAAACCCTAGACCAACCAGCTTTTAAGTTAGCTATCAGATCAGTAACCGCTTTAAAGAAACCATCCCAAAAATCTGAGGTTACCTCGTAACTACCAGTAGCTTTTTTTGCAAGCTTTTGTAGTGAAAAATTGAACTTGTTAAGGAATTTTTCTTGTTGCTCTAAATCTTCCGTATCAAGGACAAACATTAAAACCTTGTCCAGCTTTTGCTGTGCTAGCTTCTCAAATGAAACTGTAGTTATCGGGATGCTGTTGTATTTCTTTTCAGCATCTTTGAACCCCATATCAGCTTCTTTAAAATTGGTTTTAATAACGTTCAATTGCTCTGTATATGCATCTAGCTGTACTTCCCATTTAGGAATGCGGGTAATGTATCTCTTATCCGGTTTTCCTTTGTTAAGAACCTTTTTCGAACCTTCAGGGCCATATTCAGAAAGCTTACGCTTAAGACCAGAAATCTGCTTTTCTAGAAAAGATATAAAACCGTTTATATCCGAGAAAGCTTTTCTAATCTCGGAAATTCGTAACTTAGTTTCATCGTAAAAAATATGCCAATCTTCAATAGTCTCATTATCTTTAGGTACCGCTATAGTTGGAATTTCTTTTGGTGGTTTTATAACAGTATCAATTTTACTGGCTTCTTTTTTCTGCTCAGAAGAAAGTTCATGTTGCTCTGAAATCCAACTAGCATACTCCTTACCACCAAACACATTCTTTTTAACAGACAAACAACCAATCTTAATAACAGAACCCCAATTAACTCTAGTAGCTGGGTATTTTTTTAAAACTTTTCGCCATTGAAGTTTGATCTGGTCGGCTAAATCTTCTCGACCTAATGCTTCACATTGCTCTATCATTTGTTGTGCATTGCTAGGTAAATGATCTTCACTAGGCATACTAGCAACCAAAAACCTAAAAACCTCAATAATACGCTTATGTACACTTCCCATACAAACCCCTTAAAAGTAACCTCAATATAAATGTAAGATTGTTGTTAAATTGAAAGTACAGATTAAAAAGAAGAAAAGAGGGAAATGTATGGACACCACAGGATTCAAAGAAACTAAAGAGATGGTGCATTTCATAATCGAACTTGTACAAGCTATCGATAAGAGCATATCAGATGGTGTTTCAATTGGAGATGCTGTTAATTTTGTTTCACCTGCTCTCGATGTAACATCTGCCTTACAAGGCATGAGTCAAATACCAACCGAAATATTAAATCTGGATGAGCAAAAAGCAAAAGAGTTATATGACTCTATTGTAGAAGATTATGACAACTCAGATGGTAAAATGGAACAGACCATCAAGAAAGCGATTGAGATAAGTTTTAAACTACTCGATTTGTATCTATGGACGAAAAAGATTACTGCGTAGTTAGAAAATATTTTCCATTTCTTTCATAAATGCATCAGTATCCAATTCTGCTATTACCTTCTTTTTCTTTTCAAAAAGTTTAGCGTTGGCAATTTCTATTTTATATGCACAATCAAAATTAAGCCTGACTAACTGGTAATTTATTTTTAAGCTTTCTTTATTGTCTGTTAAAAGATTTTGACATCGTTCTGACAGCGTATCCCATCTTGCAGTGACTACTTTCCAAAAATGATCGAGTGTCCCATCCGATTGTATAACACACGGTATAAGTGGTTTTTGCATTCGGGGGATCAGATTAGGTACGTTATCTCCTGAGTCACCCCAAAGTGTCTTATGTAGCTTAATCTTAGCGAAACTATCAACCCCATAAACCTCATCGAGTTCTCGTTTAGTTACGAAAGAGTTTTTTATGAAGTTATATATTTTTGTTTTATCATTCTCAAGAAGCTGCCACAAATCTTTGTCAGTAGTTGCAACAGTAATAGGGGTGTCTAGATTATCAGCTACATACGAAGCGATGACATCATCCGCTTCACAACCCTCTGAATGTACAACTTGTGCTTGCCACACTTCTAACAACCTGATAACGGCTGGCTTAGGGTCAAATTGTAACTTCTTACGAGATTTTTTATAGTCTGGAAATATTGTATACTTCTGATGTGGCTTATGGTCTAAAACAAAAAGGTATTGGCTACAAGAAACATCCTGTAAAATTTTAACTAGTTTTTGATGGAAAAAATCAACATGGCCGGTGTAGTCTAAAGGACATGTTTCAGGCTCATACTTAGTGTACTTTAGGCTACCAAAGAAAGAAGCCCATACCAAATTTGAAAAATCGATTAGTAAAATCATTTTTTCCCTTTACGAAGAAATACAAACAGAGAGAGAGAGAGAGGGTAATGTACACTGAATGCGTTGAAATTGAAATAGTTGTTAATTAAAACTTAATAACATAATCGTTACAATTAGTAGATACGAAATCATGTCTTCTTTTGCATCTTTCGCATATCCTGTTAAAGTTACCAATACTGGTAAACTCCTTATGGCATTTCAAACAAACCCTTTTCTTGACATCTTTTCGAGTTTCTTTATCCTCGAAAATAGGGGTTCTAGGTACTATTTCAATAATTTCACCCATAGGTAACACCATATTTACAGTTTCTACAATTTTGTGATATATTATTAATAAGTATAATACAAAAAATTGAGGTATGCATGTTCAAAATATTTGCAATATTTATTTGCGTTTATATTTTTTTAAACAGTGATATCTGTTTAGCTCAAGATATCCCTTATGACTGTATGCATACAGATACTGAGTTTAAATGTGTTAGGTATATAGATTGTTATGATGGGGATACATGCACTGTTGACATACCAAACACGCATCCCTACTTTGGAAAAGATGCTCATGTTCGCATCTATGGAATAAATGCCCCCGAAATAACAAGCAAAGATTTATGTGAAAAAAAAGTAGCGCAAAAAGCTAAGGCAAGAGTAATTGAACTAGTTTCTACTGCTAAACAAATAAACCTAATTGATATTGGGAAAGAAAAATTTGGCAGGATCTTAGCAAAAATAATAGCCGATGGTCAGAACGTTGGTTCAATTTTGCTAAATGAAAAATTGGCATATGAGTACTATGGCGATACCAAAAAGAAAATAGATTGGTGTATCTTCAGCAAGACTAAAAAATAGCTAACCCTTGACATCTCGTTTAGTTTCTCTAATACTTAGTATTGCTCATATCAGGTTTATGACATTACTCCATTGCGCTTCGGTCTAAGAGCATAGGCCGAAGTATTTTTGTAAAGAGAAACACTATGTTGATACTTGGCCTTGATTTTGAAACCACAGGTAAAAATGTTAACAGAGATAACATAGTTGAAATTGGGGCTGTTCTTTGGGACACAGTAAGGAATTCCCCTGTACAGATATATTCAGAGATGCTTTGGTATGAAGAAATATGGAATGGTGCTACTGCTACACCAGAAACAATTGAACAAATCACCAAAATTAGCAGCGAAGATTTAATCAAGTACGGTATCTCACCTAAAGATGGGTTATCTAAACTAAAACAAATAATGAGTACTACTGATCTCGCTGCGGCTGTTGCCCACAACGGAAACGAGTTTGATAAGCCCTTGCTTTTAGCTAATGCGAAAAGATGGGACATTGAACTGCCTGAAATATCTTGGATAGATACGATGACGGATATTCCGTATGAACCCCATATCCAAACTAGGAAATTAACACATTTAGCATCCGATCACGGGTTTGTTAACCCTTTTGCCCATAGAGCTATTTTTGATGTTTTAACTATGTTAAAGGTGCTTCAAAATTACGATATAGAATGGCTTATTAAACTCAGTAAAGAGCCAAGTGTTACCTTGATAGCAAACACAACACCACCATGGGAAGATGGTGGTAAATCAAATGAGGAAGCTAAGGGTCGGGGGTTTAGGTTCAATTCTGAAAATAAAAAATGGGTCAAATCAGTTAAAGAAAGCCAAGTTCAACTAGAAAAAAGTTTAGCAACTTTTAGTATACGGGAGATTCGTTAACAATGTTAACCATACCAAAGTTACACAACTTTAAATATTTTTTAACAAGCAAATCAGATTTTGTTGTATTCGATAGCTGTCCATATTGTGGATCTAAAGTTACCAGATTTACTGAGAGGGAGATCATGTTCGAGTGTAAACAAACTTTTAGTAAAGAAAATAGTTGCCATGGGTGGGAACAAGAAGAATACTGGGAAAGTATCTGTACTAGTATACGAAAATCGATGAAAGAAAATGCAAGAAACAATAAGTTTATAATTACAATGGAAGGGTGAGATTACTCACCCTTTTTAGCTTTACATGATGCACAATCACAGTTAGGTGTTGGTGTGCTTTTGTCAAGCTTTTCCACTTCGTTGTAATCAACAGGATTAAACCAAAAATCCATAATAGATGAGAATGGTAGGTTATGCAAAATATTCTGCTGCATATACACCAGCGCATGTGGTTGAACATTACTAGGAACCAATCTATGTGGTTTATCTAATACGATTTCAGATGTCTCACCGTTCACAAACTTAATATTTAAAGTATATGTCTTAACATCCATATTATAATCCTTTATAACTTTTGTTGGTCTGATTTCTGTTCTTCATCTTTTCGATCCAATCTTTCCTTACTAAATCTCAAATATGCAAGAGAATGTAAAGGTATTTCATAAGATTCTCCCGATTTTTGTATTATATAGTATAGAGATGGCATTTCTGGATTTAACCCACAATAAACAACATCCCTAACTTCTTGCACACTACTATTCAAATCGATTGTTTTAAACCAAGTTGTAAAAGCTGTTTTCCCTTCTGTATTTCCATTAAACCGCCCTTTTCCGTACTGAATATAATAAACTGAGGATAATGGAACCTCTATTTGATTACCTTTTACATCCTGAAAAAAGTATACGTTATTTTCTGGATAGTCGGGTTGTAAACCAGAATAAGCAACTTCATCCATTACAATTTCATTAGCCTGACCAATTAGTTTAACTCTCACTGTATACATATAAAAATTCCCCTATTTTAAGAAGGTGGTACAGTCCAAAAACCGTTACCACTTACACAACTACCAGAACAACCATTACTACATGTTCCAACACACCCTGTTCTACAAGATCCTGTACAACTACCAGAACATAAATCACGACAACCATTAGTACAATTAGATTTACCACATGCACCAGAGCAACCACCATGGCAAGTATTATGGCAAGCATCACTGCAAGATCCTTGACAGGTCAAATTACAACCACCACCACAACCACCTGTACAACCACCACGACAACCACCAGCACAATATGTTCTACAGCCATCATTACAACCACCAGCACACCCACCAGTACAAAAACCTGCACAACTAGCGCAACCACCACCACAACCACCACAACCCGATCCACAACTATCGGTACATTGCGAACAACCGTAAGTACACCCTCCTGCACAGCTACCAATACAACTAGAAACACAATTACCGATACATTTACTATCGCAATTAGTATGGCATTTTTCATTACATACTCCGGTGCAATCACCTGTGCAATCCCAACGACAACTATTAGTACAAATACTACCGCAAGGGCGTGGTGGTTCTGTACTATCGCTGGTTGTGCAAGTACCAGTACAGTTATCCCCACAATAACCAGTACAGTTATCCTCACAGCCAAAGCAAAAACCGTTACAAGTACCGGAACAAGTATCAGCACAATCTATTCCACAACCACCACCACATAAATTTGAACAACCACCACCGCAATCGTTTGAACAACCACCACCGCATACTGAGGAACATGATCTACACCCTCCTGCACAGCTACCACCACAACCACCAGTACAGCCATCACCACACCAGGAAGTACACCCATAACCACATGCTGCTGAACAATCACCCTCACACGCTACACCACAACCGGTACAGCCGGTACCACAACCACCAGTACATCCACTACATGACCCAACACAGCTATAACCACAAGAACCAGAGCATGATCCATCACAAGCATTTTGACATGATCCTTGACATGTAGAGCCACAATCGGTTGTACAGGCATTAGTACAAGTTTCACTACATAAACCAACACATGAATTACTACAAAAACTAGTACATGTACCACCACAACCAGATCCATGGGTTTCCCAGACTGTACCCATAAATCCCTTAAGATTGGTCAGAAAATTATCTACTCTATTATTATGATCAGCTTTTATTGGGTTTCCTACAGCAACATCCGTACCCCACGAACTCGCAATAACATCATCTAGCCGAGTTTGGATTTCTGTATAATGCACAGCCTTAACATTTGTCTTAGTAGCAACAATTGTAGGATCTATAAAAGATGGATTAGAAAATCCCCTTCTGGATCTTTCAGCACTTATTCTTGATCTTAAATCATCAATATGTACTTTATTAATATTGCTTGTAGTAGCTGTTACCTGAGTCATAAATACCTCTTTAATTTTTGTTTAAAGATGGAAAGGGAACGGGAACAGGCTTACCATTTTCATCATACCCAAAATAATCATCCTTAGTAAAATCATCTAACAGCATCAAAAAATAATCCCTATCTTGTTTCTCAACGATACCTAATAATCTTCCGAAAAAATATAAATTAGCCAATACGTTTGCTTTGTGCATAGGACATAAGAAAATAGCCTTTACGTCCAAACGACCATAAACATCGTAACTATATGCTTGACAGCTTGAACATAATGCTGAAATAGGACATTCCTTGCAATTAACCCCAGTAATCTCTAATTGCTGGTTGCCCTCATTATGACAATTACCTACTTCGAATGAATCTAAAATATTTTTATCTTTCCATATTTTAGTATCACCTAAAACAAATGGATTCTGGTTATCCAATGTCTTAAATCTTAAACAAGGATATATCTTACCTTCCCAGCTACAAGCATCCATTGCGGTACCAGCACCACACCATTTTGTATCACTAATATCTTTTGTGCCGAGCATTGGATCGAACCAACGTATACCAACTTTTTTATAACGCCCATCTATCAATAAGTACTCACCCAAATCGCATATCTGATCAAAAAGAATTAACTGATCACCTTTATGCCACACATTTTCAAAAACACAATTCATAGATATGTAAGGAATATCTAATTCTTCCCAGAAAAACTTGGCTACTTTATTTATGTAAATCAAGTTTTCATGACTGATAGTAGATTTTGTAGACAATGCACCTGTAGGGAAATTCTTTTTATACCAGTCCCAATTCTCCATAATTATATTAAATGATCCTGTAACCCCGTCCTCATAAACCCTACAATGATCATGCATATCTTCGGGGCCATCTACAGTAATTGCTAATGATGTATATTCAGGGCCAAAACTTTCTAACCCTTTTCTAATTTCAGGATTACTTAAAAGAGTACCATTCGAAGAAAATTGAAATCTAAACCCCGGAACAATATGGGCTGGATTACCTTTCTCTCGACATGCACTGCATTCAAACCCACGCTTCCAAGGATGGTTATTGGGTAACTTTTCCGTTTCCTTCATAATATAGTGCATACATTTAAAAACAAGTTCGTATTCTAGAAAAGGCTCACCACCAACAAAATCCCATATCTTTGCGTGATCAAATTGTTTTTGTTCTGCTGGTGGGATGTCTTTTAAATGCATATGCTTTTCAAATACGAGATCGATAAACTCTTTAGCAACTTCCCATGTCATTGCATTTTTAGTTTTGTGGGTTATATAGCAATAAGTACAACGAAGGTTACAATCATCTGTAACAATAAGAGTAGTTGTTTTACCTTCCCACTCTTTTGGTTTTTTCATAATCAAAGAAGACACTTCTGGCTTTGCTAACAACTTTTGGTAACTACTAAACAAAGCTTCAAGTTCTTTATTTATGGCCATACAGAATCCCTTAATTATATACGGCACCAATTACTACAGGCGACCGTATTTCCCCAGATATAATCGATGTGTTATCAGTACCTACTGTAGCATTTGATTTTTTAGTAATCAACCCCGCTGTTACCACTCTCTCACCAATAACATTGTTCCTATTCCCTGTTAAAGTAACAGCGTTGGTTACTGTTAAAGCTACATTAATTGATTCCACAACTAAACCAAGTAATTGATTATCCGAACCACTTATCTTTAACCCACTTGTCAGGGATGCAGCTAAGTTGCCTTGAATCCACATATTGGAAATTCTGTTTGCATTACCGGTTATTTCAACAAGAGAGGTACCTGAAGCTATGGTTGATATCAACTTAACATTGGGAAGGAATTCAATACATAGGTTGTCATTATAGATTGACAACGGGCTTGTTATCGTTTGATCAGTCATTACTAACAGCCTAGATCCCGCTATAGTATAAGTTGAATTCAAAGCAGATTGAATGTCAACAAAATCGGAATCAGGTACATTACCAACTATAATATACCTGCCAATCAAACGAGAGTTGATTGAATCACCACCAACTGAATAAGTAAACCTAATTTTTGTACCACCACCCACAGCACTCGAAAGAGTGGTGCCAGTACTTACTATTTGCGTTGTGTCTGTTAAAAAATATACCGAATCGTCATAGTTTTTAAACTGTGAACCACCGTTATCTACCTGTAAACGTAAAAATGGTACATCATATAACCAATGGTTTAATGGCATCAAAGCATCAAGTTCACTGGCTGTTAGTTCTAAGGTTCTTGCTTTAACCGGTTTACTAACACCAAGCGTACCGGTATTTATTAACTTTAAAGCTATCTCATCGGCGGGAGAATACACTGAGAAATTTGCATATAGATTATTTAAAGTTACATCGACAGCAAAATTAGAAAACTCGGTTTCAAAAGTAATATACCTGTTCCATCCTAGCCATTTCTGATTAGTAGGGAATAATGCTCTATTGTGTACTATTTTAGTAGAGTATAGTTTAACAACATCCGCACTTATTAGCGTTGCTCCTGAGATAAAGAAAAACTCATCCATTAACCCAGCGAACCAATAAGCATCACCTGATGCTGCTAAATTGAAATCAGATACCACAGGTGTAAAAATAGATAAGTTTGCTGTTAATAGAAACTGACCATTTAAATAAAAACTAAAATCACTACTACTTGAGTGAGTTACTACGAAATGGTTCCAACCAGAAAGAAGTGCGGCATTATATATGAAAGTAGTAGTCTCACTAGTCCCATCTGAAGACGTAACAAATTCTAAAGCACCACTACTAAGCTGTAACTTATATGATTTGTTACCAGTACCCCAATTTGAAACGATGCCTTGAGGAAATCCTAACGTATAATTGGTTGCATTTAACCATAAACCAAACGCAAAATCAGTACTTGTTGATGGTGCAAAAAAAGTATCAGTTGAACTTAAGTAATCATTTAACCCATCAGGAGCAAAACAATCGGCAACCCCTAGAATATCAACACCGGTAAAATCGGGCGCACCGTTAGAAGTTAAATCTCTTAAGTTTGTAGAGCTATCACTTGGATTAATAAGACCATACCAAGAGATATCTGATGAGGTTATTAAAGATGGAAAGCTATGGATATCTAATAGATGGCCAGCCCTAATCTGATCAAGATCACCAACATCACCAACGATAGTGTATTGTTGACTAAATTCCAAACTTGAATCAACACCCATCACTATATTATCATGTCTACGATGAGCAAGTGTTTGCTGATGCTGCCAAACACCGCCAATTCTCTGAACTGTACCAATTGGAACATACCTAGTTAGGTTTACAAAATCGGGGGTGGTTGTAAGAAATACAAAATGAGATGCATCAATAAGGTATACCTTACGACCATTTAAATTAACAGCGGTGTATGGTATAATCGAAGTATCTACATAACCATAATAATTACCATCAATACTAGCTACGGTAGAAAGATCGATAGTGAAATCTAAGGGGGCATATAGTTCTCTGCCATCATTTAGAATAAGTGAACCAGCCTTTACTTTTAAATCAATCCCAGAAACAGATTGAAATTTAAAAGATTTATCCCCGCTACCTTCGGCAATAACACCTGTGGCAAATTTTATAATGTCACCATTTTCAATAGTATTGACTAAGCTACTAGCTGAAGAAAAGACGTAAGTTCCTTCGCTTTTTAAATCAATATACCCAATAGGTGATCCTTCAATTAAAGTAAATAATGTTCCTGCGTTTTCAAGTGCTGATTGAGATATTGCTGAAGTTGAGAATAGGGTATTTACTTTATTTGAAGCACTTAAATATGTAAAAATAAGACGAACATATTCACCCACAGTTACTGAAGGTCTAGTAAAAGATAGGGAGTTCTGAGTTACCACATCTCCACCATATACACCACCAGTAGCCGCACCAAAAGCCATATCAATTGAGGTATCTGGGTAAAGGTTTATAACATCTTCAATTGGAGAAATTGAAAGGACAGTACCACTACTACCTATAATCTGGTTACTTGAAATATTAAGCATATGGTCAGCATGAGGTCTGGTAGCGTGAAGGGATAGCGGCCCCTCAAGATCAACTTGGTTACCAATTACCCAATCCCCTACTAAAGTTGAATTGTCGTAAAGTTCAAACTTACGCTGAGTTCCAGACGCTAAGTAAGTAGCGAAAGCACCTGATTGATAGTTTATGGTGATATTTTTATTAGATTCATTTTCGATAATAAAATATCTACCAACCACTAGATTAGTAGCATCAGGAAGCTGAACCGTATGAACCGAATTACCGGTAAATCGTTGTAACGTAGTAGAATTAACATCTAAAACAGTAGTTGAACCAGATGTAACTGTACTTGTTTTTTGTTCGATTAATGCGCCTTGTGCAAATGATCCCATAAAATCCACCTAATGAATATGAAAGGTACTCTGTCTATATAAAGATAACAATTAGATTAAATTAAAAGAAGATTAATAAAAAACCGAACACAGAGAAAATATTCTGTATTCGGTTTACTACTTAAAAACTAACTCACAAAGTGAACACTACCAATCAACAACAATTAATCAAAAAGTTTAATAATGAAATTCATACCAACGTTTTGTGGGCGGGTTTCAGAATCGCCAGCAGATACATCAAGTGTTCCATTATCAACTGAACCAGTTAATGAAACTGCGGTGGTCGTGCTACCAATATTCGCAGTTCCTTGACCTACATCACCGGGAACTAACACAGACCAGACATCCCCACTAGTGGGGAAATGGAATCCTTGTCTGTAGGCAGTATGTAAATGGCTGGGATTAGAAACACCTAAAGTATTTCCTATTGATCCAGTTATTCCTAGAGAATTCTTCTTGGTTGTATCACTCTGAAACCCACCTAAAACAGTATCCTTAGTATCATCCACAAAATTACCAGCACCCCTTAAAAACGTCCCCCTTAAATCAGGCAATCTAAATTGTAATCCTGACGGAGGGCCTTGTGCCCCCTAATGTCTCCTATGTTTGCCTTGCAAACGTTGTTTTGTTTCGGGCCCCGTGGGGGCGTGTTGGGGTTATGCAACTATAAAAGTTACACAGCTTGCTACCTGTACACCAGCAGTCCCCGCCCCAAATTGATTACCTCCGTTGTCGTGATTAATCTTAATTGTGCCATCTGTGTATATCCTACAGTTTCCCATTGTATAGTCATTGGCCGCTGACCTTATCGCAATACTAAAAATGAGGTCGCCAAGAGGCCGATATCCCACGGGTAATGTGGATGCAAATGTTAAGGTAACATCAGAACTATTGGCGGATAGGGTAAAAGCCGGAATGTATACGGTTACTTGGTCCCCCACAGACATATAATAAACACTCACCGCAGAACTCTGTGCGCCGCTATTATTTGCCGTAAATTTATCAGTAGCCAGTAAAGTCTTTGCCGGGCCGCTTCCACTACCAACTAATTTGCTTACAGGGATGGAGTTGTCCAACATCTTACTACCCGGTAATGAATTCTCGGCAATAAAAACATCTACTGCTGCCACATCTTCCATATGAGCATCGGCCCATGTGGGTTTTGAACTAAGTTCAAGTTCCCCAGAGATAGTAGCCGTTGTGAAAATCTGCCCACTTTTCACATAGAGTGCATTAGTAGAGACTGATTGCCCCCACGCAGATACCCCTGAATACACCGATAAGGCTGCATTATTAGTTATAGATATTCCAGCTACTACAAGGCTCATTGATGACGCAGGAGACTGGGTTGCCAGAAGATTAAACACCATGCGCCACTTACCAGTACTATCTGCGTAGGCTACGGCATTCGCAAAAGAAATAGCAGCCCCTGTGACGTAAGAACTGATATCAACCTGTTTCGTCCTCTTTTTTGCGTCCACATAAGGAACTAATACGTTCCCAGAACGGGTTGTACTAATTTCAGACATATATAATTCTCCTTTTAAGTTTTAATTTGGGGGATCATCAAACTAAATATAACACCGTAAATATTGATTAAATGTTAATGAAAAACCGAG
>Ga0315289_10000394_pt1 | contig 68799 bp, 55 predicted proteins | sample YL17G11_40_MG_FD_203452 | JGI IMG/M metagenome (GOLD analysis project Ga0315289, IMG submission 203452) | Sediment microbial communities from Yellowstone Lake, YNP, Wyoming, USA - YL17G11_40 | ecosystem: Environmental > Aquatic > Freshwater > Lake > Sediment | place: USA: Wyoming | collected... | reverse complement strand
GGGCGCGCGCGGCGCGGGGGGGGGGGCGGGGGGGGGGGCGGGGGCGGTGGGCTCCCCCGCGCGCCCCCCCCCCCACCGCGGGGGGGGGGGGGGGGGGCCCCGGCGGCCACGGCCGCGCGCGCGGTGGTCCGCGCGGCGACCGCGGCGGCGCGCGCCGCGGCCAGCTCCTTTTCCAGGCGGACAACCGCCGCCTCGGCGGCGGCCAGACGCCGCGCAGCGCGCGCGGTGGGGAGGGGGGGAGGCTTCATGGGGCGGGGAGTGTGGCGCGGCCCAAAAAAAGGACGGCGCGTCGGCAGCAGCCACACCCGCTCGCCCCGCTTCCGCGCCCCGCCGCGCCGCGCCCGTCCCCCACCCGCCGGCTCCGTCGCCAGTGCGCAGCGCCCGCGCCCGCGCCACCCCACTCGCGCGCGCCGGCGCCTGCTCCGCCCGTGCTCTCCCTCCGGCCGCCCCGCCGCCATGGCGAGCGAGCCATTTGACTACCTGTTCAAGGTGGGGGATTGGGGCGGGGCGCGGGCGCCGGGCGCGCCGGATGCGCGCCGCTCGCCATCGCCCTCGCGGGCCAATCGGGGCGCGCCGCACGCCGGAGGCGGTGGCGCCACGGTGCCAAGGGCCGGCGCCGACGCTGGCGTCGCCCGGGAGGCGCGGCGCCGACGCGCGCCCCCGCGCGCCTCCAGGTCCTCCTCGTCGGCGACTCGGGCGTCGGCAAGTCGTCCCTCCTGCTGCGGTTCACGTCGGACGAATTCGAGGAGGCGAGCGTGCCCACGATCGGTGGGTCGCGGAGGGCGGAGGAGAGGACGTGCGGTGCGCAGCCCGCGCGGGCCCGCGCTCACCGCCCCCCCTCCCCTCCCCAGGCGTCGACTTTCGCCTCAAGTTCATGGACGTCGCCGGGCGCCGCCTCAAGCTCACGGTGTGGGACACGGCGGGGCAGGAGCGGTTTCGCACGCTCACCTCCTCTTACTATCGTGGGGCGCACGCCGTCGTCTTCGCGTACGACGTCACCCGCCGGGAGACGTTCGACTCGCTGGAGGACGTGTGGATGCGGGTAGGGAAGGCGGGGGGCGTGGCGCGGGGGGGGGGACCCGCCGCGGGCGCCCACCCGACGCCCCCCCTCGTCGTCCCCTCCCCCTCCCCAGGAGGTGGAAATGTACTCCACCGTGGACGCCGCCGCCAAGATGGTCGTCGGCAACAAGGTGGACCGCGAACACGACCGGGAGGTGAGCGCGTCCGAAGGCGCCGCGTTTGCGCGGCGGCACGGCTGCTTGTTCGCCGAAACGTCGGCCAAGGCGGGCGTTGCGGTCGCGCAAGCGTTTGAAGAGCTCGTGCTCAAGGTGCTGGACACGCCGGCGCTGCTCGAGGGGGGCGCGGCGGGGCTCAACCTGGGCCGGCGGCCGTCGCGCGCGCCGCTCTCGTCGTGCTGCTAGGCAGCAGAAACGGCTGAACCCCCCTTTCCCTGATCTTTTATGTCTGGGCGCGCGCGTGTCTGCGCGCGCCGTCCGTCCGCTGGCGAGTTGGGGGCGTGTCAGAAGGGGAGCGCGCACCGAGAGAGGCGTGGGGGGCACGGCGCTCGTCGCTCGTCGCGGCGGGCGTTGCACGCGCGGCCTCGCCTCACCCGCTGACACCGCTCCCACCGCTCCCTCGCCGGACCAGCACAAACGCGAGCCCCGCGGCGACGGCCGCGCCGAAGACCCGGCCCGGCCGCGTGCGGGCTGGCGGCGGCGGCGGCGGCGGCGGCGGCGCGGCGGGCGACCGCGGCCGCGCTTGCCGCGCCCCCGCGCGCCCCCGCGCCGCCCTTGCCGGCGGATCCGCGCCCAGCCCGTCCAGCCCGTCCCGCGTCGCGGCCGCGAACCGGGACAACCGCCGCAGTGCCGACCGCCCGGGCGCCGCGCGCGGTGACGGCGCGTGCTTGCCGCCGCCCCGGTCGGGCGCCACCTCGGTGATCGAGACCCGGCGCACGAGGCGGGGGGAGGGGTCGGCGGGCTCGGGGGCGGCGGGCGAGGACGGGTCTTCCTCGTCGCCCACGTCGCCCCCAAACGGCGCCCGCGGCGGCCGCAAAGGGGACAGCGCGAGCCCTGCCCCCGCTTCGAGCTCGTCCGCGAAGCGGGGCGGGGCAGAGGTGGCCCTCCTGGGCCCGTCGACGCTAGCGCGCGCCCCCGCGCGCGCGCACGCTGGGACCGCGCCGTCACCCCCGTCCACGCACGCCACGCGGGCGACGGTGCCCGGGGGCAGCCCCGCCATCACCGCGGGCAGCATCCATGCGAGGGCCGGGGGAAGGCCGACGACCGCGAGCGCGGCCAGGCGGTGCGGGTAGCGCGCCGCGAGCGCGGCGGCCGTCTCGCGCACCGCGCGCGCCGCCCGCGTCGCGGCCAGCGGCTCCACGCCGGCCGCGTCGACGACCGCGACGCACGAGGACGCCGCGGGCGCGGCGTCGGCGAGGGCGGGCGAGGGGGCGGCGGGCGACGATGGGCGCGCGTCGGCGCCGGCGACCCACGCGTCGACCGCGGCCAGCACCGCGGCCGCCGCGTCGGCCACGCCGGCCGGGCCGGCTTCCGTGGCGACGCAGGCGCGCAGGAGGAGCACGGGGCGGCCGTCGGGGTCGACGCCGGCCCACTCGACGGCGGGCGGGCCGGGGGTTGGGGTGGGGCGGCGGCGCCGGCCCCTCGCCTTGGCCCGCGCCCGCGCCGCGCCCGCGGCCGCGTGCTCGGCGTCGATGATGGCGCCGGCGGCGGCGTCGAGCGCGGCGGCGGCGGCTTCGGGGGAGGTGGCGTCCAGGAGGCCGGCCGCCGCTGCAAACCGCGCGAGCTCCGCGCCGTCCCCTTTGAACCGCCCCGGGCGCAGGCGCACGCCGGCGGCATCTAAAGCGGCGCGCAGCTCGTCCAGCTCGGGGCCGCGGGAGGAGGCCAGGGCGGCGGCGTCCAGGGCGGGGGTCGGGCTCGAGCCGGTCGGCGCGGGGTCGGGGCTCGGCGCCCGCGGCGGCCCTGCCGCACCCTCTGTCTCTCGCGCCTCGGCCGCGGCGCGCAGGGCGGCGATCGAGGTGGAGATGGTGCGCCGCAGCGTGGGGCGCGGGGGGGGTCGGCGCGCGGCGCGCCGCGCCGCGCGCGCGGCGGCCAGAGCGGCGGCAGCCGGGGCGGCGGCGGCGAGAGCGGTCACAGCACGCAGTAGCCTGGGCGGCAGCGCGTGCGACGGCGGGCGCGGCGGGCCGGGCAGCAGGGCGGCGAGAGCGTCAGGGGCCGGCGCGACCACCGCGGCGGCCGCCACCGCCACGCCGAGCCCCGGGTGCAGCATCTTGATGGCAAACAGCACGGCAGCATGCGCCAACAACGGCCCGGGCGACGATCCAGCAGCCACGGCCGCGACGACGACGCCCGCGTCGCCGCGCGCGGCGGCCACCACCGCGCGCGCGACCGCGCCGGGGGCGGCCGCCGGCGGCGCCGACGGCTTGCGCAGGCGGCGCCACAGTGAGCGCAGGCGGTGGTGGTGGTGGCTGGCGTCGTCGGCGGGGGTCGAGGGCGAGGCCTAAGAAGAGAGGAGGGGCATCGGCGAAGGCGCCGGCCGAAGCGCGCGCGGTGCGGCGCGGCGGCGCGCGGTCGGGCGCCCGCCCTCCACCCCCCATCGCGCCCGGCCAAAGCCGGATGCGACCGCAGGAGGGCCGCCGCCACCCCCTTCCTCCTCCCCTCTCCCAACCACCCACCTCGGCCGCCCGCCGCCGGTTTCGCGCCGCCTCCTGCTCGTCGTCGCTCGAGTCGCTGTACGCTAGAACGCGCGGCAGATCGGGCCTCTCCTTGAGGGGGGGCTCGGGCTCCAGGGGCGGCGCAGGGGGGGGGGCGTCGCCGTCGGCCGGTTTGGGCGTGCCGAAAAGGGCGCCCCGTACCCGCTTGGACAGCACGGCGTCGTCCTGGCGGTGCTCCATGAGTGGTGTGGGGGCGTCAGCCTCGCATCGCGGGCCGGAAGAGGCGGCAATTGTGTGCGCGAGTCACGTAGGCAGGCAGCACTCTCAGCCCGCGCGGGGGCCGTCCGACCCCAGCGCATCTCGTCGCGTGCGCCCACCCATGCGGCGCACCCTGCCCTCGACGCGCCGGCTTGAGCCGGCGCGCGCGGCGCCGCGCGCCGGCCGCCGGCCGGTGCGGCCCGCGCCACCCGCCGCGCCGCTGACCGTGTGCATGGTGCGTGCGTGGGCGGGGTGCATTCCGACATCCATGGGCTCGCCAGCGTCGCCCGCAGCCCCGTGGGCGCGTCGGTGCCGCGCGCCGCCGACCATGCTCCCCCTCCTCCCTTTCCAGGCCCATCCCCGCCGCGTCGCTCGCGTCGCCAAGCAGCTGGAACGAGAAGTGGGAATGCTGCTGCTGACCGACCCCACCCTGCGCGCCGCCGTCGCGCCGACGCCCGGCGCGGCGACCGACTCGCTGCTCGCCCTCGCGTCCGTCGCCGGCGTCGAGCTGACGTCCAACCTGGCCATGGCAAGGGTGTTTGTGAGCGTGTATGCGGCGCCAGAGGCAAGGGACGCCGCGATGAAAAGGCTGACCGGCCTCCAGGGATACGTGCGGCGCCGCGTGGCCGCTGCCATGCGCCTCCGCCTCGTGCCCGAGATTCGTTTTCTTCTGGACGACACCCTGGAGGCGGGAGCGGCCGTGGAGGCCGCTCTCGAGCTCGCCGCCGCGCGCGCCGCGGGGCTCGCAGAGCCCGCGCCGATCACGCCGTCCCCCCGCTTTGCCCGGCCGGCCGAGCTGCGGGACGGGTACGCGTGGGTGGGCGACGACGCGCCGGCCAGGCCGCGGTCGGCGTTTCCCGACCTGGGGCCGGGGGCGGCGGCCGCTGCGGCGGCGGCGGCGGCCGCTGCGGCGGCCGAGGACGATGACGACGACCTCGATGATGGCTTCATCGAATGGGGCGCCGACGCGGCCGCGGCCTCCCCCGCCTCCCCCGACGACGACTCCTTTTTCGGGTTCGCCCCCCCCCCCCAAGACGGCTTTTGGGCGTCCGACGCCGCGACCGCCGCCGACTACGGCGACGGCGTGCTCGGCCCCGACGGCTTCGTGCGCCTCGCGCCCGGGTCGGAGCCGCCGAGCCCCTTTATGGGCGGGGGTGGCGGGGGGCGCCGCAAGCGCAAGTGAGAGAGAGGCGGAGCGCGCGGTTTGGGCTGGCTGTGATCTTTGCTTTATTTCGCTCTCTCGTGCGCTCGGCTGGGCGGTCTATGGGGGCAACAGCATCGCCCCGGCGCCGTGTGCGAGGTCGGCGCCACACGCCCCGCCACTCTCCCCCCCCCTCTCTCTGGGCCGGGATGGCGCCCTCTCCCTCCCCGTTTCCCAACCTGGCCCGCCTGCGCCGCGACGCCGCCCTGGCCGACGTCCTGCTCGCCCCCGGCGACGGCGGCCCGCCCATGCCCGCGCACGCCGCGCTGCTCGCGGCCGCGTCGGGCTACTGTTTCGCCGCCCTGGCCGGCGCAGGGGCGGCCATGGACGGCGCAGCATCACCTCCATCCGCCCCGTGCACCCTGGCCCTGCCGGGCCTCCCCCGCGCGGGCGTCGCGGCCGCGCTCGACCACATCTACTCCGCCGGCGCGTCCCCCGTCCCTCTCTCATCTGCTGCCGACCTGCTGCGAGTTGCCGACTACCTGGACATGCCGGCCGCCGTGCGCGCGGCGGCGGCGCGGCTGCGGGAAGGGCTCACGCCGCGGACCGCGGTCCAAGCGTTGGGGCTCGCGGCGGCGTGTGGCGACGCGGACGACCTCTTCACTGCCGCGGTGAGAGAGTGTGGCATGCATCGAGAGGGGCGGGCGGCGGCGGTTCGGGCCGCGGCGGCCGACCCCTCGACCCCCCTCTTCGCAGCTCGCCCTCGCGCACGCGCGCTTTGCCGACGCGACGACCGACCCAGCCGCCATTTCTTGCCTCCCGTTGCCCGCCCTCCTGGCCCTCCTGGGCGGCGACGGCGTGGCGGCGGGCGAGGGCGCGGTGTTTGGCGTCGCGGCGGCGTGGCTGGCGGCCGACCCGGAGCGGCGCGCCGCGGCCGCGCCGGCGCTGGTGGCCGCCGTGCGCATGCCGGCGGCTGCCTTGATGGCCACCTCTGCGACTGCCGCCACCCTGGCGTCGCTGCCGACGGCCGCGGCGGCCGCGCTGCGCGCCGCGCTCGAGTCCGCGGCGACCCTCCCGCCCGCGTCCCCGCCGCGCCCGCGCGCCCGCCCCGGCGGCGACCTCATGCTGGCCGTGGGCGGCCACGACGACGGCTGGCGCCCGTTTCGCACGACGGAAGCGTGGGCGGCACCCGCGACGCCCGGCGCCGCGCCGCCGCTGTGGCGGCCGGGTCCGCGCGCGCCGGCGCCTCTCCCTTTCGCCTCGGCCGCGCCCGCGTCCAGCGGCCGCTGCTACGTCGTCGCGGGCGCCGCGACACGGACGACCGCGCTGGTGCTGGAGCGCGGCGGCGGCGGCGGCGCCGACCCCGCCGCCCCCCCCCGCTGGCGCACCCTCCCCCCTCCCTCGGTCGCCCGCATCCACGCCGCTGCCGCCGCCCTGGGCGACGACCTGTACGTCTGCGGCGGGCGGCCGGGGGCGGGGGCGGAGCTGGCGTCGGTGGAGGTGTGGCGCCCGGCGGCAGAACGGTGGGCGGCGGGGCCGCCGCTGACGCGGCCCCGGACGGCGGCTGCTGCCGCGACGGTTGGAGGCGTGGTGCACGTGGTCGGCGGCCAGACGGGCAAGGACACGCACGCCGGCGGGGAGTGGCTCGACTCCGGCGCCGGCGGGCGTTGGCTCCCGCTCGGGCCGCGGGCGCGGCTCGCCACGCCCCGCAAGTACGCGGTGGCGGTCGAGTGGGGCGGCAGGCTCGTCGTTGCCGGCGGCGTGGACGCGCTGCGCATGCGGCTCGCGACGTGCGAAGCGTTCGACCCGCGCGAGGGCGTGTGGCGCCCCCTGCCCGACCTGGCCGTCCCGCGTTCTGGCGCCGGCGCCGCCGTGGCCTCTGGCGGCCTGCTCTTCGTCGCGGGCGGGACGCCGGCGGAGGGCGACGGCGCGGTCGAGAGCGTCGAGGCGTTGGCGCCTGGTGGGAAAGCCTGGGTCGCCGGGCCGCCGCTCGCCGCGCCGCGCGCGGGGCTGGCCTTGTTGGCTGTCTAGGCTGGCAGAGAGATGGGGAGGAAGGGCGGGTGGCGAGAGTGGCGGTTCTGTCGTGTGCGTCGAGACTCCCCACACTCTCCCCCACCCGCCGTCGCCGCGCCATCGTCGCTGGCGCCGGGCCCGCTCATACAGGCGGCCCGCGCAGCGCCGCCGTCGCCCCACCGGCGGCCCGGCTTCCGCCCCTTCGCCTCTCCCCACGCGATGGCGCACAAGCGGCCGCGGGAGGAGGCGTGCGCGACCTGCGGTCACGTGCACGATGTGAGCGAGAGGGGAGGGGAGGAGCAGGCGGGGCGCGTCGCGAGCGCGGTCAATTGCGCCATCTCGACCCCTTCCCTCCTCCTCCCTCTGCTCCCACAGTACGAGGGCGGCGAGCCTTGCAGCATCTGCGGCCACACTCTGTCTCCCGCGGTGGCCGCCCCCCCACGCGCGGCCGCTCGCCCCGGCGCGATGCCGGGCGGGCGCGTGTTTTTTGGGTCGTACGCGAATGCGGCGCGCTGTGATCTCCTGAAAGGGATGGGGGTCACACACATGGTCAATGTACGGGCGAGAGGGAGAAGGGGAGGCGGGGCGGTGCACGTTTCATGTGTCCGCCCACCTCACCCCTCCTCCCTCAGACCGTGCCCACCTGCGACGAGCTGTACCGCAACACCTTCACCTACATCACCATACCCACGACCCCTCCCGACCTGGGCGCGGCGACCGACGCGGTCGCGGCCGCGCTCGCGGCGTCGCCGTCCACTGTCGTCTTCATTTATTGCATGACGGGTTCCTCCCGCGCCCCGTCCGTAGCCGCCGCCTGGCTCATGCGGTCGGCGGGCGCGTCGCTGGAGGCCGCGGCGGGCGCGGTGGCGGCCGCGCGCGGCGGCGTCGCGTTCACGCAGGCTGACGCGGCAAACCTGGCGGCGTTTGCGCCCTTGCTCGCGGACGCCCGGGGACGCGTCGATGGGTGAGTGGTGTCGAGTGAGCGCACTGCGTGTGGTTTTGTTGGCGGCGGCTGCAAGAGAGAGCGAGACGGAAATGCGTGCATTTTTCATTCAGTTGTCGCCCTCTCCTCCTCCTCCCCCCAACAACCGTCCAAGCCACTCGCCGGAGAGCACGCGGTCTGCGGGGCGCAGCACGGTGCCGGTGGCGTGGTCGGTGACGGCGCCGCGGTGGAGCGCGTACGTGCGCACGCGCTCCGCCCTCGCCCCCGTCCCCGCCTGGGCCGCGCGCTCGGCGGCGACGAGGGCGTGCGCGGCCTGGACTTGGCTCCCGGTCACGCGGCGCGCGAGCTCGGCGAGGGCGGCCGCCTTGTTCCTGTGCTGGGAGCGGTCGCGAGACGCGACGACCGACGCCCCTGTCGGCACGTGCACCGCCCGCACCGCCGACTCGGTCACGTTGGCGTGCTGGCCGCCGGGGCCGGAGGCGCGAAAGGTGTCGAGGCGGACGTCGGCAGCGTCGAGGGACGGGGGGGCGCGCGCAGCGTGCGCCGCGTCTCCGTCCAGCACCACCACAGTCGCCGTCGATGTGTGCACGCGCGTGGCGTTGGCCGGCACCCGTTTCACGGCGTGGACGCCGGCCTCGCCGGCGAGCGCAGCGCGCGCACCGGCGCCGGACACGACCGCGCCCGCCACCCCCCTTTTTCCGGCTACGCCCGCCAGCGGGGTCCATGACCACCCCACAGCGCTTGCGTGGCGCGCGTACATGCGGAGCAGGTCGACCGCCCACGCCGCCGCCTCTGTTCCGCCCGCGCCGGGGCGCACTTCCAGCGTGACACGTTCGAGAGCAGGCGGCCCGGATGCGAAATGGCGGGCCGCCCGGCCGGCGGCGGCCGCCATCGGGGGCGGGAGTGGGGGCGACAGACGCCGGCGCGCACACAACCCGTCCGCGCCCTTGTCGCCGCGTTCGACGCCACGTTACCGCGACCTTGCCGCGACGGACCTGACGCCGCTGGCGGTCGCGCCACGCGGCGGCGGCGCGACGCGGCGGCGCTGCACGGCTTGCCTTTCCCGCGACTCTGGTTCGCGCTCCTTGAACCGCAGAAATTGCGCCTTTGACAACCGGTCGCCACCCTGGACCCAGGGTGGCCGGTGCGGCGGGGGTTGCGTGGAAGAGTCGGGGGATGCCGTCGGGTGGTTTCCGCCCCGACGGTTTGCACCACCTTCTGCGTCGCCATTGCCCGCCGTCATCGCCCGAATACAGGGTCACTAGCTCATCGGTAGAGCATTCGACTGCAGAATGACGGGCGCCGGCATCCTCTTCCGGGGAGGCCGCGCCACCAACTCGACCTCGCTTTACTGCAAGGTTCATACCGTCCGCCGCGTTCGAACGGTACTTGGTTCAATTCCGAGGTGGCCCTCCTCTTTCTTTTTGCCTGGGGAGGAGGGGTGGGGAGGGCAGAGTGGTGGAAGGTGGTCTGCGGGGAGAGAGAGCGCGCTGGGCCGCGCGCCGGGCACACCGCCCGCCACCGCCCACGAGCCCGCGCCGCTGCAACCAGGAGCCGCCATGGTGTGTGTGCGCGTCGCGGGAGAGGGAGGAGGCGTGGGGAGCCGCGGGCGCTCTCTCTCGCGGAGCGCGCCCGCCCACGCCGTGGGCGGGTGCGCGGTCGCCGACGCGAGCCTTCTCCCTCTCCAGCCGTCCAAAGCCGTCCAGGCGACGCCTCGCGCCCTCGCCGCGGGCGTGCACGCGACCGCGACCCTCCCTCCCCCCCCTCCCCCCCACCCGGCCTCCATCCGCCGCTGCCTCTTCATTTCCGGCGCCGGCACCGGCATCGGCGCGGCCACCGTGGCGGCAGCCGTGGGAGCGGGCTACCACGTGTTTGCGGGGGTGTTGGTGGCGGCGGAAGGGGAGGCGCTGGTGGCCGCACACGGGGTCGGGGCCGTCACACCGCTCCCCCTCGACGTCACCCGCGCCGACTCGATCAACGCCGCCGTGTCCGCCGCGGCCGCCGCCATGGGCCCTGGCCTCCGCCTTGTCGCCCTTGTCAACAACGCGGGCGTCCTCCGCGCGGGCCCCCTCCTCTCCCCGCGCGCGGCCGACGACGCGCGCGCGATGCTCGACGTCAACTTCCACGGCACCCTCGCCCTCACCCGGGCGGCCGCAGGGCCGTTGCTTGGCATCTGGACGGACGGCGGGGCGCCAGCGTGGTGGGCCGGCGGCGGCAAGGGCGCCGCCGCCGACCCCCCTCCCCGCGTCGTCGCCATGTCCTCCCTCTCAGCCCGCCTGCCAACCGCGATGTCGGGCGGCTACGCAGCCTCCAAAGCCGCGCTCGAGGCCGCGTGCGCCGCGCTGCGGCAGGAGCTCGCGCCGTGGCGCGTCGACGTCTGCGTCGTGGAGCCGGGCGTCGTCAAAGGGACCCGGCTCTGGGGCGGGGCGGGCGGCCTGGGCGCGTCCCTGGCCGGCACCGCGTGGGCGGGCCCGGCGGCCGCGTTCGACCGGGTCCTGGCCAATTCCGCCGCGGCCGGCCTCGACCCGGCGGCCGTCGCGGCCGAGGTCGTCGCCCTCGCCACCCGCCCCCACCCCCGCGCCCGCACCGTCATGGACACGGGCGGCGCGTTCAAGTGGGTGGCGACGCGGGCGATGCCCGACCGCCTCGCGGACGACGTCGCGGCGGCGATCGTCGGCCTGACGCCCGAGCGCGTCTTCGGCTCCGGCGCGCGCACGCCCCGCCCCTGGCCCTGGCCGCGCGCGCGCGGGATACTGGCGCGCGTGCTGGCGGCGGGGTACGATCCTGGGGCGTGAGGAAGGGGAGAGACAGAGGGGGGGTGGGGGGCGAGAGGGTGTCGGTGTCGGCAGTGTTGCAGGGCTCTCTCTCCACCATCCCTCCCTCAGTCCAGTGCGGCGGCGGCGGGCACGCGCTCGGCCGCCGGCGGCGCCTCGGGCGCGTCCGACCCTGCACGCCCCCGCTTTTTCTTGCGCTTCTCCCGCTTGGCCCGCCGCTTGGCCGTCCTGGCCTCTTCTTCCGCCCGCAAAGCGCGCATCCTGGCGCTGCTGTCCGCCGCCGCCTTGTCCTCGGCGGCGGCGCCCTCGATGGCGCGCAGGCGGGCGGCCTCGCGCGCGCGCGCCGCCCTGTACTGGTGAAACGTGCCGGACCCCGCGCCCGCGGTCGACCCTTGCACATTCGTGGTGACCGTGGGCACGTGCTCCGTGATGAATTTCAGCTTGGCCTCGAGCTCCGCGGCCTGGGAAGAGACGGACGAGGGGGGCAGGGTCGGCGAGGCGCGGCAGCAAGCCCTGCCGCGTCCCCTCATCCTCTCCCTCATCTCACGTCGGCCAAGCGCTTCTCAGCCTCCTCCGCCGTCAGCGCGAGGCCGGGCGCGGCGGGCACGAGCGCGCCCGCGGCGCGCGGCGGCGGCGCGGGGACGAGTGCGAGCTCGTTGTCTCCCATTGGACAAGGGGCAGAGGTGGTGTGCCGCCGGGGCAGCGGCGGGCGCCTGCGCGCGGGCTGGGTGTGGCCGCGCCGGCGCGCCGGCGCGCTCGCACTCGGGCCGCCGCGGCCATGGCGCCCGAGAGTCGCGCCGATGCGGTCCACGATCCCTCCTGCATCGACCTGGTCGCGTGCGACGCCGTGACGGTGCGCGCGTCCCGCGCGGCGGCGGCGCATTGCGCCGCGCTCGGGCCGCTACTGGCGGACAAAGGGCTAGGTGCGCGTGGTGGGAGGGTGAGAGGCGGCATTTAGTGGCCTGTTGGCGGCCAGCCAGGGGACGGAAGCGAGCGGGACCGCGGCGGCCTCACCTAGCTGGCGCGGGGCTCGTCCGACCCCCCACCCGTTTTTCCTCGACCACCACCCAGCCTCGACCCCCGTCCCCGTGCCCGGCGTGCGTGGCAAGCATCTGGCAGCCGTGATCGCGTTTTGCGAGTCGCTGGCGGCGTCGGAAGAAGCGGGCGCGCCGGCGTCGTCGCCCCCCTCCTCTCCTCACGCCTCCTTCGCCTCTACTTGGTCCTCCGTCGACGCCCGCACCCTGCTCGGCCGCACCCTCGCCTCGCACTACCTCGGCGCGGCCGCCGCCCTGGACGCGTGCGTCGCGTCGGTCGCGGGGCGGCTGCGCGGCGCGTCGCCCGAAGGCGTGCGCGCCGAGTTTGGGGTGCCGGCCGATTTGACGCCCGAGGACGAGGCGTCCATCCGGGAGACGTGCGTGTGGGCGTTTGATTGAGAGTAGACGAGGGGAGATTGTGGCGACGCTCGCTTTTTTGTCGTGTGTTCCCCGGCCGCCCTGTTGCACCTCCCACACTCGCGGCGGGCGCGCGCCACCCGTGCCTCCGCCCACCATCAAATGGTGGTGAAGGATTCGACGATGCGGCGCAGCTTGCCCTCGTCCACCTTGAACGCTTTCGCGGGGGAGGACACAAAGAGGGCAAAGACTTTGCCCGCGTTGAGCGTAACCGAGGCGAGGTAGACAAAGTCCTGAGAGCGGAGAGGTGGGGCGGGGCGTGGGGGCCGCCTTGCTAGCCGCGTTCGCCACCGCCCTCGCCTCCCGCCCCACTTCTCTCTCTCTCTACTCTCACCGGCCCGACGACCTCGTAATCGTAATACTCGGGCCCGTCCCCCGCCCGCTTGACCGCTTTTTTGTCGGTGGCGGCGGTGAGGGCGTCTTGCAGGTTGTAGTCGGCGCCCGCGAATCCTTCCAGCGTGCGCTCCACGTCGCCCAGCTTGAACTTTTTGTTGTCCTCGCCCGCACGCCCAAACGTGATGACGTACGCGCCCTGGACTGTGGAGCGGGAGGGGGTGGACGGGTGGGCGGGTGAGGGCGGCGGCGCGGCCACACACACCCCCGCCCCACCGCCCCCTCTCCACGCACACTTGGTGCGCGGGTTGGACACTTTGGAGTCGATGCCGACCATGCCCTTTTGTTGCTGTGGCGGAGTCGAGGTGGGCGGGGTGGGTGAGGTGAAGCGAGGCGCGCGCCCTCCCAGCCCCCACCTCCCTCTCATCCTCGCACCTTGCCGATCGTCTCCACCTTCCAGTTGGACGGGTACTCGAACGAGTACCTGGGGAGGCGGGTGGCGGGACGCGCGTCAGCCGCGGGAGCCGCGTCTGAAAAGAAATAGCGTCCGCCGACCGCCCCTCCACCCCTCTCCCCCTCCCTCACTTGGCCGACTCTTTCGCGTTGCCGCCGTAGCCGCCGTAGCTGGTGGGCGGGGACGCGGTGCCGTAGAGCGTGGTGAAGGCGGCGGGGGCGGGGGCGGCGTCTCGAGGAGGGGAGGTGGGTGGCCACGGGGTCGGCCGCGCGCGGGCGCGCGCGCAATCGCGGGCGCCAAAGACCCCCCTCCACCCTCGCCCGCCCCACCCTCATCGGCCGCGACGCGCAGGGCGGGCAGCACGGCCGCGCCCGCGGCGCCCGCGGCGGCCAGCAGCGCAGCGCGCCGGCCGGTGGGCGCCTCGCCCGCGGCCGCCATGGCGGCGACGGGCGACACACGGCCGCGGGTCGCGCAGGGGGCGGCACGCGCGAGGGGAGGGTGGCGGGCGAGCATGGTGCGCGGAGACTGCGCGCGGCGCCCGACCCTGAAGAGACTTCACACCCCCCTCGACCCCTCCCATCCTCCCTACTCCAGGAACGCTTTGACGCCGCCCGACAGGATGTGCCCCGCGCCCGGTAGCGCGCCCCCGCGCGGCGCGAGCAGCGTGAGCGCGCCGCCCGAGGGGTCGACCGCGGAGACGTAGAGGAAGCCCGCGACGTTGACGGTCAACAGCTCGGCAGGGTCTTCCGCGTGCGATACAGCCAACAGCGAGTGCAAGAGCTCGGGCCCCGGCGGCCGCGCTTCCAGCCGCAGCGGGTCGGCGACCGGCGCCGCGCCGATCGGCAGCGCGGACGCGGGCGCGGCCGGGCCGCCGCCCGCGCGGTGGACGACGAGTTCAGAGGATTTAAAGCGAAGGGAGGCGGGCTGGAGGTCGCCGTTTTGGCCGTAGAAATAGGCGCGGACGGCCGCCGCGCGTGCGGCGCGCCGGGTGGCCACGTCGCGCGCGACCGCACCCTCGGACCGCGGGAGCTTGACGACTGAGATCGGGTTGGCCTCACGCGAGCTGGAGAGTGGGGTGGGGAGACGGCGTGAGCGGAGCGAGAGGCGCGCGCGCCAACCAACCCTCCCACCCCTCTCCGCCCTCACCCGAGCTCGGCCTGCAACTTGGCAAACAGGCGATCGTGCCCCACCACGAGCAGGACATCGACCCCCAGCGCGGCGACGGCGTCAACGAGGAGGTCGTAGCCTTGTCCGTCGACCCAGCCCATCCAATTTATTATCCAACCCGCGGCCGCCGCGTCGGGCGGGCTCGCGGCCGCCCGCCTCGCCAGCAGCCCTCCCAGGCGCTCGACCGCGAAGCGAAACAACGCCGGGTTGTCGCCCGCGGAGGCGTGGCCGTACCAGTAGACGAGCGGCGCGTCGGGCGCGAGGCCAGCGGGGGGGATGGGCGTGGCGACGGGCGCCGCGGCAATCGTCCCTGGGGGACTCATCGACCCCTGCCCGACGTCCAGGTCGACGGCTAGCGGCACCCACCCCGCGCGCACGGCGTAGTTGAGCAGGACGCGGCACAGCGTGGACTTGCCGGCGTCGGGCGGGCCGACGACCATCGCGCGCGGGCCTCGACCCTTGCCGTCGCGCGCCAGGACCCGCCGCGCGTCCAGCGCGTCGTGCACGTTGATGAACGCGGGCATGGGGGTGTAGTCGGCGACGTAGACTAGGGAGGCGGCGGAATCCAGAGGGCCGCCGTCGGACGCCGACACCGCGAGCGTCGCGCCCGACCAGGTGAAGAGCGCAAACGGGGCGCCGGCCGGCGGGGCCACGCGGTCGCCGAGTGCGACCTCGGCGCCGAAGAGTTCGGCCTTGCCGTCGACGAGCTGGAGGAGATGGGGGAGCGGAGGAGGCAGGGGTGTGGGCACGCGCGCGCGGTTTTGACGCTCTCCCGACCGGCCCAGCCCCCTCCTCCCCGCACCTGGACGACGACGGACTTGCCCTCCTTGGGCTCGACGCGCAGCTCGTTGCCCTGAAGGGAGGGGAGGAGGGAACGGGGGTCGGCGCCGGCGGCCGGCCGTGGCGGCGCCGCGCGCCCCGCCGCCGGCAAGGGCGACTAGGCAGTGAGACGACACGTGCCATGTGGCGCTCCACCACCAGCACCACCCTCCACGCGCCCGCCCGCCCGCGCCGCCGCGCCCGCCAGCGCCGCATTGCCGCGCCGCCGCAGTCCCTCTCTCACCGGGGAAAGCACGAATCTCTTGGTGTTGGTCTCCTCGCCGCCGCCGGGGGCGGCCATGGCGGCAGGGGGCCGGGCGTTGGCCGCGGAGTGAAGAGGGCGAGAGCGAGAGCGTTGGCCTGCCACTAGCCGCCGGCCGCGCGGCCCGAGGAGCGCGCCACAGAAATGACACACCACTATGATGTCACAGAGAGCGCGGCAAGCCGCCAAAACAGGGAACATCAATCAAACTCTCTAGAGCAACCCGACGCGCGCTGCGACCGCGGCCGCGCCGCCCGCTGCCGCCACCCAGCCCGGGCCGTCCCGGCTGCCGACGGTGCTAGGCGTGTTGCGGCACGCTTCCGTCCAGGCGACCGCGCTGGGGCGCCCGCCGGGGTCACCCGCGCGCGGCAGGGCGCCCAGGGGGCACGGCGACCAAGCAGGGGCGGGCGCCCAAGGGGCAGTGGTTGGCACCGCGTCGGCGGCCGGCTTGGGCGTCGGCGTCGGCGCACCGACCTTCGGCGGCGGCAGACTCACGCCCAGCAACGCCGCCGTCCTCGCCGGCGCTCCCGCGTACTCGCTGCCGACTGCTAGCACGAGCGCGGCGTCCGCTAGTAGTCCCGCGTCCGCGCCTCCCACCGCGCGCCTGTCGGCGGCCGCCGCCGCGACGCCCGGCAGCGCGGCGCGGCACGCGGCGGCGCACGCCGCGTCTGCAGGCATCAAGGAGGCGTCGGCCAGGGCTTGCAGCCAGGCGAGGCAGGTGGCCGGGGTAGGCGGGGTGGCGGAGAACGGGGCAAAGGCGGGGTTGGGAGCGACTGCCGACTCACGCTCCAGCGCGTCCACCGCCACCCACGCCAAGCACGCTCGCAGGCCGGGCCAGCCGCGGGCCAGGGCGCACACGGCGTCCCGCCAGCCGGCGCGGTCGGCCAGGGGGGTAGAAGCGGTCGGCGGCGCCAGGCCGGCCGCCGCCGACACGACAACCGCCGCCAGCAGCCGCCCCGCCCCGGGAGGCACCGCGTCCTTGAGCTCGCCCAGCAACGCACGGCGGCGCCGCTTGGCTGGCGGCGCGGCCGGCGGCGCGTCGTCGGCGCCGTCCGAGTCGTCGCCGGCGGCGGCTCCCGCGGACGACCGAGCGGCCACCAGTTTGAGGGACACATACTCGGCCACGAGGGCGGCGGCGGCGGCGAAGCGGGACGCGAGCGCCCCGCGCTGCGCACGCCAATAATTTTCCTCGAGCCAAACGAGCCCCGCCGCCGCCCCTGCTTCCAGCGCCACCACCCTGGGCAACTCGTTGTGCGTGGCTTCATGCCGCAAATCCACGAGCGCCCGCGGCAGCCCGGCCGCGGCCGAGAGGTCGGCGACCGACGCCGCGACGCGGCGCGTCTGGCCGGCGTCGGCGACGCCGTTGACCAGGCGCACGACGGCCATGGCGAGTTGTAGGCGGCGGGCGTGGGTGGTGGTGGAGGTGGGGGGGGTGGGGCTGGGAGGAGGGGGGTTGGCGACGGCGCTCGCGCGGTCGAGGCGCCCTCTCTCTCCCTCCCTTCCTCCTTCCCGCACCTGGACGCTGCTGCCGCCTCGACAAAGGCGGCCGTGGCGTCGACGCCGAGCGGCACGCGGCCGCGCAGGCGCCACGCGGCGACCTGAGAAGAGAAAAAAAGGGGGGGTGGGGTCGGAATGCGGGCCCGCCGCGCAGCCTGGGGCGCTCCCACGCTCGACACCAGCCGCCTCCCGCCGCCGCGCACCGTGTCGAGCGCGTCGGAGCGCGCCGGCCCGCCGCCGCCGGCCAACAATCCCTCGCGCACTGAGTCCCACTCGGCCCAGGACGCCCAGGGACACAGACGGCCGCCTGTGGCCATGGCGGCGGCCGGCGAAGGCCAATGCGGAGTGACCGGCGTTTGACGCGGCCGAGCCCCTCACTCTCGCCGCTGTGCGTCCCGTATCGACACCCACCGCCATGTGCCGCGTCCCCATCGCCGCTGCCGTTTCCACGTTTACCCCGCCCGCCTGGCTGGACGCAGCGGTGCTGCCCCCGTACCTGCCGCTCGCCGCTGCTGTGGACGCCCTGCTCCCGCCCATGGACGCTGAGGACCTCTCCATGCTCGACGCGTTCCTCAAGACGGAGCCCGGCGTCAAGAGCGAGGCCGTGCCGGGCGCTGGCTCCGCTATGCCCGATGGTTTGCTCGCCTCTTACGGCCTCGCCGCGCTCGACGCTCCCCTGACGCACGCTGTCGCGGTGTCTGGGGGCACGTACGCGCCGCGGGGCAAGGGCAAAAAGGTGGGGAGCGGGTGGGCGGGGCGCTGGTGCCGAGGGCGCGAGCGCGGTGCCGGTCGGGCGCGCGCGCTGCCTTGCGCTTGCCGCCCGCCCCCCAAGCGGGTGGTAGGTGTCCGTGTGAACCGCGAGGCGTGGAGACCGCGACCGGAAACGGGCGGCAGGGCCCGCAAACGGCACTCTGCCGGCAAAGGCCCGAGTGTCTGCGGTCGCCCGCGCCCACCACGCCCCGCCCCGCCCCACAGACTGCTCAAGAGGTCGAGGCACAAGTCGAACACGTCAAGAAGAGGCGCCGGTAGGGCGGCGGGGGCGCGGGGCGGTGGATGGCGGGTTGTACCGCTGCGGGACAACTGCACGCCCACCGCCCGGCGCCCCACCCCAAACCCAACCTCTGCAGCGAGTCGGCCCAGCGCTCCCGCGCGCGCAAGGCGGGGTTTATGAAAGGGATCGAGGCCGAGAACGTCGCCCTGCGCGCCGAGGTCGGCCGCCTGCGCACCGTGGTCACCGCCCTCGCCGCCCGCTGCGGCGCCCCCCTGCCGCCCTCCTTCGCCGCGCCCCTGCCGCCGTACGTGCGGCTGCCGGCGGGGTCGGTGGGCGCGTCGGCGGCCGCGTCGGACGACGGGGGCGGCAGCGGCAGCTTCGAGTGAGGACGAGGCAGGGGGTCGGGCGAGGCGCCATTGCGTCGGTCGCCGCGCCTAGGCGGTCGCGTCTAAGCAGAACAACGGGGTAGGGAGAAGTGGTGAGAGGGAGGGCGGCCGCCCTCGTTTCATTCTTTGCGAATCGAGCAAAGCAACACCACCACCAACACAACGCACGGGGTGCGCCGCCGTGTGAACGCATATCAGTCGACGAAAGGGGCCCGAGGGAGGCCGGCGGTGGGCTCGCCGGCCCGGCCGCCCCAAAGGGGATAGAGAGCGGCGGGCCGCCGCACGCCCCCCAGACCCCCTCTCCCGCGCCCGCGCCCGCCCCCCCCCCTTCTTCCACAATGTCCGCCGGCGCTCAAGCGGCGAAGGCCATCTTCGCCCCTGCCGGCACCGCGGCCAAAAAAGCGTCGGTCGTCGCCGAAATCGGAATCGGCCTCGCCCTGGGCGCCGTCGCCGCGATGGGGTTCAAGGTGCGGGAGATGTTGAGGGGGGAGTGGGGGGCGAGGGGGACGGGGCGCGCGCCCGCGGCGTCGCGCCCACCCACGCGCCCCTCTCCCGTCCTCCTGTCGCAGTCGTGGCACTGGTCCGAACGCGCCAAGATCGACTCTTACTACGCCCAGCTCAACGCGGGCAAGTGAAGGAGTGGGCGACGCGGCGCCAGGCCGCGCAGCGCCTCATGGCGCGCGCGCCGCCGCAGGGCTCCGCGCGCCGCGCTGGCCCCGCCGTCGGGCTCGCGCGAGCGTGCCGTGCTTCAGCTGGTGGTGGCGCCGGCCCGCGCACTGGCCCCACGGCCCGCGCGCGCCGCGGCGCGGCGGCCCGGCGCCCTCCCCTCCCACCCCCCCTTTCCGCGCTAGTTTCCGAGTCCCGCTGCTTTCCCCGGTGGAGCGCGCCGCGGTGGAGCGCAGATTGCAACACGCCCGCGCCCCAACCACCCCTCTCCCCCTCACCCCGCTGCGACCCCCCCACGCGGCCGCCCAAACTGCGCCCCCACGCGCGCGTCCGGCCCCACGGCGTCCACCCCGCGCTCCAGCAGTTCGCACTGGGCATAGTGGATGAGGAGGTGGTCGGCCAGGACGAGGGCGACCATGCTCTCCACCATGGGCACCGCGCGCGGCACGACGCACGGGTCGTGTCGACCCCGGGCGGCCAAATCCAGTTCCCGCCCGTCCCGGGAGACCGTCTTCTGTTTGCGGGCGATCGTCGACGTCGGCTTGAAGGCCACCCGGATGACTATGTTCTCCCCGTTGGCCAGCCCGCCCTGCACCCCGCCCGACCGGTTGGTGCGCGTGCGCACCGCGCCCGCGGCGTCGACGTAAAACTCGTCGTTGTGGGTGGAGCCGAGGGCGGCGGCGCCCGCGAAGCCGGACCCGATCTCGAAGCCTTTGCTCGCCGGGAGCGACAGGGCCGCTTTGGCCAGCTCCGCCTCCAGCTTGTCAAACACGGGCGCGCCCAGCCCCACAGGGCACCCGCGCACGACGCAGGTGACGACGCCGCCGCAGGAGTCGCCGCGGGTGCGGACCTCGTCGATGGCCGCGTACATGCGCTCGGCCGCTTTCGCGTCCGGGCACCGCACCGGGTTGGCCTCCACGTCGGCCAGGGTGAACGTTGCCTCGTCCACACCCTCGGCCACGACATCGCGCACGGCGGAGACGTAGGCCAGGATCTCGACGCCCGCGACGACGGCGAGCAGTTTCTTGGCGACCGCGCCGGCCGCCACCCGGCCCACGGTCTCCCGCGCACTGGACCGCCCGCCCCCCGCCACCGCCCGGATGCCGTACTTCATGTCGTACGTCGCGTCGGCGTGCGACGGCCGGTACGCGGCGTCCATCTCACTGTAGTCGCCCGACCGCTGGTCCGTGTTGGGCACCATGACGCAGATGGGGGTGCCCAGGGTGTAGCCGTCGGGGGTCAGGCCTGGGGGGAGGGGGCGCGGGGGGGGCGCGCGGGGGGTCGGCGCTCGCACAGAGACCACGCCTCCACCCCTCTCCCCCTCCTTCTCTCCCGACCTGAATAGATTTCGCACGTGTCCGACTCTTTGCGGGGCGTCGTGATCCGCGACTGCCCCGGCCTGCGCCGGTCGAGCTCGGCCTGCACCTCCTCCTTTGACAGCGGCAGCCTGGGCGGCACGCCGTCGATGACGCAGCCGACGCCCTTGCCGTGCGACTCGCCAAACGTCGTGACCCGGAAGAGGGTGCCAAACGTGTTGGCGGCGGCGGACGGGGGCGGCGCGGCGCGCCGCCGGCGGCGGGCGGGCAATTGGGGGGGCGGCCGCGGGGCGGCGAGCCCTCGGGAAATGGGCGCCGTCGTGCGCATGGCGGCGCGCGTGGCGTGGAGGAGAGGGCGCGCCGCGGGCCCGGGGCGCGGGGAGAGGAGTGCGGCCGGTGTCGCCGAGCCAGTCCCTCCTTTCGCCCTCCTCTCCCACCATGCGCGCCCTCCGCTTCACGGCGCCCGCCCTGCCGTGTGCCGCGTCCCGGGCGCCCGTGCGCGTCGCGCGCGCGGCGCCTGCCGCGCCTGCACGCGGCGCGCGGCCCGTGCGCGCGCCGCTGGCGCCGTTCCGGTGCGTGAAAGGGATGCAGGCGGTGGATGGGATGATGACGCGTGGCCCTGGTGGGCGGCAGCCGCGCAATGCGCGCCGACACGCCCCCCCTCGATCATTTAGCGCTGCGCCCAAGCCGACCGCCGCGGCGGCCGACCCCGACGCGGCCATCGAGCCCGACTGCAAGGACCGCATGGAGAAAGCGCTGGAAGCGGTTAAACGCTCCTTCGCGTCCGTGCGCACCGGGCGCGCGGCGCCCGCGATGCTCGACCGGGTCGAGGTGGATTACTATGGCGCGGTCACCCCTCTCAAGGCCCTCGCCGCCGTCACCACGCCCGACGCGGGCACGCTCGTCATCCAACCGTTTGACGTGAGCGCGATCCCCATGATCGAGAAAGCCATTCTCGTGTCGGACGTGAACATCACGCCCGGCAACGACGGCAAAGTGATCCGCCTCGCCGTCCCGCCCCTGACCGCCGACCGCCGCAAGGAGCTGACAAAGACAGTCGCCAAGCTGGGGGAGGAAGGGAAGGTGGCGTTGCGGGGGGTGCGGGCGGCGGCCAACAAGGCGACGGCCGCGCTCGCGAAAGATAAATCGATCTCCGAAGACCGCAAGAAGGCGCTCGACAAGGCGATCCAGACGATGACCGACGCGCACGTCAAGCAGGTGGACGCGCTCGTCAAGGGCAAGCAGGACGAGCTGGTCAAGGTGTGAAGGAGAGGAGAGAGATGAGATGGGCGGTGTGTGACGGGAGGCCGCGCTCCCGCCCTCTCTCCGCCTCGCACGCGTCTCCAGTTTGCAGCCGCGCGCGCGCCCTCAACCGCCGAGCCCCCAAGTGAAATCGCGCGCTCGCCCCTCCGCCGCCCCGTCTCTCTCTCGCGTGCCTCGCCTCCTCCATCACCCGATCTTGATGTTGCCGATGCCTTTAAACATGTCCTGCACCGCCTCCCCCACGCCCTCCAGCGCGTTCTTGGCCGAGTCGAGCGGGGTCGTCGGGAGCTGGTCTTCCGGCGGAATCGTGATCACGGTGGCGTCGGGGATGTACCACGCTTTTGGGTTTTCCTTGTCCCGAATTTTAAACCCGTACTCAAACTCGGAAAACGCCTTGAGCGCGGGCATGCGCTTGAGCTCGGCCTCGACCTTTTTGCGGTCGCGGTAGATGATGGCGCCAATGTTGCGCACCAGCGTGTCCTTGTAGAGCTTGTTCCCGACGCTCCCTTCCAGCGCTTTCACCATCATGTTGGCCGCGGTGCCACCCTTGACGATGGAGAGGGGGTACCATTGCGGGAACTAAAGAGAAAAGAAAGGGAGGGAAGTGTCAGGGTCGGCGCTGGACGCCCGCATCGCGCATCCACACGCCACCGCTCTCTCTCTCCTCTCATTCCTACCTTCTTCGCCCGGACGAAGAGGACAAACTCGGCGTTGTCGGGATCCACCGGCGGCACGGGCGGCGCAGGGTTGCTCTGCATCTGCTGGTTGAGCCGCTTCTTGCCCATCCCCTTGGCCATGGCGTGGACCGGCAGGCGGGCGGGGCGGGCGGCGCGGGCGCAGGGCGCAGGCGCAGCGAGGGGGGTCATCGCGCGGCGCAGGCTGTGGGAGAGGGAATGGGGGTCGTCGGCCCTCGCTTGTGGCGCATTCAACCCCGGCATGCGTCCGTGGCGGGCGGCGGGCGGGATGCGGGCGCGGGCGCGGCGCGCCACGCGCCAGCGCCCGGCGCGTCGGCAGGCGCGGCCGCCCTGCCGCCCTCCTCCCGCACCCGGAGACGGGCGCGGAGGTCGCTATCGACAGGGACGCCATCGGGGGCGGCGGCGTGGGGCGGCGGCCGGCGGGCGAGGGCGGGAGAGTGGGCGGCAGGCCACGCGCGTCGTCGGCTCGCTCTCTCGCTCTCTCGCTCTCTCGTCTCGCCTCGGGAGGCCCCGCCGTCTCGCGTACATGCACTGTCTGTCCCAGCGACGCCCGCGAGCCACGACCAATCACACGGCCGCCGCTGCCCGCCTCCGCCGACACCAGGCCGCGCCGCGCACCGCGGCCGCCGCGGCGAGCCCCGCCGGCCCCGCGCACGCGATCAACGCCACGACGGCCGACGTGATCCACACAGGGCGGTCGACCGGGGTTGTGAGATACTCCAGGCGGGCGGCAAACAGGTTGACCGCGAGCAGGTGCGCCCACAGGCTGGCCGCGGTCGCCGGCCGCGCGAACAGGGCCGCCACGCCGCCGAGCGCCGGGAAAAACTGAGGCCGAAACCCGCCGGCAAGGCCGGCGGCGAGGGAGCCGGGCATGATGGTGGCCAGCGTGTCGGGCGTCCACGACGCCGCGAGCAGGAGGGCGTACGCTAGGGCGAGGGGGAGGAGGCAGGCGTCGTGGGCCAGTAAAGATCGCGTGCGGCGCCAGCGGGGGGCGGCGACCATCTGGGGAGGCGGAGGCGAGAAGGTGCGGTCGAGGCGGTGGTCGCCGAATACCTCCCGCACGCTCCCTTCCTCCGCTCCTCCCACACCCACGCACCAGCACGGTCAACGCGGCCGCGTAAAGCGTGCACCCGGCGAAGACGGTGGTCAGCGCTGCAGGCGGCAGGGCAAAGCCGGCCGCGGCCGCCGCGGGGACGGCCGCCGACGCCGGTAGCGGCCGGAGGCGTAGCTCGCCGTCGGCTGGGCGACGATGATCGGCCGGGCGACGCGGCGCGGGGGCGAGCGAAATGCGCCGGCCCGCATTGGGCGCCGCGCTGGGCCTGGCGCCCGCCCGGACGGCAGCACGCATCGCTCGCATCCTGCACACGGCGGCCGGCGCGGGGCGGAAGGCCGGGCAGAGTGTGGCTGCGCCTCGCGCGAGCCGCGGCCACTCCCTTCCTCCCCTCCCCCCCCTCCAACCCGCCGCCCGCACCCGGATCAGCGCTCTGGTACGCATCCGGTCACGATGGAGGGCCGGGCGCGCGTTCGGGCGCGCCATCGGCCAACCTGCCGCGCGCCCTGCCGCCCCGCCCCGGCCGACGCCCTTCGGCCCGTCTCCATCCATCCTCGTCTCTCCCACAGCCCCCATGTTTTACTCGTCCGAGCTCCTGAGCCGCAAAAGCCCACTGGGTGCCGTGTGGTGTGTTTGGAGTCGTTTCGGGGGGGGGCGGGGGCGGGGGGGCGCGTGGCTCGGTGGCGGCCCTCGCGACGCGTGCGCGGGCCTCACCCGAGGTGCGGCATGCGGCCCCGATGGAAAACGAGTGATCAGGGGTGCCGGGACGCCCACCCAAACCCCCCTCCTCGAATCTCTCAGGCTCCTCGCCCACGGGCGCAAGCTCAACCGCCCCAAGATCATGAGTGTGAACGTGGTGGAGACGTGGTAAAAGAACAGAGGGGGGAATGGTAGAGGGAGGAGAGGAGAAAGCGGAGGACGCGCGCGCGCGAGCGCGAGCCCGTCCCTCGCGCGCCCCGACCCTCCACCCCTCCCCCTCGTCTCCCCCAGCGACAAGATTCTCGACCCCGAGATCCCGCACGCGCTCCGCCTGCAGGCCATCCTCATTGTGGGCATCACCTCCGTGCACGCCAAGCAGCAAGGCTTCCTGTTTGACGACGCGCGCGGCCTGGAGCGCGCGGTCGCGCTCGCGGGGGCGGCGCGCGGGGACGCGACGCTGGCGAACGAGGGCGGCGACGGGGGCGCCGTGCGCGGCGACGTGACCGCCACCCCCTCGGCCCGCGGCGCCGCCCTCGCCCTCCTCGCGCCTGGCGCCGGCGACGACCTCATGGCCGAGCTGGAAGGCGGCGCCCTGGCGGGGTTTGGCGGGGCGCGCGGCTTTGCCCCAGTCGACGATGAGTTGTTCATCGTGCCGGAGGGCGACGTGTCCACCCTCGCCGGCTCCCTCGCCACCACTCCGCGCGCCGGGTGGGGCGGCGGCCTGGCCGGCGACGACCTGGCGGCCGCCGTGCGCGGAGCGGGCGATTTCGACCCGCTCGGCGCGGCGGGCGGCGGCGACGGCGGCCTGCTGCCGCCCGGTGGGCTCGTGCTCGACGCCGGCCCCGGCGACGTCATGTTTTTGATGCAGGGAGGCGACATGGGGGGGTACTTTGGGGACGACGGGGGGGGGGGCGGCCTTGAGCTGGTCGCCGCCGGGCGCTCGGCCGCGCTCGCGCCCGCGCGCCGCGTTCGGATCAAGCCCGACGCCGCCACCACCATCACCAACGCCCTCTTCCGCCAGTGGGTGGAGGATGCGTCGCCCTTGGTGCTGGCGCCGGGGGCGGTGCGCGGCCGGGGCGCAGCCGCCGCCGCCCCCCGCTCCTGCGGCGGTCTGCGCGCGCGGCTCGCTCCGGCCGACCCCGCGGCCGGCCCCTACCCGCCCGCCATGCGCAACATGCTGCTGGCGCGCATGAAGGCGATCGACGGCGAGGAGGAGGAGGCGTCCAAGCGCAAGCGCGCGCCGCGCGCGCGCGCCGGGTCCCACCCCCCCCTCCTCGCCGACGCCGGCGCCGGCGTGCACGACTTTGGGTTTGGCGTCTACGGCGAGGACGCGTACGGTGTCGCTGCCGAGCCCCCTCGCTCCCCGTGGGCGGACGGCGCGACGCCGCCGCGCGCCGCGTTTGACGCCGCGGCCGACGGCGACGACGGCGTGGACCGCCTGCGCCGCGCGTTTCTGGGGTCCCAGCCCCACCTGCGCACCTCGCCCGGGTCGTACGGCATCGGCGGCGGTCGCGCGGTCCAGGCTGCTTCCTCGGACGCGACGCGCCCCTCGTCCGACGACGCGTCGCCGCGCGGCGCGACGCCCGCCGCCAAGCGCGCCCGCGGCCCCGACGGGCGCCCGCCTCTGACCCCTCTGCACGAGCATGACGGCACCCAGTTTCCGGAGGGGGGGGACGGGTCCCTGCTGGAAGAGACGCAGCGCGCGCCGCGCACGCGCCTGCCGCGCGGCACCGCTGCCGCGACGCGCGCCACGGTTGCCGCCCTCGAGGCCCGCTTCCGGGCGGCGGCCGCGGCGGGGCGCCCGCCCGCTGTCTCCGTGCTGGCGGCCGCCGACGCTGCCGGCGGGCGCCTGGGCGCGGCGCGCGTGTTTGCCGCCGCGCTCGCCGCGGTGACCGGCGGCTACGCGCGCGCCGCCCAAGCCGCGCCCATGGCCGACATCGTTCTCACCCCGGGGGCCCGCATGGCGGCGCTGACGGCGGCGTGAGGGCAGAGGGGCAGGGGCCGAGGGTGGCGGGGCGAGGCTCGACACAACCCCGCGCGCGCGCGCTCGTGCAACCACCAGCGCGCGCCCAACCCCGCCCCTCCCCCTCACGGCGTCATGACGCAGCGCAGACACTCGCCCGAGTGCAGCAACGCGACGGCGTCGTTGATGGCGGCGAGCGGGAGGCGGTGCGTCACGTACTCGTCGCACTTGAACGACCCGGCCATGTAGTCGCTGACGAGGACCGGCACGTCGACGCGGCTCCTGTACCCCCCGAACGCGGTCCCCTTCCACGTGCGCCCGGTGACGAGTTGAAAGGGGCGGGTGGCGATCTCTTGGCCGGCCGCCGCGACGCCGACGACGACCGACGTGCCCCACCCCTTGTGGCAGCACTCGAGCGCGGCGCGCATGACGGCCACGCTGCCCACGCACTCGAACGAGTAGTCAACGCCGCCCACGCCGTCGGACGCGGTCATGGCGACGATGGCGTCCTGGACGGTGGCGCCGCGCGCCAGGTCCGCGGGGTTGAGCGTGTCGGTCGCGCCCCACGCCTTGGCGCGGTCGAATTTTCGGGCGTCCGTGTCGACCGCGATGATCGTCGACGCGCCCGCCAACTTGAGGCCGTCGATGACGGCGAGGCCGACGGTGCCGAGGCCAAAGACGGCGGCGGTGGCGCCGGCCTCGACCTTGGCCGTGTTGCGCACCGCGCCGAGGCCCGTCGCCACGCCGCAGCCCAGCAGGCACACCCGGTCCAGGGGGGCGGCAGCGTCGATCTTGGCGACGGACACTTCGTGGACGACGGCTGGGGGGGGGGGGGCGAGGGAAAGGGGCGGAACGACGCACGTTTTTTTTCTATGTTCTCTATTTTCTCTTTTCCGCTCCGCCGCCGCCCGGCCTACCGTATTCAGCAAACGTCGAGGTGCCCATAAAGTGCAAGATCTCCTTCCCGCTCTCTTTGTGCGTGATGCGACTCTTGCCGTCCGCCGCCATCACGCCCTTGCCGGTGAACGCTCGCACCGACCCGCACAGGTTGGTCTTGCCGGACGTGCACATGGGGCAGGCCCCGCAAAACGCTTGATAGCAGGGGATGACCGCGTCGCCCGCCTTGACGCTCGTCACGCCTTCCCCCACCGATTCCACGATGCCCGCCGCCTCGTGCCCCAGCACGCACGGAAACAGGCCCTCGGGGTCGTGCCCCTCGAGCGTGTACGCGTCGGTGTGGCAGAGCGCGGTCGCGGAAATTTTTATGCGCACCTCCCCCTTTTGCGGCGGCGCGATGACCACCGTCGTCACGTCCAGGGGTTTGTTAGCCTCCCATGCGACGGCGGCCATGCACTCGATGGGCTAGGAGGGGAGGGTGGGGTGGATGGGTGGGTCAGGGGGTGGGCGCGTAATCTGTGCCCTGGCTGGGGCTGTGGCCAAGGCTGCGCGCCCGAGGCGCGATCGCTACCTTGCCCACGGTGTCCGTCATGGCGGCGGGAGGGCGGGCGAGGGCTCCCGGCACGCAGAGAGTGTCTGGACGCGGCCATCGCCGCCGCCACAGCCCGCGTCGTCCGCCACCATGCGGGCCGCCGCCCGCATGCTCGTCGCCGCCCTCCTGGCGGCGGCCGCGGTGGCCCAAGTGTCCACCCCCATCTTTTCCGACGCCGACGCCGATGCGCACGCCGCCCGGTCGCCGCTGGCGTGGCGGGCGGCGGTGGAAGACAAAGGAGCCATGCCAGTCACAGGTAGGTGGTGAAGGGGATTGGGCGGGGCTCGATTTGAGGCGGAACGAGGTGGCGAACGATCGGCCAACCCCGCCCTCCTCTTCTCCTGCAGGCGAAATCGAGGCGCCCGTCGCCGACGCCGACGTCGGCGCGTGCGGCCTTCCTTTGACGCCCACGTGGACGGCCGACGCGGCGGCGTCGCTGCATGCGACCCCTCTCATCGTCGACCTCTTCTCCGACGGCGTGCCCGACATCATTGCCCCCGCTTTTATCGATGACGTCGACGTCTTCGACGGCGCGACCGGCGCCCGGTGGGCAGACGGCCGGTGGCCCGCGCGGCACGGCGGCGCGCTCCACGCGTCCCCGCTGATGGCCGACGTCGACGGCGACGGCGTGGACGAGGTGGTGGTCGTCACCTACCATGGCGACGTCCTCGCGTTCCGGGACACGGGGGAGCGCGTGCACACAGGGTTGGCGGTTCCGCGGTTGTCCGTCCGCCGCGGCTGGCACCGCCCCGGCCTGGACGCCGACCCCACGTCGCACGCCACGCCCGACGTGGGGCGCGGGGAGGACGCGCAAGCGGCGGCCGAGCGGGCGCGGGCGCTGGACGCGCAGCGCGCGGCGGTCGCGGCGCGCGCGGCGGCCGAGAGGAATGGTGGTGGTCGGCGCCGGCTCACGCAGGCGCCCGACGCGACGCCCAGCGTGGCGGCCGAGGCCAAGGCGTCGTTCGACGAGCTGTTTGGGGATGGGGCAGGAGGTGGGGCTGCCGCCGCGGCCGCCGCGGCCGCCGCCGCGGCCTCCGACGCCGCCTCCCCTTTCGACCCCCTCTCCCCCGACGCCGTCCAAGAGCTGCTCGCCACCGGCCTGGACGAGGACGCGGTGGCGGCCCTGGAGGAGCGGCTGGCGGGCGACGCGGGAGGAGGCGGCGGCGGCGACGGCGGCGACTCCCTCTGGCCCGGCGCCGCCGACGCCGAGGTCGACCGCCCGCCCCAAGCGCCGCTGTCCGACACGCTCCTCATCGACGCGCACGTCCTGGCCACGCCCGCGCTGGCCGATGTGGACGGGTGCGGGGAGCAGGAGCTCGTCATTTCGGTGTCCTACTTTTTCGACCCCGCCGACTGGCCCGCCCCCCGCGTCGACGCCGAACTGGGGGCCGGCACCGTGCTGGACGACTACGTCGCGTCCGGCGTGGTGGCCCTCAAGCTCGGGCGGGGCGTGGAGGGCGGGGCGGCGGTCGTGTGGGCGACGCACCTCGACCTGTCGACCGCGCGCACGCGCTTTGTCGCGCGCGCGCTCGCGCCGCCGTCCGTCGCCGACCTGGACCGCGACGGGTGGCTGGACGTCGCGCTGGGCACGGGCATGGGCTTCGTGTACGTGCTGGACGGGCGGTCGGGCCAAGTCAAGGACGGGTGGCCGCTCCAGATGGGGGCGATCCAAGCCCAGGTCGCGCTCGCCGACGTCGACGACGACGGCGCGCTGGAGCTGATTGCGGCGGACGAAGCGGGCACGGTCGCCGTGTTGCGGGCGGAAGGGGCGCTCCTGTGGGAGCGGCACCTGCGCGCGGGGGTCCCCGCGCTCCCCGCGCTCGGCGACCTCGACGCCGACGGCGCGCTCGAGATCGTCGTCGGCACCTCGTCGGGCGCCGTGCACGCCCTGCGCGCGCGCGACGGGACCGACGTGCCGGGGTGGCCCTTTGCGACGGGCGGCCGCGTCGCGGCGCCGCCGACGCTCGCGCCGCTCGGCGACGCCGGCGGGAGGCTGCGGACCCTCGTCCCTTCGTTCGACGGCCGCCTGTACGCCATCCGGGCCGACGGCGCGTGCGCTGACTCGGTGGACGTCGGGGAAGCGGCGCACGCGGGCGCGCTGGTCGCGGACGTCGACGCCGACGGCCGCCTCGAGATCGTGCTGGCAACCATGTCCGGCGCCCTGCACGCATTTGCCACGCCCGCGCTCGCGGACGATCCCTTGGCGACTGTCACGGCCGTGCCCTCCGTCGGCGGCTCGTTCGTGGCCCGGGCTGGTCGCGAGGGCGTGGCCGCCACCCCCGCCTCGCGCGCGCCGCGCGACGCGCGCGGGCGGGCGCTCCCCGTCGCGTTCACGATCACGGACGCGAGGCCAAGAATGGCGGACCCGGGAGGGGCGGTCCCTGGCAGGGGCCGGGGCCCTTACAACGTCACCGTCTCCCTGTCTGGCGCGACGCGCGCCGCGCTCGCCGCGGGCGACGCGCCCGTCGTCGGCGTCGCGGGCTCTTACGCGAACCCCGGCACCTACTCCGTCACGCTGCCGGTGCCGAGGACGCGGTGCACGGCGACGGTGGTGCTGGAGATGGTGGACGAGGTGAGGGGGCCCGGGGGGGGGGGGATGGCGCGGGGGGCGACGACTGCGACCCACCTCCGCCCCTGCCTCCCCAGTCCGGCACCCGGTTCGTCGACTCGTTTGCCCTCTCCTTTCACGTGCACGCGCACCGCGCGGTCAAGCACATGACGGCGGTGCCGTCGCTGCTCGCCGCGTTGGCCGCGTGCGCCGCGGCGGCACGCGGGGGGGGCGTGCGCGGTGCCGGCGCCGGCTTGCCCAGCGTGCGGTCGCGGCGGGACTGAGGGACTGTGTTTTGTGGGGGGGGGGGCTCTCGTGTGGTCGAGTCGCGGGGTCCCCGCTGGCTGTGCTGGCCTCGAACCGACGCCTCTTCAGCGCGGCGCATCGGCCCACGCCACTCCCAGACCCGCCGCACCGCAACCCCCGCGCCCCCCCCACACGCACGCGCCATGCGCCACGCGCGCTCGGCCGCCGCGCCGGCGCCCGGGCGCCCGCGGGGCGCGCGCGGCGCGCCGCGCCGCGGCCCGCGCGCGGCGCCCGCGGCGCCCTCGCCCGCCCCGCCGTCCAACGCGGACGCGCCCGCGCCACCGCCCCCAAATCGCCTGCTGGACGGCGCGCGGTCGGCCGCGGGCGGCCTGCTGTCAGCTCTGCGCGGCGTGGGCGGCGGCGAGCACCTGGACCCGGGCGAGTTGGCAAACGAGGTGAGGATGGGAGAGAGTGGGGTAGGGTGGGCCGAGGTGTGGGGCGCGCGCGCGGCGGGCGGCCCGCATTCCGGCGCAGGGCGCGACGCCGCGAGGCGCGCGCCGAAACTGGGCGCCGGCGGGCCCGCGCGCGGTGCTGGCTGGCATTGGAGGCGTCGCCTCGGCCGACGGGCAGGCGATCTGGGCGCAAGACGCCAGGCCCGCGCGCCGCGCGTCGCGCCGCGGTCGGCGAACCAGGGGCCGCGAGCCCCCGCCCTCCCGACTCGCCGTGTCAGCCCGCGCCCACACGCTTCGCGCCCCTCTCGCCTCCGTAGGCCGCCCGTGTGGACGTCGCGGCCACGAACGCCCCCCCCAAACCCCCCCCCGCCGACATCCGCCGCTTCCTGCGCCCGACCGGCCTCATGGAGGCGCGCTACATCCGCATGCTGTCCTCGCTCTGTGCGCAGACGTACAACTTGCCGGTTTTGACTCCCGCGTCGTTGTATCGGCGGCACAGGCTCGTCCTGGTCACTACGTCGCGCGCGTGCGTCGCGGCGCCCGACCCGCCGACGTCCGCCGCCGACGCGGCGGCCGAGGGCGACGCGATGGGGGCCATCGCGCCGCTGGACGGGGGCGCGGATCCGGACGCGGTGGCGGTCGTGGCGGCGGCCGACGCGGCGCGCGCAGCGGCTGCGCTCGCGCGCGTGCGCGCGGCCGACCCGCCCGCGCCCCGGTCGGCGACGGACATCGTCGCGGCCAAGCTGGCCGCGGCAGCGGCGGCCGCCGCGGCGGCCGCTGCCCCTCTGGCCTCGGCCGCCGGCGCGGCCGCCGGCGCGGCCGCCGGCGCGGCCGCCGGCGCGGCCGCGTCCGCCTCGGCCTCGCTCGCCGCGACCGCCCCCCTCCGCGCTGCCGCCTCGGCCGCCTCCTCCGCCGCCGACTCGCTCCCCGTACGCGTGGTCGCGGGCCAGCTCCAGTCGGCGGCGGCGGCCGGGCACTCGACCGCGGTCGCGACAGTCGCAGCCGTCGCGGCGGCCGTCCAGGCGTCGTGGGGCGCGGCCACCGGGCCCGCCCCGCTCGGCCGCGGCGACCCGGCGTCGCCGACCGAGTGGTACGTGGCAGACGACCCGGGGAGTCACACGCGGTACTTTGTCATCCAGGTAAGGAGTAGGGCGGGAGGGCAAGAGAGACGAGGGGGCGGCGGCCGCGCGTCGACGCCGCGCCCACCGCCCCACCCCTCTCCCCACCCCCAGGGCTCGGACACGCTCGACCACTGGCGCGTCAACCTCACGTTCGACCCCGTCGTCTTTGAGGACGCCGCCCTGGGCGTGCGCGTGCACCGCGGCGTCTACGAGGCGGCGCAAGCGCTCTACGACCGCTTCCTCCCGCTGGTCCGGGAACACGTCGCCTCATCCCCCTTCGCCCGCGTCGTCTTCACGGGGCACTCGCTCGGCGGCTCGCTCGGCACGCTGCTCACGCTCATGTTTCTGCGCCGCGGCGCGCTCCCCGCGGTCTCGCTCTCCCCCGTCTACACGTTCGGCGCCCCCGCCGTCTTCTGCGACGCCGCGTCCGGCGACGCGTGCGCCGCGTGCGGCGCGCCCGCGGGCGACTGCCTGCACGCGTCCGGGGCGGCGTGCGTCGGGGGGGCGGGGGTGGCCGGCGCGCGCCGCGACACGCGCCCCCTCCTGGCCCGCGTCGGCCTCCCCCCCGGCGCCGTGCGCAACGTGCTCATGGCGCGCGACATCGTGCCGCGCGCGTTCGCGTGCGACTACTCGTCGGTGGCCGACCTCTTGGCGCGCGCCGGCCGTGGCTTCCGCGAGCAGGCCTGCCTCCGCAACCCCGTCCGCTCCGTGCTCTACACCTTTGTGGGCCGCTTGCTCGTGCTCCAGCCGGCCCCCGACGCTGCGTACGTCAAGGGCGAGGGCGGGCACGCGCTGCTGCCGGTCGGCGCGGGCCTTTACACGCTCCGCGACCCCGCGCTGCTGCCGGGAGGGGTTGGGAGCGGCCCATCTATCGTGCCGCCTCAAGCCGCCGCGGCAAACAACATCGCGCCCCTGGTCCGCGCGGGCGACGGCCCCGCGCGCCCACCCACCCCGCCGCCGCGCGCCGCCAAGTCGGTCGCCGACGCGGTCGCCGCCCTCATGGACACCCCCCACCCCCTCGACACCCTCGCCGACCCCGCGGCGTACGGGCCCGATGGATCAATCTCGCGGTACCACAACCCGGACCACTACACGAAATCCCTGGGCGCCGTCCTGCGCGCCCGCGCGTCCCCCTGGCGCGGTCTGACCGGCGGCGACGGCGCGCGTACGCGGGGCGGTGCGGCGGATGGGGCGGGGGGCGGGGGGCGGCCGCGCTGGCGCGCGCTGCCGCCGGGCGACGCGCGGCGGGGGGGCGGGCTGACGCCCGCGCCGGGCGCGCTGCCGCCGGAGAGAGAGTGAGTGGCGTTGCGGGGCGGCGGTTGCACTTGCGGGAGAGGGAGCGAAGAGATCTGGAGCGAGCGACGCGAGCGACGGCGCACACGGCCCGGCCGCGCGCGCGCCTGCCGCCCTTGCGGCGGGCGCTGCGCTGCGCCAAACCGGTTGGCGAACGAGAGAGAGGGAGAGGGGGAGAGAGGGGCATTGGTTCGACTTGCAACGATGAATCATACACCCGGAATGTGGTTGACGCCCTCCCCTCTTCCCCGCTGCCTTATCCCTCGGGCGCGTCCGTCCACGTGTAGGGCGGGCGCCACAGCGCGACGCAGACGGCGGGCAGGGCCGAGGGCGTCGACGAAGGGTTTCCTCCGCCGTCGCTCTCGCTCTCTCCCCCTCCTCCAAACACGCGCTCCCCGCACCCCGTCGCCAGCAGCGGCAGCCACGGGTGGGACGCGACGCAGGCAACCGCGGCGCCGCCGGCTTGCCAGGACGCGGCGGGCGCGCCCGGGCGCGAGACAGAGTGCGCCGTCGCGCGCCCGCCCGGCCCGCCCGACACCAGCGTGCCACCCGGTGGATCCAGTGCGAATCCCAGGCGCTGATTGGTCTCTCCCGGCTCCCGCTCCAGCGTCAGCACGGGCCCTGCGAGCGCCCGCGAATCCCAGCACAGAATGCCGCGCTCGCGGCGCGCGGCCGAAAAACAAAACCCGCCGCACGGCGACCACGCCACCTGGGTCACGCCGCGCGCGTGCCCGTCCAGGACGGCGACGGCGGAGGATTCGCGAAAGTCGTACAGGCCGACGGCGCCCGAGGTGGCGCCCGCGGCGGCGAGGGACGACGCAGGGGAAGTCGCGAGGCACGCCAGCCCGCCTGCCAGCCCTCCTCCGTCGTCCCGTTTGCGGTGGGTGGAGATGGCGGACTTGTCGCTGCCGCCAGCCGCTGCATCAAAGACACGCAGCGAGGCGCCGACCGCGGCGACAAGGGCGGCGCCGTCGGACGAGAACGCGACCGCGGTCGCCTCGGCGGGCTCGGCCACCGCGTCGAGCGCCACATAACTGGCCACAATCTCCCCTGTCCGCGCGTCTACGAGGCGGGGCGGCGTGTGGCGCGTGGCGACCGCAAGGCGCGGCGCGCCAAAGCCGGCGACCGCGGGCGGCGGGTGGTCATCCTGCAGCGGGCCGCCGGCGGGGTGAAAGGCGGCGGACCGGAAGGCTTCTCCGAGACGCCAGGTTGAGGGACGAGGGACGAGGGCGGGGTTGGAAGGCGCGTCGCCCGCCGCCAACGCGGGCGCCGCCGCCGCGTCCGAAGCGACCTCATACGCCCGCACTCCGCCTCCGTCGGTCACACAGACCAACACGCCGCCGTCGGGCGACCAGGTGAGCCAGCGCGGGAAGTTGGGGTCGGGCGCGGCGCCGGCGACGCGCGGCGCGCGGGCGGCAAAGGTTACGTCGACCGTCAGCAGGTCGGGAGGTGGGGCGTCACCGTAAAATGCGTATGCTGCGTGCCCGGGCGGGCCAGTGGGGGGCGGCATCGGGCGCCGCGGGCGCCCCCGCAGAACTGTGGCCGGCCGATATGGCCGGCCCCGACGCCGACGCGCGCGCCCTGCTGGGCCTCCCGCCCGACGCCCCAGCGTCGCCCCGGGCCGTGCGGGCCGCGTTTTGGCGCGCCGCGGCAACCAGCCACCCCAACCTCGCCCCGACCCCGCCCGCCGACGGCGGCGCCCGCTTCGCGGCTCAGGAGGCGGCGGCGCAAGAGTTGCTGGGCAGGGCGTGGGGTGGTGGAGGAGGTAGAGGAGGAGGCGACGGTGGTCTCGCGCGTTCTCTGTCCCGCTCGCGCGCCGCCCCGGTCGCCCTCGTCGGCGCCGTCTGCGTCGGCCTGGCCGTCTTTGTGACGGCCGTCAACGCGCGCGGCGAGGCCCGGTCGCGCGAGGTCGCCGCCGCCGCGCGGCGGCGCGCCGCCGCGCCGCCGGAAGCGGCGGCGGCCATGCAGGTCGCTGTCCGGGATGCTATCGTCGCCGCGCGGGCGGCGGGCAAGAAGAAATAGGAGTAGGAGCGAGGGAAGGGGAGAGGGGGTGTTGCGGGGCAGCGGCCAGACTGACGCACTACATTGTTCTCGTTTCGACTGTGTGACGTTGCACGCGTTGCAGTGTGGTGGTGGTGGTGGTACAGGCGGGGCGAAAGCCGTGGTCAGCCGGCGGCCGACGGCGGGCGCCGCGCCCGCGAGAGCGCGGCCTCGGCCGCTGCCGCGCGAGCCTTGACCGCGGCGAGCTCGGCTTTGAGCTCGTCATTCTCCCGCCGCAGGCGGCCCACCTCGCCGGAGCGAGGTGCAGCGGACGCGGGCGCAGCGCGCGGCGGCGCGGGGGTCGCCGTGGACGCGCCGCCTCCCCCCCCCCCTCCCGCCCGCGCCCGCGCCGCCATGGAGCCGACCCAGGCGTCGTTGGAGCCAAAAAGGTCGAGCCCCGACCCGAGCTCCGCCCTGTCGGCGGCGGGCGAGGGCGCGCCGCGCCGGCGCGGCGACCCGCGCGCCGCCGCGCCCCCGCCGCCCTCGTCCTCCCCGGGGAACGGGCGTTCGACAAACGGGGTCGCCTCGGCGCCGCCGGCGCGGAACGGGGTGGCTTCCGGGGTCGTGAGCGGGGCGTCCTTGCCTGGGGACAAGGACGAAGCAGAGAAGGGATCGGCCGCACCCTCGTGCCGCCCTCCCGCCACCAAGCCGCCATCGGCACGCCCGCCACCACACGCCCGCCCACCGTGAGACCGGATGAGGAACGAGGTCGAGTTGAAGGGCGCGGCGGGGGCTTTGGCGTGCCAGGGGGAGGCGCCTCCGCGACGCGGCAGCGGTGGGCGGTCGCCGCCTGTGGGTGGTGAGGCGGGGGTGGGGGTCGGGCGGAGGCCGGCGCGGGCGAGCGCGGAGCTGGCCGCGCGCACGACGCCGCATTCGCCCGCTCCTCTCACCTCGCGCCCGCTTGTTGGCCAGCCGCCCGTCGCGACGGGTGGCGTCGCCGTCCGTCTCCTCGCCCGCGCATGGCGTGGCGGAACCCGGGGGAGGGCGCGAGGTCTGGGCGCGCCGCTTGCGGCCGCGCGCGCCGCGGCCGCCGCCGCGGCCTCGGCCGCGCCGTTGGGGCGGGTCGGCCATAGGGGTGTGGGTGCGGGGGCGTGCGGGTTGCACGAGGGTTTTGGGGGAGTGCGGGCAGACGCGCGCGCGCCGCGGCCCCTGCGCCCTCTTCTCGCCTCTCTCTCAAGCTTCCACGCCCCCAGCCGCGTCGACGATGGCGCGCAGCGCGTCCGTCAGCGTGAACACGCCAATCGGCTCGTCGGAAGGGCCGAGGCGCCACACGCGGTGGACGCGCGCGCGCGCGAGCGCGGCGACCGCGTCGCCCAGGGTCGCGCCTTGGCCGACCGACACCAGCGCCGGCGCCGCCGCATGCGACGCGTCCGCCGCGGCCGTGGCGCGGTCTGCGGCGACGCCGGCAGCCGCGGGAGGGCCGGCAATGTCGATCGTCTCTGCGGCCGCTTGGGCGGTCGACGCGGCGATCAGCGGACGCAGCGACAAGAATTCCCCGACTGGCACGTTGAGGAAGCCCATGGCACCCAACGAGAGCGCTCGAAAGTCAGACGCGGAGAGCGAGCCGCACGCGGCCCCCGCGCTGTCGACCACCGCGACGCCCGACACGCCCGCGAGGCGCATGGCTCGAAACGCGGTGAGGGTCGTGTCGTGCACGCTGACGATCACGGGCGGGACGGGCGGCGGCAGCGGGGACGAGCCGGCGGGCGAGGGGGCGGCAAGGAGGCCCTTGGCGTGAATGAAGGCCACGACGTCCGACTGCGACACGACGCCCGCGACGCGGGGGGGGTCGCCACCGTCCGACACCGCGAGGCGGTGGACCGGGGCAGCGGGCGGCGGCGGCGCGAGGAGGCGGCCCGCACCGTCGAGGAGGGACGTCGTGTCCGCGCGCGCCGCCAGCCGCCAGTCGGCCAGCGCCCCCACCGTCGCCGCCTCGCGGGCCGCGCCCAGGCCGCCGGGGACGAGGGAGGAGAGCGGGGCGGCGCAGACGGTCGCGGCGGCGGCGTCGAGCGCGGCGGGCGTCGCGGCGCCGGGGCCGACGGATTCCAGGACGGCGGCCAGCACGTCGGCGACCCCCACAAAGCCCGCGACAGAGGAGACTGGCGGGCCAGCTGCATCCAGCTCCAGGGACCCGGGAGACTGCGCCTCGGAGCGCACGACGACCGGCGCGGAGAGCACGCGCCGCGCGGCGAGTGCGGCGAGCGCGACCGACACCGGCTCGTCCGCCTCCAGCACCAGCAAGCGACGACGACGAGTGTGGGCCGTCAGGTCGGCGAGGCGGGCGCCGAGCAGGGCGGAGCGGAGCGCGGGGTCGGGCGGCATGGAGAAAAGAGCGCGGGCCGAAACCGGGGGCGGGCCGGCCGTGGAGCGGGCCAGGCGGGCGCGCAAGGCACGCGGGAGAGCGCGCCGCGTGGCGGGCGGGCGGGTGGGGGTGCGGGGAGGGCGGGCGGCGGAGGCGAGCGTGTGCGCGCGCTCGGCGCGCCGTCGCTGGCCACCTCCTCCCGCCCCCCCCTCGCCGCAAACAGCGCCGGCACGCTGTCAGTCACACGCGCGCCCGACGATCGCGCCCTCGTTCCGGGCGCCCGCGGCGGCTCCACACCCGCCGGCGCGCCGCGCCGGCCTCTCTCGTTATCACGACAGCGGCTTGTACTCGGCGCCCCCGCCCCCGGGCGCCGGCGCGGGTGCGGCCGGGTATGCGGTCGGCCCCCCCGGCGCAGCGGCGCCCGGGGCGTACGCACCGCCGTAGCCGCCCGGCGCGCCTCCCGCAAACGAGGCGTCGCCGCCGCCGCCGTAGCCGCCGTAGGGGCGCGTCTCGAAGCCGGCGCCCGCGCGGCCGTAGGCGCCTGGAGGGGGGGCGTGGTAGGGGCCCGGCGCGCGCGCGTGCTGTTGGGGGGCCGCGAAGCCGCCGTGCCAGCCAAACGGCCCACCGCCGGCCTGCACCGGGGGCGGCGCGCCGTAGTAGCCCGTGTTGGCGTAGTAGGGTTGGGGGGCGTACCCGTACGGGGCGGCGGCGTAGGGGGCGGGCGCGCCGTAGCCGCCGCCGGGCGCGCCCGCGCCGCCGTACCCGCCCGGCGCCCGGCCGCCGCCGGCCGACCCGGCTTGCTGGGCCTGGGCGAACGCGGCAAAGTGGCCGGTCGGGGGGGCGGGGGCGGGGACTTGCGCGTCCTTGGCGGGAGGGGCGGCCTCAGCCTGCGCGGGGGTCGCGGCCGCCGCCGCGGGCGCCGCGCCGCCGCCGCCAAAGGGGGCTGCAGCAAACCCGCCGGGAGGCGCGCGCCCGGGAGCCGCGCCGGGGCCGGGGGCGGCGCCGCCAGAGATGGCGAGCGACCCAAACTGGAGCGTCGGCGCGGCCGCCGCGGGGGCGGCGGCGGTGGCGCCGGGCGCGACAGGGCGCGCCACTTGGGGGCCGCCGCCCAGTTGGGCGAGGAGCGAGGGGCCCAGGGAGCCGGGCGCGGCGCGAGGAGGGCCGTCGACTACCGGGCCGCCGAGCGCGCTGGCCGCGGGGGCGGCCGGAGCAGCCGCCGCGGACGGGGACGGCGCCACAGGGCCGGGAGTCGCGGGCGCAGCCGGGGCCCCGGCGCGGGGGGCCTGGGGCGGGTTGCGCGGCTTGCGCGCGCGAGGGGCCGGAGGGGGGGCGGGCGCGACAGGCTGGGAAAGTAAGGGGGGGTGCGTCGGCTCCCGCTCCGCGCCGCCCGCTTCAACCACGACCTCGCACCACGCCACCGCCCGCAAGGCGGCGGCGGGCGGCGGCGGCGGCGCCCAGCGACGCTGTCCCGCGGTCCACCTCCCCTCCCTCCCCTCTCCGCCCACCTCGGCTTTCTGCGCCTTGAACAGGTCGGCCATCGTCGGCCGCCCGGCCGCCGGGCGGATTGGGTCGGGAATCGGCGCGGGCTCGACCGGCGCGGCCGCCGCCGGCGCGGCGATCGCGCCGTTGGCGGCAGGGGCGTCCTTCTTGGGGGCAGCCGCCACGGGGGCGGCCGCAGGCTTGGGCTCGGGTTTGGCGGTGGCTGGGAAGGAGGGAGAAAGGGTGGCGGCGTCGACGTAGGGCCGCGTCGCCGGATCGCGCCGCCATCCCGCCCCTCCCCTTCCCCTTACCCTTGCCCTCGCGCGCCGCCCGGTCCCCGCCGCGCGAGCCGCGGTCGCGTTCGCGGTCGCGGTCGCGGCGGGCGCCCCGTTCGCGGTCGCGCGGGCGGTCGGCGGGCTTGGGCGCGGGCACGGACGGCTGGCGGAGGAGGAGGGGGGGCGTGGGGGCCGGCCTGGGATCGCGGTTTGCCCCTCCGTCGCGGCCTCTCATTCACCTTCTTCACGCGGGCGCGCTTGGACTCGACGGCGACGAAAGGGTCTGCGAATTGGGGGGCCGGCGCGTCGGCGGGCGCGCGGCGCAGCGCCGCCCGCGGCCAGGCGCCGGCGGCCACCGTCCCAAAAGGCCAGGCGCGTGATTTCCTGCCCGCGGGAGGGGATGGCGCGCCACCTCGCCTCGCACCGCCCCCCACCGCCGCCGCCCGCGCCCGCCGGCCGCCCGCGCCCCGCCCCCAATCGCCGACTCACTCTCCACGAGGGCCGCCGTCGCGGCGTTGGGGTCGCCCCCGGCGTCGGCAAGGGCCGCCGCGATCTCCTCGGCCGTGTAGGAGCCGCCGACCGCCTCGCGCACGGCCGCCGCGGCGTCGCGCGCGCCGCCGCCGCAGTCGCCGCCGGGTTTGCGGCCACGACCTCCGCGCGCCATGGGAGTGACGGACGGGAGGGGGGTTGAGGGGGGAGGGGCGCTGGCGCGCGAGTGCGGGAGTGACGAGGGCGTGGCCGACGCTGCCACTCTTGCACGCCCGCCTGGTCTCCCTCAGTCTCCCTCACGTGGCGAGCAACCCGTCCAGCGCATCCCGCTCCGCCAGCAGCGCCCCGTAGCGCGCCTGCAGCCCCGCCTCGCGGTCACGCTGCGCGGCGGCGCGCGCCGCCGCGCCCGCCGCGCGCGACGCCGCAGACTTTTCTTCCCGCGCCGCCAGCGCCCTGAAGCAGGCCAGCTCCCGCGCCGCGACTTCAACGGCGTCCGACGCGGCCGCGACGCGGGCGGCGGCCGAAGCCGCGCGCGCCTCCAGCCCCGCGGTCAGCGTGCGTGCCCTCTCGTCCAGCCGCGCCGCGCGCCGGGCGGCGGCCTCCATGGCGGCCCGGGTGGCGGCGAACTGGGCGGCGAGGGCGTCGGCGCGGGTGGCTTTGGAGGCGTCGGCGGAACGCGCGACCGCGCCTGCGGCGTCGACGCACCACGCCGCACGCGCGGAAGCCGCCGCGTCGGCCGCCGCGGGCCCGTCCCGGGACGCTGCATCGTGTCCCGCCGCCGCTTCCAGCGCGTCGGCCTCGGCCCGCAGCAGCCGGCGCGCCGCCGCGAGCTCCGCGTCGGGGAACGAGGCCCACCCCGCCGGCGGCGGCGCCGGCGGCGGCGCGTCCCGGCCGCGCTTGCGCGAGGCTTTTGGGGGGGGGGGGGGGTGGACGGACGCGTCGTGCGCGACGAGGGCGGCGACCTCGGCGGCGAGGAGTGCGGCCGCGGGGTCGGAAGCCGCCGCCGCCGCGTCGGCCACCGCCCGCACGCTCGCCACGGGCGGCCGCGGCAGCCCCCGCCGGACGACGGCCGACTTGCGGGCTTCCGCGGCGGCCGCGGCGGCCGCCGCCGCGCGCGCGCGGCGCGCCGCCGCGTCGGCCGCGTCCTCCTGCACGGGCGCCAGGCCCCCGTCGTCGTCCTCCATGGGCGCTTCCGGGATCGTCACCTCGTACTCGTTGACGGGGGCGGGCAGGGCGGCGAGGGCGGAGCGCAGGGTCGAGGGCGCGGCGCCGCCGCGGTGCGCGGGCGCGCGCGCGGGCGTCGCGCCCGCGGCCGCCAGGGCAGCGGCGGCGGCCAGCGGATTGGGCGTCGCGCCCGCGCCCGACCGGGGCGCGGCGCCGCCAAACGCGCCCGCGCCGCCTCCAGCGACGTCGACCGTCGCGGCGCCGCCGAGGAGCGGCGTGCGCCCCGCGGAGAGCGCGGCCAGCGCGGCCGCCTCGTCCAGCAGCCGGTCGCCGCCGCCCGGCGCGCGCGGCGTGCGGGCGGGCGTGGGGAGGCGGGAGGTGGGCGGGCGCGCGCCAAGCAGGGCGGCAGCGGCGGCGCTCGCGGCGTCGCCGCCAAAGTCGCCCGACCCGGAAGCCAGCGCCGCCAGCTCCGCGTCGCCCACCTGGGGCGCTGGCAGCATGAGCCGGCCGCGAGGGCGGGGGCCGGCCGCCGCCGCAGCCGCAGCAATGGCCGCCGCAGGCCCCGCGCGGTCGGCCGCGCGCGCCTTGCGCGCCGCGCTCACGCGCGCGAGCTCCGACTCGGCGTCGGCCCGCTTGGGGCCTTCCAGTTCGGCCAGGGATGCGGGGCGGAATTGCTTGGCGGCGACGGCGGCGGCGGCGTCTTCCGCGGCGACGTCGAAAAAGCCGGCGGCCGGCCGCGCCTCGAAAGCCACTTCCGCGTTGTAATCCATCGTGCGCGCGTTCTTGGTCTTGAGCCGCACCTCCAGCCCCGCCGCGCGCAGCTCGCGCGTCTTCTGGAGCGACGCCAGCCGTTTGGCCTCGTCCATCGCTTTTTCGCGCGCCTTGCGTTTCGCCTTCTTCCCCTTTGTGTTGGCCAACCGGGCGCGCGCCTCGGACAGCATCTCCTTCTCCTCTTCATCCATGTCCACCGCGTCCGGCCGCGCGGGCTTGGACTCGGGGTCGGGGTCGATTTCGCCCGGGCGCAGGCGGCGCGGGTCGTCCCGCGGGTCGTAGGTCTCGCCCCCGTCACGCGCCGCCGCCGCGTCGAGCAGGCGTTCATAGCGGTCCAGGCATTGGGCGGCGGTGCGGCCGACGATGGGGGCGATCGAGCGCCACTGCGTTGGCAAGAGTTTGGCCAGGTGCAACAGCTTCTCGTCCTCCCCCCGCGTCCACTCCGTTTTCACGATGGCCGGGTCCAGCCACTCGTGCCAGCGCGCCTTGCACTGCTTGGGCGACTTGCGGACAAGGAGGGACGAGATGCGGGCCCACTGGTTGAGGCCGTACTTCATGACGGCCGCCTTGAGGATCTCATCCTACGCACGAGGAGGGGGCGCGTGTGCGTGGGTGAAGAGAGCGTCGCGAGGCGGTCCCAACGAGCCGTCCGGCGCCTGCCGCGGCGCCGGCGGCCGGCGCGCACGTCTCCCTCCCTCTCCTCCTCACCTCGCTGTTTTTCCACACCCCGCCCTTGACCATGACGCGCATGGCGCCAGGCGGAAGGGCGCCGAGGGGCGCGAGGCGTGCGCGGGGGCGGCGGCGGGGGCGCGCTGCTTGGGCGCGGCGCCCGGCGGGTGCTCGCTCGCGCTCCGCGCGCTGGGGGCGGCGCGGCGGCCGCGGCGGGCGCGGGGCGCGATGGGCCGCGGCGGCGCGTCTGCGCCGGCGCCGCGCCGGCGCTCCTCCCTCACACTCGTCGCCGGCCACCCGCCCGCCGCAACCCGGACCGCACCACCACCCCCACGCACACACCCCCAACCCGCCCCCCATGCCGCCCAAATCCAAAATGACCGTCGCCCAACTCAAGGCCGAGCTCGACACGCGCGGCGTGGCGTACGAGGCCAAGGCCAAAAAGGCGGTCCTCCTGGAGCTGCTCGAGCAGGTGGGTGGGGGAGGGGTGGGGTGGGGTCGTTGGCGGGGCGCGGCGCGCGCGCGCGGGCGGGGGCGGCGCGGGCGCGGGCGGCCGAAAACGGCCCGATGTCTGGGCGTTTTGGCGCTGGCGGTCGACCGCGACCCCCGCCGCGGGGCGCGGGGCGGCGTACACCCACGCACGGCGCCGGACGCAGCGCCCCCGCCCGCGCGCGCCGCGCGACGTCGAAGCGGCGGGGTAGCGCCGACGCGCCCTCCCGCCCCGGCCGCCCTCCCGGCGCGTCCCGCGGCGCGCGTGGTGGCCGCTGGGAGGGAGAGAGAGGCAGCAAACCCCCGTTTGCCGTGGCTTCGGGGCGGGTGCGGGCGCACGATGCGGGCGGACCCCTGGGCTGCGCCCGCGGGGCCGGCATGCAGCCCAGCGCAGCACACTGGAGCGTCCTTGCTCAATCCCTCCCCCCACACATGCAGGCGGAAGCCGCCGGCGACGCCGCGCCGGCCGAGGGGGCGGCGCCCGCCGCGGTCGAAGAGGCGCCGGTCGAGGCGCCGGCCGCCGTGGAGCCCGCGCCCGCGGTCGAGGAGCCGTCCGCCGTGGAGCCGGTCGTCGAGGAGGTGGTAGCGGCGCCGCCCAAGGAGCCGACGCCGCCGCCGCCCAAGGAGCCGACGCCGACGCCCAAGGAGCCGACGCCGCCTCCCAAAGAGCCGACGCCGCCGCCGAAGGAGCCCACGCCGCCGCCCAAGGCGCCTACGCCTCCCCCGGCCCCGGTTGCGCCCGTCGCACCGCCGCCCGCGCCGCCCGCCCCCCCCGCGCCGCCCGCCAAGCGCGCGCCCGAGCCGCTGGCCGCGCCGCCCGCCAAAGAGGCCCGCATCGAGGCGCCGCCCGCGCCCGTGGCCGCCGGCGACGCCCCCACCCGCGCGCTCCGCGTCGACAACTTCCTGCGCCCCTTCACCGAGGCCGCCGCTCGCGACGCTTTTGCCGCCCATGGTGACGTCGTCCTCTTCTGGATGCCCGCGTTGAAGACGCACGCCTACTGTGTGTACGGGTCGCCCGCCAACGCGGCGGCCGCGCACGCCGCGCTCGCTGGGGCGGAGTGGCCCGCGGGCGCGCACAACGCGCTGCGCCCGCGGTATGTGTCCGTGGAGGAAGCGACGGCGGCCGCGGCGGCGCCTGCGGAGCCGGTGCCGCCGCCCGCGTTTGCGCCGCCCCCCGCCTTCGGCGGCGCCGCGCCCGCGCCGCCGCCGGCCGCGCCCGCGGCCGTCGACGACATCTTCACTCGCACCGAGGCCGCGCCTCCGCTCTACTGGGCGCCGGCGCCGGGCGACGGCGGGGCGCCGCCGCCGGCGCCCCAGTGAGAGAGGCCAGGGTGGTCGGGGGAGCGCGTTGTGGGGTTGACGCGCCCCCGCCTCGCCCCCGGGCGAGGCGGGGCGCTGCTGGGGGGTGTGGGGACGGGTCCCATGTGTCGTGTGGGGGGGGAGAGGGGTCGCCCCGCCGACGTGTCAACGGCTCGGGAAGAAAAAAGTGACACGGCAGTGCGCGCAGTCCTCTCACGGCCCTCCGCGCGCCGCCGCCACCGCGCGCAGCACGTCGGCCGTGGCGGCAAAGGGGAGCGCGCCGCCGCACGCGAGCGGCGCCGCCGGCGCAAACGCGGCGCGCTCGGTCTCGGGATGGGCAGCGCCCAGAGCGCGGGTGAGGAGGTCGGCGCCGGCGCCGGCCGCGACGGCCGCGGCGGCGGCGACGGGTGGCAAAGAGAGAGGCGGAGAGGAGGCGGCCGCAGTTGGAAACAGGCCGTGCAGGGAGCCAAAGGCGGCCGCCGCGTCCGACGCGGGCGGCAGCGTGGCGAGCAGGACGTTGATCGAAGCCCCGATGGCGCCACCTGGCGCCGGCGGGTCGCCGCCGGCCACCACGGCCGCCGCCCCTGCAAGCGCGCGCGCTGCCACCGCCCACGCCCGCCCGCCCGGGAGCACGGCGCACGTCTCGCCGCGTGCCAGCAATCTATCGCACGCGGCGGCCGGCAGGAGCGTGGCCAGGGCGGCGGTGGCGGCCAGCGCGGACCGGTCGCCTGGCGACGCCGCGCCCGTCGCGGCCGCAGCGGCCGCAGGCGGGACGAGGAGGCAGGCGTCCAGGATGGAGGCGTGTAGAGGGTGCAAAGTGGTGGAAGCTTGGCGCAGTGCTGCGAGCAGGGACGCGAGGGCGTCGCCTGGAGGGAGCCCCCCTGCGGCGGCCGCGGCAGCCGCGCGCGCCAGAGCGGCGACCGCGGCGCCGGCCGCGGCGGCCGACGCGCCTTCAGCGGCTGCCTCGAGCCACGCGTCCGATGGCGGCTCCTCGGCGCAGCGGGCGCAGGAGCAATCAAATCGGTAGCGCGCCGCGAGCGCCGCGCGCCGCGCGCTCCGCGGCGCCCACCCCGCGTCCACGTACGCCACCGTGACAGGGGAGCCGGCAGGAATATCCAGTAATGCCCGCAGCGCGATGCGGCCGCCGGGGCGGGGCGAGTAGGAGGCGGTTGGACGGCAAGAATGGTTGAAGCGCGACGCAAACGCGTAGACCGCCGCACTCCCTCCTTCCTCGCCCCAGGCGACCGCGTTGATGGCCGCGGACGCGACAGACTCGCGCGCGGCGGTGGCCAGCAGCTGGGGCGAGGGCGGCGGCTGGACGCCGCGCGCGGCAGCCGCGGCGCCGAGTGCGGTCGCCGCGGCGGCCGCGGCCTGGGCCAGGTCCGCATCCGCCATCACGTCCTCCACGTGTGCCTCCAGTGGCCCATGTGCAGGCGGGCGCGCTGCGAGCAGGCGCAGGCCGAGCGCGGCGTCGCGCGCGGCCGGAAGCACGGCGCCGCCCGCCGCGAACAGCGCGCACTCGCCGCCGCCCGCGTGCGCGAACCGGTCGGCGTCCTCGCAATCGCCGTCGCAGTAGCGCACGGTGCCGCACCCGGCGCACGGCGCCCGGGCGCGGGCGCGCGGGGTGAGCGTGGCAAGGCACGCTGCGCACCGACCCGCGCCCGCCGCCGCCGCCAGCGGCGCCTCGGTCAGCAGAGCCGCGCCCGCGGGGAGGTCGATCGCGGCAAACACGCCCAAGCCGCGGCCAGCGTCGGGGGCCACGACCAGCTTGGGGGGCGGCATGCGGCCGCAGCCGCGGCCGCCCGGGCTCAGTGTGGGGCCGGGCCGGTCGGTTCGCTATCATCACACACAGGCGCCCTCTCCCCTCTCCCTTTCACATAAAGTCGTCCTCATAATCTGCCGCCGACGCGTACCTGCCCGCCAGGTCGGCGGGCGTCGCCATCGCCGCCGACGCGCCGAGCAGCGTGTCGTACGAGCGCGCCTCTTTCTCCTTCTCCGCCGCCGCGCGCGCCGCCTTATCCGCTACCGCGCGCGCGGCGGCGTCGGTTCGCCGCTGAGCCGCCTGCTCCGCCTCCCACGCGGCCTTCTCGCCCGCGAAATCGGGTTTGGCGATTTCCCGCCGCGTCTTCTCAATCCGCTTCACCGCCTCCGCGTCCCGCTTGACGTGCAGCACATGGCGCACCACTTTCTCGTCCTTAAACCCGATGGTGCCCACGTCGTGCGACTGCCGCTTGAGCAGGTTCGCCCACGGTGTGTAACAGATGGCGACGCTCGCCGCCTTGGACCCCGCGATGCTGTTGGCTTTCGTGAGTTGGCACGCGTCGTCCAGGACGCACTGCGGAATCGCGTCGATGGTGGGGAGGGTGGGCGGGTGCGAGGGAGGAGGGCGGAGGTAGACGTGGGCGGACGAGAGGTCGTCCACGTGCAGCCAGACGTCGATCGGGAGGCCGTGCGCGATGAGCGCCTCGTTCTCGTGCTTGTCCCGGCCCTGGGAAGAGAGAGGAGGAGGCGGGGCCGGCGTCGGCTGCCGCGCGCCGCGTTGCTTCCCGCTTTGCCGTCTCGTCACCCTCCGCCCCTCGCACCATGTACACCGTCCACTTGCCGCCCTCGGACGGGCACGCGACATCGAAGAAAAACACCATTTGTGCCAAAGCGGTGCCGGCTTTGCGAGGCCGGGCGCCGGGGCGGGGCGTGGGGCGCTAGAGGATGCGCGGGCAGGTGCGCGGACCCGGCGCGCTGCCGCTGGGGGGTCGCCCGGCGCCGTTCTGCGGCGGTGCGCGCGTCGCCGGCGCAGACTCTCGCGCGATGGCGCCGATCCGGGCCCTCCTCGCCCTCCTCCTTGCCGCCGTCGCGGCGGCCGACGACCGCGTCACGCCCCGCGTCCTTGCCCCCGCGGTCGGCGGCCTGGCCGCCGCCGAGGCGCGCCGCGGCGCGACGCTCGTCGCGGCGCACGCTGGGCCCTGTGCCGACGCGCTCGACGCGCTCAACGAGGTCGTGGCCGACTGGGGGAAGCTACTGCATGCGTGCAGCGTGGACGTAAGCGCGGACAAGGCGTCCGCGGCCGCCCTGAACATCTCTCCGGCCTCCCTCCCTTCTTGCACTCTGCGCATCGTCGGCGCGCCCGCGGGCGACCGGGGCGACCCCGACGAGTGGCCCGCTTTCGCCGGCAACGTGAGCGACGGCAAGGCGCTGCAGCGGTGGGCGTTCAGCCTGTTTCCCGAGGCCGCGGCGACGGTCGCGAGCGCGGCGGCGCTCGGGGCGCTCGCTGCGCACCCCGCGACCGGCGCGCCGCGCCCCGTCGCGCTCCTCGTCTCGCCCCACGACTCGACACCGCCGCTGATGCACGCGCTGGCGTGGCACGTGCGCGGGGTGGGGTACGGGGTCGGCGCCGTCCCCACCACCCTCGCCGACGCCGACCTCCTCGCCCAACTCCGCGTCCCCACGACCAAGTCCACCCTGCTGCTCGCCTTTGTGCCGCCGCCCGACGTCGCGGCCAAGCTGGCCAAGGAGCAGGGGGCGCCCAAAGGGGGCGGGATGGCGGTGCAGCCGTTCGCGGGGCCGCTCAAATTTGTCGTCCTCGACGCCTGGCTCCGACTCGCCGCGCCCAAAGTGGGGCTCGGGGATGCGGGTGACGACGCGGCCTCGACAACTCGTTCTTTGGCCGACCCGACGGCGGCGCCGGTCGCCATCCCGCGCGTCGGCGGGCAGGCCGCGCTCGAGGCGCTCTGCCCGCCCTCCTCCCGCACCCTTTGCGTCCTTGCCCCCTTGAACCCGGCCACCCCGGCCGGCACCGCCGCCTTGGACGGGTTGAGCGAGGCGGCGGGCGCGTGGGGCGCGCAACCGGTGGCGTTTGGCTGGGTCGGCGCGGCGGCGGGCGCGGCGCTCGCGGCCGCGCTGGGTTCCGACGAGGCGCCGACCGCGCTCGTCTTCAGCCCCGCCAAGGCGCGCGGCATCGCTCTGGAGGGCCCTCTGACGGGCGAGGCCCTGTCGCGGCTGCTGGACGGCGTCTTTTCGGGCGCCGCGCGCGCGGCGCCGCTCGTGCGCGCACCGCGCCTCGACGGCAAGCGCGGCGCCGAGCCCAAGGCGGACGACGACGAGGATGGTGCGGCCGGAGATGATGGCTCTGACCTGGATGATGTGTTGGCGGGCGGGGCGCGGCGCAAGGCGGGGGGCGGGCGGGATGAGTTGTGACTGCTTTCTTTTTCCTTCTTTCATGCTTCCTAGCGACCGCGCCGACACGCGCCACCGCGCCTCAATCCTTCCTTCCCATCCCTACTGCTTGCCCGCCGCGGCGCGCGCGGCGGCGAGCACCTGGTCGTCCGTCGGCGCGTCGCCAAAATCAGTCTCCTGCGCCGCGAACACAACCCCTCCATCCCCCTTTTTGACCGCCAACAACCCGCCCATGGTCAACCCGTCCCCGGTCATGTTGCCGGCAGCGCCCGCGGCTTTGGCGGCTTTGGCGTTTTTCCAGGAACGAGAAAACGGGTTGAGGAACGAGGTGAGCGAGCCACGGCGCACGGTGCCGCCGCCGACGGCGGCGAAAAAAGCCTGTTCAGAGTCGAGATAGACGGGGAGGGGCCAGTAACCGTCGACAAAGGCTTCCACTTCCGCCGGGAGCCACGCGTTGGCCACGCACGCCAGCCCGACCCCCATGGACTCGAGCTGGGGCGCCAAGGCCGCGATGCGTGCCGCGGTGGCTCGGCAGAGAACGCAGCCTGGGCGGCGGAGAACGTAGATTACGGACGGGCGGGTCGCCCACAGCGCGGAGCCCGTGGTGGTCGCGCCGTCGCGCCCGGTCAAAGGCGCGCGGGCCAGCGGCGCCAGGGCGGGCGGCGTTGCGAGGACGGTGGCCATCGGGCCGTGCGGCGCGCGGGATGTGAGCGCTGCGGCCGCGGCGCGGCGCGGCACCTCTCCACGCCGACACCGCTTACACCTCCCCCCCGCTCACGCCACTTTCCTCAACTGGATGAGCGCCGACGCCGCCTCCACCATCGCGGGAGGCCACCGCCGGTCATCGGCCAGCCACGCGACGGACTTGTAGCGCGCGTCCTCGACGCGCGACCACTCGCCCTCGGCCTTGGCCGTCTCGCCGGCCGCCCACAGAGCGGCCGCAAGGCCGGCGTGCGCGTCGTCGAACGAGGGGTAGCGGCGCAGCAGGCGGGCGTACTCTTTGACGCACTCGGCGCGGCGGCCGAGTTGGAAGAGGACGGCCGCGCGGTTGGACGCGGCAAACGTGAATTTGACGCCCGCAAGCCCGATGGCGCGCGCGTACGATGCCTCGGACTCGTCGTAGCGGCCCTGGAGCAGGAGCACGTTGCCCAGGTTGTTGTGGGCCGACGGGTCGGCGCCCTTGGTCGCGTCGAGCACCGCCCTGTAGTCGCGCTCCGCCTCGGCCAACCGCCCCGACTGCTCGAGCACCACCCCCCGGTTGAGCACGGGGTCGACCGACCAGGGGCAGAGGGCGATGGCCTGGTTGAGGTCCGCGAGCGCGGCGTCCGCCGCGCCCGCGCGCGACCGCGCGTTGCCCCGGTTCCCGTACGCGCGTCCAACTATGTCGGGCACCCAGGGGGCATCGAGGCCGCCATATTTGTCGATGACCGCGGTCCAGGCCGCGTCCTCGGCTTCGAGAGTTTCTGCGTTGAGCGCCAACTGGAGCATGTTCGCCGCGTCCCTCAACCGTTCATCGGCCGCATCGTACGCCCGCCCATCCGGCGCCAGCGCCAGCGCGATGGCGGCGGGCGGGGCGGCCAGGGTCGAGGTGAGCGCCGCTTTGGCCGCGCGCGGCGCGGCCAGGGCCGCCAATGCGGCGGCCAGCGCGGCCCGGCGCGAGAGAGGGGAGGCGTGTGGCGGTGCAGGCGCCGCGGCGGGCGCCGCCGGGGGCGGGCGCGGGCGCAGGGACCGCATCGCCGGCAAGAGTGGGCGCGGCGGAAGCCGTGGCGCACTCCCATGTGCGGCCGCGTCGCCTGCAGGCTCGCCGCGGGCGCGCCTATACCTGGCGCGTCCCTGCCAGCTGAATTCTCGGGGCGCGTCAACGCGGGGCCGGGCGCGACGCTGCCCGTCGCCGTGTCGACCGGGGACGCCGACCCCGCCATCCTCCTGGCCACCTGGGGCATCCCCCTGGGCGCCGGCCCGTCCCTGGTCATCAACGCGCGGTGCGAGAGCGCGGCGGCGACGCCCGCGTGGGCGAGGCTGCTCAAGCGCGGCGGCGCTGGTCGCTGCGCCGCGCTCGTCGACGGCTTCTTCGAGTGGCGGACCGACGCGTCGGGCACGCACAAGCAGCCGTATTACGTGACGCGGGCGGACGGGGCGCCGCTGGTGCTTGCGGGGTTGGTAGACCGCAGTCGCGGCGGTGGAGACGCCGACCCTCCTCCCCCGCGCTTTGCCATCCTGACGACCGACAACCCGCCGGAGCTCTCATTCCTGCACGACCGCGCGCCCGCGGTGCTCGAGGACGGGGCCGCGCTGCGCGCCTGGCTCGCCGGCGCGCTCGCGCCGGCCGCGCTCCGCCCGACGCGTCTCACCCTCGCCTGGCATCCAGTGACAAAGGTCATGGGCTCGGTGTCCTACCAGAAGGCGGACGCGGTGGCCGACACGCGAAAGGCTGGTGTTGCGGCCGCCTTCGCGCGCGCGGCCAAAAAGGGTGAGGGCACGCTGGCGCCCGAGCCCAAGAAGGTCAAGCCCGCGGCCCGGCCGCCGCCGCCGGGCAAGCGCAAGCCGCCGCCGACGCCGCCCGCGCCGCGCGCCAGGGGCCAGGCGTCGCTCCACGCGTTCCTCACGCCCTCGCCCGCCAAGCGTCCCAAGCAGGAGGATCAAGGAGGGTGACGGAGAGTGGTTTGGGGGGGCAGTGTGTTGCAGTGCGAGCATTGATTGATGGAACGGCAGCGCGCCTCTCCCCGCCTCTCTCACGTCACCCGCCTCCCTCCTTCTCGCCACTCTTCAGCTCGCGGTACAGATCTGCCGCCTCGCGGTACCGGGAAAATGACAGGGAAAAGGCTTCCAGCTCGGGCTGGAGCGGGGCGAGCGCGGCGCGCGCGCTCGACCGCCGCAACGCACGTGCCAACCCCGCCGCCAGGCGCGCCGCGCGCCCGCCGTCGTCGGCGCTTTCGGCGGCGCGCATGGCGGCAACCAGGCAGTCGCGGACGCAGGAGGGGGGAAGGGGCGGGTCGGCAGCAGCAGCGTCGGCGACGGCGGAGGCCCAGGCAAGGGTCAAGGGGGAGGCGGATAGAGCAGCGGTCCAAAAGGCGGCTTCCGGAGATTCTGGGCACTCTGCAGCCACCGCGCACGCCGCGGCGGCGGCCAGGGCGGGCATGGCGTCGGCGACGCCGCGCGCGAGCGGCGCGACCGCCGCAACCGCCTCGCCCGCGCCCCGCTCCCGGACCAGGCGCCCGGCCAGGGTGCCGTCGACGGGCGGGAGCACGCCGGCCGCGGCGCGGCGCAGGAGGTGGGCCAGGGGGCGGTCGGCGGGCGCGCGGCGCGAGCCGCCGGCAGGACGGCCGGGCGCGGCGTCGCCCGCGCCCCCGCCGACAAACCACCACATTTCGTCGCGGGTCGGCGGCGGCACGTAGGCCGGCACGTCCAGAAACGGGGCGGGGAGCGCGGCGGGCGCCGGGACGGCGGAACGGGGGGCCCGCACCCTCGAACCTTCGCCCCACGCCAGCGCCACCTCGACCGACGCCGCCAGCGCGGCCGCCGCCGTGTCGCGGTTGCCCTCCAAAAGGGAGGCGACGACCCCCTCGCACTCGGGCGTTGCGGCCGGCGGGTCGACCAAAGCCACGAGCGCGGCCGTCCCAACGCCCCCACTCAACGCGTACAGAGTTGCCATGGCCACCAGGCGCGCGCCAGGCGAGAGCCAGGCCGGGGACCCGGTCGCGAGGCAGGAGACAAGCCAGGCACAGGCGGCCAGGTCGCCGCCGCGGCCGCCGTCGGCCTGGCCGCCGCGCACGCAGGCCACGGCGCGGGCCGCGGCATCGGTCAGCGACTCGGACGGCGACGCGGGCGCGAGCGCCGCGGCCAGGCCGGGCGGTGGGGGGGGCATAGTCAAGGGAGCGGGGGGCGCCCACTCGATGGGGACGCTGCCGCCCAGTGCACGCGCCCCGCGGGCCGGCGCGGGCGCCGGCGCGCGGGGAGAAGTGGCGCCGCGAGTCGCCGGATTCAGCGCACACTCCTGCCGCTGCGATGGGGGCGCCACCGACTGCCGCCGCGCCCCCAGGCACCGTTCCATCGTCGACGGCGGCCGCTCGCGCCGGGCGCGGACGGCCCGCCGCTCTCGCGCGCGCGCCCGCGCGCCCGCGCGCCGCTCCGTTCAACCCCGCGACCGCCGCCGGCGCCCGCGGCGCCGCCGTCGTCGCACGAGCCTCCTGGCAAGATTACCTACCGAGAGTCGTCGACTCGTTCAACCGGCGCGTGCCCGCGCCGCTGCCCGGCGCGCCGCCCGCAGACGCCGCGCGCGGCTTCGACCTGGGCGCCGCCGCCGAGGCCGCGCGCAGGCTCGTCTTCCCGGAGTCCGTGGCGGCGCCCGCGGAGCTGACGTGGAGCGTCCTCCTCTTTGCGTCCCTCGCCGTCGGCCTCGCGCTCGAGCTCGCCACGCTCGCCCTGCGCGCGGTGGCGCCGCCGGGGGAGGAGGGTGGGGATCGGGCCGAGGGAGGGGCGGGCGACGGCGCGGCGCCCGCGGCCACCCCTTCCCCGGCCGACCTCGACGCGGCCGAGCGCGCGCGCCTGCGGGACCGCGTCATCGCGGAACGCTACCGCGGCCTGTCCTGGCTGGCGGTCGCCACGGCGGCCGCGCTGTGGACGGCGGGGCTGCTGTCGGGGCCCAACGCGTTGGCGCCGTGAGGCGGGGGAGGGCGTGGAGGGGGTCGGAGGGTTCTTCCGCGCGGCTGAGCGCCTGGGTGCGCCTTTCTGCAGCACTGTGAGATCAATGCGCCGGCGCGGGCGTCGGCCTGGGGGCCGCGGAGAGCGCAGCGCAGTCCCTGGCTGCGCGCGGAGCCCGCACCCACACCCCCACCCTAGAGGGCCACCGCGGCGCCCACCCCTACCTGCCGCGGCCCGCGCTCCACTGCGAGCCTTCCACCGCGCGCCCGCGCGGCCCTCGATCGGTCGGCCGCCGGCCAGCCCCCTCCCGCGCCCCCAACCATGGGCGACCGCGGCGGCGGCGGCGCCGAGGAGTATGCCCGCCGGCGGCAGTACGATTATGTGGCGGTGAGAGAGAGAAGAGGCGGGGGGAGGCGGCGATGGGCGGCGGGCGCGACGGCGGCGGCGCAGCGCAGCCGCGGCGGCGCCCGCCGCCGCGAGCCAGCCTCACCGTGGGCTCGCGTGCGTGCCATCGCGCGCACAGGCCGGCCGGCAGCTCGCAGCGCCCCCCCTCCCACCCCCGCGCCGACCCCCTCCTCTCTTTCTCTCTTTTAGAACTCCAACCTGGTCCTGACCTCGGACGCGCGCACCCGGGGCGCGGCCGAGCCGTCCGGCGCGCCCGAGTCGCTGGCCGGGCGCCTGGGCAAGATGGGCGACCGCGCGGCGCGCGGCGCGCCCGAGCCGCGCGCGGGCGCCAAGGCCGCCCGCCGCGGCGCCGGCCCCGCGGGCGGCGACGACGATGACTTCAAGCGCGCGCGCCGGGGGGCGGCGCCCGCCCTGGGCGAGGGCGGCGGCTACGCCCCGCGGTCGCGCGCCGCGCGCGACGCGTACGAGGGCCTGCTCGCCGCCGTCGTCGCCCAATTCGGGGACCAGCCCGCCGACGTGCTGCACGGCGCGGCCGAGGAGGTGTTGGCCGTGCTCAAGAACGAGGAGATGCAGGTGGGAGAGGAGGGGAGGGGTGGGGTGGCGAGAAGGGCCGCGCGCGCGACCCGCGTCGGCCGCCCACCATCCCCCCGCTCTCCTCCTCGCCAGGACCCCGCCAAGCAGAAGGAGGTCGAGGACCTGCTCGGCCCCCTGCCGGCGGACCGGTTCGCCGCGGTCGTCGCGCTCGGCAAAGCCATTACTGACTGGGCGCCGCCGGCGGCCGACGGCGGCGTGGCCGCCGCGGCCGACGCCCCCGACCTCGACGACGACATCGGCGTCGCGGTCGAGTTTGAGGGAGACGACTCGGACGACGACGCGGGCGTCCTGGCTGACGCGGTCGTCGAGTCGGACGGCGAGGAGGACGAAGGCGGCGACGGCGGCGCCACCGCCAGCGTGCGCGCGGGCGCCGCGGGCGTCGCCGCCGCCGCCGCGGCCGCCGCCGACGACGGCGGCGTGCACCCCCAGGACGTGGACGCGCACTGGCTCCAGCGCGAGGTGGCCAAGGCGTACGGCGGGGGGCTGGACGCGGGGGCGGCGAAAGAAAAGGCCGACGCGGTGCTCGCCGCGCTCGCCGCGCCGACGCCCGACCGCGACGCGGAAAACGCGCTCGTCTCCCTGCTCGACTTTGACAAGTTTGCGCTCGTGAAAGCGTTGCTGCGCGACCGGGCGCGCATCGTGTGGGCGGTGCGCCTCGCGCGCGCGGCGACGCCGGCCGACCGCGCGGCGGCAGAAGCGGCGGCCGCGGCCGACCCCGCGGGCGCCGCCGTCCTGGCCGCCCTGCGCGCCACCCGCGTCTCGGCCAAGGACCGCGCGGCGGCCGCGGAGGCCCGCATCCGGGCGGAAGCGGCCGCGCTGCGCGGCGCCGGGGCCGACGCGGTCGCCGCCGCGGCGGCCGCCGGCGCCCTCTCCGCCCCCCCCCCCCCCCCCGACCGCCACACGCTCGATCTGGACTCGCTCGCCTTCCCCGACGGCGCGCGCACGATGACCAACAAGCGGTGCGACCTGCCGCCGGGGTCGTTCCGCGCGCAGCACAAGGGGTATGAAGAGGTGCACGTCCCCGCGCTCGCGCCGCCCGCAATGGACGACGGCGAGGCGTTGAAAAAGATCGACGACCTGCCGGAGTGGGCGCGCCCCGCGTTCAAGGGCATGGCAACGCTCAACCGGGTGCAGTCGCGCGTGTGCGACGCGGCCCTCTTTGGCACGTCCAACCTGCTCCTCTGCGCGCCCACGGGCGCGGGCAAGACCAACGTGGCGATGCTCACGATCCTGCAGCAGGTCGGGCTGCACCGGCGGCCCGACGGGAGCGTGGACGGGTCCGCGTTCAAGTGCGTGTACATCGCGCCGATGAAGGCGCTCGTCGCGGAGCAAACCGCCAACCTCGCCAAACGGCTCGCCCCCTACGGCCTCACCGTGCGCGAGCTGACCGGCGACTCCAACCTCACCCGCGCCGAGCTCGACGCGGCGAGCGTGGTGGTCGCGACGCCCGAAAAATGGGACATTGTCACGCGCCGCGCCGGCGGCGACCGCGCGGCAGCCGCGTCGGTGCGCCTCCTCATCATCGACGAAATTCACCTCCTGCACGACACGCGCGGCCCCGTGCTCGAGGCCATCGTGGCGCGCACGCTGCGGCAGACCGAGGCGACGCAAGAGTTGGTGCGCGTCGTCGGCCTGTCCGCGACGCTCCCCAACTACGAAGACGTCGCCTCCTTTCTCCGGGTCGACCCCGCCAAGGGCCTCTTCTTCTTCGACAACCGGTTCCGCCCGGTCCCCCTCGCGCAACAGTATGTGGGCGTGACCGTGCGCAAACCGCTCCAGCGCCACCAACTCATCAACGACATCTGCTACGCCAAAGTCGCCGCCGGCGCGGGCAAGCACCAGACCCTGGTCTTCGTCCACTCGCGCAAGGACACGGTGAAAACGGCGCGCCACCTGCGCGACGCGGCGGCGGCTGACGGCGCGCTCGCGCGCTTCGTCCGCGACGGCTCTGCGTCCGCCGAGGTGCTCACGACGGAAGCCGAAGCGTGCAAAGACGCGGCTTTGCGCGACCTCCTCCCGTCCGGCTTTGCCGTGCACCACGCCGGCATGGCGCGCGCCGACCGCGCGCTCGTCGAAGACCTGTTCGCCGACGGCCACGTCGCCGTCCTCGTCTCGACCGCCACCCTCGCCTGGGGCGTCAACCTGCCCGCGCACACCGTCGTCATCAAGGGGACGCAGGTGTACAACCCGGAGATGGGGGCGTGGGGGGAACTGTCGCCGCTCGACGTCGGCCAAATGCTCGGCCGCGCGGGGCGCCCCCAGTTCGACTCTGAAGGCGAGGGCGTCATCATCACGGGGCACGCGGAGCTCCAATTCTACCTGTCGCTCTTCAACACGCAGTTGCCCGTCGAGTCGCAACTCGCGGGCAAGCTCGCCGACGCGCTCAACGCCGAGGTCGTGCTCGGGACCGTCCAATCCCTGCAAGACGCCGCCCACTGGCTCGGCTACACCTACCTGTACGTGCGCATGCTGTGCTCGCCGGGGCTGTACGGCGTCCCCGTCGGCGCGGCCGACGCCGACCCGCGCCTGCTCGCGCGCCGCCTCGACCTCGCGCACTCTGCTTTCGCCGAGCTCGACCGCGCCGGCCTGGTCCGCTACGACCGCGCGTCCGGCAACGTGCACGCGACGGATTTGGGGCGGGTGGCGTCGCACTACTACGTCGGGCACCATTCCATCGCGGCCTACGCGCGCGCGATGCGTCCGACGATGGGCGACATCGAGCTCTTGCGCCTCTTTGCCCTCTCGGACGAATTTAAGCACGTCGTCGTGCGGGACGAGGAGAAGCTGGAGCTGGCCAAGCTGCTCGACCGTGTCCCCGTCCCGGTCAAGGAACCCGCCGATGACCCGGCCGCCAAGGTCAACGCCCTCCTCCAGGCCCACATCTCCCGCCTCCCCCTGGACGGCTACGCCCTCGCCGCCGACATGCAGTACGTGCGGGATTCCGCGGGGCGCCTGGTGCGGTGCCTGTTCGAGCTCGCGCTGCGCCGCGGGTGGGCGCGCGTCGCGGGGTGCGCGCTGCGCCTCTCGACCTGCGTCACGCGCCGCATGTGGGCGGCGCAGACGCCCCTGCGCCAATTCAAGGGCGTGCTGCCGGACTTGTTGGCGCGGGTCGAGCGGCGTGACGTCCCCTGGGAGCGGTATGCGGACCTGACCGCGGGCGAGCTCGGCGAGCTCGTGCGCGCGCCCAAAGCCGGCAAAACCCTGCACCGCCTCGTGCACTCCTTCCCCAAGCTCGACGTCGCGGCGCACGTGCAGCCGATCACGCGGTCGGTGCTCAAGGTGGACCTGACGCTCACGCCGGACTTTCAGTGGGACGACGCGGCGCACGGCGCCGCGCTCGGCTGGTGGCTCTGGGTCGAGGACGCGGACGGGGACGCGTTGCTGCACTCGCAGTACTGGATCCTGCCCAAGGCGAGGGCGGGGGTGGAGGCCAACCTCTCGTTCACGGTCCCTGTCGGCGAACCGGTCCCCCCCCAATACTTCATCCGCGTCATCTCCGACGCCTGGCTCGGCGCCGAGACCCTGCTCCCCGTGTCCTTCCGCCACCTCATCCTGCCCGCCAAGTTCCCGCCGCCGACCGAGTTGCTCGACCTGGCGCCGCTGCCGACGTCCGCGCTGCGCGACGCGCGCTTCGCGGCGCTCTTCCCGTTTGCCACCTTCAACCCCATTCAAACCCAGACCTTTGCCGCCCTGTTTGGCGGCGACGACGCCGCCCTCGTGTGCGCGCCCGCGGGGTCGGGCAAGACGGTGTGCGCGGAGCTGGCCATTTTGCGCGGGGTGGTGGCGGCGGCGACCGACGGCGGCCGCCCGCTGCGCGCCGTCTACGTCACGCCCCACCCCGCCCTGGCCGCGTCGCGTGCGGCCGACTGGAAAAAGCGGTTTGCGCCGCTGGGGCTCGCGGTGGGCGAACTGACGGGCGACGCGGCGGCCGACGCGAAAACGCTCGCGCGCTCGTCCATCACCGTCTCCACCCCCGCCGCGTTCGACGCCTTGTCCCGCCGCTGGAAGCAGCGCAAAGCGGTCCAAGGCATCACCCTGTTCATCGCGGACGAGCTGCACATGGTGGGCGGCGCGGGGGGGCCGACGCTCGAGGTGTGCGTCTCGCGCGTGCGCCAAATGGCGGCTTCGCTGCCGCACCCGGTCCGCGTCGTCGGTTTGTCCGCCTGCCTGGCCAACGCCAAGGACGTGGGCGAGTGGCTGGGCGCGCCCGCGGGGTCGGTCTTTGCTTTCGCGCCGACCGCGCGCCCCGCGCCGCTCGACGTGCGCGTCGCCGCGTTTGACGTCGCCAACCTGGACGCCCGCACAGCGGCCATGGCGCGCCCCACGTACGCGGCGCTGCTGGCGCACGCGGCGGGGGGGGCGCCGGGGTTGGTGTTTGCGCCGACCGCGCGGCACGCGCGGCTCGCCGCGCTCGACCTGCTGACGCGCGCCGCGGCCGACGGCGCCCCGGCCCGCTTCCTGGTGGCCGACCCCGCCGACGTGGAGCCGTTGGTGGCGGGGCTCGAGGACGCCCCCCTGGCCCACGCGCTCGCGCACGGCGTCGGCTGGATCACCGACGTCCAACCCCCCGCCGCCCGCGCCCTCGTGGAACGCCTGTTTTCCACGGGCGCCATCTCGGTCGTCGTTGCGACGGCTTCCGTGGCGTGGGGCCTCCCCCTCGCCGCGCGCGTCGTCGTCGTCGCGGGGACGCAGGCGTACGAGGGCGGCGGGGCCGCCGGCGCGGACTACCCCGTGACGGACGTGCTCCAGATGCTGGGGTGCGCCCGCTTGCCGGGCGGTCCCAGCGAGCCCGGCGGCGGCCGGTGCGCGGCCGTCCTCATGTGCCACTCTGCCAAAAAAGCGTACTACTCAAAATTCGTGTTCGACCCCCTCCCCGCCGAGTCTCACCTCGACCAGGAGCTGGCGGACCACCTGGCGGCCGAAGTCGTCGTCCGCACGGTGGCCACGAAGCAGGACGCGGTGGATTGGTTAACCTGGACCCTTTTGTATCGCCGCCTCCCGGCCAACCCCAACTACTACGGCCTGTCCGGCGTGTCCCACCGCCACCTGTCGGACCATTTGTCCGAGCTGGTGGAGGCGACGCTCGCCGAGCTGGAGGCCGCGCGCGCGGTCGCGGTGGACAACGATTTCGACGTCGAACCCCTCAACCTCGGCATGATCGCCACCTACTACTACGTCGGCGTGGCGACCATTGAACTGGTGGCGGCGTCGTTGACCGCCAAGACCAAGCTCCGGGGGCTGCTGGAGATCGTGGCGGCGTCGCCGGAATTCGCGTCGCTCCCCGCGCGCCCCGGCGACGGCGACGCCGTGCGCCGCCTCGCGGCCCGCGCCCCCCTCCCCGCGCCGTCTTCCGACTACGATGACCCCCACGCCAAGGCGCACGCGCTGCTGCAGGCCCACTTCTCCCGCGCGGCGCTGCCCGCGACGCTCGCGGCCGACGCGCGCGTGGTCCTCCCGGCCGCCGCGCGCCTGCTGCGCGCCACCGTGGACGTGGCTGCATCCTCCGGGTGGCTCGCGCCCGCGCTGGCCGCGATGGAGGCGAGCCAGATGGTGGCGCAGGGGGTGTGGGCCAAAGACTCGCCCCTGCTCCAGCTGCCGGGCGTGACGGCGGAAGCCGCGGCGGCGGCCGCCGCGGCCGGCGCCGAGTCTGTCTACGACGTCGCCGACCTGGAGCCGGCGGCGCGCGCGTCGCTGCTCGGCCTCGACGCGCGCGCGGCCGCGGCGGTCGACGCCGCCCTCGCGCGCTACCCCGACATCTCGCTCGCGTACGCGTTCGAAGCCGGGGAGGGCCAGGGCGACGCGGCCGCGCCCCGGGTCAAGGAAGGGGACACGGTCGCGCTCACCGTCGACCTCGAGCGCGAGGGCGGCGCCGACCCCGGCCCTGCCCTGGCCCCCCGCTTCCCGGGCGTCAAAGAAGAAGGGTGGTGGCTCGTCGTGGGCGCGCCGGGGGGGGGGAGCCTGCTCGCGGTCAAGCGGGTGACAGTCGGCGCGTCGTCGCGCGCGCGGCTCGAGTTCCCCGCGCCCCCGCCGTCTGCCGGCCCGCCCGTCCTCTACTTTATGTGCGACGCGTACGCGGGGTGCGACCAGGAGTACGAGCTCGCGGAGCTCACGGTGGACGCGGTGGAGGCGATGGAGGGAGAGGAAGGAGGGGGAGGGGGTGGCGGGGAGGCCGCCATGGACGAGGGGTGAAGGGAGGGGGGAGAGGGGTGGCGGGATGCATTTGCTGTGGTGCGCGTGCGCGTGTGTGAACCGAGTCCGCGCGAGGAGAGAGGGGATGTCGAGGCGGGGGTCGCGGCCGGAAAGAGACAGGAGGTCGAGGCGGGGGTCGCGGCCGGAAAGAGAAAACTCACTGCTCGCCTCACACACGCCGCCCCACCCCCCGCCACACCCGCCCTCACGCCAGCGCTTCGTCCACCGCCTCGAACTCGTCCTGCGCGCGCAGCTGGGCGGAGACGTCGTCGATCGCGGAGTTGAGTTGCGCGATGCGGTCGGCCAGCTGCGCCTTGGTCAGCTCGGGCGACCGCTCCCCGTCGCCGTCGTCCAGGAAGCGGGGGAGCTTCAATTTGGACTCGTCGTCGAGCAGGGCGGCCGAGATTTGGGGGGCGAAAACGAAGGCGGCCGCGCCGCAGACGAGGCCGCCCAGGATGAAGCCGGCGGTGAAGCCGGAGCCGCCGGAGCGTTCAGCCCTGGAGGAAAACGGGAGGGTGAGGGTGGGCGGGCATTCGGCGTCGCGCCGCGCCGGGGCACCGCGCACACGCGACTCCTACCGCCTCCATCTCCCTCACCTGACAACAAGAGCGCCGCTGCGGGCGCGGCGCGGCGCGGCGGGCGCGCTGCGGGGCGCGGCGCGGGCGCGGCCGCACGGCGCCTGGCGCAGGGCTAAGGGAAAGAGGGGAGGCGGGGTGGCGTCGGTTGCGATACGGCCCGCTCTCGCCATCGCGCGGGCGCCGGGGGGCTGGCGGCGGCGGGCTCGGCAGCGGCGGGCGCCAGCCCTCGCGACGGCGCCCCGCGGCGCGCCCGCCCGCTGCCGCTCGCAGGCCTGCGGCGGGCTGGCACATCCGGCAGCTCACCGTGCGGGGCGCGGGCGGTCGACATTGGGAGCGCGGGCAACAAGAGTGGCGCCGTCCCCGCTGGCCCGACACTTCACACACCGCCCGCCCCGCCCGACATCACGCTCCGCCTGTTGCGCGCTCCCGGCCGCCCCCGCGCGCCCCCCGCGAGGAGCCGCCGCCCTCGGGCGCTCGCCCCGATGGCGCTCGACGCCGCCGAGCTCGACCGCGCGCTCGAGGTCGCGGTCGCGTCCGTGCGCGAAGCCGGTGAGCGAGTGGTGGGGTGTGGGGTGGGCGCCGGGCGCCGGGCGAGGCGCGACCGCCACAGTGTTGCGCGTCCGACCCCTCCTGTCTCTTGTTCCCCCGGAGGCGCCATCATTAGGGGCGCCTTCCACGCGCCCAAGGCGGTCACGACCAAGGCGGGCGACCGCGACCTGGTGACCGCGACCGACCAGGCGGCGGAAAAGGCTGTGCTTGGCGCGCTGCGCGCCGCGTTTCCTTCCCACTCGTTCATCGGCGAGGAGGAGGCTGCCGCCGCGGGCGGGTGCCCGCCCATCGGCCCGGAGCCCACCTGGTGCGTCGACCCGCTCGACGGGACGACCAATTTCGTGCACGCCTTCCCGTTTGTCTGCGTCAGCGTCGGGCTGCTGGTCGACCACGCCCCGACCCTGGGCGTCGTGTTCAACCCCATCCTGGACGAGCTGTTTGTGGCGGCGACCGGGCGCGGGGCGACGCTGAATGGGGTGCCGATCAAGGCGCGGGAGGGCGCGACCGAGCTTTCCACCTCCCTCGTCGGCACCGAAATCGGCACGTCCACCGACCCCGCCGTCCTGGACGCCATGTACGGCCGCGTGCGGTCTTTCGCGTCCGCAGCCCGCTCCCTGCGCTGCGGCGGGTCGTGCGCGCTCGGCCTGGCGGCCGTCGCTGCGGGGCGGCTCGACGCGTTTTTCGAGGTCGGGTTCGGGGGGCCCTGGGACGCCGTCGCGGGGGCGTGCATTGTGGCGGAAGCGGGAGGCGTTGTCGGCGACCCTGCGGGCGGGCCCTATGCCGCGGGCGCGCGGCGGGTGCTCGCCGCGGCGACGCCCGCGCTCGCGGCCGAGTGCGCGGCGGTCCTTGCCGCCGCGCCGCTGGCGGCCGCCGAGCCGCAGGTGCCACAGTGATGCGGCGTGGAGAGGCGCGTGGTGCGGGAGGAAAACAAACGCCGCCCTTCGCCGTCGCCACACGGTCTCGGGGCGCGCGGCGCCATGCAGCCGCCCGCGCCCCCGCCGCCACCTCTCGCCCCCATCCAGACCATCCCAGAATCCGTGCTCCTGAGCGACATCCTGGCGCGCCTGCCCCCTGCGTCGCTCGCGGCGGTCGCGTGCGTCTGCGCCTCCTGGCGCGCCCTGGTCGACGACCCCCCCCAGACGCTGTGGCGCGCCGCCCTCGTGGAAGCTCTGGGGTCGGAGGAGGCGGCGGACGCCCTCGCGTGTGCGCATGAGGGCGCCCCCCTGCGCTCGCTGTACCTCGCCACACCCCACCTCCGCTTCGACGGCGTGTACGCCTCCCGCAACACCTACATCCGGGCGGGGTTGACCGAGTGGCGGCGCGGCTCGTGCCCGGTGCATGTGAGCGTTGAGAGAGGAGGGCGGCTCGACGGAGCGCGCGCGCGCCGCCCTCTCGCCCCCCACACCCGCCCTCCCCCCCTGCCAGGTCGTCACCTATTTCCGCTACTACCGCTTCCTGCCGCCCGCCCCCGGGTCCGGCCCGCGGTCCCCGGCGCGCTGCTTCTACAGGACGACGCCCGACCCGCCCGCGCGCGCCGTCCCCGCGCTCGCCGCCGGCCCGCCCCCGCCCGGCTCCCGCGCCGCGGCGCGCGGCGCGGAGCGCGTGCAAGAAGGCAGGTGGCGGCTCGGGGCGCGGGGGCGGGTCAGGGTGGCGGTGCGGCACGACAACGCGGCGGGGACCGAGATCCGCACCAAGCTGCGCCTCCGCTCGCGCGCCGGCTGCGACGGCGCCTGGAACCGGCTCGACGTCCTCTCCCTGACCTCGTTCGACCGCGCGTCCGGCGTCGAGGTCGGCATCGACCGCGGCGGCGGCGACGGCGGCGCGGCGGGCAACGCGCAGCCGGGCACCCTGTCGTACGCGCGCGGCCTGTCCACCTACGTGTTCATCCCCTGGGCGGGCGTCGCCGACCACGTGCTCAACCTGCCGCTGTCCCAGATGGACTGCTTCATCCCCGGGTGACGGACGGGAGTTGGTTTTTTTTGGGGGGGGGGGGGTCTTGATTGTCGCGTTGCTCGCACTGCCGCCTCTGCCGCGCCTCGCGCACGCCCCCCCTCGCTCACGACCCGCCCTCTCCATCCACGACCGCGGGCACGGTGGGCGCGGCGGCGCCGGGCTTGACCAGCCTGTCGGCGCCCGCCACGACGCGCACGCTCTCGACCGAATCCCCCGCCGCGATTTGCGCCAGCGCCGCCGCGTTCCCCGTCACGTACCCAAACACGGGAAACTCGCCCTCGTCAAAGGCGAGGCCGCCCAGGCCGGCCTGCTGCTTGGAGAAGAGGAAGAAAAAGAACTCGCCCGCGGACACGTCGGCCGCGGGCGACCCGGGCGGGCGCGCCATGGCCAGCGCGCCGTAGATGGAGAGGGGGAGGGTGGGGAGCTCCCCGGTGGCGAGCTCCAGGGGGGCGCGGTAGAGGGGTTCAAACGCGCCGGCGGGGAGGATCTCCAGCGGGAGCACCTCCCCCGGCCGCACGCCCGCGCCGCCGAGCACGGCCGTCCCAGTGGCCGTCAGTTTGGTGCCGTTGTAGGCGCCGGCCAGGGCGTTGGCGGTGAACGCGCCGGCGGTGACGGGCGCCGAGTAGCCGTCGAGCGTCGCGATCAGGGTCGCTTTCCTGCTCTTTGCCGGCTCAAACGGCGCGTTTTTGGGCCCGCGCACGACCACCACTTCGACGGTGGCCCGCCCGGTGAGGCGCGGGAGGGATTCCAGGTCGCGGGGGAGCGCGAACACGAGGCCGGGCGCTTGGAGGACCTCCAGAGCCGCCACGTCGGCCAGCACGACCCCGAGCCTCCTCGCGGTGACGCCGGGGTCGCGCGCGTCGATGGCGCCGCGCACGCCGGCGAGGCCGGTGAGCGCGCGGTCGAGCGCGGCGTCGGCGTCGGCGGCGACGGACGGCGGCGCCCCCGCCAACGCCGCTTCCCGCTCGCCCAGCAGCTCCACCGCGGCCCCCACCTTGGCCGCCATGTCGGCCCACGGCTTGCGCTGCGGGATGCGCAGCTGGAATTGGATCGACTCCAACGCCTCTTGCGCTTTCCGCACCCTCAGGTTGACCGCCGGCACCGCCCGCCGCAGTGCGGCGTCCGGCGTGCGCGCGATGCGCGCGTTGGGCGAGTTGAGGATGGCGGCGGCGGGGAGAGCGGGCGCAAAGGCGAGCGCGGCGGCGAGCGCGGCGGCGGCGAGCCGCGCGGCGAGCGGCGCTCCGGCGACCGCCCGCCCCTCACCCTCACCGCCCGCCCACGGGCGGCACCCAGTCCGGGTCCGGCCCCGCGTCCCGGGACCCGATGTTGATGTAGGGCCCGCGAGCGGAGGCTTGCCGGGGGAGCGGGTTGTCGGGGTCGGGCTGCGGAGGGCAGAGGAGGAAAGAGGGGGGGGGGGGGTCGAGGCGGGCCTCGCGCCCCCCACTGCGCCCCTCCACCACCCATCCCCTCACTTTCGCGACCCCCATGCGCGACAGGTAGAGGGGGAGGACGCCACCGCTGAGCGCAAAGGCGGCGAGCAGGGCGGCGACCGGCGCGTGGCGAGGGCGGGGCCGCATCGGGCCATGCGCGTGTGAGTAGAGGGGCTGGCGGTGAATGCGGGATGCAAGGCGGGGATGGGAGGGGCGCGATGCGGGGTATGTGAGGGCGCGGCGCCGGCGACCAGGCCGACCCCCTCTCTCTTCTCTCTCCCTGTAGCAATCCCAATTACAGCGCCACCTCGTGCACGACCTCATAATAAGCTCCCGGCGGGCGGTTGCCCATGGCGCAGAGCTGGAGGGAGGTCGCGGCGAAAGGGGGCGGCGGCGCGACACCGTCCAGGCACCCCGCCCAGGCAGCGTCGGGAATGGAGCCCCGGCGCGGCCAGGCCACCTTGGCCACGGTGACGTGCGGCGTGAACCGGGGCGGTGGCCCGCGGCGGGGGGGCTCCAGGCCGTGCTCTTGCAGCGCGGACTCGACCGCCGCCGCAGCACCCGCCAGGCGATCCGCCGGCGCCACCGGCAGCCACAGGACGCGGCCCGGGCCAAACACGCGCGGCGTGGGGTCGACGGAGAGCTCCATCGGCCCTCCTATGGCCGCCGCGGCCGCGTCGGCCGCGGCTTTCGCGAGGGCGAGCCGCTCCGGGTCGGCGGCCCCGCCCCAAAGCTCGCCGCCCGGATCCGCCAGCCGCACGACGGCCATCGTCACGTGAGCCGCGTCCGCGTCGACCGCGTGGGCGGCGAGGCGGGCGTCGTGCGCCGCGAGCGCGGCATGCGCCGCCTCGAACAGGTGCCGAACGCCCATTGGCGGCACGGCGAGCGCGAAAAAGTGGTCGGGAGGGGCGGGCGGCATGCGCCAGGGGCGGTTGTGTGCGCAGAGAGTTAACAGCGCGCGCGTCACCCCGCCTCCCTCGCTCCCCCCTCTCACGCCGACGCGTCCACCTGCAGGTACACCGACTCGCTCACAAAGGGCACGTCCGCGTACTTGCCGCTGTGGGTGTGTGGGAGGGAGGGAGGCGGGGTGGACAAGCCGCTCCCGGCCCGGCACGGAACTGGGCCGCCCGCCAAGAGCGAGGCCGGCCCGCGACGGGGCCCCGGCCCGCGTGAACTAGGGCGGGCGTGCGCTCGATGTGGGCACCAGCGAAAGGCCGCGTGAGTCCCGCATGGGTGTGTTTTTGCGGGGCGCGGTGAGTGGCGGGCCGTGGGTGGGGCGGGGGCGAGGGGGGAGGCGGGGGCCCTCGTCCCCCGAAAAAAGAGCCCCGACGCTCCCTCCCCCTCCATCACTTACTCGAGCGCGTACACGATGCAGTAGAGCACGGGGAAGAGGCACACGGTGTAGGAAAAGGTGTCGTAAAATCCGACCAAGGGCGACCACATGACGGCGGGGGGGAGGTAACCCCGCACGAGCGTGAAGATCATGGAGATGATGTCCAGCATCGTGGCCTGCATCGCGTGGAAGCGGACAAAGTGGTGGAGCTTGGTGTTGCGCACGACGGCCAGGTATAGCAAGAAGAAGACGACGAGGGGGGCGAACTGGGACGAGTAGTAGTATTTGATGAACGGGGCTGCGGGTGGTGAAGGGATGCGTGGGCGGCGGGAAGCACGCCGGCGTTTTCGCGGGCAAAAAAGACAGCCCAAAAACCCCTCCCTCCCTCTCCCTTGCTCTCACTCGGCAGCCGGTGCACCCATGTCAGCTGGGGAATCGTCCGCAACGCTTCCACCCCCATCGCGACGACGTCGATGAAGGGGACGAGGTACGGCAGCGCGGCAGCGGCGCGCTGGGCGAGGGACGGCGGGCCCCGGGTGCCGGCCGAAGCGAAGAGGGGGACGGCATCGCCGGCGGCGGGGGGGAGGGGGGCCGGGCGCGCGGTGGGCGCGGGGGCGGCTGCGGGGAATCGGGTGTCGGCCGGCCGCCGGGCAGCGGGGCGCGCATAGGGAGGCGCCCGCTCCAATGCTACCCCCACTGGCCCCCATTCTTCTCCTTCTCACCCGTCGACGGCCGGCGGGCGGGCGCCAGGGCGCCGGCGCGGCGCACCGCCGGCGCGGCGGCGGCGCGCCTGCTGGCGCGCGCCGGCACGGGCCGCACCGCCCGGCGGGCGGCGAGCGCCATGGTGGGAGGGGGGCGGTGAGGCGGGCGAGGCGCCGGGAGGTTGCCGCGGGCGAGACTGCTGGGCGCACGGCCTCACTGCACCGCCGCGTCGACCGTCGGCGCCGCCACCGCCTCCCCGCCACCCTTGTCCCCCGCGTCCAGCCCCGGCACAAACGCGGGCAGGGGCACGGCGCACACGGACGTCCGGTACCGAGCGCCGCCCCCTTCCCCGCCGCCTTCCCCGCCCGGCGCGAGGCGTGTCGCGTAGGCCACGTAGACCAGGGTGCGCCTGGGTTCATCGTAGAGGCGGCGGACGCGCAGCACCTTGTTGGACACGAGGGACAGGCCCCGCCGCTCCGAGAAGACTTCCACCCCCTCCCCGCGGGCCGCCAAAGCCGATTTCCCGCCCGGCACGGCCACCGGGCCGGTGACCGCGCACGTGACGGACGCTTGGCCGGGCTCGGAGAAGAAGTCAGAGGCCAGTTTGTCGGCGAGGGAGCGTTTGAAATCGGCGACATACACCGTGACGCCCGCCACGTCAGCATCCGGGACAGCCGTCAGCTCCACCGCGTCCTTGAAGACGAGGCCGGACGCGGCAAAGCCGCCGACGCGCTCGGCGGCGGCTGGGGGGGCGGGGGTGAAGGCGACGAGCGCGGCGGCCGCCGCGGCCGCTGCGCGGCGGGCGAGGGCTTGGAGAGGCCGCGGGGGCGGCGCCGCCGGCGTGGGAGTCGCACTCTTCGTCCCTGCCTTGAAGGCGGCCGCGTGAGGAAGCATCAAGGCTTCTTTGCGACTTCGGCGGCGCTCGCGCTCGCGCACACCCGTGTGCACTCCGAGACGCAGTAAGACCGCGACCTAAACCCCGTCTCCCCAAACACGATCGCGTCCTTTCTCAGCGTCAATGGGCCTAGGCCAGGAGCGCCAGGGCCGCCGCGGACGCAGCCGGGAACACAGCGACGAGCGCACGCGGACACTTCGGCGCCGCGCGGGCCCCGGGTCAGGGCGGAAAGGGGGGGGGCGGTGACGCGCGGGGCGGACGCGAGGGACTGGGGGTAGGAGAAGACGTGGGCGGGCGGCGCCGGCAGCATCCAGGAGTGCACAGCACGTCGCCGCGGCGCGGCGTCCCCACACCGCCGCGGCGCCCCGCGCGCCCCGCGCTCGACGCCGCCATGTTTGGCGACGACGACGAGTTCGACCTGGGCGAGCTGGCCGCGCTGGAAGCGGCTGCGCTCGCGCAGCGCGCGCAAGTGGTGGGCGGGGCGGGCTCGGCTGAGGCCGCCGCGCCCGCGGCGGCGCCGCACCACGATTGGGAGCGGCCCCGAGCGGCGGCCACCCGCGAATCGGCGGCTCCCGGGTCCGGCACCGCCGCTATGCGGCACGATGCGCCGCCGCGCGCGCCCGCCACCTGGCCCCTCACTGCCGTCGACCGGCAGGCGTCTGGTGCACCCGGGGGCGGCGGGCGGACGGCGGCGGCGCCTCCGGCCGCCCTCCCGCCACCCCGGCCCAGCGTGCCCAGCGCGGCCGCCGACCCCCTCCCACGCGGCCCGCGCTCGCCCGGCCCGCCCGACCTCGTCGACCTGCCCTGGCTCGCGGCCGGCGTCCAACTGGACAGGTCAGAGGAGAGAGGGGAGAGGAGGGCGCGACGGTCGGCAACCGCGCGCGCCGACCCCCGTCCCCCTTCCGGTCAGGCGCGCCGCCGCCACCTGGGTCGCGCCCTCCGACCCCCCCCCGCGCCCCTACCAAGCCGCCATCATATCCACCTGCCTCCTGCACAACACGCTCGTGTGCCTGCCGACGGGGATGGGCAAGACGCTGGTCGCCGCCGCCGTCGTGTCCAACTTTGCGCGCTGGTTCCCGGCCGGCCTCACCGTGTTCCTCGCCCCCACCCGCCCCCTCGTCACCCAACAAGCCGCCGCCATTGCGGCGGCGGTCGGGGCGGGGCCGGAGGCATGCCTGGAGTTGACGGGGTCGGTCGCGGCGTCTGCGCGCGCGGCGGCGTGGGACGCGCCGTCCTTGCGCCACGTGTTCGCCACCCCCCAAGCCTTTGCCAACGACCTGCGCGTCGGCGCCGCGCCCGCGGGGCGCATCACGTGCGTGGTGGTGGACGAATGCCACCGGGCGGTGGGCAAGGCCGGCGCGGCGGCGGCGGTGCGGCGGCTCGCCGCCGGCGGGTCGAAGTGCCGCGTCGTGGGCCTCTCGGCCA